>OBJZ01000061.1_pt1 | contig 107984 bp, 90 predicted proteins | sample 1481641 | NCBI WGS metagenome assembly OBJZ01 (sample SAMN02364493, study PRJEB22542) | human gut metagenome | isolation source: fecal sample | host: premature infant | place: USA: Chicago, IL | collected 2012-01
TAGGGCAGCACCGTACCGGAAAGGTCAGGTGTTGCACTCAGTTTTTGCCGCCGCCGTGTAAGCCTTACCGGCAATGCCTGTCTCGGCCAGAACAACGACTCGCTGGTTGAGTTCATAGGTCAGCATTGCAAGGCTGGCGATACCATTGCCACCAAGCATCCGGCCTAATTCTGCGACTTTAATTACGCGGTTGCCTACAACGGTTAAAACTCAGCGGTCTTCCGGCAGGCTTTCGCTTCGCCAGTACGTCAAAGATGGGCTAGCCCCAGTGACTGCTCGCGAACGTCAGCAAGCGGCCAATAGCTGCCTGTTCGTAACGGGAGCAAGCTTCCGGAATGGGATGCCTGAAAGCGTATGCTTACGCACTCGCACTGTAGGTACTACGATATGCCCTCAATTCATACCCTGAACGCTCGCGGCAACTTTCTGCTCCCTGTAATGCGTGAGTGCTTTTCCCTCAGCGATGCACGTACCTTTGCTGAAATACAGAATCTTCATGGTGAGTGCGTCGGCATCCTTAAAGCCAAGGGGATCGACTACGCCTTGCTCAGGACAGCCCTGACCCCGCAACCAACAAAGCACGAGGCGGCGTTCCTTTTCGATACGGATCTTTGTGCCCGGAGCTTCGCGCCTGGAGTGGAGTGCGCCGAAACGCTATTTAGCGCGCTGGATGCCCAAACGACACACAGCATCCTGGGTGGAGAACTTTTCGGCTCGAGCGATCAGCTTGCGCGCAAGCTGCTGGATCCCGCAGTGGTCAGCACAAAACCGAGTTTTCATCTGCCCGATACGTGCTTCGTCCTGTACGTGAACAATCTGTCCGCAGGTGCTATTGCTGCCGTCGACTCCAAACTCCAGCAGCTTCCTGCCTACGTAGGCTACTTGCCGTGCACTTACTCAAGCGCAGCCAAAACCTTCACCTCGCTGAACCTGATGAATTATGTGATCAAGCATGGCGGCACAGTCATCATGGGGCACGAAGATGATCGACCGAACACGCAGGATTTCAACCTCCACCAGCATGACTACGTGACACAGGGTTTCCGACTCAGGAGCATTCAGTCGATCTACTTCGGCACATTCCTCTCATACAAGCCTGAACGCCTGCTGCTCGATCTCATCGACGACGACCTGGAGATCGCGGTCAGGGCCATGTCGCCTGCTGTAGCACCGCTGGCAGAGTTCACGGTTCTCATTGAGGATGCCAAGTTCGAAAAGTACCTTCAGATCACGAAGTTAGGAAAACTGCAAAAGGCCGGCCTGGCAGAACTGACCAAGGCCGAGCTTGAGACCGCAATCCGAGGCAAGCTGCGGACGAACTACCTGTACAACCTCGAGTGGGTGAGCCAACCGACCCACCAGCTCAGCAAATTCAACATCCTGCTTGAGTTCCCGCGAGTTGGCGGCCACCCGGAACGTGTAGTTGTGGCCCTGGAGTACCGCCCGGTCGACCGCATCCTTCGCCTTGTCACCATTACCTGACTCCCCAAGCCTCCAGAACATAGCCTGACCACTACTGGACTACCCCCGGTACGATAGACATTCCCGGCCTACGCTTTGGACTACCCGCAGTGGAATCTGACGCTCACAACCCCGGTTGGGGGATTGAGTGAATGGCTAAGTGCATCTATATCGTAGCGATGGCATGAAGCCAGACGTCAAGTTGCTGCTCTACGTAGTCTTGAGACAACCGCTCCTGTTCTAGTCGACCAACTCCGTGTCGACCAGAGCGCAGCTCCTCAAAAAGAGAGCGCTCAGTAAGAGTCAAGCCATAGTCCGGTAGCTCGGCTGGTCGCTCTTCGCACACCCCGCGCTCAACATGGGCGATCAGCGTGTCGCGATCCATCATCACAGCCTCAACATGGGGCTGCCTCAACCGTGCATCGGCGAGGAATTTCAGCCCCCATGTATCGAGATCCCCCCAGTAACCTACCCTTCTGTCCTTCAGCCACTCGGCTTGTAGCCAGGCGGTATTTGCGCCTCCTCCGAACACTGCAATGGTGCCTGGTAGCTCGGGAAGTCCGTAGCCAGCCTGGAGGTTCTCGATCACCAGCACACTCCGAGCGGGTAACGGATAGGTCATCAGTTGCTCAAAGGACAGCCGAACGAGATCAAGCCCAGCAAGGCGACCTTTCACGTCAGGGCAAAGTGGTTTCACGTGAAGCCAGTTGGATGGTGTGGCGCGGCAGCCTAACCAAGCCTCTAACCCGCCATGAGCGGAAACCTCTTGGTCGTGCATCGAATCCAACAGAGCGGCAATTAGGCTCTGGTTCAACTCCACGAACTTTGTATCCACCTTCTGTAGTGGCAGGGCCCGCAAGTATCGACGCTGGCCCATTCCACACTGGAGTTGCGGCAGCAGGCACGCCAGCAAATGTATGTCAGTCATGGAGAGCTTCTCCAGCTCTCCAAGCTGCTTGATAAGGGTAGTGAACAAAGCTTTATCCAACGAGAGCAACGGCTCCATTCGCTCCGCCCAGCCTCTGCTTCGTTCAACAGCCTCAGCCCCCAGCGCAGCGATGAGGGCTTGCGTTGATTCGATCTCCAACCTTATCGGAACTTCGCATTCACCCAGTTGCCGAAATCGCTTCGTCACCCATGCCACTTGATGTGGCCACGGCCATTTCCGCCAGGCCGCGATATAGCCATGGAAATGGTCAAGATCCTCAAGCGCCTGGCTACCGGTTGGCGGCTTCAGCAAGCAAGGAATAGGGAAAGGACGCGTACCCAAGAGTCGCTCCCGCAGCCGGCCTGTATGGTCCCACTCCAGTCGGCGCAGCTCCTCAACAACGTCATCTGGAAGCCGTCCCCAATCCCTCACAGATCTGGCTCCACTTCGATCCCCAGTGAACTGGCTGCCTTTTGCAGCCCCTGCTGTTCATGACGCGCCAACTGCTCGTCAATTTCCTCCCAGGTGACCTCACAGAGCCGACTCTCATGCTTGTCCTGGTCACGCTCTGCGATCAACAGCGAGCGCGCCGATTCACGTGCAAGGTTGAGGTTCTTGTATGGAGTGATCAGATTCACGTGGATCTTCAATTCCCGGAAGACTTTGAGCACCCGGCGACTCACCGCCTCGGCGGTATTGGAGAACGCCTCATCCAGGAACACGGTGCAGTAGAGCGGACGGTCGCTGCCGTCGGGCGTCAGCACGTAAGCCAAGCTGGCGGCTACTATCGTGCCGGCAAACGACTCCTTTTCCCCGCCTGACTTACCGCTGGAAGACTCCAGCACATCGCGTACCTTTTTGCTGCCTTTCTCTACTTCCTCGGCGAAGAAGGACAGCTGGTAGCGCGAGTCCAACAGTCGCAGACTCTCTAGATTGCCCGAGGTTGCAGGATTGGTGGCTTTCTCCAGTTTCTCGATCAGCTCCTTCAGCTCGACAAAGCGAGCCTCATGATCGTCACTTCCAGCTCGCGCCAGCACGCGCATCAACTGTGCATTGAATGCTTTCACGTGTTCGAAGATTTCTGGCCGACTTCCCAGACGAAGGTAGGTTCCCTGCCGAAACTCCGTGCGTTCCAGAACATCGTTGATCGTTTCGATTCGGTCCTGGATGTCCTCACGTTCGGCCTGGATGGTTTGGCTGATTCGAGCAAGCGACTGTGTTGCGTTGCGGTTCAAGCGCTCTCGGAAACGCTCGACCAGGTCTGGCAATCCTTCCTGCTCCAAATGGGCCAGGTGATCGACGTACTCTTCTAGGGCATCCACGCCGGCGAGCCAATCATTGGCGATGAGCGGCCATTTTGTTTTGAACTCGGAGACAATCCCGCTAGCCTTGTTCGATGCTCGAAACTCTCGGTTGTGGGCCCCCTTACGGGCCTCTTCCAGCGCTGATCGATGGCGATTTTCGAGTTCTGAAACCATCTCCAAATCGTCAAGGTCTAGCTGTCCCACACGCTTAGAAAGCAACTCCCTGACCTCATCCACCAAACCGGTCCGGGCGGCATCTAACGCCAGCTCCAGTTGTTGGTTCGCCTTGAGCTTGTCGCTCTCCAGCCCCCCGACTTTTTTGCTGACCAGTTCTTTCTTGCCTTGTACTTCCTTCAGCTCAGCACCTGCCTGCTCCCACCGAGCCTTCGCCACTCCCAATTCACTATCAGGCCGTTCAAGCGCCTCTAGATCCGCCCTCAGCGACTGCATCCGATCTTGCGCTGACTGGACATCAATTGCCGCCCAGGTGAGCTGGGCGATGCGCTCCCACACCCGAGTGTGCTTCTCGAGGTCATCCATGGCCATGCGCGCATCTGCTGTAAGCTGGGCCAACTTCTTGACATCTGCCTCCAACTCGACACGATCCTTCCTTAACGTCGCTAGACGCCCCTTGTTGCTGAATCCCAAACACCAGAAACGTGGGTTATCAATGCGCTGCTGGTCCTTCTTCTCAAATCGCCCTTTATCCAGGTGCACCAAGCCCTGGATGGTCATCGAGAAGTCGGTCTGGTCCAGTATTTCAGTTGATGCCACACAGTGCAGGTCGAAGCGTGAGAGGTGCTTTTTCAGCCAATCACGATAGGGGTGCGGCTTCCAATCCAGCATTTTTAGAAAGCCATCCGGTAGGAACTCAGCAACCTGCGGATGCTGGTTCAGCGGAACAACCTGCACCCTGACATGGAGACCCGTGTGGCGAGTGTTCAGCCACTTGGTCACCAGGCGATATCGCTCATCAGGCACCAGCAGTGTGGTGCGATGCCCTCCCAGCGCCCGTTCAATGGCGCCTTGCCAAGGTCGATGCGCCTCCAGGACATCGATCAGCTCGCCAACGAAAACAACCTCCGCAGGATCTAGCGACAAGCTCTCTACCAGTTGGTCGCGGAGCTTCTGATAGGAAGGTTCAATGTTGGAGTCCGGTCGCGACTCCATGTCTTCGATTTCACCTACCAGCTCCTTGAGCTGTGTTTGCTCACGGGAGAGGTTCGCTGCCGACGAAGCGAACTGATCCTGGCGCGCTTGACGCAACGCCGGCATATCCGCCAGTTCCGTTTGCGCTCTCACCTGATTTTGCTTGAATACGTCGAGCGACAGCGTGTCGGGCAGACTAAGGTCTCGTACATCCATCTGATACAGGCGCGCATCGCGCACGCTGTCGTGATGCACCTGCGTTGCCGCTTTCAAGTCCTTCCGCAGCCCCTCCAGTCGCTCACCACCTTGCGACTGGTAGGCATGGAACAATGCCTGTACCCGTTCCGTTGCTTGCTCCTCCAAAGCGCCAAGGCGGGTCATTTCCTCTGCCAACTGAAGCAGTTCCGCCTCATATTTCTTCAGGCGCATTTGCCACAGTCGAGAGCACTGTTCGCCAAAGTAGACCGGCAGGCCGGCTAGCTCAGCTGAGATCCGCCGCATCTCCTCCCTGGCCTGATTTAGCGCTTGGCTGGTCTCTGGCAACTCAATCAGGGCATCCCGCTGTCGCCGAGCATCATCGAGTTCGCTATGGACGCTGACCAAGTCATCGAATTCACTGACCGCAAGCCGGGCATGCTCCTTGACCTGACTGGGCTCCAGGACCAGATCTCGAATCAAGCTGGTGAGGTCATCAATCTTCTTCAAACCCAGCGCCCGGGAGAGCAGGGCTGGTGCGTTACGGTTCTCCATGCACAGGAGTCGCACATAGGTCTCTTGATACTCGGTAAACGAATCGAATGCCTCGACCAGCGGGTCCTCTTTGAGGTGCTGTTTCAGCACACGGGCATTGCCCTCACCGAAGAGATGCAACAGCTCATCCAAGCCCACATCGCGCTTACCCACCACAAAAAGGCGTTTGAGGTCGTTGAGCGAGTTGCTGGCCTGGGTAATCCAGAATAGGGCCGCCAAGGTGATCTTCGAACCATCGTCCGCTTGGTACAGTGCCCGAAGCCCCGTTGCGGTCGCCCCTGAGCGTTTCAGCAGCGTAGCCGTCTCGCTGCCATCATGGGCCTTGCCATAGTTTCCTCGCACATAGGACATCAAGGTACGATCCGTACGGTCCCCTTGAGCAGCCGCGATGTTGAACGACGCCTTGCTGGAGGGCAGCAACAGCGCCATCAACCCATCAATGAGTGTCGACTTACCGGCACCGTTGTCACCGGTAATGAGGGTGCCCTCGGGGTCTATCTTCGCGGAATGCAGGCCATGGAAGGAGCCCCAGTTGTATACCGACAGCTCGGCTAGACGGATCTGACCGGTGCTGAACAACTCACTCAGACTTACCTCGCTAGCCTCAAGCATCCTGCACCTCGTCGCCCGTTTTGACGCCCGCATTACCGGCTAGGCGTTCGTACTCTTTCAACAGACGTTCAAGAAAATCGGCATTGACGACATAGCGGATCACAGAGGTGATCTCAAACCGCTCGTCATCCCCACGAACCGCACTGATGAGACGCTTATCTTTCAACAAGGCAAGCGATCCGTTGAGCGTCCTCCGCTCGGAGCGGGAGCTGTAGGTCAGCGGCAAAAAGGGTGTCATCAATGCCTCGATCCGCTCGATATCAATGATGATCTTCTGTTCGCCCGCTGTTTCTCGCTCCTGGTAGTACTTACGCAGCACCAGCAACAGCAGCGTGTCATAGAGGCTGAGCGTGCGTTTGTTGATCAAGCGTGACGCTTCGTCAGTCTCCTCGTCCTGCTCTGCCACCTCCTGCTGGAGCAGGATGGCGATACCGGCCTTCATGTCCAGCAACATGCGCATGAACATGTTGCCCAAGTGCTCTGCGATGAGGCCCTCGTGCCGGCACAGCGCTTCGAACGCCAGACGTTTGCTTTCGGCCATCACCACCCCTTGGCGAAGTAACAGCACCAGAGCGCGCCGGGCTTCCAGTGGCATGCCGACTTCAGAACCCCCAACGACGGGCGGCTCAACGGGAGCATCCTCAAACGTCTCCACCTCGCCGCTGACTGACGGCGTTTCAGCCCGATTCGTTCGATACTGGTCGAACAGGGCAGGGGCCTGTTGGGAATGCTGCTCTTCTTCGTTCATAAGGCGAGTTCCTCCAAATCCGTTGGAAACTGCTCGGCGGACATCAGCAAAGAGGGAATATTGGCCCGAATCCAATTGCCGGTCCGATCCACTACCACCAGACTTTCTGGGTGTTCCAACACCACAGCGCTGACTGCTTTGGCGATCCGCACGTGCGCCACCAGTTCTTCCAATCCTCCGGTGATGGGGCGGTGACTAACGATGCTCGCCACCGTCATCGGGCCGTGCTCAGTGAGCAACTGCTTCACATCCTGGGCTACTTCCAGCACCTTGACCGTGTTGAGGTGATCCAGCATGCCGAGACTGGCGACGTGACTATTGGTATTTGCGGCCACCTGCCGGGTATCCAGGCGTTCTTCAGGTAGTCGTAGGTGAATACTGGACGGAGAACGCACGCGCAGACTGCCCGTGGGGACGTCCACAACCACCGGCTCGCGCAGGCTCAACTCCTGGTCCTTGAAATTCACCGCCAGCCGCTCCAGTTGGCGAAGCAGTCGTTCGACCGCACGACGCTCTTGCTGAACGCCGCTTTCTACAAAAGCCCGCAGGCTCTCCTCGGTCCGGCGCCGAACCTGGAATACCCGCTCACTTTCCTTGCCCAACTCGCGGACCAGATGGGATAGGTAACGCAGTTCGTCTGACTTCAGATACTGGGATGCCGGACGTGCCAAGATCGACCGGATTTGCTCACGGAACTCAGTGATTCGATTCTGATCACAGAGCAACTGATAGAAGCCGTCGAAGGCCTGTCCGGCATCGGTCTGGAGCAGTTCACCTTCATGCTCTATCAGCGCCTTCACCACTTCACCGCGCCCAGACTCCGACTCGATCATGCGGATCCGCATGCGCTGATCGAGTTGGCGAATTTCGTCCTCCAGCCGGCGAAAGTCGCCCGTGAGCACTGATGTCAACTGATACAGTCCCCGGATGCGCTCTCGCTGCTCCGGCGCGCTCAGCTCTGGCACCTCGCCCATCTGCAAGCGCTCAATCTCCAGATCAAGTTCCTGCCGGCGGGCAGTCAGCAGAGTGATTCGCTCTTCAGGGTTTGGGCTCAGGGCGACAGCCAAGTCTCGTACGGCGTCTTGCACAATGCGCAGGTGCGAGGCCGTGGCGTTACTGTCTCGCTGATCCAGGCTCTGGGCAAAGCGCAGTGCTAACTCGAAGGCATCGGTTCGCGTGAGCTTGTCATCAAGCTCACGCAACCAGCCCGCCTGGATCCATTGGCGCAGATAGGTGCCCGCGTTATCGTGCAGGCCATAGACCTCCTGCCAGATCAGCAGCTCGGCCTCCAGCGCGACACGTGCTTTCCCAAACGGCACTTCGCTGTCTTGAGCGAATAGATCATTGATGAAGGCAAGAACGATGGACGCATTCTCAGCGCGTAGCAGACGCCAAGCTGCATGCTCGGAGAGCAATCGCCTAAAACGCGCCTGCTGCTCGTGCAAGCTCATCGACACCTCCTTGTGTATCGAATTACGTCAGGTGCGGGTCTTTGAGACGTCCCGGCTCTTTACACCATATCTCGAAACATGCTGGGTTTCAGCAGGTCAGATAGCCACACCATGGCCTATCCTACCGACTAGATCCAGCACCATCCGTGCCATAAACTTCGGCCAGCAGCCAGTCGACCAGGGACCTCCACGCGACCGGTGAGAGGCGCGCCGCGACAATTCGGGAAGGGCACCGGCATAGTCGGCTACAACGTGCAGACGACGGTCGATACCCGGCATCACCTGATCGTTGCGCACGAAGTCACCAACGTCGGCCATGACCGTGCAGCGCTCGCCACGATGGCCGAGCAGGCTCGCGAAGCCACCGGATCTGAACGCCTTAGCATCGTTGCCGACCGAGGCTACTTCAGCGGGGTGGAAATCCTGGCGTGCGAGCAGGCGGGCATTACCCCCTTCGTGCCCAAGCCGATGACCTCCAGCAGCAAGGCGGAAGGGCGTTTTGGTAAGCAGGACTTCGTCTACATAGCCGCTGATGATGAGTACCAATGTCCTGCTGGACAGCGTGCAATCAAGCGCTTCTCGACGGTGGAAGATGGCCTCGAGCTGGATGCTTACTGGAGTTCTGCCTGCCCGAGCTGCCCGATACGCAGCAGCTGCACCACGAGCAGTTACCGTCGACTCAAGCGTTGGCGGCACGAAGCAATCCTGGAAGCCATGCAGCAACGGCTTGATCGCGAACCAGAGATGATGAGCGTGCGCCGACAGACCGTGGAGCACCCGTTTGGCACGCTCAAACATTGGATGGGCGCGACACACTTCCTGACCCGAACGCTGCCCCGAGTCAGCACGGAAATGAGCCTGCATGTGCTGGCCTACAACCTCAAACGGCTGGTGAACATCTTCGGCGTTGCCGGTGCGATGGAGGCACTGCGGGGCCTGAGGCCTGCCATTTTCCTGCGGCTCTCCACCACAAACTGCCGTAGATAGCCCCAGAAGACTCTGGCAGCGGCTAACAGCCTGTGGTCGATATCGTCGCATGCACCTTCGGGGCTCAATTCCAAATGCACCTCTGGTGTAAGCCCTTTGCTGTTTTCACACAGCCTGGGCCGATTCCTGCCGGCAACAACCAGCAGAAATCGACCTCTTTTACTTTGACTCCAGGCCGATCAGGTGCCGGTCTTGATCTTGGTCCAGCTGCGCGTACGCACGCGTTCAAGCCGCAGGGGCAGGGTTTCCAGCGGATAGAGGGGGCTCATGATCTCTTTGGACGGGTAGAGCGCCGGGTTGTCGCGCAGAGGGGCGTCGATCAGGGCGGTGGCGTCCTTGTTGCCGTTGGGATAGCCCACATAGTTGGAATTCTGCGCGGTGATCTATCGCAGAACGAAGAACCTAAGAGCAGTGCAGTTGCTGCTCGGCCATACGAAGCTGGAGAGCACTGTTAGGTATCTGGGTATCGAGGTCGACGACGCTCTGGAGATGGCGGAGCAGACAGAGGTTTAACCATGTTCCCTCGTTGGCGCCGGGCTTCGGGCCGGCGCCTCCTGGGGCAGCTAGCGACCAAATACCGCCGGTGAGGCTTGCAGGTCACTACGGCAGAGGGTGGACTCACTTCCTCGGTCATCATGGCATCTGTCCAGACACTAGTTGCTGAACCGAGCGAAATCTTGGAGATGGCGACTCATGCGCATGCGGTAGCAGCTCGCAACCAACGGCTGGGTGGCGTCGAAGATATATTTTAGCCTCTTCGCTTCCCCGGCCTTGAATTCCGACTTAGCGCCCCTATCTGATTTCAAAGAGCCATTACGCATCAGTGTTCCTGATGTCTCAAGGAGGCCTCGTGGGAAAACAAGAAAAAGCCAATGTTGCCACCGGTCGCTACAACACCGACGACGTGACGAAGCGTGTCGTGTGGACTCAGGCTGCAGGCCATTGTGAGTTGTGCGGTACCGACCTCATGTACGACTACCGTGCAGGTAAGCCCATGAATTGGGGCGAGGTAGCCCACATCCTGCCAGCTAGTCCAAAGGGGCCACGGGGTCGGTCTGACCATGACGAGGGCAAGGCCGCGTCGCTTACGAACGACCCAGCCAATCTCATGCTCCTCTGCCCTGGCTGCCATGACAAAATCGATCGGGATGCTGATGGATATCCGGAAAGCGATCTGAGCGGCCTGCACCAAGCTTACCTAGAACGAGTCCGGCTGGCGGCAACAACTCCTGACGGTGGAAGAGCGATTCCAGTAATTGTCCAAAGCCAGCATTTCGCGACGAACAACGACATACCCGTTCGTGATCTGTTGGTGGCGATGTCCTCAGAGGGACTGACTGCATTCGATCATCCCATCAAGATCACTTTTCCGCCCCCGAGCCATCGTGGCAGGGATGCCCACTATTGGCAGAGTATTCAAGACAATATTCAGCACGAGTTAGAGCAGCAGCTAAAGCGCCGCGGAGGATCCTATGGTGATGTTCCTGCGCTGGCCGTAGTGGGCGTGGCAGATATCCCCGCGCTGATCATGCTAGGGCAGTCTTTAGGTGATCGTTCCAAGCGCCTGCTTTTCTCGTTCAATCGCGAGCACCAACTACGTTGGCCTGACCAGTCAGCCGAGCCTCCGGAATTTGCATTCACCCCGCCCGCGGATGGTGACGGTCCGCTTGCTCTCGTGTTGTCTATCTCCGCGCAAGTTCCCACTCGCGATGTCGAAGATGCATTACCTGGCGCACGTATCGCAGAGCTGACCATCCCAGTGCCCAGCTATGCGATGGTTCAGAACCGTCGCGTGATACACGCGTTTCGCGACGCTCTACAAACACACTTGAGCCGGCTTGAAGCCATGACTGCAGACACAATCCATGTGTTTGCGGCGATTCCCGCTGCTTTGGCAATTGAGTTCGGTGCCTTGCTCACCACACAACACCAACACGCCTATCTGATTTTTGATCGAGATAAAGACAACCAAAACAGGTTCACGCCAACACTACAGTTGGGTCACCAAGCCCAGGAGGTTCGTTGATGTCCATGAGCAATGAACAGACCAAGCGCGGGAGCTGGGAGCACTTTCTGCTCCGCGCCGCGAGGGAGATCTCACTGTCGGAAGCACAGTACGAGAAGATCAACGATCGATACTCCCAGCTCGAGCAAATCCTCAACGCCTCCGACAATCCACTACTGGCGGAGGCGCATATTTTTGTCCAAGGCTCCATGCGCCTGAAGACGACAATCAAACCCGTTTCTGGCGCTCCAGAGGATCTGGACACCATCGATGCGGACGCCATTATTTGGCTCCCTCATGCACAAGGGGCTGGAGCTCAAGAAGTTCTGGATGCCATTGAGGAACGCTTCAAAGCTGGCAGCCGCGTCCAGGAAGAAATCAAGCAGCTACGCCGGGGCATCCGGATCATCTATGCCGATGAAAACCCCGGATTCCACATCGATGTCACACCGGCGCGTGCCATCAATGGGAATTCTCAGGGCAATGGCGAAGGTAAGCTGGAAGTGCCAGATCGGGTAACTGGCTGGAAGGCGAGCAGCCCGATCCCCTACTCCAACTGGCTGCAAGTGGCTTCAAAACAGACGATTTCGTTGGAGCATCTGGCCGTCGCAAAAAGTCAGCGTGCCTTTGATGCTGCCACTCAGGATCCCCTGCCGCAGTATGAAGACTACCTCGATCAAGACCCACTTCGGGCAACGATTAAGCTGCTGAAGCGACATCGAGATGAGTGGGCCATCCGTACCAAAAATGCAGACCATCGCCCGATTTCGGCAGTCATCACCACACTCGCTACCCATGCCTACCTTGAAGTGGCGAAAGAGTCTCAGACGGCGCCGCTAAAGCCGCTGGACGCCATCCTCGAAATCGTCCGGCGGATGCCGGATCACGTCAAACGCCAGGGGAATGAATGCCTGGTTTGCAACCCGGCGGATAACGGCGAAAACTTCGCTGAGAAATGGAATAGGCCGCTTGACGGGCACCGTTACCGCCGCGCATTCGAGGAGTGGCATGAGAATGCCAGCGCATCAGTGTCACTGGGGCTTGAAAGCTTCGAATCCGCAGAGGCTTTTGCCAAAGCAGTGAAGGAAAACTTTGGCATGGGCCCTACGTTCATTTCGACAGTGAATAGCGAAATCCCTTCCAATTGGACGATGCCTGGCCGCCCGGACGGAACCACCCGAAACTCCACGTCGATGGGAGCACTGTTTGGTGGTTTCAGCGGAACAGCGAGCTCTCAAGAGGATGTGAAGCCAGTTGGGCGTCTTGGTTGATCACACCGATCCGTCTCTGCAGCGCGGTATAGCCGCGCTGCGAGGCGCTCTTGGCGAAGATGCCGCACTAGCACTGCTTCGGCCTGTGGCCACACGGCCTGACGAAGCTGCGAGTTACTATTTTCCGTTGCCAGTGGACTATACGGGCACGGAGCGGCGCCTACGCATCGGCTTTCCGAGGAATTTCCCCCGCAGCGGGCTCAGGCTTACTGTCGAGCCTTCGCCATGGCTTATATGGCCCCACGCCATGGAAGCCGGGCTTTGCCTTCATGGCTTCCAGGAGCGTCCAGTGATGGGCACCCCTGAATATGTTGTATCGGACAGCCTTGCTCGGTTACGCAAGATCGTTGATCTGTCCCGTATGGGATCATGCGCAGCTACTCGGAACTCCGAATTTCGGCGCGAAATCACATCCTACTGGTCTAGGCAGCAGGGGCTGTCATTACAGAACCTAATTCTTCTCGATCGCCCCCAGGCCGCCTCGAAGCTGTTTGCCCTAAGCGACCCTAGGCAAGCATTGCCGTCTGGCCAGGAGACAGTCTGGCTCGCAACAGATCTGTCATCACTCAAAAGCCACTACAGGCGCACGATTGGACGTTCTCCAAGGATGCGTGCCCCGGAGACCCCCGGATTTTACGCGAAGCTTCAGAGTTATCCGGACCTTCGCCTTCCAGCCCCTGAGCTGCTGCTTACATGGCTCATGCCACACCTTGCTCCTGACGACAGCGCTCAGTTGTTAGCTTGGTTCAATGAGCGTGGCTCACTGCCCAACCGCTGGATCGCTTTAGAGCTCCCCGGGGATGCCAGCGCCCCAATCTACTGCTTGAACGTTCGCGCATATGGCCCACAGCTGGATCGAGGATCAAGATTTTACCTGCGATCAGCGCGGCGCCGGCCTGCAGTTGCAGTCAATCATCCCCCAGTTCTGATCCGAGCAACGACGCTGGATGTGCTTGATCGGACAGAGATTCTATCCCGTGATCTCAGTGGCGTGGCGCAGAAACTAGAAGGGGCTCGCGTCGTTTGCGTTGGGGTAGGCTCATTGGGTAGCACCGTTGCCCTACAGTTGGCGCGTTCGGGTGTTGGTCATCTGACACTCATTGACCCGGACCACTTGGTCTCGGCAAATCTTGGCAGACATGTGCTCGGTGCCGATGACCTCGGCCTCCCCAAGGCCGAAGCGCTTCAGGAAAAAATTCGCAAAGACCTGCCCACTACTGAAGTCGCGGCGTTCGCCACCTTCGCCGAAGTGGTGATGTACAAGAATCCCGAGGTTTTTGATAAAGCGGATCTGGTAGTAGTTACTACCGCGGACTGGCAGTCGGAGGTGGCGCTGTGGGGGGCCAAGTCGAATGGCACCTCCTGGGGTTTACTCCAGGCCTGGAGTGAGCCTCATACACAAGTGGGGCATGTGCTCCTAGCGCCATCTGGTGCTTTTGATGCTCGAAGCCTATTCACAGACAACGGTGATTTTAAGCACAAGTTCACCGAGTGGCCGGAAGGTGGGGTCGTCGCCCTTCCCGCCTGCGGGGAGAGTTTCATCCCAGGAGGCTCACTCGGGATGGTGAACATTGCTTCGATGGTTTCTCAAGCTGCATTACGAGTGTTGAGCGGCAACATCGGCAGCCCGAGCTGGGTCAGCAGCATCAATAGACCTGATGACGTGGTTACGCTGGGAGGTAATTACCTCGGGCCTGAGCTACCTGCCGGAATGCAACAGGCCCAGCTGGAGCGCGATTGGCCGGAAACATTGGAGAGAAGTAAATGACGGCGATCGCCTGGCAATGGAGCTGGCCCGGGCTGAACACTCCTCTATTGGTATCGCAGGAGGTCGCGAGCCTGCTGGAGGGGTATAGACAAATGCGCTTTGATGTAGAACGTGGGGGCCAGCTATTCGTCGACCCCTCAAGCGATGCCGGATTGGTACTCGCCTTGGCGACTCCCCCTCATAAAGATGACCGGGCTGGCAGGACTTGGCTGGATTTGAATGCTCGTCGCTGCCGAAAGGAAATTGAGCTAGCCAATGCTGCAGGCCTCCGCCTAGTGGGGTACTGGCATACGCACCCGCAAAGCATTCCTATGATCTCCCCCACTGATATCGGGAGTTTCTCCAGATTCGCCGCGCACTATACGCAAGAGCTGCCGTACCCGTTGGCAATCATCGTGGGCAACTCCAGCAGCCACGAAGGCATAAAGGCTTGGTCCTTCAGGGATGAGCATTATGTTGAAGCAACCTGGAGCCGTTGGCCAGGTTAGCGGTTACGTGCTTCTGCCAGCATGAGAGCGAAAAGTTCCCCCTGGAACCGTGCGTCGTCCAACGCGTTATGATTGGGTGCGCTTTGGGGGTTGAAACGAGCGGTCATTTGAGAGGACTTAGTTTCCTTCCAGCGGCATCCGGTAACCCCCATGTAATACGCCTTCATGTCGAGTGCGGTGAACCCAAAGGGGTTCGCCCCAGAATACTTGTGGAAGTAGTAGTTGATGAACGACCAGTCAAACGGGGCATTCAGCCCCACGAAAACGACTTTCTGATCTGCCGAACATACCTGCTTCAACCATTGCTCCAGCTTGAGCATCGCCGTCTGTGGGGCTAGCCCTTCGTTTTTGAGCTTGGCGAGGTCAAGGCCAGTTACGGCGACAGCCTCCGGATCGTGTTGTAGGCCGTCTGGCTGGAGCTCGAGATAGATTGACTGAGCGGGCTCTGAGACGACGCAAGCGCCGATGGAGAGCAGGCTATAGATGCCCGGCACCGGTCCCGAAGTCTCGACATCGACGGAAACATAAAGCTCATCACTCATCATCTTGCTCCCTATATTTCGAACAGTATGCTGGGAGTTGAACAAGGCTAACACCCCCAACTCGATGGAGAAGTCGTCGTGGATAACGCTCGTGACTGTGTGACCAAGGAAATTGTTGAGGCCGAAGACCTCAAGCTGTTGGCAGTGGTGGACACCTATGGCTACCAGTGCACCGGCTGTGAAACTCAGGCTTTCCCGCGCTCCTACCGCCCGGAAAACCTATTGCGCGCTCACTTTCAGATCCGCGACCCTCATAGCCCAGATTGTGAGACGGAGAAAGAGAGCAAAGTTATAGCTCAGGGCAAGCGCGGCAGTGTACAGAAGGAGCTAGAGACCTCCCCCGGTTTATCGCCTGCCCGCTTGCAACTGATTAATACTCGAACAATCGTCGACCCCGCCTTGCCTCGCACAGAGCAACATACACAGAGCATTGGTCGGCAGGACACTATGGGCAACACAGCACGCAGAGAAGGACGGCGCGCTGCAAATAGTATTCGCCCGATTTGCCGTGCATTTTTGCGCTTTCCCTACGATCGGCACCTCTCGCTCGAGGTCCCCGGCGTTGCTCCAAATACGTATCAAACGGCCTTCAAGAAACTTCGTTCGGATGGGTTGGGGCAGTTCGCTCAAGCGCGTGTGTTCTATGGAGAGCTGGCATGGTCTCAGGCCGTAGAGTCGTCCGAATACCTGACCATTTCGCTCAATGCGGGAGAGTGGAAAGATGAAAAGCTTACGCCCTACCAAGTGATCGTCCACTGGTTAGAATGGTCAGCGGTTGCACGCGGCCGGCTCAAGAATGAGCTGGAAGTAGCCCGAAAGGAGGGGATGGAAGCCAAAAAAGCGAAGCAGGCATCTCGCAGCTTTCTCTTCTTCATTGGCAATCAAGACGCAAAAAAACCTGCACTGTTCCATGTGCAGGACCATAGGCTTATTTGCACCTTACACGACGAACTCGTGTTCCCCGCATATTCGCGGACGGCGCGGAGGTAAGCTCACACCTCAGACGGAGCTTGACCTGGCAGGTGTTCTTAGCGGTTTCCTTTCCACAGGAAAGATCCGCAGTGCCAAGCGCCAGTTGATTGTCAGCGAAGTTCAACGGATCTCAGAGTTTCGGCAACAACTACAATTCACGGGTGCCCCGTCGGTGGACTGGCTACATCTGCGTGGCCTGTTGGCATCCTCCACCGCGGAAGCCTTGAGGCAAGTAGCAACGGATGCCCGCTACTTACGACTTCTTCATCAAGGTTGGTACTGCGCACCCACCTGGGCAACCTGTGGCGTGCCCAAGTGGGTACAAGGGGGCTGAAGAAGCGGTCCGCAGTGCCTTGATGCAGGAGCATTTCGCTGCTGCTCAGAAGGACTGAAGCGGTCATAAAGCGAGCTCAGTAACAACAGAAAGAATCAGGTTATTGTGACCACTTGCAAATAAGAAAGCCGAAACGACGCAGGCAAGACTATCCATGTCGAGACTGAGCGGCGGAGCTACGAAGGGAATGGGCCACCACACTTGGCAACTCATAACTCTTCGTTCTTAGTTGCGAAACAGCCTCTCTCACAATTAAAAGTGACTCTGCTAGAGCCCTATTTTCACTACTCTTCGCTTCACCCATCAAAGCTTCAATAACACTTAACGCCTCGTCTGCGACGTTTGCGGAATCCTTGTACTCAGCCTCAAGCTCTTCGTATGCCCAATCTACATAGCGCCACATGCTATCAAGCGAAGAGTGACCACTGAGACTCGCAATTTTTGAGAGAACAGTAGTAAGTGCCTCAACGCCAATTGAACCCCGGCGGCTCAAAGATCGAAGCCTAGCCATGACCTGCAATGTAATATATCGGTGCCTAAGCATGTGAGCAGATATCCGCTCAGTAAGACCCGCCTCTGCCCGGAGATCACAAAACAACTGTGACACTGTTGAGGGCGCCATCTTGAACCCCTCTCTGGTGCAAAACAGCCAGCCCTGATCTTTGAAACCAATCTTCCTCCTATTTAATCTCCTAACCTGAATAGAGCGAGTAACATCGATATACTCCAAGAGCATTCTGAACGTTTCGTCTGAGATAGGTATTAATCTGTAAGGATTGCCTTTTCTTTTAGATGTCCTTACGGGCAGTTTTCGGTCAGCAGATGCCCCTACAACATCCGAAACTCGGATCCAAGTTAGCTCTTCTCTGCGTATGCCCGTATCTGCAAGGAGAACAAGCATACATCGATCACGGCTGCGACGAAAATTAGTTTTGGCAGCCCATTCACAAGAATCCAGCAGAGCGGATACGATATTAGAAGAAATAGGGCGAACTGTACGAGGAATGCTTGCAGGCACCATCGCATGATGCTGGGTTCGAACCCTTACAACACCTTGCTTACTCTTCAACGAACGCAAAGAAATTGTTACTTGAGCCCCCTGCCCTAATGAACCCACTAGACGCCTTCCAACCAACAAAGTTTGATACCACTCTAAGAACGATATAACCCGCAACAAGATTCTATTTATGTGGTTCCCAGAGGATTTTCTGCGATTAACTAACCAGTCTGAAAATGAAACCAGCACATCATCACACACGTCCTCAATCACCACCTTAGACTCAAATAAAAAACGTACAAACAAGGATAGCTCCGATGCATAAGTGTTAATTGTGGAAATAGCGCTATTTGAGCGCCTAAGATGAAGGAAATAAACATTAAGCTGCCAACAGATACAACCATCTGGCCAATACATCACCCTCATTTCGGGGGCCGCCCATCGCTCCGACCTCCTAAACTTATCATATCCAGGCAAATAAAATTCTTTAGAGGAAGTGCGCCAAAGCCGACCAACTGAAGTCATTTCACAACCTTAATGTGCGGATTTTTCTCATATCGCCGATAATGCCGCTGTAACTCAGACTCTGCTATATCTGACCGCAACGATAATCTCTTCAGCCGTTCAAGCAGATCCAAGTATCTAGCGCTCATGTCTAGCGCAGCATCTACCGCTAACTGAGAACTTAACCTCCAAGCATCAACATCATCAGAAGGCTTTTTTCGAATCAGCTTTCGGGTATCACCAATGACCAAAGCAGCATCACGTAGAAGCTGGGAGAGTCCACCTTCATACAGCCCATTCACATATTTTCGTAACGTTTTATGACTTAAAGGGGTAATTCCAAGAGACTCATCATCCCAAGCAGCTAGTTTTGAAACAGAGATGAAAGCTGATAACTCACTCTTAGAAGGGGAAGGAGATGTTCTAATTCTGTCAAACTCAGAGATTCTACAAGCAGCACTCCTAGCGGCAGCTTCAGATAGCACTTTGATGCTTGGTGCAATTTGGCCTTTACCAAGTCGAGGCATCGGCACCCTCCCTAACTGAAATTGCTACCGTATACCTCTTTCTTTTTCCAACATTAATCTGAATCGGGGTAGCGGTGTATACACCTTTTTCCGACAGTAACTCTAGGTAATCTCTTAACTCATCCTCATGCATGACGTTGATTTTTTCAGTGCCGAAATGCTTAACAAGGATATTCCTGAGTTGCTGCACGCCATGAGATTGATCATCTGAGCAAACTGCAGAAGTAGCCAAAGCAGCTTCGGATGCACTGAGTTCTTTTCCTGTTAAGCTTTCTTTAATGTAGCGCCAGGTTTCCCCAACATCTTCATGCCCCATAAACCAAGAAAGCGCCGGCAAGGAATTCTCCAATCCTCCGAAGTGAAAAAATGTCACAGCAAAATAGCGGCGAAGTTGGTGTGGGAGCACCACCCATCGTTCTCCCGAGTTATCAACCAGTTTTAGGAACTCACTAAGTTCCTTTAGAAAAACATAAGCATCAGCCACACTTAGTGGATAGGCACCTCTGACGTTAACTTTAAAAAACGCCTGCGACTTAAATAAAACATCACTTGAAGGCACTATGATTTGCCAAAGTTCTTTTAGCGCATTCAAAGATAATAAACACTCATAAACAAGGCGCGGAACCGGCTTTTCCATCGGTTCACGAATATTATCAAACCCAGTTTTCCTCAGTAAAACAGAAAGATAGAATCTACCGTCAACCTCATAGCTAGCGCTTCCATCTAGATCAACCAGCTCACTTCTGCGACAACTAGTCAGGACACCGATCAAGCAGAAGCAGACAGCCGTATGAAGCCTCAACAAGAAAATCGAGAATGGAAACTGAGTTCTAATTTTTGCCTCAGAGATAAGAGGATCCACCTGCATTCGTCTGTAAACATCAAAAGCAGAGACCAGTCCATCTGGTATCGGAACAGTTTCTTCTGATATGGATAACGCCGTAAATACTGAAACATTCGACTCATTCATTATCGATCGTGAAAGAGGAATAATTTCATTGCAGTAATAGCTGAGCACCGGATACGTATCAATCATCCATTTGCCGCAACCGAACATAAGTCTTCTTCCCGTAGAAAGAGGCAAAGTTCTTGTTCTACCGTTTCCTCCGATGCGGAAAGGCCGCACAATATCCGATATTAAGTAAGGATTACCTATCTCTACATGCGATTGAATAGGCAGAGAGGATAGCAGCTCACAGAAATTAACCATCCAATTTGACAGAGCAGTTGTGGCTCTTGATACCCCGCTCTCGCTGGACTTACCTCCAGCCTCACAATCAAACCCATGCGTCAAGTATCTTCTGAACTCGGTAGATTGAGATAACCGCTTGTAGTCAACCCCCAAAGCAGCCGCAGCGAAGCGCAGATTTAGATTACCGTCACCATCCAGTGCTCCTAGTTTTCCCAGATGCTCGGAAAGTGGTATTGGCTCAATTCCATCCTTGGAATTTGATAGATAATCTTCCCAGCGTTGTATGAAAGCCGCTGTTCCACTAACACCTCCTACCTCTGCCGCTCCAAGAAACTCAACTACGTCATCCACCCCAAAAATAGAAAAACCCTCTTCAGAAAACTTGTCTCCATATCGAACAGCAAGAAACTCAGCTAGCCACAACAGATATAGATGAAAGTGAAGAATGCCTCTTAACGATCTAGCGACTTTAAGAGCTCCATCATAGGCGCACACCACTATCATTTTTGCCTGTTCCAAAGGAACCGCATAAACAGGGCTTGTGAAGCTTCCGCTTGGCAAAAGCCTGTCCCAATTTAGACGAACGCCACCTTTAAGGGTGCCGTCTACATTCCGAACAACCACCCCTGAGTCTACGATCCATGTAGAACTTTCCAACTCATTAAGAAGCCATGCAGGTCTGTATATATGATTTATTTTTCTAGTTGTTCGCTCAAAAAAGTCAATGACCCCGATCGGTAATTTGTGTCGACTCATCACCCCACCTCTGGTAGGACAACCATAGCCGACATCGCTTCTTTCTTCAAAAGCGCCTTCTTAACAAGATTACTTAAATCGCTCATTGACAACGGAAGAGGTGCCATAACTGCGTCAATGAAGTCCATCCAAAATTTTGGCGTGACTCCAGTAAGACTGTCTGGCCTATTTAGGAAGGTTGGGGTTGCTTTGTCGAGAGCATCCCGATAAAGCATTGCAACCGCAAGCGCTTCAGGATCATTAGATATGACGAGCCTGGACAAGGTGGCAATATCAATGGTTATCTTTTCGGATGTTTCCCTTCTTTGCGCTTCCAACTCACTTTCAAACAAATAATTATCGATGGACTTAAGAAATTCATGTAATTGCTCCACTGTTCTAAAGTCCGATATCTTCAGCATTTCGCTTTCTTCATTCATCGCTGAAGTAATTAGTAGATTCTGATGCCTACGGATCTGCCGCTCAAAAATTGCACGCTGCAGCGCAAGCGGAATATAATTATTAATAGTGGTTCTAATGTGCTTGTGGCCAAATGCTTTAGCTGTAGCAACCAAGTCGCCATCCGTATTAAGATATGTTGCCACACCCACATTGACACGAATTGCCTTAAAGTTGATCTTATCTCTCCACGGCATGAGTACCGGGTGTCTATCTACAAATGAACACGCCCTTGTACTAAACTCTTCCTTACCTGTCGAACGCCAAATTGGATTCATATAAAGCGCTCCTACCAACGCCTTCTCAGAAAAGGACTTCAAGTCATAGTTCAAAGAGCTTATTCCCACCCAAAGGTTTGAGGCCTCCTCGTTTCGCCCCTGCTTTCTCAACTCTTCCCGGATAGGGGCAGTCCACTCCATTACTTTCGAAATAACGTCTCTCGCCAAGTCACTCAATACTTCTGATTTCTGCTCCCTAGCTCTCGGCTTTTTAACCGTAAGGCGCAAATTATTTCCATCAGCAGACGACAGGAGGATTGCGAATCCATCCGCATCTTCAATTTTAGCTCTGTACAATGAAGTCGAATTGAACCTTGGGTGCTCTATCATTATCAAGAGCATGCAAACTGCCGCAGCCTCGCTATTCATTAATCCTAAATACGGGATGAGCTTATTCTTTCCGTATCTAGCAACATATTGCCAATGAGAATTTCCGCTGTTCGATACCGGCCTTCTGTCACTCGACTTGAATTTTCGATGAGGCTTAGGGATCCCCCCCATCTCATGATGAACAACAGAAAGTAGGTTTCCAAGCAAGTTAGGATGTCCACCGTCTGCCTCAAAGTAATGGCGCCTAGTGGAAAAATCAAAATACCTCATAAGCCAAGGGTTCTCTTTCATATCCGTCAGATAACCACAGCCGGTATTCTTTATCAGCGCATCTCCCTCTGCCTGTTTCGATTTTAGTAGATTAAAGTCTTCTAGCGCGCACGACTTAATTGTATCCAGCACACGATTTATTCTAGCAGTGTACTCGGTCAGGTACTTTTCATCAGAAGCAGCTAAAGATATTGACTCAAAAAGATCGTCATTGTATGAGTTCTTATCCGGTCTAAATGATTTTGGTACCGAAACAACCGCGGCACCATCAACCACTGATTGCCTTTCAGTTATTATTTCTGATTTTCCTGGAGCTCGAACGTATGCACCTATAGTGATCTTTGGGATAACTTCTGCAACTACTAGAACCTCAATTAGCCTTACGAAAGACATCCACTTATTTGAGGTCGTTATGAGGGCCAACCCTTTTTCTGTCTCATCGGTATAAAAGCTTCTCCGAAGCTCAGATAGTTGAAGTTTGAAGTTATTCGCATCTGTGTCCTTAGGTTTTTTCCAGCCTCTCTTTCTATGCATCATTGCCCAATACTGGAGAATACGCCGTATAGCGTATGTAGGGGCCGCACTTGTGTAGCGTCTAGAGAAGCGCGAAATGCCTTTCAAAAAGGCTTCTGCATCCTCACCCAACCAATCAGTCAGGAAGTCAAAGCTGACGACCGTACATCCTGACTGGCGGCCATCGTTCCTGACCTTCAGTTCTAGCCCAGACTTCTTTTTCCCTGATGAAGCTTTTCCCTTGGTGGAGCGTGCGTGCCTAGCCATTTTTGCTCTCTAGCAGCTGAGTTTCGGGCGCATGCTCCACGACGGTTCTATTTCCCTCAACAGGGCTTGCTAACAAAAGCTCCAGATGAATCCCTGTCCCTGTGGCTACCTCGGCGATCCCAGTGGCCGCTGCCGCTGCACCCCGGAACAGGTCCAGCGCTACCGGGGCAAGCTGTCCGGACCGCTGCTCGATCGCATCGACCTGCACGTCAGCGTGCTCCGCGAAAGCACCAGCCTGCAGCCAGGACACGGCGAAACCGCTACCGCCGAGGTCAGCGAACGGGTGGGCGCCGCACGGCAACGGCAACTGGCCCGCCAGGGCTGCGCCAATGCCCATCTCGATCTCCAGGCGATGCACCGCAATTGTGCACTCGCCGAAGCGGACCGCCGCTGGCTGGAGGCTGCCGGAGAGCGCCTGGAACTTTCCTTGCGCGCCTTGCATCGCATACTCAAGGTGGCCCGGACGCTGGCCGACCTGGAGCGCATCGATGCCATCGAACGCCGGCACCTGGCGGAAGCCCTGCAGTATCGGGCAATGACCTCCACGTGAAGCGTAATAATTCAGCAAAGCTATCGATTAAGGCTTTTCGAATCAAATTAGCTATCACGATGTGTTAGGCTGTTTCGTCTTCCGCCTTCGGCGGGCAATCCGATCACAAGGAGAGCTAGCTTACATGGAGACACCCACTACCCCCCGGAGCACCCTGAATCCTCCGGTCTTCTATACCTCCGCCGCCCTGATCCTGGCCCTGGTGCTGTTTACCGTGCTCCTCCAGGAAGAAGCGCAATCGCTGTTCAACCACGTCCAGCAATGGATCATCACCAACGCCAGCTGGTTCTACGTACTGGCCGTGGCGCTGATCCTGATCAGCGTGGTGTTCCTCGCCGTCAGCCGCTACGGCGACATCAAGCTCGGCCCCGACCACAGTCGTCCCGACTACCGCAACACCACCTGGTTCGCCATGCTGTTCTCCGCCGGCATGGGCATCGGCCTGATGTTCTTCGGCGTTGCCGAACCGGTGATGCACTTCACCACCCCGCCGGTGGGCGAGCCGAACACCGTGCAGGCGGCGAAGGAAGCGATGAAGCTGACCTTCTTCCACTGGGGCCTGCATGCCTGGGCGATCTACGCCATCGTCGCGCTGATCCTGGCCTTCTTCAGCTATCGCCACGGCCTGCCGCTGACCCTGCGCTCGGCGCTGTATCCGCTGATCGGCGAACGTATCTACGGCCCCATCGGCCACGCGGTGGATATCTTCGCGATCATCGGCACCGTGTTCGGCGTGGCGACTTCGCTCGGCTACGGCGTGCTGCAGATCAACAGCGGCCTGCACCACCTGTTCGGCTGGCCGGTGAACCAGACCGTGCAGATCGCCCTGATCGCCGCCACCTGCGGCCTCGCCACGCTCTCGGTGGCCAGCGGACTGGACCGCGGCATCCGCATCCTGTCCGAACTGAACCTGAGCCTGGCGGTGATCCTGCTGCTCTTCGTGCTGGTCCTCGGGCCGACCGTGTTTCTCCTGCAGACCTACGTGCAGAACACCGGGGCCTACCTGTCCGACATCGTCAACAAGACCTTCAACCTGTACGCCTACGAGCCCACCGATTGGATCGGCGGCTGGACCCTGCTGTACTGGGGCTGGTGGCTGTCCTGGTCGCCCTTCGTCGGCCTGTTCATCGCCCGCATCTCGCGCGGCCGCACCATCCGCGAGTTCGTCTGCGGCGTGCTGTTCGTCCCGGCCGGCTTCACCCTGCTGTGGATGACGGTGTTCGGCGATACCGCCATCCACATGGTCCTGCAGGAGGGCTTCACCCAGTTGGCCGAAGTGGTCAACCAGGACAGTTCGGTGGCGCTGTTCGCCTTCCTCGAGCACTTCCCGCTGGGCAGCGTGATCTCGCTGGTGGCGGTGCTGATGGTGGTGGTGTTCTTCGTCACCTCGGCCGACTCCGGCGCGCTGGTGGTGGACATGCTAGCCTCCAGCGGCAAGGACCACTCGCCGCTCTGGCAGCGGATATTCTGGTCGGTGCTGATGGGCGTGGTGGCCATCGCCCTGCTCCTCGCCGATGGCCTCAAGGCGCTGCAAACCGCGACCATCGCCAGCGCGCTGCCATTCTCCATCGTGCTCCTGGCGTCGATCTGGGGCCTGTTCAAGGCGCTGCACCTAGATGCCACCAAGCGCGGCATCCGCTACCAGGCGCTGACCTTCTCCCGCCCCACCACGCGCAGCGGCGCAAGCGAGGGCGACGGTTGGCAGCGCCGCCTGCGCAACATCGCCATGTTCCCAAGGCGCAGCCACGTCAACCGCTTCATCACCGATGTGGCGCGACCGGCCTGCGAGGACGTCGCCGCCGAACTGCGCAAGCAGGGCTACGAAGTCCAGGTGCAGGACGGCGAGGACGGCCGGGTTCGGCTGGAAGTCAGCCAGGGCGGCGAGGTCGATTTCATCTACGAGGTGCGTCCGCGCGCCTTCACCACGCCGAGCTTCGTGATGCGCGACACCGAGGACAGCAGCGAGTCGCGCAAGTATTTCCGCGCCGAGGTCCATCTCCAGGAAGGCGGCCAGGACTACGACATCATGGGCTGGAGCCGCGACGGCGTGATCGGCGACATCCTCGACCAGTACGAGCGGCACATGCACTTCCTGCACGTGGTGCGCTGAGGGATGCGGGGGCCGGCCAATGCCGGCCCCTCGCCGTTTCACCTACTGGATCTGCTCCGGAGTGACGATCACCCAGTTCCTGTCCGCCGTCACCGGCAGGCCGGCCTTGGCCTGTGCGGCGGAATGCTGCTTGATCATGCCGTTGATCTGCTCCATGTACTTGGCCTTGCGGTTGACCCACAGGTGCACGCCGTTTTCCGCGGTGCCGTTGAACAGCATGTAACCGTCGCTGTCCGGGGTATCGCCGGCGACCAGGATCGGCCGCTTCCAACGGTCGATGTAGGTGAGGATCGCAGCCTGCTTGCCGGCCATCCAGGTCGCCGGGGTCCACAGGTAGGGGGTCACCTCCAGGTCGAGGTTGGCCTTGGGATCGTACTTGCCCTCGGCGATCTGCTTGCGCGCAGTGGTCAGCTCGCCGGTCTTGCGGTTCTTCAGCAGGGTGGTGACGCCGATGACGTTCTCCGGCTTGGCGTTGTAGCCATACCTGGGGTCCGCCGCGACCATCCGCACCAGTTCCTCATGGGCCGCGCTGATCACGTAGACCTCGATGCCGTTTTCCATCAGCTTGTTGTACAGCTCGCGCTGGCCGCTGAACACGCGCGGCGGCTCGACGTCGAGCGTGGCGAGCTTGTCGCCGTCGTAATAGGTGGCGGGGATCGGCTTGCCGTAGGCCATCAGTTCGTCGACATAGCCCTTCAGTTCCCTGAGGGTGAAGCCTGAGAACACCTGGGCGACCCAGGGATAGCAGACCATGTCGTCGATCTCGCAAAGCCGGTAGTAGTAGCTGAACAGGCTCTCCTTGTGCCCGGCCTGGTCCTTGAACGGGATCAGTTTCAGCGAAGGGTCGAGCCTGTCGCGGGTCAGCACGCCCTTCATTTCCAGATAGGGCAGCAGCGATTCTTCCAGGTCGTAGCGATAGCTGGTGTTGTCCATGTCGAACACGGCATAGGCGCCCTTGTTCGCGTTGGCCTCGATCAGTGCATTCAGTTGCCTGGCGGCGGGGGCCGGCCAGTGCTCGAGTTCGGTGGCGCTGGCCTGGCCGACTGCGGCGGCGAGCGCCAGCGCGGCGAGTATTCCTTTGGCGAAGGTCATGGCGGGTTCCTTTGGGCGGTTGGAAGGAAGCTCCGTCCCCTGCCGCTCCCGACAGGCAACGACCAACGACCCTAGCGCAAACCCTGCGCCCGGCCCAGCGACGGCAGCGACCTGTAACGTCGCGTCAGCGCCAGGAGTTGTCCGGCGGCGTCACGCCAGCCGCTCGACGACGGGCAGACGCATCGCCGCCACCTCCGCGAGGAGGAAGTCGCGCAATCGCTGGAAGCGTTCCTGTCCCCTGCGGGCACGAGGCCAGACCAGGTGATAGCTTTCGCCGCTGGCCACCGCCACCGGCCAGGGCAGGCCGATGCGGCCCTGGGCGACATCCTCGGCGACCATCACCAGGTCGCCGATGGACACGCCATAGCCTCGCGCGGCGGCGACGATGCCCAGTTCCAGCGTGTCGAACACCTGGCCGCCCTTGAGCGACACCTCCTCCCCCAGCCCGGTCCGTTGCAGCCAGCGTCGCCAGTCGCGACGATCCGGCGTGGGGTGCAGCAACTCGCTGTCACGCAGGCGTTGGAGGGTCCAGGGCTCCACGGCCTCGTCGGGATCGCAGACCGGCACCAGCCATTCGGCGAACAGCGCTGCCGTTTCCCATTCCGGGCTGAACTGGCCGCTGCCCAGCAACACCGCGCAGTCGAAAGGCTCGCGCTGGAAGTCCACCGAGTCCACATCCATCCAGGCACTGGTGAGCTGCACCTCGATATCCGGGTTCAGGTGGCGGAAGCGGCTCAGGCGCGGTAGCAGCCAGCGCAGGGTAAGGGTGGAAGGCGCCTTCAGGCGCAGGGTGGCGTCGTCCACACGCAGGGCGGTGCAGGCCCGTTCCAGCGCATCGAAGCCGTCGCGCAGCCCGGGCAGTAGCAGGCGTGCCGGCTCGGTCAGCTGCAACTGGCGGCCATGGCGCTCGAACAGACGACAACCGAAGTGCTCTTCCAGGGTACGGATGTGCCGGCTCACCGCGCTCTGGGTTATCGCCAGTTCCTCGCCGGCGCGGGTGAAAGAGGCGTGCCGGGCGGCAGCCTCGAAGGCGCGCAGGGCATACAGCGGGGGCAGGCGACGGGTCATTGGGGAATTACCTCTTTCATGACTTTTACTCATGCCTGGCATCTTGTTTTTCCTTTTGTGGAGCCATGCCAGTCGCACCGAGAATAGCCGCATTCTCAACGCCGACAGGCCATCGCGGCAACCATCTCCTCCTGAGCCTTACTCATCCATGTCCTCGCCATCCCTCGTCGAACTCAAAGCCATCCTGCGCCTGGCGGGCCCGTTGATCGCCGCCCAGCTGGCCTATGTCGCCATGGTCTTCACCGACACCGTGATGATGGGCAAGCTCGGCCCCGACGCGCTGGCCGCCGGCGGCCTGGGCGCGGTCAGCTACGCCTTCGTCTCGACGTTCTGTGTCGGCGTGGTGGCAGCGGTCGGCAACCTGGTGGCGATCCGTCACGGCTGCGACGACGCCGCTGGCGCCGCCGCGGCCGCTCGCTCCGGACTCTGGGTCGGCGCCGCGCTGGCCCTGGCCGCCGGCCTGCTGCTATGGAACCTGCGGCCGCTGCTCCTGGTCTTCGGCCAGGCGCCGCAGACGGTGGACGGCGCCATGCAGTTCCTCCACAGCCTGACATTCGCCCTGCCCGGCTACATGGCCTTCATGGTCCTGCGCGGCTTCACCAGCGCCATCGACCGCGCCGGCCCGGTGATGGCGATCAGCGTGCTCGGCGCGCTGGCCAACCTGGCTCTCAACTATTCCTTCATAGAAGGCCTGTTCGGCCTGCCGCGCCTGGGCCTGGCCGGTATCGGCCTGGTCACCGCCCTCGTCATGAACTGCATGCCGCTGCTGCTGGCCCTGTATATCCGCCTGCAGCCGGCCTATGCCGAGTACTCGCTGCTGCGCGGACTGGGACGGCCGCAGCGGGCGATGGTCGAGGAGATACTGCGCCTGGGGCTGCCCATCGGTGGCACCTACGCGGTGGAGTCGGGGATGTTCACGGTCGCCACCCTGTGCATGGGCATCATCGGCGATCACGCCCTGGCCGCGCACCAGATCGCCATCCAGGCGGTATACGTGGCGTTCATGGTGCCGGTGGGGTTGTCGTACGCCACCACCTACCGCATCGGCCAGCATTTCGGCGCCGGCCGCCTGCTCGAAGCACGCCGCGCCGGGCGTGTCGGCATCGGCTTCGGCGCGCTGTGCATGCTGCTCTTCGCCGGGCTCTTCTGGTGGATGCCGGAGGCCATCATCGGCCTGTTCCTCGACCGCGACGCCCCGGCCAACCGGGAGGTGGCCGCGATGGCCGTCTCGCTGCTGGCGATCGCCGCCTGGTTCGAGCTGTTCGACGGCACCCAGAACGTCGCCATGGGCGCGATCCGCGGTCTCAAGGACGCCCGCACCACCTTCCTGGTCGGCCTGGCCTGCTACTGGCTGGTCGGCGTGCCGCTGGCCTGCCTGCTGGCGTTCGCGGCCGGCTGGGGCGCCGCGGGCGTCTGGTGGGGGCTGGCCGGCGGCCTGGCCTGCGCGGCCATTGGCCTGACCCTGGCCTTCGAGTGGAAGACCGCGCGGTTGCTGCCGAAAGCCACGGCCAGCGAGGCGTCGGCGCTCAATTGCCGAGCGGCTGGCCGCGGTGCGCCGAGCGCTCGCCTATGCCCAGGAAACGCGCCAGTTCCGCCAACGGCAGCGGCGGACTGATCCAGTAGCCCTGCACCTGGTCGCAACCGAAATCGCGCAACTGCTCCTGCTGGCGCAGGGTCTCCACGCCTTCGGCAACCACTTCCAGGTTGAGGTTGTGCGCCAGGTTGATCATCGCCCGCACCAGTTGGAAGTTTTCCGCCCGCTGGTCCATGCCGCCGACGAAGCTGCGGTCGATCTTCAACAGGGTGATCGGCAGGCTATTGAGGTGGACGAAGGACGAGAAACCGGTGCCGAAGTCGTCCAGCGAAAAGCGCACGCCCAGTTGGCCGAGCGCCTGCATGGTCTGCAGCACCTGGTCGCTGCGCCGCATCACGGCGGTCTCGGTCAGTTCGAACTCGAGCCAGCGCGCGTCGACGCCGTGCTCTTCGATCAACCGTTGCAGGGTCGGCAGCAACTGGCTGTCCTGGAACTGGCGGAACGACAGGTTCACCGCCATGTGCAACGGCTCCAGGCCGCGCCCGTTGAGCCACTGCATGTCGCGCAGGGCGCGGGCGATGACCCAGTAGCCGAGCGGCACGATCAGCCCGCTCTCCTCGGCCAGCGGGACGAACTCGCTGGGCGTGAGCAGGCCCCGCTCGCCGTGGCGCCAGCGCACCAGCGCCTCCAGGCCGACGATGCGCCCGCTGTCCAGGCACAGTCGCGGCTGGTAGTGCAGCTCCAGCTCGTCGCGACGCAGCGCCCGGCGCAGTTCGGCTTCGAGGTCGGCGAGGCTGCGCACGCCACGGTTGATGCGTTCGTCGAAGACATGGAAGGTGCAACCCTGGCGGCTCTTGGCCTGCTGCATGGCGATGTGCGCATGCCACATCAGCGGGTCGGCGCCTTCGTCGGCACGGGCGTGGGCGAGTCCCAGGCTGCAACCCAGCAAGAGGCTCTCGCCATCGATCCAGTAGGGCTCGCCGAGGCATTCGACGATGCGTTCGGCGACCCGCTCGGCGCGTTGCGGATCGCGACGGGTGTCCAGCAGCAGGGCGAACTCGTCGCTGCCCAGGCGCGCCAGGCTGTCGCCGTTCTCCATGAAGCCGCGCAGGCGGTTGACCACCTGCAGGATCAGGCGGTCGCCGCCCTGGTGGCCGAGGGAATCGTTGACGTGACGGAAGTTGTCCAGGTCGAGGTGGCCGAGCACCAGGCCACGCCCGTCGAATTCGCTGAGGCGCGCCGCGAGCAGGGTCTGGAAGCCCTGGCGGTTGGCGATGCCGGTCAGCGGATCCTGCTCGGCGAGCAGTTGCAGGGTCGCCTGCAAACCCAGGCGCTCGCGCGCGTAGCGCAGGCAGCGGCGCAGGCTGTCCTCGGAGAGCTGTTCGGCGGCCAGCCAGTCGACCACCCCAACCGGCGCCTGCGCCGGCTCCTGCTGCAACAGCAGGATCACCGGCCAGGGACAGGGAGTCCCCAGCGGCAGGCAGGCCGGCGTGGCCAGGAGCAGCCCCCGGGGCTCGGCGGCGAACAGGGTGGCCGCGCCCTCCCAGGTGGTGACGATGCTCAGCGAAAAGGCAGGCCCCAGCGCTCTCAGGCGTTCACCTAGCAGTGGCGCCCAGTCCGGCGTATCCGCCAGAAGGAGCAGGCGCAAGGGTTCTGCGGGCGCTGACAAGCAACCTCCAAAGTTTTAAGAATCTTCGTAAAGAACGAACGGCATCATCCTAATGCGGTAGGGAATCTACAGCAAAATGGCGTGAACGATCTCGGGATCGGTCACAGCTTGCACGCTAATTCTCGCGGATGCCAGCCAGCCTGTTAGAATACGCCCCCGCTTCAACCCTCTCTTCCGGCCTGTTCCTATGTCCCGACTCAATCCCCGGCAGCAAGAAGCCGTGAACTACGTCGGCGGTCCCCTGCTGGTCCTGGCTGGCGCCGGCTCCGGCAAGACCAGCGTGATCACCCGCAAGATCGCCTATCTCGTCCAGCAGTGCGGTATCCGCGCCCAGTACATCGTCGCCGTGACCTTCACCAACAAGGCCGCGCGGGAGATGAAGGAGCGCGTCGGCACCCTGCTGCGCGGCGGCGAGGGCAAGGGCCTGACCGTCTCGACCTTCCACAACCTCGGCCTGAACATCATCCGCAAGGAACACGAACGGCTCGGCTACAAGCCCGGTTTCTCGATCTTCGACGAGTCGGACATCAAGGCGCTGCTGACCGACATCATGCAGAAGGAGTATTCCGGGGACGACGGCGTCGACGAGATCAAGAACTACATCGGCGCCTGGAAGAACGACCTGATCCTTCCGGAGGAGGCGCTGGAAAAGGCCCGCAACCCCAAGGAGCAGACCGCCGCGATCGTCTACCTGCATTACCAGCGCACCCTGCGCGCCTACAACGCGGTGGACTTCGACGACCTGATCCTGCAACCGGTGAAGCTGTTCCAGGAACATCCGGACGTCCTCCAGAAGTGGCAGAACAAGGTGCGCTACATGCTGGTGGACGAGTACCAGGACACCAACGCCAGCCAGTACCTGCTGGTCAAGCTGCTGGTGAAGGACCGCGCCCAGTTCACCGTGGTCGGCGACGACGATCAGTCGATCTACGCCTGGCGCGGCGCGCGTCCGGAAAACCTGATGCAGCTGAAGGAAGACTTCCCTTCGCTGAAGGTGGTGATGCTGGAGCAGAACTACCGCTCCACCAGCCGCATCCTCAAGTGCGCGAACGTCCTCATCGCCAACAACCCGCACGTATTCGAGAAGCAGTTGTGGAGCGAGATGGGCCACGGCGATCCGATCCGGGTGATCCGCTGCCGCAACGAGGACGCCGAGGCCGAGCGCATCGCCATGGAGATCCTCACCCTGCACCTGCGCACCGAGCGGCCGTACAGCGAGTTCGCCATCCTCTACCGTGGCAACCACCAGGCCAAGCTGATGGAGCTGAAGCTCCAGCACCACCAGATTCCCTATCGGCTCTCTGGCGGCACCAGCTTCTTCGGGCGCCAGGAAGTGAAGGACCTGATGTCCTACTTCCGCCTGCTGGTGAACCCCGACGACGACAACGCCTTCCTCAGGGTGATCAACGTGCCGCGTCGGGAAATCGGTTCGGCGACCCTGGAGAAGCTCGGCAACTACGCCACCCAGCGCAAGATCTCGATGTACGCCGCCTGCGACGAGATGGGCCTGGCCGAGCACCTCGACAGCCGTTTCCACGAACGCCTGCAACGCTTCAAGCGCTGGATGGACGGTATCCGCCGACAGTGCGCGGAGAACGAGCCGATCGCCGTGCTGCGCAGCATGGTGATGGACATCGACTACGAGAACTGGCTGCGGCAGAACGCCTCCAGCGACAAGGTCGCCGAATTCCGCATGAGCAACGTCTGGTTCCTCATCGAGGCACTGAAGAACACCCTCGAGCGCGACGAGGAAGGCGACATGACCATCGAGCAGGCCATCGCCAAGCTGGTCCTGCGCGACATGCTGGAGCGCCAGCAGGAAGAAGAGGAAGGCGCCGAAGGCGTGCAGATGATGACCCTGCACGCGTCGAAGGGGCTGGAGTTCCCCTACGTGTTCATCATGGGCATGGAGGAAGAGATCCTGCCCCACCGTTCCAGCATCGAGGCCGACACGGTGGAAGAGGAGCGCCGCCTGGCCTACGTCGGCATCACCCGCGCGCGGCAGAACCTGGCGATGACATTCGCCGCCAAGCGCAAGCAATACGGCGAGATCATCGACTGCTCGCCGAGCCGCTTCCTCGACGAACTGCCCCCCGAAGACCTCGAATGGGAAGGCATGGAAGACGCCCCGCAAGAGGTCAAGGCGGCCAAGGGCAACGCCGCCCTCGCCGACATCCGCGCCATGCTCAAGCGCTGAGCCCGCCGCGCCTCGACTGTCTCGATTTTCACAAAAGTGTCTTGCCCGATGCCTAGCCTCGGGCGAGGAACTTTTGCCGCTCCACGCGCGACCAAAATTAGCTAGCTAACGAATTCCATTCGAGGACAGCTTCATGTCGAGCAAGAAAGTCGCCGAGATCGTCGTGGAAACCCTGGAAGCCGCCGGCGTCCGCCATTGCTATGGCATCGTCGGCGACACCCTCAACCATGTCACCGACGCCATCCATCGCAGCCAGATCCAGTGGGTCCACGTGCGCCACGAAGAAGCGGCGGCCTTCGCCGCGGGCGCCGAGTCCTACATCAGCGGACGCCTGACCGCCTGCGCCGGCTCCTGCGGACCGGGCAGCCTGCACTTCATCAACGGCGTCTACGAGGCCCAGCGCAACCGCGCGCCGATGGTGCTGATCGCCAGCCAGATCGTTACCCCGCAACTGGGCATGGAGTTTCCCCAGGAGGTCGACTTCAAGGCGGTCTACGCCAGCTGCTCGGTGTTCTGCGAGCAGGTGCACAGCCCGGAACAGGCGCGCCGGGTGGTGGCCCTGGCCTGCCAGGCGGCGCTCAACCGGCGCGGCGTGGCGGTGGTGATCCTGCCGGCCGACATCAGCCAGGCCACGGTGAAGGACGACCTGCCGTTCTCGGTGCATTTCCCGCAACCGGTGCTGCGCCCCAGCGACGCCGAACTGCAGGACGTCGCCCGCCTGCTGGCCCACGGCAAGAAGATCGGCATCTACGCCGGCTCCGGCTGCCAGGGCGCCCACGACCTGCTGGTGGCCCTCGCCGACCGCCTCAAGGCGCCCATCGCGCACACGTCGCGGGCCAAGGACTTCGTCGAGTACGACAACCCCTTCAACATGGGCATGACCGGTATGCTCGGGATCGAGTCCGGCTTCCACATGATGACCGAGTGCGACACCCTCCTGCTGCTCGGCGCCGACTTCGCCTGGGCGCAGTTCTATCCGCAGAAGGCCGCCCTGATCCAGGTCGACCGCGATGGCAGTCACCTGGGCCGCCGCCACCCCATCGATCTCGGCGTGGTCGGCGACGTGATCCCCACCCTCGAGGCGCTCTTGCCGTTGCTCGAAGCCCGCGAGGAGCGCAGCTTCCTCGACGAATGCCTGGAGCACCGCGAGCGCTCGCTGCGGACGCTGGAAAAAGAGGAGCAAGCCGGCAAGGGCGAGCTGATCCATCCGCAGCACCTGGTCAGCCTGCTCGACCAGCACGCCAGCGAGGACGCCCTGTTCACCGCCGACGGCGGCTCGGCGATGGTCTGGCTGTTGCGTCACATCCACAGCAACGGCAAGCGCCGCACCCTCACCAGCCTGGTCCACGGCACCATGGCCAACGCCATGCCCCAGGCGCTGGGGCTGAAGAAGGCCTACCCCGAGCGCCAGGTGATCTCGATCTCCGGCGACGGCGGCCTGGCCATGCTGCTCGGCGACCTGCTGACGGCCATCCAGGAAAAACTGCCGATCAAGGTAGTGGTGCTGAACAATGCCTCGCTGAACTTCGTCGAGCTGGAACAGAAGGTCGAGGGCCTGCTGGACAACTACACCGACCTGCTCAACCCGGACTTCGCCCGTCTCGCCGAAGTGATCGGCTTCCACGGACGCAAGGTGACGCGCTCCGAGGAGCTCGAGGCGGCGGTGCAGGAGTTCCTCGCCCAGCCCGGTCCGGCGCTGCTGGACGTGCATACCAACCCTGCGGAGCTGGTGATGCCGCCGAAGATCGAGTTCGGCCAGGTCGCCGACACCGCGCTCTACGCCGCCAAGGCCGTGCTCAGCGGGCGCTTCAAGGACGTCGAGACGCTACTGGTGAACAACCTGCTGAAATGAGCCGGCAGCGGCGCGGCCCGCCTGCCACGGGGCCGCGCCGGGCAGGCGCGGATTCCTGACCGCTCGATCATGTTCGCTCGTCCGAGAGAACGTCGCGCGCGGCGCCGGCTGGCGGTACAATGCCGCGCTTCATCAGCGACAGCCGCTTCGCAGGAAGCCACCCGTGGACATTCTCAAAGACAAAATCCGCTCGGAAGGCATCGTCCTTTCCGAGCACGTACTCAAGGTCGACGCCTTTCTCAACCACCAGATCGACCCGCAGCTGATGCAGCAGGTCGGTCACGCGTTCGCCATGCGCTTCCGCGACCAGGGCATCACCAAGATCGTCACCATCGAGGCTTCCGGCATCGCCCCGGCGGTCATGGCCGGCCTGGAGCTGGGCGTCCCGGTGATCTTCGCCCGCAAGTACCAGTCGCTGACCCTGAAGGACAACCTGTACATCTCCAAGGTGTTCTCCTTCACCAAGCAGACCGAGAGCACCATCGCCATCTCGGCCAAGCACCTGAACGCCCACGACCACGTGCTGGTGATCGACGACTTCCTCGCCAACGGCCATGCCGCCAAGGCGCTGATCGACCTGATCGGCCAGGCCGGCGCGAGCATCGCCGGGCTCGGCATCGTCATCGAGAAATCCTTCCAGGATGGCCGCGCCCTGCTGGAAAGCGAAGGCTACCGGGTCGAGTCCCTGGCCCGGGTGAAATCGCTGGCCGGCGGTCAGGTCGAGTTCCTCGACTGAGCGCCACTCAGCCCCGCTCTTCCTGGCTGGCTCGCAGGCCGGCCAGCAGCAAGCGCTGGTAGAGTTCCTCGCGAAGCCCCTGCGGATCGTCCAGGTCCATGCGCCGCAGATGCGCCGGGTAGGCTTCTGGCTCCGGCGCATCCAGGGTCGCCTTGCCCAGTTCGAGGATCTCGCTCAGCTTCAGCTTGCGCTTGAGCCAACCCAGCGCCCGCAGCAGGTCCTGCTCGACCTCGTCGAAATCGCTGCCCAGGGGAAACTCCGGCAGCGCCGCTGCGTGGGCCTGGTGCAAGGCCTGCAGGCGCTCCGGGGTATTGTTGCGATAGCGTTCGGGCAGGACGAAATCCTTCGGCAGCTTGCCGGCCGACTGGGCCTGCTCGGCCAGCGCCTGCTGGAAGCGCGAGTCGGCGATGGCCAGCAGCGCGGCGATCACTTCCGCGTCATTCTTGCCACGCAGGTCGGCGATCCCGTACTCGGTCACCACCATGTCACGCAAGTGCCGGGGAATGGTGGTGTGGGCGTACTGCCAGACGATGTTCGAACTGACCTCCCCGCCGGATTCGCGCCAGCTACGCAGCATCAGGATCGAACGTGCGCCCTCCAGCTCGTGGGCCTGGGCGACGAAGTTGTACTGCCCGCCGACGCCACTGAGCACCCGGCCGTCCTCCAGCTGGTCGGCGACCCCGGCGCCGAGCAGGGTCACGGTGAAGGCGCTGTTGATGAAGCGCGCGTCGCGCCGCTGCAGACGCTTCAGCTCTTCCTGGCGGTACAGGTTGTTGACGAAGCCGATGCCGGTCATGCCGATCCCGGCGCGCTCTTCCAGCGACATCTCGCGCAGGCGCCGGTAGAACGCCAACGGACCGAGGAAAAAGCCGCCGTGCAGCCACACCCCGCCCTCCACCGGCGCCTCGCCGCGCTCGGCGGCACGCTGCCGCGCTTCGTCGGGGTAGACCCGGCGGCTCAGCACGCCGGCCTCGGCCAGCGCCAGCAGACCCGGCACGAACATCTCGCTGCAACCGTAAAGCCCCCGGCGGAACGGCTCCAGGCCACCGTCGCGCTCGATCGTCTCGGCCCAGCGCGCACGCACACCCAGCTCGTCGATCAACGCCCGGTAGGTGGCGTTGTCGCGCTGGCGCAGCAGCAGGGCGGCGGTCAGCGCGTCGCCCATCGAGCCGATGCCGATCTGCAGGGTGCCGCCGTCGCGCACCAGCGCGCTGGCGTGGAGACCGATACAGTGATCCTGCAGGTTGACCGGCATGTTCGGCGTGGAGAACAACCGGCTGCTTTCCGCCGGCGCGTCGATCAGCAGGTCGAATACCGACTCCTCGACCTCGGCGTCGCCCGGCAGGTAGGGCAGGTCATCGTGGACCACGCCGATGGCGACGATGGTCTCGCCAGCGGCGCGACGCTTCTCCAGCATCGGCAGGAGGTCCAGGGTGATATCCGGGTTGCAGGCCAGGCTCAGCTTGCCCGGCCGCTCGGGATGCCGCGCCACCAGCTGGGCCACCGCGTTGACGCCCTTGGCATTGATGTCGCGGGCGACGTGGCTGTAGTTGCAACTGATGTAGTGCTGCTGCGCCGGCGCGCTGTCCAGCAGGCTGCCGGGCTGCAGGTAGAACTCCTCGACGCGGATGTTCGCCGGCAGTTCGTCGCGGCGCAGGGCGTGCAGGTAATCCAGCTCCGGGTAGTCAGCGAAGACCCGTTCGGCGAAAGGCTCGAGGAAACGCCGTTGCAGGTCGCCGCCAGCGGCGGGACGCCCCAGGGAAAGCGCGGTATACAGCGTCAGTTGGCGCTCCGGCAGGGTCCGCAGGCGCTGGTACAACGCATTGACCAGTCGGTTGGGCTTGCCCAGCCCGAGGGGCAGGCCCATGCGAATCGGGCCCTCGATGGTCTGCAGCAAGTGATCGACTGCGGCGTCGATGGAACAGGTTCGGCTCAAGACGATGCCCTCCGGCGAATGGGTAGCCGGAAGTTTGGACCCTGTTTGCCGGCGGGACGATCCGCCAGCGGGAAAAACCCGCACCGCGGATACGAAAAAGCCGCCAGGAGGCGGCTTTTCGCGACACGGTTCCGGCGTTGTTACAGACCGGACATATGCTTGATCGCGGCTTTCAGCTCGTCGTCCGAGCAATCGGCGCAGGTGCCTTTCGGCGGCATGGCGTTGATACCGGAAATCGCCTTGGCCAGCAGGCCATCGAGGCCGCCCTGCTCCTTGGCGCGCTTGCCCCACTCGGCCTTGTCGCCAACCTTCGGCGCGCCCAGCAGGCCGGTGCCGTGGCAGGTGTTGCAGGTCTTGCCGACGATGTCTTCGCCGGAACGCGCACCGCCGCCACCGGCGGCTGCCGCGACGGCGCCGACGCCTTCGCATTCCTTGCCTTGTACGCAGACCTTGCCTACCGGCTCGAGGCGCTTGGCGATCGCATCGTCAGTGGTCGTAGCCTGAGCGCTTACAGCCCACAGGGCCAACACGGCAGCTTGGGCCGCCAGCATTTTTTTAATCAGGTTCACCCTTACACCCTCATCGTGGCTTATCACACCCGGGCACGATACCGATCACTGCGGGCCGCGCGGGCGGGCGCAAGTATAACGGCAAAGAAAGCCCGGCAGAAACAATTGCACACCCTCGCAAAGCCTTGCGGCATTAGGTCGCAGCCCCGCATGCCCCTTGTCGGCCGGCGCCCTTCGGGCCCGGCGGGGTCTTGTGCTTCAGGTCAGAAATTTGCGGGCGTGGTGGCGCTGATCAAGCGTGCCGGCACATCGTAGGGATTGCGAAAACGGTGCGGCTTGTTGCTCTCGAAATAGTAGCTGTCGCCGCGCTCGAGCACATAGGTCTCGCTGCCGACGGTCAGTTCCAGGCGCCCGTCGACCAGCACGCCGGCCTCCTCGCCTTCGTGGTTGAGCATTTCCTCGCCGGTGTCGGAGCCCGGCGGGTAGGTTTCGTCGAGGAAGGCGATCGCCCGGCTCGGGTGCGCCTTGCCCACCAGGCGCATGGACACCGCGCCGCTGGAAATGTCGATCAGTTCGTCTGCCTTGTAGACAACCTGGGTATGGCTGTCCTGCTCCAGGTCCAGGGAGAAGAACTCCACCAGGGACATGGGGATACCGCCCAGCACCTTCTTCAGCGAACTGATGGAAGGGCTCACGCTGTTTTTCTCGATCATCGAGATAGTGCTGTTGGTGACACCCGCCCGTTTGGCGAGTTCGCGCTGGGAAAGACCTTTGAGCTTTCGGATGGTTTGCAGACGAGCACCGACGTCCAAGGGTGGAGTCCTCCTTATTCTTCTGGCAGGCAAGGCAAAACGAGGCCGCACACGGCTGGCGACCTCAAGTCGGCCGTATCATGGCAACACTGTTCAGTATTTACAACAGATCGGTCGACATGCCTGCGCAAAGAATTCGGAAAGTTTTTCTCAAGCCCCGGAATAGACGCGCGGCACCCTTTTCAGGTTGCACAGCAGTTGGTAGGGAATGCTGCCGAACTGCGCCGCCAGGGCGCCGACCGGCACGTTCGGGCCCCATAGTTCGACCCGGCTGCCCAGCCCGGCCTGGGGATGGTCGGTAAGGTCGACGGTGAGCATGTCCATCGATACCCGGCCAACCAGGCGCCCCGGCTTGCCGTCGATGAACACCAGGGTGCCGTCGGCGGCGTGGCGCGGATAGCCATCGGCGTAGCCCATGGCGACCACGCCGATGCGCTGGCTACGCTCGGTGCTGTAGCGCGCGCCGTAGCCGACCGGTTCGCCGGCCGGCAGGTCGCGGACGCTGATCACCTTCGATTCCAGGGTCATCACCGGGCGCAAGCGGTCGGCCAGCGGGTGTTCGCGCTCGAACGGCGTGGCTCCGTAGAGCAGGATGCCCGGACGTACCCAATCGCTGGGCACCTTCGACCAGCCGAGCACGGCTGGCGAATTGCGCAGGCTGATCTCGCCTTCCAGGCCCTGGCTCGCGGCCGCGAAGGCGGCGAGCTGTTCCTCGGTGCGCGGGCAATCCAGTTCGTCGGCGCGGGAGAAGTGACTCATCATCACGATCTTCGCCACCTTGCCGCTGGCCCGCAGGCGCTCGTGGGCGGCGCGGAAGTCCTCGGGGAAGAAGCCGACACGGTGCATGCCCGAATCCATCTTCAGCCAGACGTTCAGCGGGCGGGCCAGGCTGGCGCGTTCGATCGCCTCCAATTGCCAGGCGCAATGCACCACGCACCAGAAGTCGTGGGCGACGATCAGCTCCAGCTCGGACGCCTCGAAGAAGCCCTCCAGCAGCAGGATCGGCTGGCGGATACCGGCCTCGCGCAGCTCCAGGCCCTCCTCGATGCAGGCCACGGCGAAGCCATCGGCCTCGGCCGCCAGCGCTTCGGCACAGCGCACCGCGCCGTGGCCGTATGCGTCCGCCTTGATCACCGCGAGCGCACGGGCGCCGGTGGCCTCGCGGGCCAGCCGATAGTTGTGACGAAGGGCTTGCAGGTCGATCAGGGCACGGGCGGGGCGCATGGCGACGGGTCTCTCTTCAGCGAGGTGCGGCATCGCGCACCTTTCATCAGGCGAAAAAAAGCCCGGCTCTCCGGCCGGGCCAGACAAAACTCAGGGCAGCGCAGCGACCACCGACATCTCTACCAGGATCTCCGGCTCGCAGAGCTTGGCTTCGACGGTGGCGCGCGCCGGCGCGACGCCGCGCGGCAGCCACTGGTCCCAGACGCGGTTCATGCCTTCGAAGTCGGCGTCGATGTCCTTCAGGTAGATGGTCACCGAGAGGATCCGAGTCTTGTCGGTGCCGGCCTCTTCCAGCAGACGCTCGATGGCCGCCAGGGTCTCGCGGGTCTGCTGCTCGACGCCCGCGGACATGTCCTCGCCCACCTGGCCCGCCAGGTAGACGGTGCCGTTGTGGACGACGATCTGGCTCATACGCTCGTTAGTGTGCTGGCGCTGGATGGGCATTCTTGGCGTTCTCCGGGGAATTGCTGTAGCGGGAAATATCCAGGCCTTCGGTACTGATCTGCGGGCGCTTCTTCGCCATCAGGTCGGCCAGGTAGCGACCCGACCCGCAGGCCATGGTCCAACCCAGGGTGCCGTGGCCGGTATTGAGGAACAGGTTGCGGTAGCGGGTGGCGCCGACGATCGGGGTGCCATCCGGGGTCGCCGGGCGCAGGCCGGTCCAGAAGGTCGCCTGGCTGATATCGCCGCCCTCGGGATAGAGGTCGGTGGTGATCATTTCCAGGGTCTCGCGGCGGCGCGGGTTCAGCGACAGGTCGAAGCCGGCGATTTCCGCCATGCCGCCGACGCGGATGCGCTGGTCGAAGCGGGTGATCGCCACCTTGTAGGTCTCGTCGAGGATGGTCGAGGTCGGCGCCATCTCCGGGTTGGTGATCGGCACGGTCAGCGAATAACCCTTCAGCGGATAGACCGGAGCCTTGATACCCAGCGGCTTGAGCAGTTGCGGCGAGTAGCTGCCCAGGGCCAGCACGTAGTGGTCGGCGGTGAGCAATTCGCCGTTGACCAGCACGCCGTTGATGCGGTCGCCGGCGAAGTCCAGGCGCTCGATGTTCTGGCCGAAGCGGAACTCCACGCCCAGGCCCTTGGCCATTTCCGCCAGGCGGGTGGTGAACAGCTGGCAGTCGCCGGTCTGGTCGTTGGGCAGGCGCAAGGCGCCGACCAGCTTGTCGGCGACCTTGGCCAAGGCCGGCTCTACGCGGGCGATGCCATCGCGGTCGAGAACCTCGTAGGGCACGCCGGAGCGCTCGAGCACGGCGATGTCCTTGCCGGCGGCGTCCAGCTGCGCCTGGGTGCGGAACAGTTGGGTGGTGCCGAGGGTGCGGCCCTCGTAGGCGATGCCGGTCTCGGCGCGCAGTTCGTCGAGGCAATCGCGGCTGTACTCGGACAGGCGGACCATGCGCTCCTTGTTCACGGCGTAGCGCTCGGCGGTGCAGTTGCGCAGCATCTGCAGCATCCAGGCGTACTGGCTGGGATCGGAGGTGAGCTTGATGGCCAGCGGCGCGTGCTTTTCCAGCAGCCACTTCATAGCCTTCAGGGGAATGCCCGGGGCTGCCCAGGGCGAAGCGTAGCCGGGAGACACCTGGCCGGCGTTGGCGAAGCTGGTTTCCAGCGCGGGACCGTCCTGACGGTCGACCACCACCACCTCGAACCCGGCACGGGCCAGGTAATACGCACTGGCGGTACCGATGACACCGCTGCCAAGGACCAGAACTCGCATTGTCGCCTCCCACGTCGCGGAGGAACCGCGGACGTTTGTTATTTTGAGCGTGTAGATGCGCGCAGTATAGGAAGAGGCAGGCAGAAATAATCACCAATTTTAGGCGGTTACTCAGGTAAAAAACCGGACAATTAGGGGTTTTACCGAGGCGCATCCACCATAAAACTGGAAAAATACCGCATATTTAAATGATCGAACTCAGGCCGGGAGTCGCTTTTTCGGGAAAGCCTGTCGCAGAAGCCATGGAAAACGGCAGGAGTCCCTGAAGGAACCGCTCGCGACAGGAAAAATTCCGCGGACACTGCCCGTCCCTTGCGACCGGAGCAGCGTCCCAGAGCGCTCGCGGAGCCTTCGCGCTATTTCTTCACCCACTTGCCGCCGACCTGGACGTACTGCCCGGCAGGGGTTCTCTCCATCGCCTTCTTGCCGGCCATGGCCTCCACGTCGGCCAGCGAAGCGCCGCTGCTGTTGGCCACCTTCTGGTATTCGGCACGCCGCGCGGCATTGATCTGCGCGGCGATGTCCGCCGCCTGGCCGCTGTTGCTGACCACGCCAAGGTAGCCGTCCGCCTGCTCGCCGACCAGGCCCTGGGCCTTGGCGCCGCCAAGGGCCGACATGGCCTGGCCGAGGTCCATCGCCATGGCGGAAAGGCTGATGCCGAGGGCCAGCAGGGCGATACCGAGTTTGCTACGGGTTGTCATGGATCCGCTCCTTTAGAACAGGCCGCTGTTCTCGTTGATGATGCCGTCCAGAGCCTTGTCGACCTTGATGTAGATCTCGTGCTCGATTTTCACGTTGAGATTGATGTTGATCGGCTCGCTGGGAGCCGCCAGCTGCACGGTGGGCGTGCAGGCCATCGTCAGGCTGCCCAGCAGCAGGACAGCGAATAGAGCGCAGAGGCGCATCGGGGGTTCTCCTGTATGGCTCATGGCGCCGAAGCCTTGCGTTTCTGCATGCGCTCCTGCACACGTTGGCGAATGGTTTCGCTGACCCGGTCGCTCAGTTGCAGGCTGGTCAGCAGTGCCGGGATATCCTCCTCCAGATTGACGTTGAGGTTGACCGGGCGCCCCTTCTCCAGGTCCGGGTTGCTGCCCTGCAAGCGCAGGCCGAGCAACAGCTTGCCGTTCTCATGATAATCGACGCTGCTTTGCAGGACGTCGTAGTGGAAATCGTCGAGGGCATCGGCGACCAGCTTCATCCCCGGGTTGCTGCGCCCCAGCGCCTCGATCTTCGCCGAGCGGAAGCGCAGGTAGCCGGGCTCGCGGGCCTTGACCTGGCCGCCGGAGACGCTGGGCTTCCAGCGGTTCAGCATCAGCGGCAGCTCGCCGTCCAGGGCGCCTTCGCCGGCCAGGCCCTCCGCCGGATAGACCCGGAAAATCTCGCCGAGTTGTATGCCCTGGATACGCAAGGCGAACTTCTGCTCAGCCTGACCCAGGCGGATGCTCCCCGCGGGGACCGAGGCCTGCCCGCCGAACAGGCCGCTCTGCAACGTCTGCCAGCTCAAACGGCCGCTGCCCGGCGCGGAAAGCGGGGCCTCATAGCGCCCGCGGAAACTCACCGGCCCCAGCGGCAGGCCGGGATTGGCCTCGGCCAGGCTCAGGCCGGGGCTGTCCAGGCTCAACTGACCGCCACGCAGGCGCAAGGCCAGGCTGCCGCCCAGCCCCTTCAGCTCGCTGCGGTCGTAGATACCGTCGAGGCCTTTCAGAGTCAGGTCCAGGTCGAGGGACGAGGCGCCCGCCGCATCGAGCTTCCAGCCGGCCGCGGCGGTCGCTCGCCCATTGCCCAGTTCGAGCAGCCCCGGCCAGTCGGCGAGGGTCGCGGCCAGCGGATTGCCGGTACGGAAGAACACCTCGGCCAGCCTGGCGGAGAGCGCCAGGGGCGTCTTCGCGTCGCGCTGCAGCTGGATGTCCGCCGCCAACCCCGCGCCGTTGCTCAGCCGTCCCTTCAGGCTGGTGCGCTCGAGGGTGGTGTCGAGCGGCCCCTCGAAGGTCCAGGCCAACGGTTTGAGGTTGGCCTGGCGGAGTTGTCCGACCTGCGCCTGCAGCGGCCCGGCGAAATGCAGCGCCAGCGGCTGGTAGGCCAGTTCGAGAGCGGCCCCGGCGAGGTCGAGGCGGGGCTGGCCAAGGTGCAGCGTCGACGGCTCGGCCAGGGACGCCGCCTGCAACCGCGCGCCCCTGCCGAAGGAGAGGTTGGCGCGCTGCCCGTCCAGCCGGCCCTCCAGGGGAATCTCCGCGACCAGTCGCTCGGCTTTCCAGCCCAGGTATTGCAGGCGCGGCGCGTCCACCTGCAAGCGACCCTCCACCAGCCTGGCGGCCCACGGCGAGATGCCCAGCAGGTCGAGCCGCGTCTCCAGCTTCAGCGTACTCGCGCCCTCGCTGGTGAACGCCAGGCGCAACGCGGTGACGCTATCGGCATCGCGCTCCAGCGGCTCGCTGCGCAAGCCCAGCGCGCTCGGCCGCAACTCGGCCGGCAGCGCCTGCAACCACTCGCCGTGCAACTGGCTCAGGCGCAAGTCGCTGCGCAGCTGGCGTGGCAACCAGGCGCCCTCGTCTCCATCCAGTTGGACTTGCAGTTCGCCCTGTACATTACCCAGACCGGGCAGCGGCCAGGCTTGCGGAGCCTGCACCAGCAGCGCCGCCGAGCCACCGCCGTCGAGCACCCGGCGCGGCTCCAGCCAGTCGCTGCCAGGCGCCAGGCGGATCGTCCAGTCCGCTTGCAGACGCAGGGCTTGCGGTGCGTCGGGCAGGCGCTGGGCTTCCGGCAACCAGCGATTGAGCCAGACCACCAGGCCACGGGTGTCCGGCAGGCCGGGCGCCTCCAGGCGCCCCTGCCAGAGGCCGTCGCCATCGGACGGCGCGAGCTGGCTGTCCAGCGTCAGTAGCGCCTGCCGGTCGAGTTGCGCGCGCGTCCGCAGGCGCCAACCGGTAGGCTCCTCGAAGAGCTGGGCGTCGAGCTGGGCCTGCTGCGCCTCCTGTTGCAGGCGCAGTTGCGCAGCCAGCGGAAACAGCGCTCCCGACGGGCGGCCGATGTCCAGTCCGCCGTCCTGCTCGCAGCGGCCGGCGGGACAAGGCAGGTCGAGATGGAAGCGTTCGAGGTGGATCTGTTCCGGCAGCCAGGCGAGGGTCTCGCGCAGGGACGTCCAGTCCAGCGCAGCGGAGTCGTCGTCGGAACTCGCGGCAGCCGGTTGCCAGGCGAGCGCCACTTGCTCCACGCGCAGGCCGGGTAGACGCGGACGCCAACCCGACAGCCCGGGCCAGCGCAGCAGCGCGTGTTCCACGTCCAGTCGCAGGCTGGCGCCATCCGCGCCGCGCCGCTCCAGCGCCAGCCGTCGCAGCCCGATGCCTTCGGCGGACAGGCCCAGGCCTTGCCACTCCAGGCGCTCGACACCCTGCTCGCGCAACAGGCTGCGCCAGGCATGCCAGCCGTAGCCGAACGCCAGCAGCAACAGCACTGCAAATACCAGCAGCAACGTCGTCCTTCTGCGCAAACGCATGTCCTACCTCTGTCCGTTGCCGACCCGGCCAAGGGTGGCGGGGCCCTCGTGCAAGATCAAGGCGTTTTCCCTGGCCAGTGTTTTTCCCTGCTTTCGACGTTATATTGGCGGAAAATTTCCGGATTTTCCGAGCCAGACGGGGAGCCTCCATCCATGCGTACCCAGCATCAGAGCAAGCGCGAGCTGGACAAGATCGACCGCAACATCCTCCGCATCCTGCAGGAGGAAGGTCGCATTTCCTTCACCGAGCTGGGCGAACGCGTCGGCCTCTCGACCACACCCTGCACCGAACGCGTGCGCCGCCTGGAGCGCGAAGGCCTGATCATGGGCTATCACGCCCGGCTCAATCCGCAGCATCTGAAGGCCAGCCTGCTGGTGTTCGTCGAGATCAGCCTGGACTACAAGTCCGGCGATACCTTCGAAGAGTTTCGCCGGGCGGTGCTCAAGCTGCCCCATGTGCTGGAATGCCACCTGGTGTCCGGCCACTTCGACTACCTGGTGAAGGCTCGCATCTCGGAAATGGCGTCCTACCGCAAGCTGCTCGGCGACATCCTGCTGAAACTGCCGCACGTACGCGAGTCGAAGAGCTATATCGTCATGGAAGAGGTCAAGGAATCGCTCGACCTACCGGTTCCGGATTGACCCAAGGCACTTTCCGGGAGTCCGCCAGGACTCCCGGCATAGACGGGAAACACCGTCTTTTCTGTACACGATCCCCGCAACACCTCGCAGTTTTTTTCCTTTTTCGCCCTTGGCGAGCGCCTCGACTGACGTTTATGCTCCGTCAAATTTTCCACACATAATAATCAGGATTTCACACATGAACGCCCGCGTTCACCAGCCGGTGCATACCGCCCAACACGCCCCCTCCTACTACGCCGCCACGCTCAACCGACGCATCGAGTGCCCTCCCCTGGCCGGCGAAGAACAGGCCGATGTGTGCGTCGTCGGCGGCGGCTTCTCGGGAGTGAACACGGCGTTGGAACTGGCCCAGCGCGGCTTCTCCGTGGTCCTGCTGGAAGCGCACCGGATCGGCTGGGGCGCCAGTGGACGCAATGGCGGCCAGTTGATCCGCGGCGTCGGCCATGACGTCGAGCAGTTCCTCCCGGTGATCGGCGCCGACGGCGTGAAGGCACTCAAGCTGATGGGCCTGGAGGCGGTGGAGATCGTCCGTCGCCGGGTCGAGCAGTACGCCATCGACTGCGATCTGCGCTGGGGCTACTGCGACCTGGCGAACAAGCCCGGCGACTACCAGGGCTTCCGCGAGGACATGGAGGAACTCCAGGCCCTCGGCTATCGCCACGAGATGCGCCTGGTGCCGGCCGCGGAGATGCGCAGCGTGGTCGGCTCCGATCGCTACGTCGGCGGCCTGGTGGACATGGGCTCTGGCCACCTGCACCCGCTCAACCTGGTCCTCGGCGAAGCCGCCGCTGCCCAGTCGCTGGGCGTCCGCCTGTTCGAGCGCTCGCCGGTGACGCGGATCGACTACGGCACGGAAGTCCAGGTGCATACCGCCACCGGCAAAGTGCGGGCGAAGACCCTGGTGCTGGGCTGCAACGCCTACATGAACGACCTCAACCCGCTGCTCGGCGGCAAGGTACTGCCGGCCGGCAGCTACGTGATCGCCACCGAACCGCTGGACGAGAAACTGGCCCTCCAACTGCTGCCGCAGAACATGGCGGTGTGCGACCAGCGCGTGGCCCTCGACTACTACCGGCTCTCCGCCGACAACCGCCTGCTGTTCGGTGGCGCCTGCCATTATTCCGGCCGCGACCCCAGCGACATCGCCGCCTACATGCGGCCGAAGATGCTGGAGGTATTCCCGCAACTGGCGAACGTCCGCATCGACTACCAATGGGGCGGCATGATCGGCATCGGCGCCAATCGCCTGCCACAGATCGGCCGCCTGCCGGGGCAGCCCAACGTGTACTTCGCCCAGGCCTATTCCGGACACGGGTTGAACGCCACGCACCTCGCCGGGCAGTTGCTCGCCGAAGCCATCGGCGGCCAGCAGAGCGACGGCTTCGACCTGTTCGCCAAGGTGCCGCACATCACCTTCCCCGGCGGCAAGCTGCTGCGCTCGCCACTGCTGGCGCTGGGCATGGCCTGGTACCGGCTGAAGGAAAAACTCGGTAGCTGAGCCCATCCGAGGCTCGGTGGATTCTGAAAAAATCAGGCGGGGCATCGCTCTTCCGAGGAAAACTCCTAGAATTCGCACGACCGGGATGAGCCGGTCGTTCGAGTTTCCACGGGAGATATCCTTGCTTCGCCGATTCCTCCTGCTGGCCCTCCTGGCCCTCTCCGGCTGCGCCAGCACTCCTCCGCCGCAACCGTCGTCGGCACTGCCCGCCGAGGGTACCTGGCTGGCCAGGCAGGCCGAAATCCAGGGACGCGACCACCCCGGCCAGTCCGGCTTCCACCTCCTGGGCGCCAGCGAGGATGCCTTCGTCGCCCGCGCGGCGCTGATTCGCGCAGCCCAGCGCAGCCTCGACATCCAGTACTACATCGTCCACGACGGACTGACCACGCGCGCCCTCGCCTACGAGTTGCTCAAGGCAGCCGACCGTGGCGTGCGGGTACGCATCCTCATCGACGACACCGCCAGCGATGGCTGGGACTACGAGATCGGTGTGCTCTCCGCCCATCCGAACATCCAGGTGCGCCTGTTCAACCCGTTGCACCTGGGCCGCGCCACCGGCATCACGCGAGGCGTCGGCCGCCTGTTCAACCTGTCCCAGCAACACCGGCGCATGCACAACAAGCTGTGGCTGGCCGACGGCACGGCGGCCATCGTCGGCGGACGCAACCTCGGCGACGAGTATTTCAACGCCAAGCCGGAGATGAACTTCACCGACCTCGACCTGCTCGGCGTCGGCCCCATCGCCAACCAGCTCTCGCACAGCTTCGACCAGTACTGGAACAGCGCCATCAGCCGGCCGATCGAGGATTTCCTCTGGCGCGCGCCCTATCCCGGCGAACTGGAGTCGGCCCGACGCAAGTTGCAGCGCTACCTGCGCAAGGAGTCGGTGAAGGAGTCCGGCTACATCCGCCACCTGTTCGACCGCGGCGACCAGCCACGCCTGGGCAACTGGCTGGAGAATCTCACCTGGGCCCGCGCCGAGGCGATCTGGGATGCGCCGCTGAAGGTATTGAGCCGCGGCGAGCCCGACCCGCACCTATTGCTCAGTCCGCACCTGGCGGGCCTGTTCAAGGGCGTGCAGAAGGAACTGATCCTGGTCTCGGCGTATTTCGTTCCGGCCAAGGACGGTCTCAACTACCTCACCGGCAAGGCCGACAGCGGCGTCCGCGTGCGCCTGCTGACCAACTCCCTGGAAGCCACCGACGTGCCCGCCGTGCATGCCGGCTACGCGCCCTATCGGATGGCGCTGCTTGAGCATGGCGTTAAGCTCTACGAGCTGCGCGCCAATCCCGACCAGCCGCTGAGCGGCGCGCCCTGGCGCCTGCACGGATCGAGCAGCGCCAGCCTGCACAGCAAGGCGATGGTCTTCGACCGGCGCAAGGTATTCATCGGTTCGTTCAACTTCGATCCGCGCTCGATCCTGTGGAACACCGAAGTCGGGGTCATCGTCGACAGTCCGCTGCTGGCCGAGCAGGTCCGCCAACTGGCACTGGAGGGCATGGCGCCGAGCGTCAGCTACCAGGTGCGCATCGACCGCAGCGGTAGCCGGCCGAAGCTGGTCTGGATCGATGAGCGCGACGGCCGGCCCCAGGTCCTGCGCCACGAGCCGGGTAGCCTGTGGCGACGCCTGAACGCCTGGGTCGCGGGAATGATCGGACTGGAAAAGATGCTCTGAGGGTCACTCGGAGGCTTCCAGGCCGGTCGCCTCCTCGTCCGCCGGAATCGCCCCGCGCAGCCGCACCAGCACCACGAAGCCCGCCGCGCCGAGCGCCATCATCAACGGCAGGGCGTGACCGCTGATCCACTGGCTGGCGGCGCCGGTGGCCAGCGGGCCGAGCAGGCAGCCGATGCCCCATAGCTGCGCGACATGGGCATTGGCCCGGACCAGGGCATCGTCTCGGTAGCGCTCGCCGATCAGGATCAGCGCCAGGGTGAACAACCCGCCGGCGCTGGCCCCGAACAGCACCAGCAGCGGCCAGATCAACGGCGTCTGCAGCAGCAGGGGAATCGCCAGGCTGCTCAGCAGCAGCACCAGGCCGCAGCCGCCGAACAGGCCGCTGCGCGAGACCCGGTCGGCGAGCCAGCCGATCGGCAGCTGCAACAATGCATCGCCCACCACCACGGTACTGACCATGGCCAGCGCCACCGCTTGCGGAAAGCCCTGGCGCAACCCGTATACCGGCAGCAGGGTGAGGATCATCGCCTCGAAGGCAGCGAACAATACCACCGCCCAGGCGATCGCCGGCAGACCCCGGCAGAAGGCCCACAAACCGCGCCCGGAGGCACTGTGCGGATCGACCCTGGGCGCACCGCTGCGGCCCAGCAGCAGCAACGAGCCAGCAATCAGCAGGCAGACGCCGAACCAGAAGCCACGGTCGTCGGCGGTACCGATGAAGGTCAGCAGTACCGGCCCGGACAGTTGGCTGAGGGCGTAGCCGGTGCCGTACAGCGCGACCAGCCGGCCACGCCACTTCTCCACCGCCAACTGGTTGATCCAGCTTTCCCCGAGGATGAACACCACGGTGAGCTGCACGCCGATCAGCAGGCGCAGCAACAGCCATACCGGGTAGCTCTGCAGCAGCGCCAGCAGGCCGACGGAGGCTGCCCCGGTGAGCAGGCACAACTGCATCAGCCGCGGCGTGCCGACGCGCGCGGCGAGGCGCCCGGCGATCATCGCGCCGAGCAGCACGCCCACTGCCGGCGTGCTGGCCATCACGCCGATGGCGAAACTGCCGTAGCCCCAGCTCTCCAGGCGCAACGAGACCAGCGGCATGGTCAGGCCAAGGGCGAGGCCGATGCTGATGACTGCGGAACAGACGGCGAAATAGCTTCCCCAACGCATTGCGATTCTCCCGTTGGCACCCCGGAAGCCTTGCCGGGGCGAGCGGATATATCCGGCGCACGAAGCACAGCGGCCGGGCTTCCAGAAGGAAACCCGGCCGCGGGTGTGGCTCGAGAGAGCCGGCCCGGAAGGGCCGACCTAGGCGATCAGAGCTTGATCCAGGTCGCCTTCAGCTCGGTGTACTTGTCGAAGGCGTGCAGCGACTTGTCGCGACCGTTGCCCGACTGCTTGAAGCCGCCGAACGGAGCGGTCATGTCGCCGCCGTCGTACTGGTTGACCCAGACGCTGCCGGCGCGCAGGGCCTTGGCAGTCAGGTGCGCCTTGGACAGGTTGCTGGTCCAGACCGCCGCCGCCAGCCCATAGGGCGTGTCGTTGGCGATGCGCACGGCTTCCTCGGCATCCTCGAACTCGATCACCGAGAGCACCGGGCCGAAGATTTCCTCGCGGGCGATCTTCATCGCATTGGTCACGCCGTCGAAGATGGTCGGCTCGACGTAGGTGCCACCAGTTTCTTCCAGGGTCCGCTTGCCGCCGGCGACCAGCTTGGCGCCGTCGTTGTGACCGGCCTCGATGTAGGACAGCACGGTGTTCATCTGCTGGGTGTCCACCAGCGCGCCGACGTTGGTTTCCGGATCCAGCGGGTTGCCCGGTTTCCAGCCCTTGAGGGCCTCGATCACCAGGGGCAGGAACTTGTCCTTGATGGAGCGCTCCACCAGCAGGCGCGAACCGGCGGTGCAGACTTCGCCCTGGTTGAAGGCGATGGCGCCGGCAGCGGCTTCGGCGGCGGCCTTCAGGTCCGGGGCGTCGGCGAAGACGATGTTCGGGCTCTTGCCGCCGGCCTCCAGCCAGACGCGCTTCATGTTCGACTCGCCGGCATAGACCATCAGTTGCTTGGCGATCTTGGTCGAACCGGTGAACACCAGGGTGTCGACATCCATGTGCAATGCGAGCGCCTTGCCTACCGTGTGGCCATAGCCCGGCAGCACGTTGAACACGCCTTTCGGAATGCCGGCCTCGACGGCCAGCTGGGCGATGCGGATGGCGGTCAGCGGCGACTTCTCGGAGGGCTTGAGGATCACCGAGTTGCCGGTGGCCAGGGCCGGACCGAGTTTCCAGCAGGACATCAGCAGCGGGAAGTTCCACGGCACGATGGCGGCGACCACGCCGACCGGCTCGCGGGTCACCAGGCCCAGCTCGGCATGGGGAGTGGCGGCGACTTCGTCATAGATCTTGTCGATCGCCTCGGCGCTCCAGCGCAGGCTGTTGGCGGCGCTGGCGACGTCGATGTGCAGCGAGTCGCTGATCGGCTTGCCCATGTCCAGGGTTTCCAGCAGGGCCAGCTCCTCGGCGTTCTCCAGCAGCAGATCGGCGAAGCGAATCATCGTCTGCTTGCGCTTGGCCGGCGCCAGGCGCGACCAGGCGCCGGAATCGAAGGCATTGCGGGCGACCTTGACCGCCTGCTCGGCATCGGCCAGGTCGCAACTGGCGACCTTGGCCAGGAAGCGGCCATCCACCGGGCTCAGGCAATCGAAGGTCTCGCCGGAGGCGGCGTTGCTGTATTCGCCGTTGACGAAGGCACGGCCTTCGATCTTCAGGTCTTTGGCGCGGGCTTCCCAGTCGGCGCGGGTCAGGGTGGTCATGACAACGTGTCCTCTTATTGGTGTTCTGGGCGCCTGGGAGACAGGCGCGCTGTCAGATTCTGCAAGGCGGGCGCGCGGCCCGTGGTGTCCGCCACCCTAAACCAGAGCAGCGCCTGTTTTCAATATATTTGACAGGAACCCCTCTAACTCCCTTGTCACGTTCATTATTTTAAACATAGACTCGCCCGGACTAGCGTCTTCATCCCTCGCGTGCAACCTGGGTGGCCCTATGACAATGAATAACGAGCCGCAGTCGAGCAGCCTCGACAACTTCTGGATGCCCTTCACCGCCAACCGCCAGTTCAAGGCGCGGCCGCGCCTGCTGGAAAGCGCCGAAGGCATCCACTATATCGCCCAGGGCGGGCGCCGCATCCTCGACGGCACCGCCGGCCTCTGGTGCTGCAATGCCGGCCACGGCCGGCGCGAGATCAGCGAAGCGGTGGCCCGGCAGATCGCCACCCTCGACTACGCCCCGCCGTTCCAGATGGGTCACCCGCTGCCGTTCGAACTCGCCGCGCGGCTGGCGGAAATCGCCCCGCCGGGCCTGAACAAAGTGTTCTTCACCAACTCCGGCTCGGAATCGGCGGACACCGCGCTGAAGATCGCCCTTGCCTACCAGCGCGCCATCGGCCAGGGCACCCGCACCCGCCTGATCGGCCGCGAACTGGGCTACCACGGGGTCGGCTTCGGCGGCCTGTCGGTAGGCGGCATGGTCAACAACCGCAAGGCCTTCTCCGCCAACCTGCTGCCGGGGGTCGACCACCTGCCGCACACCCTGGACGTCGCCCGCAACGCCTTCACCGTCGGCCTGCCCGAGCATGGCGCGGAAAAGGCCGAGGAGCTGGAACGCCTGGTGACCCTGCACGGCGCCGAGAATATCGCCGCGGTGATCGTCGAGCCGATGTCCGGCTCGGCCGGCGTGGTGCTGCCGCCCAAGGGCTACCTTCAGCGGCTGCGCGAGATCACCCGCAAGCATGGCATCCTGCTGATCTTCGACGAAGTGATCACCGGTTTCGGCCGCGTCGGCGAAGCCTTCGCCGCGCAGCGCTGGGGCGTCGTCCCGGACCTGCTGACCTGCGCCAAGGGGCTGACCAACGGCAGCATCCCGATGGGCGCCGTATTCGTCGACGAGAAGATCCACGCCGCCTTCATGCAAGGCCCGCAGGGCGCCATCGAGTTCTTCCACGGCTATACCTATTCCGGCCATCCGGTAGCCTGCGCCGCCGCCCTGGCGACCCTGGACATCTACCGTCGCGACGACCTGTTCCAGCGGGCCGTCAAACTGGAAGGCTACTGGCAGGACGCGCTGTTCAGCCTGCGCGACCTGCCCAACGTGGTCGACATCCGCGCCGTAGGCCTGGTCGGCGGCGTGCAACTGGCGCCGCACGCGGACGGCCCCGGCAAGCGCGGCTACGACGTCTTCGAGCGCTGCTTCTGGGAGCACGACCTGATGGTCCGGGTGACCGGCGACATCATCGCCATGTCGCCGCCGCTGATCATCGACAAGCCCCACATCGACCAGATCGTCGAGCGCCTGGCTCAGGCCATCCGCGCCAGCGTCTGATCCAGGCGGGCGGCTGGCGCCGCCCTGCCCCCCCAACTGGCCAGAACCACAAGAACCGAGAGTCAGCATGAACATCGAACAGATCGTCGACTTCGCCCAGGCCAACAGCGCCCCGGAGCACTACAGCCCGGCGCCGGAGAAAATCCTCAAGGGCGACCCGAAACAGAGCGTGCGCAACCACTACGGCAGCCCCTGCGGGCAGTTCAACGCCGGTATCTGGGAAGGCGCCGTGGGCCAGTGGACGGTGAACTACACCGAACACGAGTACTGCGAGATCATCCAGGGCGTCTCGGTGCTGCGCGACCGGCACGGCAACGCCAAGACCGTGCGCGCCGGCGACCGCTTCGTGATCCCTGCCGGCTTCCAGGGCACCTGGGAAGTGCTCGAAGCCTGTCGCAAGGTGTATGTGATCTTCGAAGCCAAGGCCTGAGCCCCGGCTGCTTCCAGAATGCTTGTTACCCTTGCCCGCCACCTGGCGGGCTTTTTTGTGCGCGGCCCGGGGTTCGTACGCCGGAAATGAAAAAGCCCGCCAGGGGCGGGCTTTTCGCAAGGTGCCGGATCAATTACTTGATCTTGGCTTCCTTGTAGATCACGTGCTGACGAACGACCGGATCGTACTTCTTGATCTCGATCTTCTCAGGCTTGGTACGCTTGTTCTTGTCGGTGGTGTAGAAGTGGCCGGTACCGGCGCTGGACACCAGACGAATCAATTCACGCATGATTCAGCTCCTTAGAATTTTTCGCCGCGGGCACGCAGGTCAGCCAGGACGGCCTCGATGCCACGCTTGTCGATGATACGCATGCCCTTGGCGGAAACGCGCAGACGTACGAAGCGCTTCTCGGACTCGACCCAGAAACGGTGGTGCTGCAGGTTCGGCAGGAAACGGCGGCGGGTTTTGTTGTGTGCGTGGGAAATGTTATTCCCGGTAACCGGACCCTTACCGGTTACTTGACAGACTCTAGACATGCCTCAGCCCTCTATAACCTCATGCCCAACCCGGCATGGGTTGGCTGCTTTAACTCAAGTTCGATACTCAGTTTCACCGGGGTCTTACCCGCTGCATCCCGACGAAGGAGAGCGTGGCCCCAGAAAAGAGCGCAGCTTTATATCAGAAAGGCGCCCCGCGCCGCAAGGGTGAAGACCATGGCGCAGCCGCGGCCCGCCTCACTGCGGGCTTCGCACCGCGGCCGTTCGTCGCCTTGCCTCGTTGTCGCTGCCCGCCGCATGGTCTAGGGTAGCGATTCAAGGTCGCCAACGGCCTTGCATGACTGCGCCCAACCGCTGCGGATGGGCATGTTAACCGTTCGAATGGAGCCCGTCATGCGCCTCGCCGCTTTCTCCCTGTTCCTCGCCCCCCTGCTGCTCGCCCAGCCCGCCGCCGCTGCCGCCTTGAGCGTGTGCACCGAAGCCAGCCCCGAGGGCTTCGACGTGGTCCAGTACAACTCGCTGACCACCACCAACGCCTCGGCCGATGTGCTGATGAATCGCCTGGTCGAGTTCGACGCCGGCAAGGGGACGGTGGTGCCCTCGCTGGCCGAGCGCTGGTCGGTGTCCGACGACGGCCTGAGCTATCGCTTCGACCTGCGCCAGGGTGTGCACTTCCACAGCACCGCCTACTTCAAGCCGAGCCGTACGCTCGACGCCGACGACGTGGTGTTCAGCTTCCGGCGCATGCTCGATCCGGCCAATCCCTGGCACAAGGTGGCGCAGAACGGCTTCCCGCACGCCCAGTCGATGCAACTGCCGGAGCTGATCAAGCGGGTGGAGAAAAGCGGCGACCACCAGGTGCTGTTCGTTCTCGACCACCCCGACGCGACCTTCCTGCCGATGCTGAGCATGGGCTTCGCCTCCATCTATTCGGCGGAATACGCCGACCAGTTGATGAAGGCCGGAACCCCGGAAAAGCTCAACGCCGAGCCGATCGGCAGCGGCCCGTTCGTGTTCAAGCGCTTCCAGAAGGACGCGGTGGTGCGCTACGCCGCCAACCCCGAGTACTTCGCCGGCAAGCCGGCGGTCGACGCGCTGATCTTCGCCATCACCCCGGACGCCAACGTGCGCCTGCAGAAGTTGCGCCGCGGCGAATGCCAGATCGCCCTGTCGCCGAAGCCGCTGGACGTGGAGAGCGCGCGCAAGGACGCCAGCCTGAAAGTCGAGCAGACGCCGGCCTTCATGACCGCCTTCGTCGCTCTCAATACCCAGCATCCGCCGCTGGACGATCCCAAGGTGCGCCAGGCGATCAACCTGGCCTTCGACCGCACCAGCTACCTGCAGGCGGTATTCGAAGGCAGCGCCAGTGCCGCCACCGGCATCTATCCGCCGAACACCTGGAGCTATGCCAGGGATATTCCCGCCTACCCGCACGCTCCCGAACAGGCGCGCAAGCTGCTGGCCGGCAAGCAGCTTCCCGAGCTGAACATCTGGACCCGCCCGTCCGGCAGCCTGCTCAACCCCAACCCGAGCCTCGGCGCCCAACTGCTCCAGGCCGACCTGGCGGAGGCCGGGATCAAGGCCAACATCCGCGTCATCGAATGGGGCGAGTTGATCCGTCGCGCCAAGAACGGCGAACACGACCTGCTGTTCATGGGTTGGGCAGGCGACAACGGCGATCCGGACAACTTCCTCACTCCGCAATTCAGCTGCGCCAGCGTCAAGTCGGGGCTCAACTTCGCGCGCTATTGCGACCCCGGCCTGGACAAGCTGATTGCCGACGGCAAGGCCGCCAGCAGCCAGGAACAACGCACCGGCCTGTACCACCAGGCGCAGAAACTGATCCACGAACAGGCGCTCTGGCTGCCCCTGGCCCACCCGACCGCCTTCGTCCTGACCCGCCAGGAGGTGCAGGGCTACCAGGTCAATCCGTTCGGTCGCCAGGATTTCTCTCGGGTCGCCGTGAAACGCTGAAGGCCACGCCCGGGAGAACCCAGCGATGGATCTCGACCGTCTCTACCTGCCGCATTGGCAGTTCAGCGAACACCACCAGCGGCTGATCGACGCGCCGGCCGCAGCGGTACTCGACGCGGTGGAAGACCTGCTGCGCTTCGACGACCCGCTGGTGCGCGCCTTCCTCGTCCTGCGCGAAGCGCCGGGAAGGCTGGCCGGCCTGCTGGGCCGGCGCAACGACCTGGCCGGCCGCCCACGCTTCGGCCTGCATGAGTTCACCCGCCTGGAGCGCCGCGCCGACCAGGCCATCGCCTACGGCCTGGTCGGCCGCTTCTGGCGCGCCGACTTCGCCCTGGAACGCATCGCGGACGGCGAGCATTTCCGCTGCTACGACCAGCCCGGAGTGGCCAAGCTCGTGCTGTGTTTCCGTTGCACGCCCAGCGCCAGCGGTACCCTGCTGCACACGGAAACCCGTGTGTTCTGCCCCGATCGCGCCAGCCGCCTGCGCTTCACCCCCTACTGGTTGGCGATCCGCCCGGTCAGCGGGCTGATCCGCCGGCGCCTGCTGGCGGGCATCGAGCGGCGCCTGGGCTGAGCCCTTCGTCGAACGCTCACAGCCAACCGTATTCGGCCAGCGACAGCGGCTCGCCGTCGCCGATGATGAAGTGGTCGAGCACCCGCACGTCGATGAGCGCCAAGGCTTCTTTGAGGCGCGCAGTGAGCTGGCGGTCGGCGAGACTCGGACGGGCGTCGCCGGAGGGGTGGTTATGGGTCAGGATCAGCGCCGCCGCGTTGTGCGCCAGGGTGCGCTTGACCACCTGGCGCGGGTAGACGCTGGCGCCATCGATGCTGCCCTGGAACAGCACCTCGAACGCCAGGACCCGGTGCCTCGTGTCGAGGAACAGGCAGGCGAACACCTCGTGCTGCTCGTGGCGCAGGCGCGCCTTGAGATAGTCGCGCACCGCCTGCGGGCTCTCCAGTATCGAATCGCGACGCAGGCGCTCGGCCAGGTGGCGCCGGCCCATCTCCAGCACGGCCTGCAATTGCGCATACTTGGCCACGCCGAGCCCGAGATGGCCGCAGAACGAGGCGAGGTCCGCCTCGAGCAGGGCACGCAGCCCGCCGAACTCGCTCAACAGCCGCCGCGACAGCTCGACCGCACTACAACCGGTCACTCCCGTGCGCAGGAAGATCGCCAACAGCTCGGCATCGGAAAGGGCCGCCGCGCCCTGCTCCAGAAGCTTCTCCCGAGGCCGTTCGGCTTCGGGCCAATCGCGGATGCTCATTCGCTTTCCCCATCGAGCCCGCCCGCTGTTCCCGTGCGGACGCTGTGCTATCTTAGCCCATCCTTTTTGCGCGGCAGACGACCTGGGGAGGCGCGTTTGCCGAAGCGCATGTCATCCATTTCCTTATTAAGGCAAGCCTATGCAGCGGCTCTATCGGAAACGCATCGTCCTCGGCGTGGGCGGCGGCATTGCCGCCTACAAGAGCGCCGAACTGGTCCGCCGCCTGCGCGACCAGGGCGCTGAAGTCCGAGTGGTGATGACCCAGGGCGGCCGCGAGTTCATCACGCCCCTGACCCTCCAGGCGTTGTCCGGCCATCCGGTGCATACCGATCTGCTGGACCCGGCGGCGGAAGCCGCGATGGGCCACATCGAACTGGCCCGCTGGGCCGATCTGGTGCTGATCGCACCGGCTACCGCCGACCTCATGGCGCGCCTGGTCCAGGGCGTGGCCAACGACCTGCTGACCACCCTGGTGCTGGCCACCGACGCGCAAATCGCCCTGGCACCGGCGATGAACCAGGCCATGTGGCGCGACACCGCGACCCAGGCCAACGCCGAGCTGCTGCGCCAGCGCGGCTTCCACCTGTTCGGTCCGGCAGCGGGCAGCCAGGCCTGCGGCGACGTCGGCCTCGGACGCATGCTCGAAGCCGAGGAACTGGCGCAGCGCGCCGCCGACTGCTTCCAGCGCCAGGCGCTGACCGGTGTGCATGTGCTGATCACCGCCGGCCCGACCCAGGAAAACATCGACCCGGTGCGCTACATCACCAACCACAGTTCCGGAAAGATGGGCTTCGCCCTCGCCGAGGCGGCGGTGGAAGCCGGCGCACGGGTGACCCTGGTCACCGGCCCGGTGCACCTGCCCACGCCCGACCGGGTGCAGCGCGTCGACGTGGTCAGCGCCCGCGACATGCTGGCCGCCTGCGAGGCGGCGATGCCCTGCGACCTGCTGATCGCCTCCGCGGCGGTCGCCGACTACCGCCCGGAAGTGGTCGCCGCGCACAAACTGAAGAAAGACCCTACCAGCGGCGAGGGCTTGCTCTTGCAGCTGGTGCGCAATCCCGACATTCTCGCCACCCTCGCACAGCGCGAGGATCGTCCCTTCAGCGTGGGCTTCGCCGCAGAAACCGAAAACCTGCTGGACTATGCTGCACGCAAGCTGAAGGACAAGAACCTCGACCTGATCGTCGCCAACGACGTGGCCAACCCCTCGATCGGCTTCAACAGCGACGAGAACGCGATCACGGTGATCGACCGCGACCTGCATCCGAGCACCTTCGCCCAGACCAGCAAGGGCAAGATCGCTCGCCAGCTGGTCGCCTTCATCGCCGACCGCCTCAACCAGCAATGAGTTACTGATGCACTCTCTCCAAGCCAAGATCCTCGACCCCCGCCTGGGCTCCGACTTCCCGCTCCCGCAGTACGCCACGCCGGGCTCGGCCGGCCTGGACCTGCGCGCCATGCTCAAGGAGGACAGCGTCCTCGGCCCGGGCCAGACCCTGCTGATTCCCACCGGCCTGTCCATCTACATCGCCGATCCCGGCCTCGCCGCCCTGGTCCTGCCGCGCTCCGGCCTGGGCCACAAGCACGGCATCGTGCTGGGCAACCTGGTCGGCCTGATCGACTCGGACTACCAGGGCGAGCTGATGGTGTCGTGCTGGAACCGCGGCGAGTCGCCGTTCACCATCGCCGTCGGCGAGCGCATCGCGCAGTTGGTACTGGTGCCGGTGGTGCAGGCGCATTTCGAGCTGGTCGAAGCGTTCGACGAAAGCCAGCGCGGCGCCGGCGGCTTCGGCCATTCCGGCAGCCACTGACCCCGAACACAGGACGAGACGCCGAGGAGACGCGGCATGAAGCTTTTCCAGCGCACCGCCAAGGATGGGAACGAGTTGGGCGACCTGCTCGAACCGGAAAAGAAGCCGCGCAAGGCAGCGTCCGAACGCGCTGACGGCAAGGACCTGCTGCCCGGCATAGGCGCCAGCCTACTGGGCGTGGCGGCCGCCGGCGCCCTGCTCTGGTTCGGCGTCTTCGGCGGCGCCGGTGAGGCGCAGCAGCGCCAGTTGGACGCGGCCTGGGCCGAAGGCCAGGCCGGCGCCTTGCGCCAGGCCTTGCAGCAACTCGCCGCCGACACCCGCGCCGCCGCGGCCAGCCCCCTCGCCCTCGAAGCCCTGCAAAGCGGCGACGCCACCCGCATCGAGGCCGCCCAGCGCAGCCTGCTGGCCTGGGACGGCGTGGTCGATGCCCACCTGAACGCGCCCGGCCAGGCCGCCCAGGACAACGACAGCCCCGGCCCGGTCAGCTTCGCCGCCCTGGATATCCTGCACCGGGTGGAAAGTGGCCAGAACGTCGCCGCCGAAGCCTACAAGGTCGGCCAGCGCTGGTTGCTGTACAGCGCCGCGCCGGTGCGCGGCGCCGACCAGAGCCTGCAAGGCACGCTGCTGCTGGCGGTCGACCTGCAACGGCTGCTGCGCGCCCTGCCGCCCTTGCCGGGCGATGCCGGCCAGGTACAACTGGTCCAGCAGTTCTCCGGCGCACCGGCCCAGGTGCTGCTGCAACGCGGTACGCCGGCGCCGGGCAAGGGTGCGCAAGCGCTGGACAGCGGCAATCCGAACTGGAAACTGAACTACACGCCCGGCAGCGTCGCTTCGACCCAGGCCTCGCCGCTGCTGCTGGCACTCGCGGCGCTGCTGGCGCTGCTCGGCGGCATCCTCGGCACCTACCTCACCCGTTCGTCGCTGTTGCGCCGCCTGCATCAGGATGTCCTGACCCTCGGTCAGTATCTTCAGGAACTCGGCGGGCAACGCACTGCCAAACCCCCTGTGCCTAGCCTGCCGGGCTTCGCCCCGCTGATCCAGGCATTGGCCCGCCAGCCGCGGCGCAAGCCGGAGCCGACCAGCGTGCCCAGCCCTGCCAAGGCAGCGCCGGTGGCGCCGGTGGCGGTGGCGAAAGCGCCTCCTCGCGAGGAGCCGGCATTGGCAGATCCGTTGTTCCAGAACACCGACATTCTGGATATCGACATTCTCGATGAAGACCAGGACCTCCTGGGATTGGAGCAAACCCCCATCATGAGCACTGCAAAAGCACCGACGCTGCCCGTCAGCATCTTCCGCGCCTACGACATCCGTGGCGTGGTAGGCGATACCCTCACCGCCGAGACCGCCTACTGGATCGGTCGCGCCATCGGCTCGGAAAGCCTCGCCCGCGGCGAACCGTGCGTCGCTGTCGGCCGCGATGGCCGCCTGTCCGGTCCCGAGCTGGTCAAGCAGCTGATCCAGGGCCTGGTGGACTGCGGTTGCCAGGTCAGCGACGTGGGCATGGTGCCTACCCCGGTGCTGTACTACGCGGCCAACGTGCTCGAGGGCAAGTCCGGGGTGATGCTGACCGGCAGCCACAACCCGCCGGACTACAACGGCTTCAAGATCGTGGTCGCCGGCGAGACCCTGGCCAACGAGCAGATCCAGGCCCTGCGCGAGCGCATCGAGAAAAACGACCTGGCATCCGGCGTCGGCAGCGTAGAGCAGGTCGACATCCTGCCGCGCTACTTCAAGCAGATCCGCGACGACATCGCCATGGCCAAGCCGATGAAGGTGGTGGTCGACTGCGGCAACGGCGTGGCCGGGGTGATCGCCCCGCAGTTGATCGAGGCCCTGGGCTGCAGCGTGATCCCGCTGTACTGCGAGGTCGACGGCAACTTCCCGAACCACCATCCGGACCCGGGCAAGCCGGAGAACCTGAAGGACCTGATCGCCAAGGTCAAGGCCGAGAACGCCGACCTGGGCCTGGCCTTCGACGGCGACGGCGATCGCGTCGGCGTGGTCACCAATACCGGTACCATCATCTATCCGGACCGTCTGCTGATGCTGTTCGCCAAGGACGTGGTCTCGCGCAACCCGGGGGCCGACATCATCTTCGACGTCAAGTGCACCCGCCGTCTGATCGCCCTGATCAGCGGCTACGGCGGCCGTCCGGTGATGTGGAAGACCGGCCACTCGCTGATCAAGAAGAAGATGAAGGAAACCGGCGCCCTGCTGGCTGGCGAGATGAGCGGCCACGTGTTCTTCAAGGAGCGCTGGTTCGGCTTCGACGATGGCATCTACAGCGCCGCCCGCCTGCTGGAAATCCTCAGCCAGGATCAGCGTGACAGCGAGCACGTGTTCTCGGCCTTCCCGAGCGACATTTCCACCCCGGAAATCAACATCACCGTCACCGAGGACAGCAAGTTCGCCATCATCGAGGCGCTGCAACGCGACGCCCAATGGGGCGAAGGCAACATCACCACCCTCGACGGCGTGCGGGTCGACTACCCCAAAGGCTGGGGCCTGGTACGCGCCTCCAACACCACTCCCGTGCTGGTCCTGCGCTTCGAAGCGGACACCGAGGAAGAGCTGGAGCGCATCAAGACCGTCTTCCGTAACCAACTGAAGGCAGTGGATTCCTCGCTGCCCGTGCCCTTCTGACATGTCGGAGCTCCCCATGACCCTGAGTCGCGATGACGCCGCCCAGGTTGCCAAGGTCCTTTCCGAGGCCCTGCCCTACATCCGCCGCTTCGTCGGCAAGACGCTGGTGATCAAGTACGGCGGCAACGCCATGGAGAGCGAGGAGCTGAAGGCCGGCTTCGCCCGCGACGTGGTGCTGATGAAAGCGGTCGGCATCAACCCGGTGGTGGTGCATGGCGGCGGCCCGCAGATCGGCGACCTGCTCAAGCGCCTGTCGATCGAGAGCCACTTCATCGACGGCATGCGCGTCACCGACGCGGCGACCATGGACGTGGTGGAGATGGTCCTCGGCGGCCAGGTGAACAAGGACATCGTCAACCTGATCAACCGCCACGGCGGCAGCGCCATCGGCCTGACCGGCAAGGACGCCGAGCTGATCCGCGCGAAGAAGCTCACCGTGACCCGCCAGACCCCGGAGATGACCAAGCCGGAGATCATCGACATCGGCCACGTGGGCGAAGTCACCGGGGTCAACGTCGGGCTGCTGAACATGCTGGTCAAGGGCGACTTCATTCCGGTGATCGCGCCGATCGGCGTGGGCAGCAACGGCGAGTCCTACAACATCAACGCCGACCTGGTGGCCGGCAAGGTGGCGGAAGCGCTGAAGGCCGAGAAACTGATGCTGCTGACCAACATCGCCGGCCTGATGGACAAGCAGGGCCAGGTGCTGACCGGGCTGTCCACCGAACAGGTCAACGAGCTGATCGCCGACGGCACCATCTACGGCGGCATGCTGCCGAAGATCCGCTGCGCCCTGGAAGCGGTACAGGGCGGCGTGACCAGCGCGCACATCATCGATGGCCGGGTGCCGAATGCCGTGCTGCTGGAAATCTTCACCGACAGCGGCGTCGGCACCCTGATCAGCAACCGCAAGCGTCACTGATCGCCCGGCCATGGCGCGCTCCGGCGCGCCATGACGGTTCTCCCTTAGCGTCGCGCGGCCAGCGCGAAGGCCTGCTCCAGCGGGCTCGCACCCTCGCTGCGGAAGGTCGCCGGGCTCACTCCCGTCCAACGCTTGAAAGCGCGCCTGAAACTGCGGATGTCACGGTATCCCACTTCCTCGGTGATACGTTCGATGGACATCCCAGGGTTGCCCAGCAGGCTCATCGCCCGCCCTCGTCGCACCTGCTCCAGCAACGCCTCGAAGGTCAGCCCGTGTTCGGCCAGCCGGCGCCGCAGGGTGCGGCTGCTCATGTTCAGTTCGGCGGAAATCCTTTCGATCTGGCTGCCCAGGCTGAGGTCGCGGGCGATGGCCCGTTCCACCGCCTGGACCAGGTCGAGTTTCCGGTGCACCTGGGTGTTTTCCTGCTCCAGCAGGGCCAGCGCCTGGCGCAACGCCGGCAGGTTGTGGTTGGGCAGGCGCATGTCCAGCCAGTGGCTGGCGATCGCCATGCGGTTGTGCAGGCAGCCGAAGCGTACCTGGGGGCCCAGCAGGCGCAGGTACTCGCCCGCGTAGGGCGGAGCGGCATGGATGAGTTCGATGCCCAGCGGTTCGAACGCCGGGCTGACCAGGGCACGCCCATACACCAGCAGGCTGGCGAAGAACTCCTCGATGGCGAACACCTGCACCTCACTGCTGGGCAGGTGGCATTCGACCTCGACGAAGAAGGTTTCGCCCTGCTGGTAGACGCTGGAGGTGACGATCCCGCCCGAGCTGTGCTGGTAGCGCACGCCGATGTCGAACGCGTCGCGCAGGGTCCGGCACAGCGACAGCACATGGCCCAGCAGGCCAAGGGTGCCGAGCACGTTCTGGTGTCCGACCCACAGCCCCAGTCCCCGCTCCGGCAGGGCCTGGAGGGCACGCTGGATCATGCTCACGGCCTGGCGGTAGGAGATGCGCTGGGTAGGGTCCTGCAGGTCTTCGACGGTGAAGCCCAGGCCCCGGCACAGCCGCGCGGGATCGACACCATGGCCTTCGACCACCTCGGCCAGCGTCTGCAGCAGGAAGGTGGATACCTGGGCGAGTTCGTAGCGCGCATCGGCGGCATTGTTGTGCATGGGCGAAATCCTGAGCCGGTCTCGGCTTCGTTCTTGTTCTGGCGGTGGATCGCGACATGGGATGAGCGTCCCATCATATAGCGTTCCGCACAGATGTAACAAAGCATTGCACGGTGTCCGCAAATCCCCCCCCTCGCTGACCGTCAATGCCCTGCCTCGGCCTGTCGATAGGGCTTATTCCTATGCCGTACCCCGAGCCACGCCAAACAATAATAAGAGCCCGCCCATGAATCCGACCCACCCCCGCAGGCCCCTGCGCCTGGCCGCCTGCGTCACCCTCGCCTTCAGCTGCTGCACCCATGCCAGCGAAGGCGGCGTGGACAACATAGGTCCAGGAACCGACGGTTTCTTCACCCTGCCACTGGACGTCGACAACCTCCCGGACCACATGTTCGCCTTCAACGTCTACTACAACCACTACGAAGCCAGGAAGCTGAACATCAGCTCCTTCGGCGGCAAGGTGTCCGACGTGAAGATCAGCTCGGATGCGATCATCCCTCGCCTGGACTACCTGAGCCCGCTGCGGATCTTCGGCGGGCGCCTGGGCGGCTACATCGCCCAGCCCTATATCCGCCAACGGGTGGCCGCGTTCGGCCTGAGCGACGAACGGGAAAGCATGGGTGACACCACCTTCGCGCCGATCATCCTCTGGGACATGGGCAAGGACCTGACCCTGGCCGCCGCCGTGGAGGTCACCGTGCCCACCGGCAAGTACGATGCCGAGCGGCTGGCCAACACCAGCAACAACTTCTACACCTACAAGCCGCTGTTCTCCTTCACCTGGCTGCCCACCGAACGCACCGAGCTGTCGCTGAAGGCCACCTACAGCTTCAACATGGAAAACCACGACACCGACTATCGCTCGGGGCAGATCTTCCATTTCGACTATTCCGCCAGCTATCGGGTGACCGACAACCTGCGCCTCGGCCTGAACGGCTACTACCTCAAGCAGACCACCGACGACAAACAGAACGGCGAGACCGTACGGGTGTTCGGTTTCGGCGAGGAAGTCGACGACGGCGTACGCGGCCAGGTCTTCGCCATCGGCCCGGCCGTGCACCTGACCTTCCTCAAGTACGCCAGCGCGGAGATCCGCTGGGCCAAGGAATTCGACGTGGAGAACCGCCCCGAAGGCGACATGCTCTGGGCCAAGCTGACCATTCCGTTCGAACTCTGAGGCATCGGAACGAAGCGGCAGCCCGGTATCCGCGGGCTGCCGCCATCGACTAGGAAAAGCGCCAGGCGTCCTAGGCGTAAACCGGCCAGCGCTCGACGATCCGCCCGCCGCGCAGCGCCAGCAGGTCGCCGAATTGCAGCAGCACCGACTCGCTCTGGGTCGGCCGCAGGAAGACCTGGTCGTCCACCTCCAGGCCCACCGAAGGCGAGCCGTTGACCATTTCCTGGTTCGAGCTGCGCCCGTAGATGCCGTTGCTGCGCAGTCCCTCGGGCGAGGCGAAGTCGGCCATCCAGTTGCCGCCGTAGATGAAGAAGGTGCCGCGCTGGTTGGGGTCCCACCAGGAAAACAGCCGCGACTTGCCGTCCAGCGCCGGGATCTGCACCGCGCCGGTGCTCTTGAGTACCGGCGTGGCGATGTAGACGGCCGGCACATGCTCGGCCAGGGACGCCAGGTCGTAGTGGCTCGGCTTGAGCATGGCGGTGCCCACCGAGACCTCGCTGCTCAGCGTTTCCTTCTCGTGCATGCGATAGCTGGGGCTGCCGGCGGTATTCAGGGTCAGCTGTGGTGTCCACAGCGCGGCGAAGCGCTGGCGGGCGAAGTCGACATGTCCCTGGTAGAGCGCCATGACCTTGGCGAACAGTTCCTCGGGCGAACCGAGGATGCCCGGCACACCCATTCCGACGAAGGGGTCGTAGCCCATGAAGCCGGCGAACTCCAGGTGCTGCGGATGCGCCGCGATCAGCGCCAGCAATTCACCCAGCGCGGCCTGGTCGGCCACCCCGCCGCGATGCAGGCCGACGTCCAGTTCGATGTTGACGCGCATCCGGGTCCCCAGCCCCTGGGCCAGCGCCAGGTACTGACGCAAGCGCTGCGGCGTATCGATCAGCCATTGCAACTGCCGCGCCGGGTCGAACGCGCCCTTGTGCTCGCGGTAGAACAGTTCCGCCGAACGCACCGGCAACGGCTTGCCGAGGAGGATGTCGGCATCCGCAAAAGCGACTGCGTCGTGGTTGAGGAACGGTTGGTGGAAGGACATCAGCCGCCGGGTGCCGGCGCGCCTGGCGATGTACGCCAGCAGGCCGGGCGAGGGCAGCGACTTCTCCACCAGCCGCAGATGCTTGCCGCCGCGGCGGACCGAACGCATCACCACATCGATGTTGTGGTCCAGGCGATCGAGGTCGATGAGCAGCACCGGGCACATCGGGCCATTGGCCTTGAGTTCGCGGTTCAGCGCGCGGAAATAGTCGTCGTACGGCCCGCCACGGTCGGCGGGACGCATCCAGGCGGCAGCTCCCGCCAGCAGCGCGCCGGCCCCGAGGCCGGCGAACATGAACTTGCGTCGATTCACGGCGTCGCTCCTTTCAGGTCACGCCCAGGATGGAAGAGAGGTGCGCATTGAGGAACCGCCCGCGGGGATCCAGCGCCTGGCGCACCTCGGCGAACGCCTTCCAGCGCGGATAGAGCCCCTGTAACTGGTGCGCGTTGAGGCCATGCAGCTTGCCCCAGTGCGGACGCCCGGCGTATTTCCAGAAGATCGGTTCCACCGCGGCGAAGAAGTTGTGGTGGTCCATGCTGTAGTGCTGATGCACGGAAATGGAACAACTGTCGCGGCCCTCGAACATGCTCAGGGGAATGTCGTCGGCCTTCACGTAGCGGTACTCGATGGGAAACCAGGTGCGCAGGTCCTTGTCGCGGATCAGCGCGAGGATCTCCCGCAGGCAGGCGGGACCATGCTCGGCGGGGACCGAATACTCCATCTCGTTGAAACGCACGTTGCGCACGTTGGCGTAGACCGCATAGGAATCGTCGACCCGCTCGTCGAAGCGGGCGAAATGGCGCAGGCTGTTGAGCAGGGTGCGGCGGGTCTCCGGGAAGTCGCTGAGGTACTTGTCGAGACCTTCGATCAGGCCGACGAACTCGTTGCCGCCTTCCTTCGCCGGGTCCAGGGGCGGGGTCTTCGGCTCGTCGGTCTCGTTGAGGGCGATCGACAGGGCGTAGTCGGAGTGGGTCACCACCAGCATCTCCCAGTGCTGGTTCTCGCGCGTGTTCTTCTCCACGTCCTCCAGCAATTCCTCGGTCCGGGCGATCCACTGCCGTTCACGCAGGCGGTAGGCCGCGCGGTTCTGCAGGCGCACCCGGGTCACGACGCCCAGCGCCCCCAGCGAGACCCGCGCGGCATCGAACACCTCCACGTTGCGCTTGGCGTCGCACTCGAGCACCTCGCCGCTCGCGGTGACCAGTTGCAGACCGCGAACCTGGGCGGAATAGGAACCGAAGCCGACCCCAGTGCCATGGGTGGAAGTAGCGATGGCGCCGGCCAGGGTCTGGTAATCGATATCGGCCATGTTCACTAGCGCCTGGCCGATCTCCTTGAGCGGAGCGCCCATCTGCGACATCGGCGTACCGCCGCCGAACTCGGCCTGGAGGGTCGCGCTGTCGTGGCTGAGCAAGCCGCTGAAGTAGGCGAGCGAGAGCAGGGTGCCGTCGGTCGGGACCAACGCGCTGAACGAATGCCCGGAGCCCACCGGGCGGATCCTGCCGGACGCCTGGCGGATGATCCGGACCAGTTCGTCGAGGTCTTTCGGTGCCTCCCGCGCCAGGGGCAGGCAGCTTTGCGCGCCGGACCAGTTGCGCCAGGGAATCAGGCGCGGTGCGCGGAGCAACTCCGCCAGCGCGGGGTTTCCCACCATGGCGGCGAACGCACCGAGCGCTCCCGCCCGTTGCAGGAGCTGGCGTCGCGACAGATGACTTGGCATGCCGGTATCCCCTATCGGTCCTGCGCTGCGGACATGAAATCGATCAAAGCCCGGAACTGTTCTTCCGAGCACTGCATGCACATGCCCATGGGTGGCATGCCCTTGTAGCCGTTGATGCTGTGGTCCAGCAGGGTGTCGATGCCCTGCGCCAGGCGTGGCGCCCAGGCAGCGGCATCGCCGGTCAGCGGCGCGCCGGAGGCGGGATTGGCGTGACAGAGCTTGCAACTGGCGGAATACACCTGCGCCAACGCAGGGTCCGCAGGGACACGCTGGGAATCGGCGGCCCGCGCCGGCGGCTCCGTGGATTCTCCGCAGGCCACCAGCATCAGGCCCAGGGCAAGCAGCAACCCCGGGCGGCAAAGGCGCGAGTTGCCCGGTCCGGGGCGGAGCGTGGACGACATGGTGTTCCTCTCTCGTTGCGCACGGCGTGCGTTCTCGTCGAACAACACTAAGGCCGCGACGCCCCGAGGATGAGGGCAATGCGGGCCAGCGACGGGGGGTTCTGCGGCCAGCCCTTTCGCACCGCGCGATGGCGGTCTAGAGTCGATGTCTGCAGCAGCGTCGAGGAGCCGGCATGAGCAGCGCAGCACAGCGCCAGAACTACACCTTCTTCCATTCCCTGCGGGTTCGCTGGGCGGAGGTCGATCCGCAGGGCATCGTCTTCAACGGCAACTACCTGACCTATCTCGACGTCGCCACCACCGAGTACTACCGCCAGCTCGGCATGTCCTACCCGGCCGACCTGCTGCGCGGCGGAGGCGACCTGTTCGCGGTGAAGAGCACCCTGGAATACCGCGCCCCGGCGCATTTCGACGACTGGCTGGACATCGGCACCCGCGTGGCGCGGCTGGGGCGCAGCAGCCTGGTTTTCGAGCTGGGCATCTGGCGCGACGAGCAGTTGCTCACCGTCGGCGAGCTGGTCTACGTCTATGCGGATGCGAACGAGCGACAGAGCCAGCCCCTGCCGGACTGGCTGCGCGAGAAGATCAGGGCGTTCGAGCGACAGTCGCCAGTGGAATCAGGGACTCACGCCGAGTAGCTGGGAGAGCCGCGCGCGGTCGGCGGCATAGGTTCTTTCCGCGTCTTCGCGGGCCTTCTGGAAACGCCCGATCTCGCCCTGCAGGCGCTTTTCCTCCTGCTTGAGATCGTCCAACTGGTCCACCAGCGCCTGCGCCACCGGACGTCCGGCACGCTCCTGGTTGGCCGCCTGGCCTTGCAGGTTGGCCTGTTGCAGCTTGAGCGACTGCAGGTTGCCGCGCGCCACGCTGCTCAGCCCGTCCAGTTCCGCCAGGCGCCGTTCGCGAGCGCGGTCGACGTCCTCGAGGCTGGAATACAGGCGCAGCAGCTGCGCATCGGAGCTGGCCTGGGCTTGGGCCGCCTTGCGCTGCCGCAGTTCCTCGGCGGTCGGCGCCGGCGGTACGGTGCGGATAACCCGGCCCTGGTCGTTGAGGACCTGGTAGCCCTTGCCGATGTACTGCGGCGGCACACCCTGGCGGTCGAGCACCACCACGCCCTTGTCGTTGACGTAGCGGTACAGCTCCACCGCTCCGCCCGGCGCCGCCTGGGCGCCGAAGGAAATCCCCTGGAGCACCAGCCCCAGGGCCATCAGGCAACGCATTACATCCTGTCCGACCATGCCAGTCCCTTGTGAAAGGTTCAGATACCGTATTGGGCGCGATAGGCCTCTACCGCCGGCAGATGCTTCTTCAGTTCAGCATCTTCGGCAAGATATTCCAGCACCTGCTCCAGGGAAACGATGCTCACCACCGGCATGCCGAAGTCGCGCTCGACCTCCTGGATCGCCGACAGCTCGCCCTTGCCGCGCTCCTGGCGGTTCAGCGCGATCAGCACGCCCGCGGCCCTGGCGCCCTGGGCGTCGATGATCTGCATCACTTCGCGGATCGCGGTGCCGGCGGTGATCACGTCGTCGATGATCAGCACCCGGCCGCTCAGCGGCGCGCCGACCAGCGTGCCGCCTTCGCCGTGGTCCTTGGCTTCCTTGCGGTTGAAGCACCAGGGCAGGTCGCGCTGGTGCTGCTCGGCGAGGGCCACCGCGGTGGTGGCGGCCAGGGGAATGCCCTTGTAGGCCGGGCCGAACAGGACGTCGAAGTCGATTCCGCTGTCGATCACCGCCTCGGCGTAGAAGCGTCCCAGGCGGGCCAGCGCCAGGCCGCTGTCGAACAGGCCGGCATTGAAGAAATAGGGGCTGGTGCGCCCGGACTTGAGGGTGAACTCACCGAAGCGCAGAACCCCGCGCTCGATGGCGAAACGAATGAAATCGCGCTGATACGCCTGCATGAATGACACCAAGCCGCATGAATTTAGCTAAACCGTTTGAGCTCGGGTATCATACACGCACGTGATTTTGGGGGCCATTTATGCGGATCATCAGTGTGAACGTGAATGGTATTCAGGCTGCGGCCGAGCGCGGTTTGCTCAGTTGGCTGCAAGCACAGAATGCCGACGTGATCTGCTTGCAGGACACCCGAGCCTCCGCCTTCGATCTGGATGACCCGTCCTTCCAACTGGACGGCTACTTCCTTTATGCCTGCGATGCCGAGCTACCCGAACAGGGCGGTGTCGCACTCTACAGCCGTTTGCAGCCCAAAGCTGTGATCAGCGGCTTAGGTTTCGAAACGGCCGATCGTTACGGGCGCTACCTGCAAGCCGACTTCGACAAGGTGAGTATCGCCACCCTGCTGCTGCCTTCCGGGCAGAGCGGAGACGAGAGCTTGAACCAGAAATTCAAGTTCATGGACGACTTCACCCATTACTTGAGCAAGCAGCGTCGCAAGCGCCGCGAATACATCTACTGCGGCTCGCTGTACGTCGCCCATCAGAAGATGGATGTGAAGAACTGGCGCGAATGTCAGCAGATGCCGGGCTTCCTCGCGCCCGAACGGGCCTGGCTGGACGAAGTGTTCGGCAACCTCGGCTATGCCGACGCCCTGCGCGAAGTCAGCCGCGAAGGCGACCAGTTCAGCTGGTGGCCGGACAGCGAACAGGCCGAGATGCTCAACCTCGGCTGGCGCTTCGACTACCAGGTGCTGACCCCCGGCCTGCGCCGCTTCGTGCGCAACGCCAAGCTGCCGCGCCAGCCGCGCTTCTCCCAGCATGCGCCGCTGATCGTCGACTACGACTGGCAGTTGAGCATCTGAGCCCTGTCAGACACGAAAAAGCCGGCGCATGCGCCGGCTTTTCTATTTCCCGTGCGGCCTACTTGATCAGCCGCAGGCAGAACGGATAGCGATAGGCCTTGCCTTCGTTGGCCTTGATGCCGGCGATGATGGTCAACACCAGCGCCGCCAGGCAGACCAGGCCGAGCAGGAAGAAGCCGATCACCACCAGCATCAGCAGGAAGCTGACGAACATCGCCAGCGCCACGGTGATCTGGAAGTTCAGCGCTTCCTTGCCCTGGGCGTCGACGAACGGATCGCTCTCGCGCTTGAGTTGCCAGACGATCAGCGGCCCGAGCAGGCTGCCGAAGGGAAACACCAAGCCGATGAACGCCGCGAAATGGCAGAACATCGCCCATTGCCGGGCTTCCTGGCCGGGGGTCGCGGCGACCTCTTCGGATACATCGTTCATGTAGCGCTCCTTCTCCGGGGCCCGGCAGGCAGTGCCGGGCGTCTGCTCATTCGGCCAGCGCGGCGCGCTGAAGTTCGAACAGCTCCTGCATGCCCTGCTGGGCCAGTTCGAGCATGGCGTTCAGCTCGGCGGGACGGAACGGCGCGCCTTCGGCGGTTCCCTGCACCTCGATGAAGCCGCCGGCATCGGTCATCACTACGTTCAGGTCGGTTTCCGCGGCGGAATCCTCCAGGTAGTCCAGGTCGAGGACCGGCACGCCCTGGTAGATGCCCACGGAAACGGCGGCGACCATCTGCTTCAGCGGATTGCCCTTGAGCGCGCCACGCTTCTTCAGCACCGCCAGGGCGTCGATCAGCGCCACGGTGGCGCCGGTGATCGAGGCGGTGCGGGTGCCGCCGTCGGCCTGGATCACGTCGCAGTCGATGTACAGGGTGTTCTCGCCGAGCTTGCTGAGGTCCAGCGCCGCTCGCAGGGAGCGGCCGATCAGGCGCTGGATCTCCAGGGTACGACCGCCCTGCTTGCCGCGGCTGGCCTCGCGCTGGTTACGCTCGCCGGTGGAGCGCGGCAGCATGCCGTACTCGGCGGTCAGCCAACCCTGGCCCTGGCCCTTGAGGAAGCGCGGCACCCCGGACTCCGCGCTGACGGTGCAGATCACCTTGGTATCGCCGAACTCGACCAGCACCGAACCTTCTGCGTGCTTGGTGTAATGGCGGGTGATGCGGATCGGGCGCAGCTGGTCGGCGGCACGGCCACTGGGACGATTCATCGTGGATATCCTGTACTGAGAAAGCGGAATTGGCCGCCATTATAGAGGCCAGCCCGGGCTCTCAACCACCGTCGGCGTGCGGGCCCCGCCGGACGTGGGTTACAATGCCCGGCTCGAATCACGGCAGCCGCGCGCGTCCGGCGCCGAACGCACTCCCCACACGACTATCGAGGTAGACCCATGGTGCACAGCATGACCGCCTTCGCCCGCGTCGAGCAGGCCGGTACCCACGGCACCCTGAGCTGGGAGCTGCGCTCGGTCAACCACCGTTACCTGGAGCCCCACCTGCGCCTGCCCGACGCCTTCCGCGACCTCGAAGGCGCGGTGCGCGAGGCGCTGCGCCAGGGCCTGTCGCGTGGCAAGGTGGAATGCACCCTGCGCTTCGCCGAGGAAACCGCCGGCAAGAGCCTGCAGGTCGACCAGGAGCGCGCCCGCCAACTGGTCGCCGCCGCCGAAGGCGTAGCCGCCCTGATCCGCCAGCCGGCGCCGCTCGATCCGCTCGCCGTGCTGGCCTGGCCCGGCGTACTGGTGGCCGACTCGGCCGATCCGCAGGCGCTCAACGCCACCGCCCTGGAAGCCTTCGGCCAGGCCCTGGAGCAACTCAAGGCCGGCCGCTCGCGCGAAGGCCTGGAGCTGGCGAAGCTGCTCAACGATCGGCTCGACGCGATGCTGGTGGAAGTCGGCAACCTGCGCGAACTGGTGCCGACCATGCTGGCCAACCAGCGGCAGAAGATCCTCGACCGCTTCGCCGAACTCAAGGCCGAACTCGATCCGCAGCGCCTGGAGCAGGAACTGGTCCTGCTGGCGCAGAAGAGCGATGTCGCCGAGGAGCTGGACCGCCTCGCCACCCACGTCGGCGAGGTCCGCCGGGTCCTCAAGGCCGGCGGCGCCGCCGGTCGGCGCCTGGACTTCCTGATGCAGGAACTCAACCGGGAAGCCAACACTCTAGGCTCCAAGGCGTTCGACCCGCGCTCGACCCAGGCGGCGGTCAACCTCAAGGTCCTGATCGAGCAGATGCGCGAGCAGGTCCAGAACATCGAATGACCGGCGGGCGCCTCCGCCCGATCTCTTTCCAACCCGTACGAAGCACCAGGAACACCTCATGTCCGGCACCCTGTACATCGTTTCCGCTCCCTCCGGCGCCGGCAAGACCAGCCTGGTGAAGGCCCTGCTCGACGCCGCCCCCGAGGTCCGCGTGTCCGTCTCCCATACCACCCGCGGCATGCGTCCGGGCGAGGTGGACGGGGTCAACTACCACTTCACCAGCCGCGAGGAATTCCTCGCCATGCTCGAGCGCAACGAGTTCCTCGAGCATGCCGAAGTCTTCGGCAACCTCTACGGCACCTCGCAGCGCTGGGTCGAGAAAACCCTCGCCGAAGGCCTCGACCTGATCCTCGAGATCGACTGGCAGGGCGCCCAGCAGGTGCGCCGGCTGATGCCCGAGGCCCAATCGATCTTCATCCTCCCGCCGAGCCAGGAAGCCCTGCGCCAGCGCCTGACCAACCGCGGCCAGGACAGCGACGAGGTGATCGAGCGGCGCATGCGCGAAGCCGTCAGCGAAATGAGCCACTACGTGGAGTACGATCACCTGGTGATCAACGACGATTTCGCCCACGCCCTGGACGACCTCAAGGCGATCTTCCGCGCCCGCCAGTTGCGCCAGGACGCCCAGCAGCAACGCCACGCCGAACTGCTCGGTCGTCTGCTCGCCTAAATCGGCTCTTCCATAAAGATTGGCGATTTTTTAGACTATTCAGTCCGCCCGGCAAACGTCGGGCTCACTTTTCGTTACGAGGAACACCATGGCCCGCGTCACCGTTGAAGACTGCCTGGACAACGTCGATAACCGTTTCGAGCTGGTCATGCTCGCCACCAAGCGCGCCCGTCAGCTGGCTACCGGCGGCAAGGAGCCGAAAGTGGCCTGGGAAAACGACAAGCCGACCGTCGTCGCCCTGCGCGAGATCGCTTCCGGCCTGGTCGATGAGAACGTCGTCCAGCAGGAAGACATCGTCGAGGACGAACCGCTGTTCGCAGCGTTCGACGACGAGGCCAACACCGAGGCCCTGTAAGCCATGGCCTCGGCTCGACGTCGCCTGCGAGCGCCGCAACCCGCCTACGGGCAGGGGGTGAACCCTTGCCGGGCATAGACGCCTTCGCCGACAGACTGTCGAGCTACCTCGGGCCGGACCAGGTCAACCTGGTCCGCCGCGCCTACTACTACGCCGAGCAGGCCCACGACGGGCAACGCCGCCGCAGCGGCGAACCGTACGTGACCCACCCGCTGGCGGTCTCCAACATCCTCGCCGACATGCACATGGACCATCAGAGCCTGATGGCCGCGATGCTGCACGACGTGATCGAGGACACCGGCATCGCCAAGGAAGCGCTCACCGCGCAGTTCGGCGAGACGGTTTCGGAACTGGTCGACGGGGTCAGCAAGCTGACCCAGATGAACTTCGAGACCAAGGCCGAGGCCCAGGCCGAGAACTTCCAGAAGATGGCCATGGCCATGGCCCGCGACATCCGCGTGATCCTGGTCAAGCTGGCCGACCGCCTGCACAACATGCGCACCCTCGAGGTGCTGTCCGGCGAAAAGCGCCGGCGCATCGCCAAGGAAACCCTGGAAATCTACGCGCCCATCGCCAACCGCCTGGGCATGCACACCATGCGCGTGGAGTTCGAGGACCTAGGTTTCAAGGCCATGCACCCGATGCGCGCCGAGCGCATCCGCCAGGCGGTGAAGAAGGCCCGCGGCAACCGCCGCGAGATCGTCGGCAAGATCCAGGAGTCGCTGGTCAACTGCCTCGCCCGCGAAGGCATGGAAGGCCAGGTGATCGGCCGCGAGAAGCACCTCTACAGCATCTACCAGAAGATGCGCGGCAAGCGTAAGGCGTTCAACGAGATCATGGACGTCTACGCCTTCCGCATCATCGTCGACAAGGTCGATACCTGCTATCGCGTGCTGGGCGCCGTGCACAGCCTGTACAAGCCGTTCCCCGGACGCTTCAAGGACTACATCGCGATTCCCAAGGCCAACGGCTACCAGTCGCTGCATACCACCCTGTTCGGCATGCACGGGGTGCCCATCGAGATCCAGATCCGTACCCGCGAGATGGAAGAGATGGCCAACCACGGGATCGCCGCGCACTGGCTGTACAAGTCCAACGACGAGACGCCCAAGGGCACCCATGCCCGCGCCCGGCAATGGGTGAAGGGCGTGCTGGAACTGCAGCAGCGCGCCGGCAACTCGCTGGAATTCATCGAGAACGTGAAGATCGACCTGTTCCCGGACGAGGTCTACGTGTTCACGCCCAAGGGCCGCATCATGGAACTGCCCAAGGGTTCCACCGCGGTCGACTTCGCCTACGCGGTGCACACTGACGTCGGCAACAGTTGCATCGCCTGCCGCATCAACCGTCGCCTGGCGCCGCTCTCCGAGCCGTTGCAGAGCGGCCAGACGGTGGAAATCGTCACCGCCCCGGGCGCCCGGCCGAACCCGGCCTGGCTGAGCTTCGTGGTCACCGGCAAGGCGCGCACCCATATCCGCCATGCGCTCAAGCTGCAACGCCGCTCCGAGTCGATCAACCTCGGCGAGCGCCTGCTGAACAAGACCCTTACCGGCTTCGACAGCCACCTCGAGAAGATTCCCCAGGAACGCATCCAGGCCGTGCTCGCCGAGTACCGCATGGAAGTCTTCGAGGACCTGCTGGAAGAGATCGGCCTGGGCAACCGCATGGCCTACGTGGTCGCCCGCCGCCTACTGTCCAGCGAGGGCGAGGAAGCGCCAAGCGCCGAGGGTCCGCTGGCGATCCGCGGCACCGAAGGCCTGGTCCTGAGCTACGCCAAGTGCTGCACGCCGATTCCCGGCGACCCGATCGTTGGCCACCTGTCCGCCGGCAAGGGCATGGTGGTGCACCTGGAAAGCTGCAAGAACATCAGCGAAGTACGCCACAACCCGGAAAAATGCATCCAGCTCAGCTGGGCCAAGGATGTCACCGGCGAATTCAATGTCGAACTGCGCGTCGAGCTGGAGCACCAGCGTGGCCTGATCGCCCTGCTCGCCACCAGCGTCAACGCGGCCGACGGCAACATCGAGAAGATCAGCATGGACGAGCGCGACGGTCGCATCAGCGTGGTCCAGCTGGTCGTCAGCGTGCACGATCGCGTCCACCTGGCCCGCGTCATCAAGAAGCTGCGCGCCCTCAAGGGAGTGATCCGGATCACCCGCCTGCGTAGCTGACCCGCTTTTTCCTGTGTCATCCGGCGCCCCCGCGCCCACTCGATTTCAGCAAGGAGTTCCCATGACCAAGACCGTTATCCACACCGACAACGCCCCGGCCGCCATCGGCACCTACTCCCAGGCCATCAAGGCCGGCAATACCGTCTACGTGTCCGGGCAGATCCCGCTGGACCCGAAGACCATGGAACTGGTGGAAGGCTTCGAGGAGCAGACCGTCCAGGTGTTCGAGAACCTCAAGGCGGTGATCGAGGCTTCCGGCGGCTACCTGCACGACGTCGCCAAGCTGAACATCTTCCTCACCGACCTGTCGCACTTCGCCAAGGTCAACGAGATCATGGGCCGCTACTTCACCCAGCCCTACCCGGCGCGCGCCGCTATCGGCGTAGCCGCCCTGCCGAAGGGCGCACAGGTGGAAATGGACGCCATCGTCGTCCTCGAATAAGCCGGATGTTCGCGACGGGGCCCAAGGCCCCGTCGCTCTGCATGGAGTAGCACGATGCGCCGCGTGATTTTCCTCGCCGCAGCCGCCACCCTGCTGGCCGGCTGCGCCGGCACGGCCGATCCGTCCGGCACCTGGATCAACCAGGCCGCGATCGACGCCGCGAGCAAGGACGGCAAGCTGCGCGAGGCCCTGCTCGCCTATGGCCCGAACCTGGAATGGAAGCTCGACAGCAAGGCAGGCGAAGCCACCTTCAGCAACGGCTTCGAACTGGGCGAAGGGACCCTGAGCAAGAGCGATGACGAGCACTGGAAGGTTGCCTTCTATGGCGACGACAACCAGGAGAGTCTCGAACTGGACGGCAAGGAGCTGATCCAGCAGGCCAGCGCCAACGGCCCGGAACAGCGTTTCCGCCGTCTCGACCCGCAACCCGCGGCCAACAGCCCTGCCGGCAGCGGTTTCGAGCGGGCCTTGTATGGCAGCTATCTGAAGGGCAGCTGGAAGATCCGCGAAGGCCAGGGCCAGGGCGGCAAGGTCGAGTTCCAGGCCAATGGCCTGGTCAGCGGTCTGCCCGGCGCCGAACGCTACGCGCTGTGTCTGGCCGGCGATTGCGCAGCGATGAGCGGCGACAACGACAGCATCTGGCTGCAACAAGGCAACCGCGGCCGCGAATTGCTGTTCAGCCTCGACGACGACGAGCTGCAACTGTTCGAAGCGGTCAATACCGCCGGCGCCAACGAGATGCCCAGCTACGTGCCCGGCAAGCGCGTCTGGCTGCTGGAGCGCTGACGCCTCTCAGAGGGCGGCCAGTACCAGCCAGCCGCCCAGCGCCAGCAGCAGGACGCCGCACAGCCGGTCCAGCGCACCTACCCGCCGTTGCAACCAGCCGCGCCAGCGCGGCCTGTCCAGCAGGCGCACCAGCGCCATGTCCCAGCACAGCACCGCCAGGCTCATCCACGCCAGGCACAGGGCCAGCGCCCAGCCCGGCAGGCTGAAGCGCGCCAGCACGCCGAACAGCCCCGCATAGAAGATCGGCAGCTTGGGATTCAGGCTGCTCGCCAGCAGGCCGTCGCGCAGCCCGCGCAGATAGCCGCCGCGGGACGGGACGTCGCGCTGCGCCGGCATTTCCAGTCGCCTCTGCGCAAGCAGCGCCTGGCCCGCCAGCCAGAGGAAGTACAGTCCGCCGAGCGCCTGCAGCCAGCGCAAGGCGCTGTGCGCCGAGTCCGGCACGCTGGCCAGCAGGCCGAGCACCAGCAGCATGCTCAGGAGGTTGGCCAGGGCGATGCCGGCGGCCACCCCGTCGGCCTGGCGCCGGCCGCGCAGCAGGGCGGCGCGCACCAACAGGAAGAAGTCCGGCCCCGGCGACAGCAGGGCGGCGAAATGGGTACTGGCGACAAGGACGAACGCGGCGAACATGAAGGCCCCTCGAAACGCGAAGGCCTCCAGTCTGTGCAGCACGGCGGGCGCCGTATTGGAAAAAACTCAGGTCTTGGCGCTGCGCCGGAACTGCCCCGGAGTGACCCCGGTGAAACGCCGGAAGGTCGTGGAGAAGTGCGCCTGGTCGTAGAAGCCGAGGTGCTGGGCGAGTTCCGCCAGCGGCCGTTCTTCCAGCAACAGGCGCTTGGCCTGGCGCACCCGGCATTGCAGTTGGTAGGTATGCGGCGGCACGCCGTAGGCACGCCGGAAAGCCTCGATCAGGTGGCGCGGGTGGCGCTGCAGCAACTGCGCCAGCTGGTCCAGACCGAGCGCCTCGGTAGCATGCGCTTCCAGGTAATCGCGCAGGCGTGCGGTGGTTCCGCCGTCGCGGGGCGCCGCGGCCGCCGGGCGCAAGCCGCCGTGACGCACGAAGACCTGTTCGAGCAAGGCCAGCAGGCGGCTTTCCAACCCCAATGCGTCGCTGCGCTGGAAATCCTCGGCCAGCCACGCCAGGCCAGCCGCCACGCTGCCGTCGTCGGCCGGGTTCAGTTCGCCGAAGCCGCGCGGCAACTGTTTGCGGCCGAGCAGGCCGAGCAGGCGCGTTTCCTCGACATAGAGCATCCGGTAGACCAGCCGCTCGGATTCGGCGTGCCCGGTATGCGGCTCTTCCGGGTTCATCAGCGACAGGGTGCCGGCCGGCAGCGCATGGCGCCGCCCGCGGCACTGGTAGCCGCCGACGCCGTGGAGGATCGAGCCGATGGCGAAGGCCGAATGGCTGTGGCGGCCGAACGCCTGGCCGGAGAAGTCCGCATGGAACAGCTCCACGCCAGGCAGCCAGGGACGCGCCAACAACCGGTTGGCAGGCATCAGGCGTCCCCGAGTACCGCCGCGTAGCCCTCGCGGTAGCTGGGATAGCGCGGCACCCAGCCGAGCGCCCGGGCGCGGCGATTGCTGCAACGCTTGCTGCCGGCGCGGCGTACCGAATGTTCGTCGGCCCATTGGCTGACGCCCAGGCGCTGGCGCAGGTAGTCGACCACCTCGTGCATCGCCACGGGCGCGTCGTCGACACCGATGTAGCAGTCCTCCAACGCCTGGCCACCGGCATCGGCGCGCAACAGGAAGGCCAGCAGCCCGGCCGCATCGTCGGCGTGGATCCGGTTGGCATACAGGGGCGGCTCGCTGACCACCCGGTAACCCTGGCGTACCTGGTTGAGCAGCCACTCCCGCCCCGGACCGTAGATGCCGGCCAGGCGCACGCGGGTAGCCGGTATCCCGCTGTCCAGCGCGACCTGCTCGGCGTCGAGCATGATCCGTCCGGAATAGGCCTGGGAAAGCGCCGGCGACTCCTCGTCGATCCAGCCGCCATCGGTCTGCGCGTAGACCCCGGTGCTGGAGACAAACAGCAGGCGCCTGGGCCGCTGGCCGTGGGCCTGCAACCAGCCCAGCACATGGCGCAGGCCGTCGACGTAGGCGGCACGGTAGCCAGCCTCGTCGTGCTGACTGGCGGCGGCGCTGTACACCAGGTAGTCGAGCGGCTCGCTCGGCCACTGCGCGGGACACTCCGGAGCCTGCAGATCGCCAGCCACCGGCAGGATCCCCTGCGGCAAGGCGTCCACCGAGCGACGCAGGCCATGGACCCGCCAGTCATCGGCCAGCAGCGCCTCGCCGAGGCGCCCTCCGACATCGCCGCAGCCGGCGATCATCACTGTTTGCGACATGAAGCCGTCTCCTTCCTACAACAAGGCGGGCAGTGTAGGCGTCGAATCGTCTGCAATGCACGCCCGATCATGCCCCCGGAGGTTGGTTCGCGGCGGTGCAGCCGCTATGCTTGGCCGATCTTAACGGATGAGCAGCCATGACCCTCACCGAACTGCGCTACATCGTCACCCTCGCCCAGGAACAACACTTCGGCCGCGCCGCCGAGCGTTGCCACGTCAGCCAACCGACCCTCTCGGTCGGCGTGAAGAAGCTCGAGGACGAGCTGGGGGTGCTGATCTTCGAGCGCAGCAAGAGCGCCGTGCGCCTGACGCCAGTGGGCGAAGGCATCGTCGCCCAGGCGCAGAAGGTCCTCGAACAGGCCCAGGGCATCCGCGAGCTGGCCCAGGCCGGCAAGAACCAGTTGGCCGCGCCGCTGAAGGTCGGCGCCATCTACACCATCGGTCCCTACCTGTTCCCGCACCTGATTCCCCAGCTGCACCGGGTCGCGCCGCAGATGCCGCTGTACATCGAGGAGAACTTCACCCATATCCTCCGCGACAAGCTGCGTACCGGCGAACTCGACGCGATCATCATCGCCCTGCCGTTCCAGGAAGCCGACGTCCTGACCAAGCCGCTGTTCGACGAGCCCTTCTATGTGCTGATGCCGGCCGACCATCCCTGGACCGCCAAGGCCAGCATCGATTCCGAGCTGCTCAACGACAAGAGCCTGCTCCTGCTCGGCGAAGGCCACTGCTTCCGCGACCAGGTGCTGGAAGCCTGCCCGACCGTGCGCAAGGGCGACGAGAACAAGCACACCACGGTGGAGTCCTCGTCGCTGGAGACCATCCGCCACATGGTCGCCTCCGGACTGGGCGTCTCGGTGCTGCCGTTCTCCGCGGTGGACAGCCACCACTACGCGCCGGGCGTCATCGAAGTGCGCCCGTTCAGCGCGCCGGTGCCGTTCCGTACCGTTGCCATCGCCTGGCGCGCCAGCTTCCCGCGTCCACGCGCCATCGAAGTGCTGGCCGACTCGATCCGCCTGTGCTCGGTGGCCCGTCCGCAAACCCAGGAACAACCGCAAATCGCATGACCGAGCTGTCCAGGGTCCCGGTCACCGCGCTAAAGGGCGTAGGCGCCGCGCTGGCGGAGAAGCTCGCTCGGGTAGGCCTGGAAACCCTGCAGGACATCCTGTTCCACCTGCCCCTGCGCTACCAGGACCGTACCCGCGTCACCGCCATCGGCGCCCTGCGGCCAGGGGCCGACGCGGTGGTCGAGGGCGTGGTGGCCGGCGCCGACGTGGTGATGGGGCGCCGCCGCAGCCTGCTGGTGCGCCTGCAGGACGGCAGCGGCACCCTGAGCCTGCGCTTCTACCATTTCAGCCAGGCGCAGAAGGACGGTCTCAAGCGCGGCACCCACCTGCGCTGCTACGGCGAAGTCCGGCCGGGTGCCTCGGGCCTGGAGATCTACCATCCGGAATACCGCGCGCTGAACGGCGACGAGCCGATTCCGGTGGAGCAGACCCTGACGCCGATCTACCCGACTACCGAGGGCCTCACCCAGCAGCGCCTGCGCCAGTTGAGCCAACAGGCCCTGGCCATGCTCGGCCCCAGCAGCCTGCCCGACTGGCTGCCGGCGGAACTGGCCCGCGATTACCAACTTGGCCCGCTCGACCAGGCGATCCGCTACCTGCACCGGCCGCCGCCGGATGCCGACATCGAGGAACTGGCCGAAGGCCGGCACTGGGCGCAGTTGCGCCTGGCCTTCGAAGAACTGCTGACCCACCAGTTATCCCTGCAGCGCCTGCGCGAAGCCGTGCGTTCGCAGGCAGCGCCGCGCTTGCCGGCGGCCAGCCGCTTGCCGAAACGCTTCCTTGCCAACCTCGGCTTCCAGCCGACCGGCGCGCAACGCCGGGTCGGCGCGGAGATCGCCTACGACCTGGCCCAGGACGAACCGATGCTGCGCCTGGTGCAAGGCGACGTCGGCGCCGGCAAGACCGTGGTCGCCGCCCTCGCCGCCCTGCAAGCCATAGAGGCCGGTTACCAGGTGGCGCTGATGGCGCCGACCGAGATCCTCGCCGAGCAGCATTTCCTCAACTTCAGCAAGTGGCTCCAGCCGCTGGACATCGAAGTCGCCTGGCTGGCCGGCAAGCTCAAGGGCAAGGCCCGCGCGGCGGCACTGGAACGCATCGGCGACGGCGCGCCGATGGTGGTCGGCACCCACGCGCTGTTCCAGGATGAAGTGAAATTCAAGCGCCTTGCACTGGCGATCATCGACGAACAGCACCGCTTCGGCGTGCAGCAGCGCCTGGCCCTGCGCCAGAAGGGCGTGGACGGCAGGCTCTGCCCACACCAGTTGATCATGACCGCCACGCCGATCCCGCGGACCCTGGCGATGAGCGCCTATGCCGACCTCGACACCTCGATCCTCGACGAGCTGCCGCCCGGGCGTACCCCGGTGAATACCGTGCTGGTGGCCGACAGCCGCCGTATCGAGGTGATCGAGCGAGTCCGCGCGGCTTGCCGCGAAGGGCGCCAGGCCTACTGGGTGTGTACCCTGATCGAAGAGTCCGAGGAGCTTACCTGCCAGGCCGCCGAGACCACCTACGAAGAGCTTTCCTCGGCGCTGGGCGAACTGCGTGTCGGCCTGATCCACGGGCGCATGAAGCCGGCGGACAAGGCCGTGGTGATGGAGGCCTTCAAGGAAGGCATGTTGCAACTGCTGGTGGCGACCACGGTGATCGAGGTCGGCGTCGACGTGCCCAACGCCAGCCTGATGATCATCGAGAACCCCGAGCGCCTTGGCCTGGCCCAACTGCACCAGCTACGCGGCCGGGTTGGCCGGGGCAGCGCCGCCAGCCACTGCGTGCTGCTCTACCACCCACCGCTGTCGCAGATCGGCCGCGAGCGGCTGGGCATCATGCGCGAAACCAGCGACGGCTTCGTCATCGCCGAGAAGGACCTGGAATTGCGCGGCCCCGGCGAAATGCTCGGCACCCGCCAGACCGGCCTGCTGCAATTCAAGGTCGCCGACCTGATGCGCGACGCAGACCTGCTGCCGGCGGTCCGCGATGCCGCCCAATCCCTCCTGGCGCACTGGCCGCAGCATGTCAGCCCGCTGCTCGAACGGTGGTTGCGCCACGGCCAGCAATACGGTCAAGTGTGATCTATTTCGCTCTCGCTGACCGGCGTAGGTCTCAGTCTTGAAGCAGCTCTGGTTATACTGAGGGAAAATCCAGCTCGCATGGTCTCGTCATGACAGAAGCCGCCCTGGCCTCCGCCGATGCTCCGCACGCCCCCCAGGTCATCCTCCAGCTGCTCGCCAAGCTAGGCATCGCCTGCCGCGAGGTCAGCGACAGCGCGGAGCTGCCTGCCGCCCGCCGGGTCCAGGCGGTGCTGCTGGACGACGCCGTCGGCACCCTGCTGGTGCTGTTCCCGCAGAGCCAGTTGCTGGACCTCGCCCGGCTCACCGAACTGACCGGCCGCAAGCTGCTGGCGATCAAGCCCGAGCGCCTGGAACGAATGCTCGGCAAGCACGAGTTGCACCGCCTGCCGGCGTTGCCGCCCCTGACCAGTTCGCCCTGCCTGTACGACGAGCGCCTGTTGCAGGAACCGCGCCTGCTGATCGAGTCCGGCCAGCCCGGCATCCTCCTGGAGATCGCCAGCAACGACTTCCGCGGCCTGCTGGGCAAGGCCAGCGCCGCGCGCTTCGGCGAACCGCTGGAAAACATCAACCTGAACCTTGACCGCCCGGACGACGACCGCGCGGAAATCAGCCAGGCCGTGCAGGCCTTCACCGCCCGGCGCATCCAGCAGCGCCTGGAGCAGACCATCGAGATTCCACCGCTGCCGCAGACGGCGCAGAAGATCATCAAGCTGCGGGTCGACCCCAACGCCAGCGTCGACGACATCACCGGCCTGGTGGAAACCGATCCGGCGCTCGCCGCCCAGGTGGTCAGTTGGGCGGCCTCGCCCTACTACGCCGCTCCGGGCAAGATCCGCTCGGTGGAAGACGCGATCGTCCGCGTCCTCGGTTTCGACCTGGTGATCAACCTGGCCCTCGGCCTCGCCCTGGGCAAGAGCCTGAGCCTGCCCAAGGACCAGCCACAGCAGGCCACGCCCTACTGGCAGCAAGCGATCTACACCGCCGCGGTGATCGAGGGCCTGACCCGCGCCATGCCGCGCGAGCTGCGCCCGGAGTCCGGCCTGAGCTACCTGGGCGGCCTGCTGCACAATTTCGGCTACCTGGTCCTGGCGCATGTCTTCCCGCCGCATTTCTCGCTGATCTGCCGGCACCTGGAGGTCAACCCGCACCTCGGCCATGCCTATATCGAACAGCACCTGCTGGGGATCACCCGCGAGCAGATCGGCGCCTGGCTGATGCGCGTCTGGGACATGCCTGACGACCTCTATTGCGCCCTGCGCTTCCAGCAGGACCCCAGCTACACCGGGCCGAACGCGGTCTACGCCAACCTGATCTGCCTGACCAACCGGTTGCTGCGCAACAGCGGCATCGGCGATGGCCCGCAGCAAGCGATTCCGGCGGCATTGTACGAGCGCCTGGGGATCACCCCGGAGAAGGCCGGGGACGCCGTGAAAAAGGTGCTGGAAGCGGAAGCGGCCCTGCGCGAACTGGCGGCCCAGTTCAATCGCTTGCCGGGGTGACCGGGTAGTCCGCTGCGAAACGCACTACCGAAAGGCTGCGGCCGCAGCCCGGATGAGATCGAAAGCCGCCCTCAGGCGGCTTTCTTCTCCGGAGCCTTCTTCTTCGGCTTGAGGTACTTCACCAGACCCTGGAACCAGATCACCAGCGCCGGATTGCCCTGTATCTGGATGTCCTTGTTCTGGATGCCCTGCATGAAGGCCAACTGCGGGTTCTTCGAAGTCATCGCGGCGAAACCGTAGGCTCCGTCCTTGAACCCCAGGGAAAATGCCGGTTGCGGATGGGTACCGCGCTTGCTGCTGACGCGCAGGTCCCTGACCAGGTAGTGGCGCGCCACCTTGCCGTCGAGGGTATGCAACTGGAACACCAGGTCCTTGCCCTCGAGCTGCTTCTGGAAAGCGGGATTGTCGCGGCTGGCCTTGGCCATCAGGCGACCAAGCATCCACAGGAGAAGACGAAATTTCATGCACGCGCCTCGATATCCGGGGAGATGAGCGGCGCATTGTAGCTGTTCGCGAGGAGGACTACAGCTGTCCTTTCGATGAGCGCGGAAGCGTCTTCGACGAAGCCCGGAGCCGCTCTGACTCCGGGCTCTCGGCGGTCAGTTGACCGCGTCGCGCAGGGCCTTGCCCGGCTTGAAGGCGACGGTGTTGCTGGCCTTGATCTTCACCGGCTGGCCGGTCTGCGGGTTCTTCCCCGTGCGGGCTCCGCGATGGCGTTGCAGGAAGGTGCCGAAACCGACCAGGGTCACGCTGTCCTTGCGGTTCAGCGCGCCGGTGATTTCATCCAACAGGGCGTTGAGAACGCGATTGGCCTGTTCCTTGGTGAGATCGGCCTTTTCGGCGATAGCGGCGGCTAGTTCTGGTTTACGCATAGTTGCCTCTTTGACGGTTTGTTGTTTTTGTGTCCGTGCTGTCTTCCCAGCAGCGCTCAAAGGCACCGCAGTCCACCGGAACCATAGGCTCTAGACTGCGGTAGACGCGATGGAGGATGGCATGCTCCCGAGGACTGCGCCAGTATCGTCCGACAATTTTGCCGCAAGTCTCGACGGCATAACGGCCGGAACCAATGGCATTCAAGCCATGAGGCCGGGTAACTCTTTGTTCAGGGCCAATTTTTCGTTCACCGCCGCTCCGGTCAGGGCATAACCGATCACTCGACCAGCGGTATCCCGGCACAGGACCTTGAGGTCCGTTCCAGAGCCTTCCACTAGCCATTGGCCATCCATTCCGCGGGGCGGCGGCGACACCACCAGCGGGCAGGCCGGGGTCTTCACCGTCACCGGCATGGGACCGTAGGCCACCTGGCTGGGGTTGCCGGCGAGGGTCTGCGCCAGCGCGCGTGCGCAAGCCATCAGCGGCATCACATAGAGCAGGTTGAGGCCGTCCACTTCGGCGCAGTCGCCCAGCGCGTAGATGTTGGCGTGGGAGGTGCGCAGCGAGCGGTCGACGACGATCCCGCGGTTGACCGCCAGCCCGGCGGCGAAGGCCAGTTCGGTGCGCGGACGCAGGCCGACGGCGGAGACCACCAGGTCGCAGGGAATCACCTCGCCATCCGAAAGATGCGCTTCCAGCCCCTCGCCGGCCTTCTTCAGGCTGGCCAGCACCGGCCCCAGGTGGAAGCGCACGCCGAGGCCTTCCAGGCCTGCCTGCACGGCCTTCGCCGCGGCCGGGTGGAGCAGGCCCGGCATGACCTGCTCGCAAGGCGCCACCACGTCGAGCTGGTAGCCGCCGCTGGAGAGGTCGTTGGCGAATTCGCAACCGATCAGCCCCGCACCGAGCAGCAGTACCCGGTGCTTGCCGGCAGCCGCCTGGCGGAAGCGCGCGTAGTCTTCCAGGTCGTTGATCGGGTAGAGCGCGTCCTGGGCATCGCCCTCGACCGGCACCCGGATCGGCTCCGCGCCCCAGGCCAGGACCAGGTCGCGATAACGCACCTCTTCCTCGCCGATCCAGATCCGCTGATGGCCGGGATCGATACCGGTGACCCGGGTATGGGTCAGGATGCGTGCGTTCAGTTGCTCGGCCATGGCGCCCGGTTCGGCCATGGCCAGGCCGTCGGCGTCCTTGTTCTTCGAGAAGCCGGTGGAGAGCATCGGCTTGGAATAGGAACGGCCGTCGTCGGCGGTGATCATCAGCAGCGGCGTCTCGCTGTCCAGCTTGCGCCACTCGCGGGCCAGGTTGTAGCCCGCCAGGCCGGTTCCGATGATTACCAGGGGCGCACGCTCGCTCATTTCCGTTCCTCTGTGATTGCCGGCGCCGGGCGCCGCTTCTGTGGATTTCGCTCAGGCGATCTCGATCATCTCGAAATCGATCTTGCCGACACCGCAATCCGGGCAGACCCAGTCCGCCGGGATGTCTTCCCAACGGGTTCCCGCCGGAATGCCTTCTTCGGGCAGGCCCAGGGCTTCGTCGTAGATGAAGCCGCAGACCACGCATTGCCACTTGCGCATAGCCACCCTCCTCGTTCGTCGAACCTAGCTCAGCGTCGGTGGCCGGCCAACGGCAAGGCTGCCGGGCGTTCCCGGCAGGACAGTCAATGACCGGACCCAAGTCCCAAGGATAACTCCTGGACGGCCGCTGGCCAGGCATGAAAAAAGGCGGCCAGGGCCGCCTTCTTCGCCGGCGAGCGGGGCTCAGCCGATTTCGATCATCTCGAAGTCCAGCTTGCCGACGCCGCAGTCGGGGCACAGCCAGTCTTCAGGCACGTCTTCCCAGCGCGTTCCCGCCTCGATGCCTTCTTCCGGCCAGCCTTTGGCCTCGTCATAGATCAGTCCACACACCACGCATTGCCACTTCTTCATTGTTTACCTCGGGCGGGTTACCACGGTTCAGCGCCGGCAACCTATAACAAATCCACCCTGTCCGCCAACCTGCCCGAAAGGCAAGGTGGTGCCGAACGGGCCAACCAAAGATGGGTGGTGCCCACCGGTCGCCTCACAACCCCTCGGCTCCGATCCGCGCCACCCGGGCGTCCTCTTCGGCGCGTACGCCGGAAACCCCGACCGCGCCGACCACCTGTCCGTCCACCAGGATCGGCACACCGCCCTCCAGGGTGGCCTGCAGCAGCGGCACCGAGAGGAAGGCGCTGCGTCCGCCGTTGATCATGTCCTCGTAGCGCTTCGTTTCCCGGCGTCCCAGGGCGGCGCTGCGGGCCTTTTCCGTCGCGATGTAGGCACCGATCGGCGCGCAGCCGTCGAGGCGCTCCAGCGCCAGCGGGTGGCCGCCGTCGTCGACCACCGCGATGCTTACCGCCCAGCCTTGGCGCTGTGCCTCCTCGCGGGCCGCGCCAAGGACGCGGGCGACCTCCTCGCGGCCTAGTACCGGCTTGCTGTGCATGGTTTCACTCTCCTCCGGGCAAGGCCTGGTCGAGCAGCTCGATCCAGTGGCGTACCGGGGTCCGTCCGGCCCCGTCGAGATGGGCCTGGCAACCGACGTTGGCCGTGGCGATGACATCCGGCGCGCCGCTTTCCAGGGCGTCCAGGCGGTTGTCGCGCAGACGCCGGGACAGCGCCGGCTGGGTCAGCGAGTAGGTGCCGGCGGACCCGCAGCAGAGATGACCGTCGGCCACCTCGGTGAGATGGAAGCCCAGTCGCCGCAGCACCGCCTCCACGGCCCCGCCCAGTCGTTGCGCGTGCTGCAGTGTGCATGGGCAGTGGAACGCCAGGCGCTGGTCGCAGCGCAGGCCGAGGGACTCCAGCGGCTCGTCGCGAAGCACTTCCACCAGGTCGCGGACAGCGGCGGCGACCTCGTGCGCCTTGTCCGCGTACCGTGGGTCGTCGCGCAGCAGGTAGGCGTAGTCCTTGACGAAGGCGCCGCAGCCGCTGGCGGTCTGCACGATGGCCTCGGCACCCTCGCGCAGCAACGGCCACCAGGCGTCGATATTGCGCCGCGCGCGCTGGCGGCCGCGCTCCTGCGCATCCAGGTGGAAATCCAGCGCGCCGCAGCAGCCGGCCGCGGCCGCCGGCGTCACGCTGATTCCCAGGCGGTCCAGAACCCGCGCGGCGGCGGCGTTGGTGTTCGGCGACAGCGCCGGCTGCACGCAACCTTCGAGCAGCAGCACGCGCCGCGCATGCCGGGGCTGCGGCCGCCTGCCCGGCGCCGCGACCCGACGTGGCAGCTTGCCCTGCATCGCCTCAGGCAGCAGAGGCCTCAGCCGCCCGGCAGCGCCGGCCAGCGCGCCGAACAACCCCGGGCGCGGGGCCAGCAGGCGCAGCCCGTCGCGCAGCAGGCGTTGCCGGAAGCCGCGCGGCAGGCGTTCGGCGAGTAGGTCGCGGCCGATATCCAGCAGCTTGTGGTACTCGACTCCGGACGGGCAGGTGGTTTCGCAGTTGCGGCAGCTCAGGCAGCGATCGAGGTGCAGGCGGGTGCGCTCGCTGGCCTCGTCGCGCTCGAGGAACTGCTTGATCAGGTAGATCCGTCCGCGCGGGCCGTCGAGTTCGTCGCCCAGCTCCTGGTAGGTCGGGCAGGTGGCGTTGCAGAAACCGCAGTGCACGCAGCTGCGCAGGATGCGCTCGGCTTCGGCGGCCTCGGCGCGTTGCCGGGCGGAATCGCAGAGGTTGGTTTGCATCGCGCCTCCTCAGAGTTCGGCGTACATCCGCCCGGGATTGAAGATGCCCTGCGGGTCGAGCTGGCGTTTGAGTGCCCGGTGCAGGCCGAGCAGTCCAGGCGGTAGCGGCTGGAACGGCGCATCGAGATGGCCGGCGCGGTAGCAGGTGGCGTGACCGCCATGGGCGGCGGCCCACGCACGGATGTCCGCGGCCGGCGCGTCGCTTTTCAGCCAGCGCAGCGCCCCGCCCCAGTCCAGCAACTGACGACCGGGCAACGGCGTCTCCGGCGCCAGCGCCGGCAGCGACAGGCGCCAGAGCGGTCGCGGGTCGTCGAAGAACGGCAGGCGCTGCTCGCGCAGGTCGGCCCAGAAGCCGTCCTCGAGCGCTTCGCCACCGAGGCGGTCGCGCGCCGAGCGTACCGAGCCCTCGCCGCCCTCCAGGCGCAGGCGCAGGGCTTCGCCGTCGTGGCAGGCCGCACTGATCGGCAATGGCTGGCCTCCCCACTCGGCCAGCTTGCGCAACGCCGTCGCCACCGGCAGGTCCAGGCTCAGGCCGGCCTGGCAGCGCGGCATGGGTAGCACCTTGAAGGACACTTCGGTGACCACCCCGAGGCAACCGAAGCTGCCCGCCAGCAACCGCGACAGGTCGTAGCCGGCGACGTTCTTCATCACCTCGCCGCCGAAGCGCAGGTGGGTGCCCAGGCCACTGATCAGCCGCGTCCCGAGGACGAAATCGCGTACCGCTCCCGCCCAGGGCCGGCGCGGTCCGGACAGGCCGCTGGCGAGCACCCCGCCGACCGTCGCCCGGCCGCCGAAACCCGGCGCCTCGCAGGCAAGCATCTGCCCGCCGCGCGCCAGCACGGCCTGTAGCTCGTCCAGCGGCGTACCGGCACGGGCGGTGATCACCAGTTCGCAGGGATCGTAGGCGACGATCCCACGGTGTTCGGCGAGCGCCAGCGGTTCGCCCGCAACCGGCCTGCCGAGGAACGCCTTGCTATCGCCACCGACGATGCGCAGCGGCGCGCGCCGCGCCAGGGCGTCGCGGACCCGCTCGAGCAGCGCGCCGGCATGGTCGGCGCCAGCGTCCGGATCGAAATACGGCTGGCTCATCAGAAACGCTCCAGTTCGGGGAACGGCAGTCGACCGTGGCGGACGTGCATGGCGCCGAACTCGGCGCAGCGATGCAGGGTGGGCACGTTCTTGCCGGGATTGAGCAGCCCGGCCGGGTCGAACGCCGCCTTCACGGCGTGGAACAGGGTCAGCTCGTCGGCATTGAACTGAGCGCACATCTGGTTGATCTTCTCGCGGCCGACGCCATGTTCGCCGGTGATGCTGCCGCCTACCGCTACGCACAACTCGAGGATCCTGCCGCCCAGCGCTTCGGCGCGCTCCAGCTCGCCCGCCAGGTTGGCGTCGAAGAGGATCAGCGGGTGCATGTTGCCGTCGCCGGCGTGGAATACATTGGCCACCCGCAGGCCGTATTCGCGCGAAAGCTCGGCGATGCCATGCAGCACCCGCGGCAGCTCGCGGCGCGGGATGCTGCCGTCCATGCAGTAGTAATCGGGGGAAATCCGCCCGACCGCCGGAAACGCATTCTTGCGCCCGGCCCAGAAGCGCTGGCGCTCGGCCTCGTCTTGGGCCTGTCGCACCGAGGTGGCGCCAGCCGCCTCGAACAGCTCGCGGACCCGCTCGCAATCCTCGTGCACGTCGGCTTCCACGCCATCCAGTTCGCAGAGCAGGATCGCCGCCGCGTCGACCGGGTAACCGGCGTGGATGAAATCCTCGGCGGCGCGGATCGACAGGTTGTCCATCATTTCCAGCCCGGCCGGGACGATGCCGGCACCGATCAGGTCGGCCACCGCCCGCCCGGCGCTTTCCACATCGTCGAAGCTGGCCAGCAGGACCTTCGCCACCGGCGGGCGCGGCAACAGCCTGACGGTGACCTCCACCACCACGCCGAGCAGCCCTTCGGAGCCGGTGAACAGCGCCAGCAGGTCGAAGCCAGCGCTGTCCAGGGCGCTGGACCCCAGGCTCAGGCGCTCGCCTTCCAGGGTCACGATGTCCACCTGCAACAGGTTGTGCACGGTCAGGCCGTACTTCAGGCAATGCACGCCGCCGGCGTTCTCCGCGACGTTGCCGCCGATGGAGCAGGCGATCTGCGAGGACGGGTCCGGTGCGTAGTACAGACCATGAGGGGCAGCGGCCTGGGAGATCGCCAGGTTGCGCACGCCAGGCTGGACCCGGGCGAAACGACCCAGCGGATCGATCTCGAGGATCCGCCGGAAACGCGCCATCACCAGCAGCACGCCGTTCTCCAGCGGCAGCGCGCCGCCGGACAGGCCGGTGCCGGCACCGCGCGCCACGACCGGCACCTTCAGCCGATGGCAGAGGGCGAGCAGGCCCTGAACCTGTTCGATGCGTTCCGGCAATGCCACCAGCAACGGCGTGCAGCGATACGCCGAGAGTCCGTCGCACTCGTAGGGACGCAGGTCTTCCGCGGCGTGCAGCAGTTCGAGGTCGGGCAGGCGGAGGCGCAACTCGGCCAGCAGGCCATCCTTGTCCACCTGCGGCAGCGGACCGTCCAGACGCTCGTCGTAGAGGATGTTCATGGCGGCTGTCCTTGTTGTGGTTGTCGGCGGGATCAGCAAGCGTCCACAGCCTGTACCGCGCGGACGCCGGGGTCCAGCAGGCGTCTAACTGGTCCTACCAGTATCACCAGGAGCCATGGGCATGAGGCGCATGCTAGAAAGTCCCTGAGCTTCTATAGTGAGTAACGACAGCCAACTGGTCCTACCAGTGCAACGGGAGCTTCCATGCAGAAACAGCGGGTGGCCGACCAGGTCGCAGAGCGTATCGAGCGGCTGATCGTCGACGGCGTGCTCAAGGTCGGCCAGGCTCTGCCGTCCGAGCGGCGCCTGGTGGCCAAGCTCGGCTGCTCGCGCTCGGCCCTGCGCGAGGGCCTGCGGGCGCTGCGCGGGCGCGGCATCATCGACACCGAGCATGGCCGTGGGTCGTTCGTCGCCGACCTCGACCGCAACGCCGACGCCAGCCCGCTGATGCACCTGTTCGGCTCCCAGCCGCGCACCCTCTACGACCTGCTCGAAGTCCGCGCCCTGCTGGAGGGCGAGGCGGCCCGCCTGGCAGCGCTACGCGGCACCGAGGCAGACTTCGTCCTGCTCGCCCGGCGCTACGAAGAGATGCTCGCCAGCCACGAGGAAACCCAGCCGATCGATCCCCGCGAGCACGCCCGCCGAGACCACGAGTTCCACCGGGCGATCAGCGAGGCATCGCACAATCCGGTGCTGGTGCATACCCTGCAATCGCTCAACGAACTGCTGCTGAGCACGGTGTTCGCCTCAGTGAACAACCTCTACCACCGACCGCCGCAGAAACGCCAGATCGACCGCCAGCACGCGCGCCTCTACGCGGCCCTCCGCGAGCGCCAGCCGGACCAGGCGCAACGGGCGGCGCGCGAACATATCCACAGCATCCGCGACAACCTGCGGGAGATCGAGCAGGAAGAACAGCGCCTGGTCCGCGCCACCCTGCGCCTGAACGGCTGGGGGTGACGCGCCACCGCGTCGCAGACCGGCCGCCGGCCGAACGTGCTACCCTCGCCGCCTTCTGCCGCCGTCTCGTAGTCCCGTCATGCCCAGCAATGCGCTCTGGCTTCGCGCCGACCAACTGTCAAGCGTCTCCCCCGCCGTCCTCGACTGGCTGTTCGACGAGGGGTCGCTGACCCGGCGCCTGACCGCCCTCGCCGACGGCGCGTTCCGCGTCGAACCCCTGCTGGAAGGCTGGCAGACCCTGCGCGACGACGAATGCCAGGGGCTCGACGTCCCTCCCGGCAGTAGCGGCTGGGTCCGCGAGGTCTACCTGCATGGCCACGACCGTCCCTGGGTGTTCGCCCGCAGCGTGGCGGCGCGCAGCGCCCTGGAAGGCTCGGGCTTCGACCTGGCGCTGCTCGGCACCCGCTCGCTGGGCGAGTTGCTGTTCAGCGACAGCGCCTTCGAGCGCGGGCCCATCGAAGTCTGCCGCTATCCGGCGGCCGGTCTGCCCGCCGAGGTCCGCGCCGAGGGTCTCTGGGGCCGTCGCTCACGGTTTTCCCGCGGCGCGCTCGGGGTGCTGGTGGCGGAGGTGTACCTACCGCGCCTGTGGGACCAGGCGGGAATCGCCGACGTATAATCCCCCGGTCGACTCCGGAGGTCCCCATGTTCGTCACCCTGATCAAGCCGCTGGCCCGCCTGCACCCCCGCGCCTGGGACTTCGTCCAACTGGTGCGGCTGGACCGGCCGATCGGCATCTACCTGCTGCTCTGGCCGACCCTCTGGTCGCTGTGGATCGCCGCGGACGGCGTGCCGGAACTGAAGAACCTGCTGATCTTCGTCCTCGGCGTCATCCTGATGCGCGCCGCCGGCTGCGTGATCAACGATTTCGCCGACCGCAATTTCGACGGCCATGTCGCACGCACCAAGGCGCGCCCGCTGGCCACCGGCAAGATCAGCGTGCGCGAGGCCTGGATCACCTTCGCCGTCCTGGTCGCGCTGAGCTTCGGCCTGGTCCTGCTGACCAATGCAACGACCGTCTGGCTGTCGTTCGGCGCGGTAGCCGTGGCCTCGCTCTACCCCTTCATGAAGCGCTACACCTACTATCCGCAGGTGGTGCTGGGCGCCGCCTATTCCTGGGGCATCCTGATGGCCTTCACCGCCGAGCGCGGCGAATTGCCGGCCAGCGCCTGGCTGCTGTTCCTGGCCAACGTGCTGTGGACGGTCGCCTATGACTCCTACTACGCGATGACCGACCGCGAGGACGACCTGAAGATCGGCATCAAGTCCACCGCAATCCTCTTCGGCGATGCCGACCGCCTGATCATCGGCAGCCTGCAGGGCCTGACCCTGCTCCTGCTAGTGCTGGCCGGCAACCGCTTCGAACTGGGCCTGTGCTTCTACCTCGGCCTGGCGGTGGCGGCGGCCTGCTTCGTCTGGGAAGCCTGGTCGACCCGCGACCGCGACCCGCAGGCCTGCTTCCGCGCCTTCCTGCACAACCACTGGGCTGGCCTGGCGATCTTCCTCGGCACGGTCGCCGACTACGCGCTGCGTTGAGCGGCGCGCAGGCCGGCGACCATCTAGTCCATGTCCGTCTGGGCGACGTGCCAGGCGCCCATCTTGCCGTCACCGTTCTTGTCGCCAGGCTTCTTGTCCTGGATGAAGGTATAAAGGGGCTTGCCGTAGTAGGCCCACTGCTGGGTGCCGTCCTCGCGAGCGACCAGGCTCCAGTCGCCGCTGGCCTGCGCTCCCTGGGCCGCTGCCAGCGGCGGCCAGTTCTTCGCGCACTGCCCGGAACAGGCGGATTGCCCTTCGCTGTCCTTGTCGTAGGTATAGAGCGTCATGCCCTTGCCATCGACCAGCACGCCGTCCTTCTCGGTGGCCGGCGCCACCGTTTCCTGGGCCAGCGCGGCGAACGCCGGCAGGGCCAGCGCCAGACCCAGCGCCAGGTGGATTCTGTTCATCGCGTCTCTCTCCTGTGTCTTCAGGTGGAGCGTTCGCCGCCCGCAGGGACGGCACCGGAACCTGTTGAGCATAGCCCCGCCGCGGGCAGTCGGCGGAAACTACGCCGTTGTGTCACATACCTGACACAATTTCGTTATCTAATGCGGCGCAAGACAGATCGACCCGAGGCAAGACCATGGTTGGCAAGACAATCCTCATCGTTGATGACGAAGCACCGATTCGCGAGATGATCGCCGTGGCCCTGGAGATGGCCGGCTACGAGTGCCTGGAGGCGGAAAATACCCAGCAGGCGCACGCGGTGATCGTCGACCGCAAGCCGGACCTGATCCTGCTCGACTGGATGCTCCCCGGCACTTCCGGCATCGAACTGGCGCGACGCCTGAAGCGTGACGAACTGACCGTCGACATCCCGATCATCATGCTCACCGCCAAGGGCGAGGAGGACAACAAGATCCAGGGCCTGGAGGTCGGTGCCGACGACTACATCACCAAGCCGTTCTCGCCCCGCGAGCTGGTCGCCCGCCTGAAGGCCGTGCTGCGCCGCACCGGGCCTGGCGACAGCGAGGCGCCGATCGAGGTCGGCGGCCTGCTGCTGGACCCGATCAGCCACCGCGTGACCATCGACGGCAAGCCGGCCGAGATGGGCCCCACCGAGTACCGCCTGCTGCAGTTCTTCATGACTCACCAGGAACGCGCCTATACCCGCGGCCAACTGCTGGACCAGGTCTGGGGCGGCAACGTCTATGTCGAGGAGCGCACCGTCGACGTGCATATCCGCCGCCTGCGCAAGGCGCTCGGCGAGGTCTACGAAAATCTGGTTCAGACTGTCCGCGGGACCGGCTATCGTTTCTCCACCAAGAGCTGACCCCGCTCCCGGCCGCCCGGCGGCCGGAGTCGTTTCCCCTGGACGGTCCGTGACGGACCGCCACTGGACAGGATGCAATCCGTCGTGAACCAAGACTGGCGTGGAGCGCTGATCCGCCACCTGCTTCTCGTGCTGGCCGCCAGCCTCGTGCTCGGCGTGGTCAGCGGCCATTACGGCTGGGCCCTGGCCCTCGGCCTGGCTCTCTACCTCGGCTGGACCCTCTGGCAGCTACTGCGCCTGCACCAGTGGCTGCGCAACCACCAGCCAGACGAGCCACCGCCGGACAGCTACGGCCTCTGGGGCGAAGTCTTCGACAATATCTACCACCTGCAACGCCGCAACCAGCGCGCCCGTGGCCGCCTGCAGGCGGTGATCGACCGGATCCAGGAGTCCACCGCGGCCCTGCGTGACGCGGTGATCATGCTCGACAGCGACGGCAACCTGGAATGGTGGAACCTCGCCGCGGAAAACCTGCTCGGCCTGAAGACCCCGCAGGACGGTGGCCAGCCGGTGAGCAACCTGATCCGCCATCCGCGCTTCAAGGAATACTTCGACCAGGAGGATTACCGCGAGCCGCTGGAAATCCCCTCGCCGATCAACGAGCGCCTGCGCCTGCAATTCCACATCACCCTCTACGGCAACCGCGAGCACCTGATGCTGGTCCGCGACGTCACCCGCGTCCACCAGCTGGAGCAGATGCGCAAGGATTTCGTGGCCAACGTCTCCCACGAGCTGCGCACGCCGCTGACGGTGATCGCCGGCTACCTGGAGACCCTCCTCGACAACGTCGAGGATGTGAACCCGCGCTGGCTGCGCGCCCTGCAGCAGATGCAGCAGCAGGCCGGACGCATGCAGAACCTGCTCAACGACCTGCTCCTGCTGGCCAAGCTGGAGGCCACCGACTACCCCGGCGACAACAAGCCGGTGGCGGTGGACGCTCTCCTCGCCAGCATCCGTAACGACGCCCAGGCCCTGTCCGCCGGGCGCAACCACCGCATCAGCCTGGACGCCGCACCCGCTGTGCAGCTCAAGGGCAGCGAGGCGGAACTGCGCAGCGCCTTCTCCAACCTGGTATTCAACGCGGTGAAGTACACCCCCGACGAAGGCGAGATCCGCATCCGCTGGTGGGCCGACGAACAGGGCGCGCACCTGTCGGTGCAGGACACCGGTATCGGCGTCGATCCCAAGCACCTGCCGCGCCTGACCGAGCGCTTCTACCGGGTGGACTCCAGCCGCGCCTCCAACACCGGCGGCACCGGCCTCGGCCTGGCCATCGTCAAGCACGTGCTGATCCGCCACCGCGCGCGCCTGGAAATCAGCAGCGTGCCCGGCAAGGGCAGCACCTTCACCTGCCATTTCGCCCCGGCGCAGGTCGCCGAGGCCGAGCGCAAGGCGCCGAAGTGAACCTCGTCGCAGTGCCGCGCCACCGGCGTCGGCACGGCCAAGGCTTGCAAGCGACGACACAGCCCCTCATTCTTAAGGGCCTTTTGGCTACCGCACACCCCCATGGACCCTTCTCCTAGTACCAGCATCGCCACCTATTTCGCCGATGCCGGCCTGATCCTCTTCGCGCTTTTCCTCGTCCTGCTCAATGGCTTCTTCGTCGCCGCCGAGTTCGCCATGGTCAAGCTCCGCGCCACCCGCGTGGAAACCATCGCCAAGCAGCACGGCTGGCGCGGCACCATCCTGCGCAAGGTTCACAACCAGCTGGACGCCTACCTGTCCGCCTGCCAGCTGGGCATCACCCTGGCCTCCCTGGGCCTGGGCTGGGTCGGCGAGCCGGCCTTCGCCGAACTCCTGGAACCGCTGCTGGCGATGATCGGCGTGCATTCCGACGAACTGATCCGCGGGATCTCCTTCTTCACCGCGTTCTTCATCATTTCCTACCTGCACATCGTGGTCGGCGAGCTGGCGCCCAAGTCCTGGGCGATCCGCAAACCGGAACTGCTGTCGCTGTGGACGGCGGTGCCGCTGTACCTTTTCTACTGGCTGATGTACCCGGCGATCTGGCTGCTCAACGCCAGCGCCAACGCCATCCTCAAGATCGCCGGCCAGGGCGAGCCCGGCCCGCACCACGAGCATCACTACAGCCGCGACGAACTGAAGCTGATCCTCCACTCCAGCCGCGCCCAGGACCCCAGCGACCAGGGCATGCGCGTGCTGGCCTCGGCGGTGGAGCTGGGCGAGCTGGAGGTGGTCGACTGGGCCAACTCCCGCGAAGACCTGGTCTACCTCGAGCACGACGCGCCGCTGGCGGACATCCTCGCGGTGATCCGCCGCCATAAGTACAGCCGCTACCCGGTCTGGGACAGCCACAAGGGCGAGTTCATCGGCCTGCTGCACATCAAGGACCTGCTGCTGGCGCTGTCCGCCCTGGACAGCCTGCCGGAGACCTTCGACCTCGACGAACTGGTGCGCCCGCTGGAGATCGTCACCAAGCACACCCCGCTGTCGCGTCTGCTGGAGCAGTTCCGCAAGGGCGGCGCGCACTTCGCCGTGGTGGAAGAGGCCGATCACAAGGTGGTCGGCTTCCTGACCATGGAAGACGTGCTGGAAGTGCTGGTCGGCGACATCCAGGACGAACACCGCAAGACCGAGCGCGGCATCCTCGCCTACCAGCCGGGCAAGCTGCTGGTGCGCGGCGACACACCGCTGTTCAAGCTCGAGCGCCTGCTCGGCATCGACCTCGATCATGTCGAGGCAGACACTCTCGCCGGGCTGGTCTACGACACCCTGAAGCGGGTGCCGGAGGAAGAGGAAGTCCTCGACACCGAGGGCCTGCGGATCATCGTGAAGAAGATGCGCGGTCCGAAGATCGTCCTGGCCAAGGTGGTCAAGCTCGACTGAGACGAGCCGGCGCCGCCACGGCGCCGGCGACTTTTCAAGGCTCGCGGACGATGGCGAAGTTCGGCAGGCTGTCGACCGGCTGGGCGAAGTCGTAGGGAATCGACTCCAGCGCCAGGCCGACGTTGCGCTGGATCACGAAGTGCAGGTGCGGCCCGCTGCTGTTGCCGGTGTTGCCGGAGCGCGCCAGCGGCGTGCCGACCTGGACCCGCTGGCCCTCGGCGACCAGTACCGAATGGCGCATCAGGTGCAGGTAGACGCCCATGGTGCCGTCGTCGTGCAGGATGCGGACGAAGTTGCCCGAGGGATTGTTGCCGCGCCCGCTCTGGTTGTTCTCGATCTTCACCACGGTGCCGCCGCGGGCGGCGATGATCGGCGTGCCCTCGGGCATGGCGATGTCCATCGCGTAGCGGCCCTTGGGGGTGAAGTGGCTGTACTTGCCATTGGCGCCCTGGGACAGGCGGAACGGCCCGCCGCGCCAGGGCAGCGGATAGCGATAGAGCAGTGGCTGCTGGCGCGGGTCGCCGAGCGCGTAACGCAGCTTCGGGGTGTAGCTCATCGGCTTGCCGGCCTTGCGCGGCGCCAGGGTCGCCAGGCGCACCTGGCTGCGCGCCGGGACCACCCAGCGAATCGGCCCGTCGGGCACCCCAACGGCATTGCGCGGGTTGCGGATCCGCAACTCGACCTCGACCGGCGCGTAGAGGTCGTTGCGCACCTGCAGGGTCTCGCCACCCGCGTGCTTCTTCGTCTCCAGCTTCACTTCCCGTTCCAGGTGCTCGACCATCCGGTCGCGGAAGACGAACACCTGCGCCCCGGCCACGGCGCGGTCGGAGTAGGTCACCACGCCATTGGCGTCGGTGTACTTGTAGATGGTCAGGGCCGCAGCCGGAGCTGCCGCGGCGAACAGGCCACAGAGAAGGAGAAGGCGCCCTAGCATGACTGCACGGATCGTGTCGTTCTGGTTATCCCGAATCGGCAAGACTAGCAGCGCTTTATTGCCAGGGCGAGACGACAGCGAGCGGGCTGTGAACGGATCGTCGGGAAAAAACCGCTCAGGCGCCGGGAACGTAGTGCTTCTGGGTACTTCCGCGGGCGATCAGGCGCGACAGGTAGTCGAGCTTCTGCGGGTCGCGGTCGACGAAACGCAGGGTCAACAGCAGCCAATCGCTATCCGGCTTCGGCTCCAGCGCGGCGATGGCGTGCAGGTAGCCGTTCAGGCGCGCCACGTCGCTGTTTTCCTCGAGGTCCAGCACCGCGCTTTCCAGCACCTGCGGCAACGGGTCGGCGCGCTTCACCACCAGTTGCGCTTCCTTCAGACTGACCGCCTTGATCACGCAGGGCATGCTGCTCTGCGGCAGGCGCAATTGCGCCTGCCCCAGCGGGTTGCCGCTGCCGGCGGGACGCGCGCTGGCCTGGGGAGCCGAAGCCGGCTTCGGCGCGGGGGCCGGTTTTGCCGGACTGGCGGCGGGCTTGATCACCTCGGCGCGACCACCGGTCAGGGCGGCCAGCGAATCGTTGGCCATGCCGCTGGCGATCTCCCGGCGCGGCGCGTGGGCCGCCAGGGCTTCCAGCTTGCCGCTGCGGCTCAGGGCCTTCTTGATCTTGGCCACCAGTTGGTCATTGGAGAATGGCTTGCCGATGTAGTCCGACACCCCGGCCTGGATCGCCTGGACCACGTTCTCCTTGTCGCCGCGACTGGTGACCATGATGAACGGGGTAGTCTTGAGGTTTTCCTGGGCACGGCACCAGGTCAGCAGTTCGAGGCCGGACATCTCCGGCATCTCCCAATCGCAGAGGATCAGGTCGACGTTCTGCCGACTGAGCAGTTGCTGGGCCTTGCGGCCGTTCACGGCCTCCTCGATATGAAGGCCGGGGAAGTTGTCGCGCAACCCTTTCTTCATCAGATCTCGGATGAAGGGGGCGTCATCCACCACTAGCGCGCTGACTTTGCTCATCGACTTCTCCTGGACAGGTCCGCCTAGGATAGCCTCCCCTGCTGGCAGGATGCCAAGCCTTGCTGCAGTCGCGCGAAGAAACAAGGCTCCAGGTCAAGGGAGCCTTGCCTGCGGAAGATCACTCGCCGCGGTTGTTCTCGACCTCTTCCTTCATGCGGGTCAGGCCGATGTGGCGAACGTCGGTGCCGCGAACCAGGTAGATCACCAGCTCGGCGATGTTGCGCGCATGGTCGCCGATGCGCTCCAGCGAGCGCAGGGCCCAGATGATGTTGAGCACGCGGGATATCGCCCGCGGGTCTTCCATCATGTAGGTGACCAGCTCGCGCAGGGCGGTCTTGTACTCGCGATCGACGGTCTTGTCGTACTGCGCCACGGACAGCGCCAGGTCGGCATCGAAGCGGGCGAAGGCGTCCAGTGCCTCCTGCACCATCTTCTGTACCTGGCTGCCGATGTGCCGAACCTCGACGTAGCCGCGCGGCGACTCGCCTTCCTCGCACAGCTGGATGGCGCGGCGGGCGACCTTGGAGGCCTCGTCGCCGATCCGCTCGAGGTCGATCACCGACTTCGAGATGCTGATGATCAGGCGCAGGTCGGAGGCCGCCGGCTGACGCCGGGCGAGGATACGCACGCACTCCTCGTCGATGTTGCGCTCCATCTGGTTGATCTGGTCGTCGATCTCGCGGACCTGCTGGGCGAGGCCGGAGTCGGCGTCGATCAGCGCGTTGACCGCGTCGTTGACCTGCTTTTCCACCAGCCCGCCCATGGCCAGGAGGTGGCTGCGCACATCCTCCAGCTCGGCGTTGAACTGCTGGGAGATGTGATGGGTGAGACTGTCTTTGTTGATCATGTGGGGAATCCTTCTGGAGCCGCTGCGACCGGTGACATCAACGAGCTACGGAGAGCGCCGGAGGCAGCGGTATCGCCGCGCCTCCGGACGCGCCGCTAGCCGTAGCGGCCGGTGATGTAGTCTTCGGTCTGCTTCTTCGCCGGGTTGGTGAACAGCGTATCGGTGTCGCCGAACTCGATCAGCTTGCCCATGTACATGAACGCCGTATAGTCGGAAACCCGCGCGGCCTGCTGCATGTTGTGGGTAACGATGACGATGGTGAACTTCGACTTCAACTCGTAGATCAGCTCTTCGATCTTCAGCGTGGAGATCGGGTCCAGCGCCGAGCACGGCTCGTCGAGCAGCAGCACTTCCGGTTCCACCGCGATGGTCCGAGCGATCACCAGGCGCTGCTGCTGGCCGCCGGACAGGCCGAGGGCGGACTCGTGCAGGCGATCCTTCACCTCCTCCCACAGCGCAGCCCCCTTCAGCGCCCACTCGACGGCCTCGTCAAGTACGCGCTTCTTGTTGATGCCCTGGATACGCAGGCCGTAGACCACGTTCTCGTAGATGCTCTTGGGGAACGGGTTGGGCTTCTGGAACACCATGCCGACGCGCCGGCGCAGCTCGGCGACGTCGACGCCCTTGGCGAAGATGTTGTGGCCATCGAGGCGAATCTCGCCTTCGACGCGGCAGCCATCCACCAGGTCGTTCATCCGGTTGAAGCAGCGCAGCAGGGTCGACTTGCCGCAGCCGGACGGGCCGATGAAGGCGGTCACGCGCTGCTTCGGAATGTTCATCCGGACGTCGAACAGGGCCTGCTTGGCGCCGTAGAACAGGTTCAGCCCGGGCACTTCCAGTTCGACACTTTCGGAAGCCAGGTCGAGGCTCTGGCGGTCGCGGCCGAGCGCATCGAAGTTGATGCCGTGGCTGGCGGTCTCGTTTTGCATGGGAAGCTCCCTCAATCAGTTTTCCAGGGCCTTGTACTTCTCGCGCAGGCGATTGCGGATCGCGATGGCGGAGAAGTTCAGCAGGGCGATCACCACGACCAGCAGCAACGCCGTAGCGTATACCAGCGGCCGTGCGGCCTCGACGTTGGGGCTCTGGAAACCGACGTCGTAGATATGGAAACCGAGGTGCATGATCTTCTGGTCGAGATGCACGTACGGATAGTTACCGTCGACCGGCAGCGACGGTGCCAGTTTCACCACGCCGACCAGCATCAGCGGCGCCACTTCGCCGGCGGCACGGGCCACGGCGAGGATCAGGCCGGTCATCATCGCCGGGCTGGCCATCGGCAGGACGATCTTCCACAGCGTTTCCGCCTTGGTCGCGCCGAGCGCCAGGGAGCCTTCGCGGACCGCGCGCGGAATCCGCGCCAGGCCTTCCTCGGTGGCGACGATCACCACCGGCACGGCGAGGATCGCCAGGGTCAGCGAGGCCCAGAACAGCCCGGGGGTACCGAAGGTCGGCGCCGGCAGGGCCTCGGGGAAGAACAGCCGGTCGATGGAACCGCCCAGCACGTAGACGAAGAAACCCAGGCCGAACACGCCGTAGACGATCGCCGGTACGCCGGCGAGGTTGTTCACGGCGATGCGGATCACCCGGGTCAGCGGCCCCTGCTTGGCGTACTCGCGCAGGTAGACCGCAGCGATCACGCCGAACGGGGTGACGATCAGCGCCATCACCAGGGTCATCATCACGGTGCCGAAGATCGCCGGGAAGATACCGCCCTCGGTATTGGCCTCGCGCGGATCGTCGCTGAGGAACTCCCAGAGCTTCTTGAAGTACACCGTCATCTTGGTGCCCAGGCCCATGGCGTTGGGCTGGTAGGCATGCACCAGCTTGCCAAGGGTGATTTCGCTCTCGCGGCCGCTGGCGTCGCGCATTACCACGCTGTCGCGGTTGAACTCCTGGTGCAGGCCGTTGAGCTGCTCTTCCAGGACCTTGTAGCGCGCCTGCAACTCGCTGCGCTCGGCGGCCAGGTCGGCCTGGGCGGCGGCGTCCAGCTTGCCGTCCAACTGCAACTTGCGCTCTTTCAGGCGCAGGCGCTCGAGACCGTGGTTGATCCCGCCGATGTCGCCCTTCTCCAGCTTGTAGAGCTTGGCGTAGAGGTCATCCACCCGCTGCATGCGCTTCTGCAGTTCGCCTACCGCGGCGTCGCCTTCGGCGACCACCTGGCCGTTCTCCTTGACGCTCAGCAGGTAGCCGTAGAAGTTGCCCCACTCGCGGCGTTCGAGAACCATCAGCGCTTCGGGACGCTTGATGTCCTGCAGCCACTCGCCGACGACCCAGGAGAAATCGCTGCCGTAAAGCTCGCGGTTGCCCAGCTTGAGCAGCTCGCGGGTCATGAATTCGGGGCCGGCCTCCGGGACCGGCATGCCGGCGCTGCGCAGGCGCGCGCGCGGCACTTCCTCGGCCTGGACCACCTCGCCGATCACGGTCTTGGCGGCTTCGCCAGGGATCTGGTAAGTCGCCTCGATGACGTTCGCCGGCCAGAAGTGGCCGAGGCCGCGTACCGCGATCACCGCCAGCAGGCCGATGGTCATGATCACCGCGATCGACACCGCGCCGGCGTTCATCCACACCCAGGGCGAGCCGCTGCCGAACCAGGCTTTGACGGTTTCCTGTTTCTGTTTCACAGAGCTATACCTCCGCCGCTTACAACGACGCGTATTTCTTGCGCAGACGCTGACGGATCAGCTCTGCCAGGGTGTTCATCACGAAGGTGAACGTCAGCAGTACCAGCGCCGAGAGGAACAGCACGCGGTAGTGGCTGCCGCCGACCTCCGACTCGGGCATCTCCACCGCGACGTTGGCCGCCAGGGTGCGCATCCCCTCGAAGATATTCACTTCCATCACCGGGGTATTGCCGGTCGCCATCAGCACGATCATGGTCTCGCCGACGGCGCGGCCCATGCCGATCATCAGCGCCGAGAAGATGCCTGGACTGGCGGTCAGGATCACCACGCGGGTCAGCGTCTGCCAGGGCGTGGCGCCCAGGGCCAGGGAGCCGTAGGTGAGGCTGCGCGGCACGCTGAAGATAGCGTCCTCGGCGATCGAGAAGATATTCGGGATCACCGCGAAGCCCATTGCCAGCCCGACGATCAGGGCATTGCGCTGGTCGTAGGTGATGCCCAGGTCGTGGCTCAGCCAGAGGCGCATGTCGCCGCCGAAGAAGGTGGTCTCCAGGTGCGGGCTCAGCCACAGGGCGAAGGCGCCGACGGCAAGCACCACCGGGATCAGCAGCGCGGCTTCCCAGCCGGCCGGCAGGCTCAGACGGATACGCTCGGGCAGGCGGCTCCAGAGCAGGCCGGCAAGAAGGATGCCCAGCGGCGTCAGCAACAGCAGGCTGAACACACCCGGCAGGTGGCCTTCGACGTAGGGCGCCAGGAACAGGCCGGCGAAGAAGCCGAGGATCACCGTCGGCAGCGCTTCCATCAGCTCGATCACCGGCTTGACCTTGCGGCGCATCGCCGGAGCCATGAAATAGGCGGTGTAGACGGCGGCCGCGATGGCCAGCGGAGCTGCCAGGATCATCGCGTAGAAGGCGGCCTTGAGCGTGCCGAAGGTCAGCGGCGAGAGGCTCAGCTTCGGTTCGAAGTCGGTGGTCGCGGCGGTGGACTGCCAGACGTAGGCCGGCTTGTCGTAGCTCTCGTACCAGACCTTGCCCCAGAGCGCGCTCCAGGAGATTTCCGGGTGCGGGTTGCTCAGGGCGAAGCGGTGGATCTTGCCACCCTGCTCCAGCAGCAGGCGGTTGGCCCGCGGCGACAGGGTGATGACCCCGGAAGAGTCGGCGACCGGCTGGACCAGCAGGGTACGGTGCGCGGTGCTGTGGAAGACGCCGAGGTTGCCCTTCTCGTCCAGGGCGATGAAGCCCTTGCGCCGTTGTTCCGGAGCGATGGCGCTGATCGGCGCGCCATCCAGATTGAAGTCGCGAACGTGCGACAGGCGCGGTTCGCCGTCGGTATCGCGAGCCATGAACCACTGGGCGATGCCACCCTTGGAGTCGCCCACCAGCAGCGAGATGCCGCCCAGCAGCTGGGTGCTCGCGGTGACCTCGGCGTTGGGGTCTTCCAGCAGCTTGTAGCGACCGTTCAACTGGCGGCTGTGCAGGTCGAACACATCGGCGGTGGCACGTCCGTTGATCACGTACAGCCACTGCTTGCGCGGGTCGAGGTAGATGGCTTTCACCGGTTCGGCGATCTGCGGGAGTTCGATGCGCTCCTCGTCCAGCGTGCTTTCGCCGGTCAGCATGTTCTCTTCCCGAGTCATGCTCAACAGCAGCAGTTGCTTGTCGACGGAGCCAGCCAGCAGCAGGCTGTCGTCGCCGGCATTGATGCTCACATGCTCCAGCGGGCGGCCCTGCGGATCGAGACCGATCGGGGTCTCGCCGTAGGGGAAGGCGATCTCCGGGGTGATGGTCTTCTTGTTGTCCGGGTAGGTGACCTTGTAGGTGTGCTGGAACACCAGCACCTGTCCGTTGGACAGGCCCAGGGCGACCGTCGGGCTGCCCGGCTGGTCCTGGGCGATCGAGCGGATCTCGCTGCCCGCCGGAAGCGGCAGAGCGACACGCTTCAGTTCGACACCGGTCTTGGCGTTGAAGAAGAGAATCTCGCCCTGGCCGCCGACGCGCATGGCCACCTGGTTCTGCTCCTCGATGCTGAGCAGCAGGGGCACCTGCGCCTGCTGCATCCAGGCCGGAGTCAGCGCTTCGCGGGTCTCCAGGTCGGCGCCGCGGAACAGGGGGAGCACGACGTAGGCCAGGTAGAAGAAGATCAGGGTGATCGCCGCCAGCACGGCCAGGCCGCCGACCAGCACGTACCAGCGGGTCAGGCGGTCCTTGAGGGCACGGATGCGGCGCTTGCGTTGCAGGGCTGGCGTATTGAAGTCAATCCGCTCGGGAGCAAGGGAGGAGTTCATCGGGGAGTTGGCCATGTCGTTCATGGGGTGACACCCTAAAGGCTCTGTATGACAGACAGATGACAGCAACATGACGCAACAAAGCCCGCCAGCAGAGCCTCGCTGGCGGGAAAGGCCGGCGGATCCTAGCGCCCGCCGGCAGAGCCTTCATGCCTGGACGGCCCATCGCTGGGCCATCCGCTCAAGTCACTGGATTACAGGCCCAGTTCCTTGATCGCCTTCTCGGCCACCTTGGCCGGCAGCGGGATGTAGCCGTCCTTGACCACGACCTGCTGGCCGGTCTTGGACAGAACCAGCTTGAGGAACTGAGCCTCCAGCGGGTCCAGCGGCTTGTTCGGCGCCTTGTTCACGTAGACGTAGAGGAAGCGCGACAGCGGATAGGTGCCGTTCAGGGCGTTCTGCTCGTTGTCCTCGACGAAGGCAGCGCCTTCCTTCTTGGCCAGGGCCACGGTCTTCACGCTGGCGGTCTTGTAGCCGATACCGGAGTAGCCGATGCCGTTCAGCGACTGGCTGACCGACTGCACCACGGAAGCCGAACCCGGCTGCTCGTTGACGTTCGGACGGAAGTCGCCTTTGCACAGGGCTTCTTCCTTGAAGTAGCCGTAGGTGCCGGAAACCGAGTTGCGGCCGAACAGTTGCACCGGCTTCTTCGCCCAGTCACCGGTCAGGCCCAGGTCGCCCCAGGTCTTCACGTCCTGCTTGCTGCCACACAGGCGGGTAGCGGAGAAGATCGCATCGACCTGCTGCATGGTCAGGCCTTTGATCGGGTTGTCCTTGTGCACGAAGATCGCCAGGGCGTCGACAGCGACCGGGACGGCGGTCGGCTTATAGCCGTACTTCTGCTCGAAAGCCTGCAGCTCGACGTCCTTCATCTTGCGGCTCATCGGGCCCAGGTTGGCGGTGCCTTCGGTCAGGGCCGGCGGCGCGGTGGAAGAACCGGCAGCCTGGATCTGGATGTTCACGTTCGGATAGAGGCGCTTGTACTCCTCGGCCCACATGGTCATCAGGTTGGCCAGAGTGTCGGAGCCGACGCTCGACAGGTTGCCCGACACACCGCTGGCTTTCTGATATTCCGGCAGCGCCGGGTCGATCGCGGCTACCGCGGAAGCGGCGCCTACGCCTGCGGCGACGAACGTCAGGGCCGCCATCAAACGCTTGAGTTTCATGCCTTGCTCCTTGGACAGGATGGGGTTGGATGGAACGGGGGCCAGTATCGTCAGGCCGCATGAAGACTCTATGAAAGGAATGTGACAGTTGGATGAAATGCCATCAGCCTTCCGACATTTTTCCGCAAGCCTTGGGAGAAGCCCTGCCACACCCCTAAAAGCCTGGAAACACAAGGGCTCCAGCCTTTCACGGAGGGGCCGGGGAGGCCCTCTGGAGCGCGTTTTCGATCCGCCTGGGGGAGGTAGCCGTCCATCCGTTTCATGCAGGATGGGTAGTTTCCAGGGCAATTGTGACAGTCGCCGCCGGCATTCGCAGTCGAGAAAAGAAGCGAGGAAGCACGCCTTTTTCCGCGCGCAAAAGCAAAACCCCCGGTCATCGCTGACCAGGGGTTTTGGGATAGGAGCTTGACGATGACCTACTCTCAC
>OBJZ01000062.1_pt1 | contig 106033 bp, 94 predicted proteins | sample 1481641 | NCBI WGS metagenome assembly OBJZ01 (sample SAMN02364493, study PRJEB22542) | human gut metagenome | isolation source: fecal sample | host: premature infant | place: USA: Chicago, IL | collected 2012-01
ACGAGGCCCGCCACAACCAAATCCGGACTACTTGTCGGTGAAGCCTTCTTTTAGCTTGTCGGCAGCAGCCTTTAGGTTTGCTCCTAGGTCACCGGCAGCATCCTTGGCCTTTTCGGAAAGTTCGGAAGCCTTGTCCTTGACCTCGGCGCCAACCTGATCCATGCGGCCTTCGGCCTCGGTGTCTTTGTCGCCAGTTACCTTGCCGGCAGCTTCCTTAGCCTTGCCACCTAGGTCCTCGCCAGTGTTCTTCAGTTTGTCTTCGAAAGACATATTTCCTCCTTTTATAGTGATGCAGCTGGCTGCAATCAAGTGTTTGTTGAATTAGCGAACTCGATCGGAAGAGCCGATGAGTGAACGCCAGTCGTTTTGGATCTCTACGCATATGGGCGGGGTAGTGCCCAGCAGCGAATCGACGCGGGCAATGGCTCGATCCATAATCTGGCGGATGTGAGCCGGTGAAGCGCCCTTATAGGCACCTACCTTTACTAAGATGCCCGGTTCGTTCTTGACCTCGTAGCCGTAGGTGGAAATGTTAGTTATCCACCTGTCGTCGCCCACTTCGTGCTCGATGACCTGTTGGACTAGATCGATACTGGCGGTGGTAGTGCCAGAAGAAGTCTGGGAGGGCACCAACGACGCGGCCCGAGTGCGGCCCCCACCCTGCGAAAATATGACGCAGAGGGCAACTATTACCCCAATTGCGGCAAGCGCTAACAGGGCGATTGACAACCACGAGAGGTTGCTGTTGCCCACGATGGTGCGCCTGGCTAGATCGGAGTAGTTGTCTAGAGCGGCTGGAGCATTTTGCTTGTACGCCTCTGCCGCCTTTGGCCACAGAGAGATTAGCAGCGCCCCCACCCCGCCAACTAAAAGCAAGGCCGCAAGCAGGAACAGCAAGAACCTGTTCAAAGCCCTAGGTAAGTGCTTCACTTTGCGACCTCCCCGTTAGAGTTGAGCCTGACCTGACCACTGGTAGCAGGATTCAGGCGGTAGCCTTCGATTTCGTTATTCAAAATAGACTGGATTGAGCTGGTGTCTACATCCCGCCCTGAGGTGGGAGTGACGTGCACGTTCGCGTTCCTCTTCGAAAGGGAAGTAGAAACCTGCCCCTCGGGGAGCCCAGCGTGCTCGCGTACAGTGCGGGAAAGGGCGGAGGCGGTCACCTTGTCGTCGACAATGTAGGCAACGCGATTCGATTCCAGCGAGTGCCGGTCGAGGGCGCCGCCGCCCAGAGCTTTACCGAGCAACCAGAGCCCGAGCAGAATGGCTATGATCCCACCTAGAATGAGCCCCCACCGGGGTACTCCGGCAGGAAGGTCGGTAACTGCGGTGGCGATTTGGTCCCAAGACGCCAGTAGATTGGGTTTTCCGAGTGCGCTGAGAATGCGCTCTGCTATTAGCCACACCAGCACGACAGCTACCAGCAAACCCACGATAGAGGCGGTGATTGCCCTGGAAGAGTGGGTTTCGCGGCGCACCATGTACGGCACGTGCGGACCCTGCGAAGCAAGCTGGAGCGGAGCGGGCGCAGAGGCATTGGGTTTGTCAGTGCTCATTCAACCCTCCTCTTTGGCTGAGGCTTGAAGTGGATACCAGTCAAAACCATGCGCACATCGCCTATCGTGTGACCAGTGATGTGCTGAGCGTTGCGAACAATAGCCTCGCGAGCCGAATCGGCAGCGCTAAAAATGTTCGCATCTTTGGTTCGGGTTACCCTTTCCACCGTTGTTTCGGGAACGGGAGTGGAAATATCCAAGCCCAAGGCGCTTTCGGAATCGTGCAGATCTACCGAGATCTTGTCAGCCGGAACTGACAGGGCCTCGCCAACCACTGCCGCCGCAGCCCTTTTGATAGCTTTGGCGCGAATGGTGGTGTGGCCGCGGTAGGCCTGCGCGTTAGTAGTTTGTTCAGCCACTAGTCAGAAGTGGTGGTGTGCTTACCGATCAAGGCGCTCCCGACAGCGCGCAGGTCGAGCTTGCCGGTGGTGGCGCGGCCCAAAATGGCGCCAATAACCATGAACAAGGCAGTCAGGATGAAAGCCCAAAAACCGAGCTTGACTGCTACTACTGCAAGAATGGCACCTACGAAGATGCCCATCTGGGTGTTAGTCACTTTACGCGCTCCCTCTTGGTCTCGATTTCCTTAACCTCGTCCTCATCGTCGTCATCGTCGTCGATCGAGGGGATGTGAACGTCGGCAATGTCGATGTTCACTTCGGTTACCTCGAGGCCCACGAGCCCTTCGACGCCCTCGATGATCTTGGAACGAACCTTGTCGGCTACCTCGTGGAGCGGGTAGGGGTATTCGGCAACCAGGGTCAGGTCGACAGCAGCCTGAGTCTGGCCAACTTCGACGTTGATGCCCTGTTTGACGTTCTCGGAGGCGCCCATCTTGTCGCGGACCGAACCGAGGGCGCGCGAGAAGGAACCGCCAATGTCGTAAACACCGGGAATCTCGCGGATGGAAAGGCCGGCAATCTTAGCTACAACCTGGTCGGCAATAGTGGTAGTGCCGTTGCCGTTGTCTTTGCCGATGTTCGACTGGGTTACGTCAGTGCCCTTGCCCTGGGCAGTTGCGCCGTGCTTGGCGACATCTTTACGTGCATCGTTCTTTGCTGCTACGTCGGTAGGCTTTGCCGACGGCTTCTGATTTGTTGCTGCCACTTTGAGCTCCTTATTTTTCGTACAGGATGATTAAGAGCGCTGCCATAACATGTTTATGTGCTACGACACAGTCTCATTAATGAGGCTACCGGCAAACAAGAGTGTTTACCACTGGAGGCAGCATTTTTCCGCCATTGGTATAAATACAGTCACTAAATAAACTGTATTTTTATTGTTTAAACTATTCCGAAAAATCCTGCTCCCTCTTTGTCCAGTCCCCGGTGGAGGAGGGGCAGGTGTAGGAAGCGTTCTGCTCGAGGGCATTTTGGGTAGCTACATATAAGTAGGTTTCTACCTCTTTGCCGGCCCTAGGCCCATTTGCGAGGGCGGGTCTAGCAATGACTCTGGTATACAGATTTTCGCTGCTTCCTTCGCCCCAGTATCCCTCAAGTTCATCCATGTCTTCTAGAATTGATTCGAAATTTTCCCGTGCCACGTAAATGATCTCGCCAAGTATTTGACTGCCCTGATCTTTTGTGGGTACCGCCATAGGGTAGGACGGGGTTAGCAGTAGCCGGTAACCGTGCAGGATCGCAGGGGCGGTTTCTTCGACGTGTGAACCAAGAATGGCCTCGTTGTTCGTCTCGCCGGGTCGAAGAGTGCCGTAAACGAAGAAGGGCCTATATGTCGTTTCCATGGATAAAGTCTTTCACTGCAGGTGGGGTGGGTGGAGTAGGCGCGCGGCTGAGGCGCCGATCACAGAAAATGGAAACCTGAGTCGGCTAGACTCAATCTTTCGCTCGAGGTGAATTAACTAGGAAATCTGAAGTTGAGTGTCATAGACTCAAGGTGAACTTGAAGAAAGGAAAAGGAGCTTCAAATGGTCAATAAGTACGATCCCTTCCACGAAATGGAACGTCTGTTCAACTCGACTATGCGTCAGGCCTCCACTCCTGTACTGCCTATGGACTTGTACCGCCAGGGGGACAAGTTCATTGCACTGCTCGAAATGCCGGGCGTAGATCCCGAAACCATTGACATCGACGTCGAAGACCGCACCCTGACGGTGCGTGCCGAGCGCCACTCGGTAGAGGGCGACGATCTAGAATGGCTAACTCACGAACGTCCCACGGGTACCTTTGCAAGGCAGCTATCTGTGGGCTACGGGGTAGCGCTAGATAAGATCGAGGCCGAATACGACAACGGGCTGCTCACCCTTACGATCCCAGTTGCCGAAGAGGCCAAGCCCCGCAAGATTGCGGTCAAATCTTCCTCTACTAAGAAGAGCATTGACCACGAGTAGTATCGGGGGCTAGAAAGTGCCGGGGGTTTTCCCCGGCACTCCTGTTTTAACGCCCCCTTAGATGCGATCCATGGTCCTAGGTGAAGAGCCGGTACGCCCAGCCTCCCCCAGATCTAATTCGTCTAATGTTGCCAGGGCGTCCGAATCCAGGTGGAAATCAAATATTTGCGCATTCTCGTCGATGCGCTCCCTAGATGAGGCCTTTGGAAATACCACGACCCCGCGTTCGATGTTCCAACGCAACACAACCTGTGCCGGGGTGCGCCCCAACTTTGCGGCGAGCTCCTTCACCTTGGGCAGCTCCAACGCCTTGCCGCGAGCAAGGGGGCTCCAAGCCTGCACTACAATCCGGCGTTCCTGGCAGTAATTCAGCACCTCGTTGTTGGCAAAGAGCGGATGCATTTCGATCTGGTTTACGTGCGGGACCAAACCGGTTTCGTCCTCAACCCGACGCAAGTGTTCGACCTCGAAATTAGAAACCCCAACAGTGCGCGCGCTGCCGTCGGCAGCAAATTCCTGCATCATCTGAAAACACTGCGGGTAGGCCCCACCGTAACGATGCACCATGGGCCAGTGCATCAAAAACAGGTCAACGTAATCCGTTTTGAGGGCCTGCAGCGACTGTTCAAAAGACCTGCGGGCGTCGTCGGGCATGTGGTTGCCATTATTCAGTTTGGTGGTAAGAAAGATTTCGTAGCGAGGGATCCCGCTAGCCGCAATGGCGGCCCCGACCTCCTTCTCGTTGCCGTACATCTGGGCAGTGTCAATGTGGCGGATGCCAGCCGCGAGCGCCTCTTCCACAAGGCGCTGAGTGTCAGAGGGGGCAATCTTATAGGTACCGAAACCAAAAACTGGAATCGAATAGCCGCCTCTAGTGCGTCTAGTAGGAATCTTGAGAGCGGAATTCATAAAGGGTCCTCCTATCCGTTTCACTCTACCGAAATCTAGGTCCTGCGAGCTGAAAGATCAGGCAATAGACTGGTTTAGAAAGTACATCTATGCGTGTAGGAGACAAAATGTCTGATCCGAATCTAAACGGCGGTTCCACAGGCGAAAATCCCTGGCAGCCGCAACAGTCGAACCAGGCTGGCTCTACTCCTTACGGGGCTAGTCAGAATAGCAATCAACCCGGCCAAGCTGCCCAACCCGGCGAATACGGGCAGTACTCGCCAAACACAGCTGATCCCAACTACGGGCAGATGGGGCAGGCGGGCTGGGACCAAAATCCTCAGGGATACGGTAACCAGGCAAACGGCTACGGCGGCGCTGGCTACGCAGGGTACGGGCAAGGGGGCCAGTACACGGTTGTAGACGGCGAACCTCAGGTTGACAATTCCTTCAGCCCCCAGCAGGTACCGCAGGTGCCCTCGCGGCTAGCAGGCGTACAGGGGGTAAGCCTGGGCAAGCGCATCGGCACCCGCATTCTAGACGGAATACTGAACGGCATCCTGACTTTCTTAGTCTGCGGCCTGCTTGGATTTGCGGGCCTGTCGGGAACCATGAGTAACTACTCGGCCGACGAATTGGACGGCATGTCCGATCAGGAAGTAGGCCAGGTTATGGGGCCGCAAATGATAAAAACATTCCTTGCGATTGCTGCGGGCGCGTTCATCATTTTCATTTTGCTGCAGATTTTGAACTACTTCACCGGCTGGACCCTGGGCGGGCTAATTACCGGAGTTCGCACTATCGACTACAAGACCGGTAAGGGAGGCGGCTGGAGGGCCGTAGCCAAGCAGCTGATCTACTACTTCCTAAACGGCACTGGTATTGCAGTGATCGTGTTCCTCATCATCTGGTTTGCCAGCCGCGACAGCGCAGAGCGGCACTGGCTCGATCGCGTTCTAGGTACGTGGGTTATCGACACTCGCAACGGGCGCGACACCCACAAAGAACTCAAAGAGCAAGGGGCCTAACTAACGCCCAATAACAGAAGAACACCCCGAGGCTAATCCAAATTTAGGGCTAGCCCCGGGGTGCTCTTCTTTGCTAAGCGCGAGGGCGGGCGTCCCCTTCGCCCAGATGGAATCAGAGGCAACCGCCCTCGGGTTAGGCGTTTGCGCCCTCGAACTGGGACTGGTAGAGCCTGGCATAGGCGCCCCCTGCCTGCAACAACTCCTCGTGGGTGCCCTGTTCTACCACGTCGCCATCTTCCATTACAATGATGGTGGAAGCATCGCGGATGGTAGATAAGCGGTGGGCAATCACGAATGAGGTGTTTCCTTCCTGCAACCTATCCATGGCCTTTTGAACTAGTACCTCGGTGCGCGTATCTACGCTCGACGTAGCCTCGTCCAGGATTAACACGTCTGAGTGGCGCAAGAACGCCCGGGCAATGGTGACTAGCTGTTTTTCGCCTTGAGAAAGTGACCCGCCCTCGTCTGACACTTCGGTATCGTAGCCATCTGGCAGTTGCCTAATTATGCGGTCGACCTGGGTGGCTTTGGCGGCTTCAACGATTTGCTGGTCCGTGGCTGAAGCACTGCCGTAGGCTATGTTGTCGCGAATCGATCCCTTGAACAGCCAGGTATCTTGCAAAACCATCGCGCAGCGGGCGCGCACCTGAGCGCGTGTCATGTCGCGAATGTCGGTCCCGTCTATGAGGATCTGGCCGCTGTCAATCTCGTAGAACCGCATCAGCAGGTTCACTAGGGTGGTTTTCCCTGCGCCGGTCTGCCCGACTATAGCCACGGTTTGGCCGGGAGCGACCTCTAGGGAAAGATTCTTGATTACCGGCACACCTTTCTGGTAGCTGAAGGAAACATTCTTGAATTCGATGTGCGCCCCGCATCTAGTTACCTGGCCGGTGTCAGTCTTGGGCGTTTCTTCGGTTTCTTCGGCAGAATCTAGAAATTCGAAAATGCGTTCGGCGCTGGCGCCCGCGCTTTGCACGGTAGACAGCATCTGCGAAAGCTGCCCCAGGGGCGTTTGTAGCTGACGCGAGTATTGGATGAAGGCTTGCACTCCGCCTACGGACATGCGCCCTTCGAGCACCATCAGTGCGCCCACGACGCAAACAGCAACGAAAGCTAGGTTATTTACCATAGTGGTTACCGGTTGGCTGAGGCCCGACATCCAGTTTGCCCCGAAAGCGGAACGGAATAGCTCTTTGTTTTCGCGTGCAAAACGCTCCCGGAATTTGTCGCGCAAGTTGTAGGTGAGCATGATTTCGTGGCCCGAAAAGGCTTCTTCAACTGTGGATTGGACGGCTCCTGTAGCTTTCCATTGCCGCTGGAAGTAGGGCTGCGCCTTCTTCATTATGAAGAAAATAATTATTAGCCCCGCGGGCACAATCAGCAGTGCCACAATGGTCAGTTTCCAAGAGAGAGCGAACATCATAGCGAGCGTGCCGAGCAGCAAGAAGATGGAGTGGAATAGTTGGTTTACCACCTGTTGTAGCGACTGCGAGACGTTGTCAACATCGTTAGTGACGCGCGAGAGAATGTCGCCGCGAGCGGAACCGTGCAGCGCGCTGAGCGGAATGCGATTTACCTTGGCCTGCACTTTCTGCCGCAGCTCGTAGGAGACGTTTTGTACGGCCGTGCGGGTAGCTAGTCCGGAAAGCCAGTTGAGCACGGCCGAACCGACGTAGAGCCCCACCACAAGGAGCAGAATTTTGCCCAGTAGCGAATAGTCGATGCCAGCCCCGGGGACTACATCTATGCCCTGGAGCATCTTTGCCTGCTGTTGGTTTCCCGAGGCCGAAAGCTGCTTTATAACCTCGGTTTTAGTTTGTCCGGGCTGCATGTGGGCGCCGATCATTCCGGCGAAGATAACGTCGGTGGCCTTGCCTAGCAGCCGAGGGGCGCTAACTGAAGCGGCTATGCAGATAAAGGTTAGAACTATGGCTGTTCCTACGCGCAGTTTCTCGGCTCTTAGGGTGCCGAATAGGCGGCCGATGGTGCGCAGCGGGTTTTGGGCTTTTTCGCCCGGACGTTTGTTCACGTTTCTGGGGCTCATGCTGCCTCCTCGGCGCTCAGCTGTGAGGCCACAATCTCGCGGTAGGTTTGGGACGTTTTCATGAGTTCGTGGTGCGTGCCTTGGGCGGCTATTTTGCCCTGGTCAAATACTAGGATGTTGTCGGCTCCCCGCACGGTAGAAACCCGCTGAGCCACCACCAATATTGCTGCCTGCCCTACGTATTCGCGCAGGTGGGTGCGCACGCGCGCGTCGGTGGCGTAGTCCAGCGCAGAGAAGGAATCGTCGAAGATTACCAGGTCTGCATCGGTGTAGAGGGCGCGCGCAATGGTTAGGCGTTGCTTTTGTCCACCCGAGAAATTGGCTCCGCCGGATTCGACCTTGGAGTCGATGCCGTCGGCAAGTTTGTCTACGAATTCGTCGGCGGCGGCTCCGGCCAAAGCCCGCTTTACCCGCTCGCGTACCTCCTGGGTGATTTGGGCTTCGGGAATACCTGAAACGGTCGAGGCGATTGTGCCCGAGAATAGGTATGCCTTTTGGGGGACGAGGGCGACGCGCGAACGTAGCTGCGCGAGTTCTATTTCGCGTATGTCGGTGGCGCCTCCGTTCTGGTCTACTAGTTCGAGTTTTCCTTCGGAAGCGTCCATGAGGCGGGGCAGTAGGTTGACGAAAGTTGATTTGCCGGTGCCCGTGGAACCGATAATTGCTGTGGTCTTGCCAGCGGGAATGGTGACGTTGAGGCCGCTGAGGACGGGCTGTTCGGCCCCGGGATGGGTAACAGCTGCATCGGTAAAGACGTAGTCTACGGGCCCCTTTGGCATATCTTTAGGCGAGGGCGCATCCGCCACTTGTGGGCTGGTGTTTAGAACTTCTGCAATTCTGGTGGCGCTGACGCGGCCCCTGGGAATCATCATGAATAGCATTGCGGCCATCATCACGGCCCCCAAAATCATTGCCAGATAGTTGATGTAGGCCATCAGGTCACCAACCTGCATGGCGCCTGCTTCTATTTGGCCGGAGGCGAACCAGACTACGGCAGCGTTGGAAACTCCGATGATCAGCGATATCGACGGAATGAAAATGGCAAAGATGTTGCCTGCCCGCAGCTGCATGCGGCGCAGGCGAGCATTGGCCCTGCTGAAGCGCTCGGCTTCGGTTTCTTGCCTGCCGAAGGCGCGGATCACCTGGACGCCGGTGAGCTGTTCGCGCAAGACTCCGTTTACGTCGTCTATGCGCGACTGAATGCGTTTGAAGACTGGAGCTAGCAAGAACATGGCTCCACCCGCGGCGGCGGCCAGCACGGCAATCGAGACCGCTAGTATCCATGACAGCCCCATGGCTTGACGCAGGGCGGCAACGATCCCGCCGACCATCATCACCGGGGCGACAACCATTACAGTCAGGGTTACGAATGTAACCATCTGCACCTGCTGAGCGTCGTTAGTGGCTCGGGTAACCAGCGTGCCGGCGCCGAACCGGTTGATTTCGGGCAGGCCAAATTCGCCCACCTTCAAAAATTGGATCTTTCGCAACCACTTGCCGAGCGCCATGGATAGGCGCGCCCCTTGGTAAACCGCCAAGAAGGACAGGCCGGCGGACAAAAAAGAGAAAGCGATCATGGCTAATCCCGAGGATTTTACGACCTGCAGATCGCCCACGACTACACCCTTGTCGATGATTCGCGCGTTGAGTGCCGGCAAAAATAGGTTGAGCAGCGTCTGAGCTAGCTGGGCAACTATAACTATGGCGATGGCAAATTTGTGCCGGCGCAAATATTGCCAGGAGAGTTTCAGGAGCATTCGGCCTCGTATCCGTATGACGCTTAGGGCTAGTTCAAGCCTATATTCTGATTTTTGATAGCGCCCAACATATCGCCGCATTCTTCGCCTGTCATGCAATGGTGTCGAATTGTGGGGCGAAATACTATAGTCGTCACGCGCCAGCTGAAGGCGATGTGGCTGTGCGATGATTGGGCTATGGATAAGCGCAAGTTCATCAATGTTGCTGGAAAAACACTGGGTCTTACCGCCGGAGCTGCAGCAGCAGGCGGCCTTATATTTTGGCGGGCCGCAGTGCACAAATTGGCGAAGCAGCGCCGCCCCTACCGCAGGGCCTGGGAAGATGCTCAGCTCGGCATTAGTGTGGATCTGGATCGGATCAGGCAGCTCGAGGCCGCGAAACGCCCTCTCATATATGTGGCGTTAGGTGATTCGGCGGCACAGGGGATAGGTGCCACCGACGTATCCGAAGGGTACGTGGCCCGCATTGCGCGCGGGTTGGAAGAGGCAAGTGGGCGCAAAGTCCTCTGTGTAAACCTGTCGGTATCTGGGGGCACGGCTATAACGGTACTCGGCAACGAACTAGCCCAACTGCGCGGGATGGGCCTGGATGGAAGTGTCCTTACCCCGGACGTGATAACCATGGACATCGGCGGAAACGACGTAATGATGGCGCAGCTCGAGGCAAAGACTTTCGGCGGGGCAGTAGAGAAAATTCTTGCTAATCTCCCCGCGAAGGCTTATGTGGCCAATATCCCCAGCTATGTAATTGGTCGCTGGGATCGACGCGCCGCACTGTTTTCCAAGCACCTAGATGAGGCGGCCGACAAGCACGGGCACACCGTAATCGACCTGCGCACCTACTCGCGTTCGCTACCTACCTGGTTCTATCTTTTCCGGCGCCATAGCGCCGATCTGTTCCACCCCAACTCGGCTGCCTACGCTGACTGGGCGGGTATGTTCTTAGAGCGAATCTGCGCCGACAACGGATGGATCCCACCCCGGGAGGACGCCAACTAGGCGCGCATTAAAGGCAGGTTAAAACGCGGTAAGATTTTAGCGTGCTTGACCTTCTTTGTTCGCATCCACTCCTAACAGTTTTCTTAGTAGTAGCCTTGGGCGCCATATTGGGCGCGATCCCCTTCGGACCAATCCGTTTCGGGGCAGCAGGAGCTTTGTTTGTAGGGCTGGCGTTAGCGGCCGCAAAGCCGGAGCTCGGGGAGGGGATGGAACTTCTCCAAGGGCTAGGCTTGGCCCTGTTCGTCTACTCGGTAGGAGTGGGAGCAGGTACCACGTTCGTCTCGAAGTTTCGGCGGCAACTGCCACTTATGGGGATTGCCACCGCTTCAGTTTTGGTGGCCGCGATTGTTGCCGTAGTGGGTGGGCACATAGCCGGCCTGCCCAAAGCACTCACCACGGGCCTGTTCACCGGAGCGCTAACCGCCGCCCCTGCCCTCGACACGGCAGCGAAGCTCACAGGTTCGCACCAGGCAACTGTAGGGTATGCGTTGGCCTACCCGCTGGCGGTGATCGTAGGCATTGTGATTGCTGCCGTTACCGTGGGGCTCAAGTGGGCGGGCAAAAAAGACGAACCCTCCCTGGCCGGCCAGGGGCTGGTATCCTACACGGTCGAAGTGCACCGCTACATCCCAGTGCGCGAGGTTCCCGGCATGGCCACTGGCGAAGTGCGCATGTCGTATCTGCGGCGCGGAGGCCATACGCGCGTGGTAGCTCCCGGCGAGGATCTGGTGCCAGGCGACGAAGTAGTGGTAGTGGGCGTGGGCGACGCTCCTCTAGAAACGGTAGAATTTCTGGGTCAGCTGGTTGAAGAGCACCTCGCCGACGATCGTTCCGAGGTCGAATTTGAATGGTTTATTTGTTCAAATCCGGAAGTGTCGGGGCGCACCATTGCGGAGCTCAACCTGCCCGCCCGTTTTGGTTCCCAGGTGACCCGCATCCGCCGCGGAGACCTAGACCTGCTGGCTACCGACAACACCATCGTCGAACCGGGCGACCACGTAGCCGTAGTATCACCCCGCACTGAGATCGAAAAGATCTCTACTTTCTTCGGCGATTCCGAACGGCGCGTAAGTGAAATCGATGCGGTGGCGGTAGGAATCGGCCTGGTTATCGGCATGATTGTGGGCTCTGCCCAGATCCCCATGCCGGGGGACATGACATTTTCGCTGGGGCCCGCTGCCGGCCCCCTAGTGGTGGGAATGGTATTAGGCGGGTTGCGCCGCACTGGGCCTTTGGTGTGGGCGCTGCCGCAGGCAGCTAACCTCACCATGCGTCAACTCGGATTGCTGTTCTTCCTGGCGGGCCTTGGGCTAGTAGCAGGGCCGTCTTTCGTACGCATGGCTACCAGCCCCGAGGGCATCCGCGGCATTCTGGTTTCGTTTGCGATAGTGCTATTTTCCTGCTTGGCAACGGTTGGGATGTGCTTTTTTGCAGGGCTTTCTGCGCCCAGGACAGCCGGGGCAGTAGCGGGGGCGCTAGGCCAGCCCGCGGTCTTGAGCGCTGCCCAAGAACGCGTAGCTGACGAACGCATAGAAAACGCCTACGCCGCCCTCTTTGCCTTCGCCATGATCGTCAAGATCATCCTAGTTCCGGCAATTTTCGCCTTCTAAGAAGCCAGGTAAGCAGCCATTACGGCCTGGGTTGCCTCGAAGTCGGGAAGGTAGGAAACCTCGCGGGCAGAATGCATAGACAGGATCGGCTGGCCGATATCCACCGTGGTGATGCCCAGCCGCGTTGCCGTTAGCGGGGCGATTGTAGTCCCGCAAGGGCTCGAGTTATTGGAAACGAACACCTGGCTGACCGCCCCGGCCTGAGCCACAGCCGAGCTAAATATGGCCTCGCCCACTGCGTCTGTGGAATACCGCTGGGAAGCGTTGATCTTTAGGACCGGACCACCCCCAAATAGCGGGTGGTGGTTCGGATCATGTTTCTCGGCATAGTTGGGGTGCACCGCGTGGGCCACATCCGCGCTGAGACAAGTACTTTCGGCCATGAAAATTTCGCGTTCTTCTGCATTGGTAGCCCCAATGATGCGGTTCAATACGGATTCGAGGAACGGCCCGCAAGCTCCTGACCTAGATTGGGAACCGACCTCTTCGTGATCGAAGCATGCCAATACTGCCACGTGTTCGGCATCTTCCAGGTGGGCCATAGCGTGCAGGCCTGCGGCTGTAGACAAAAGATTGTCCTGGCGGGCGGAAGCTAAATAGTCGCCTGCAAACACCTTCGGCCCCTCGGTGGGGTAGGTGAAAAGGTCGTGTCCGACAATATCCGCTTTGGCGATGCCGGCTTTCTTGGCCACAAGGCCCAAAATGTCCTCTGCCTCTAAAATGGGCTGTAGGTGTTTTTGCCTGTCGAGCTCTAGGGTAGTGGAGGCACTGCGATCTAGATGTATTGCCAATTGCGGCAAGATGGCCACCGCGTCAGTGCGCACTAGGTGGGTATTCCCCGCCGTGTCTGAGATGCGTCCGGCAACCCCGAGTTCCCTGTTTAGCCACGAGTTCGGCATCATTCCCCCGTATACTTCAACGGCCAGCTGCACATAGCCGTCGGCTGTAGTGAACTGGGGGGTGGGCTTCAATTTGAAGGCTGGTGAGTCCGTGTGCGCCCCTACAATTCGGGCACCCTTTTTAGGGGAGGACGGAACGAACCAAGCGATGAATGCTCCGTCTCGCACTACCACGTGCCCGCCAGGGGCGCTGGAAAAGGGGTGGGCTTCGTCTTCGAGGCGGTAGCCGGCTTCTACAAGGAGCTGAGCTGCCCTAGCGGCAGCGTGAAACGAGGTGGGAGATTGGGCGATAAAATCCACCAAAAAATGGCGTTCGTTTTCGTGACTCATGCCTAAATACTACTTGCTGACGCGGTCTGGCCCTATTGCATATTGAGGAAAAACGTGGTGAGCTACACATATGAATACACCAGAAAATATCGCCTATGAGGCAGTAGCAATTACCGAAGGCGGCCGCGACGGCAAAGCCTATTCCCGCAATCCCGACATCACTTTGCAGCTGGCCACTCCAACCGAAATGGGCGGAACAGGCAAGGGCACTAACCCGGAGCAGCTGTTCGCGATTGGCTACGGGGCCTGCTTCCAGGGAGCAATGGCCATCGCTTCCAAAGAACTAGATATTCCCACTGAAGGCTCTAAGATACGCGCCACCGTTGGCATTGGTCCCGAGGGCGATTCCTTCGCCATCAAGGTCAAGCTCGAAGTGGCAATCCCGCAGGTGGAGCTCGAGCAGGTACAAAAGCTCGCCGAGCGCACTCACGAACTGTGCCCGTATTCCAAGGCCACGCGCGGAAACGTCGATGTTACCGTCCAGGCCGTAGACTCCATTGCCGATGCCGCTGCCGAATAGGGGCGGCTAAAGAGCAAATAGATGCAAAAAATGTGGGGAAGTTTTCCTTCCCCACATTTTGTTTGCCCAACGGTTAGGCAAGTTTGTCTGCGATTTCGACAACGCGCTTCGCCATGTGCTCGAGGGCATCGGCGGTTGCCTGATCCATGTCGTTTTGGTTTTGTGGGCCGGTTACTTTACCGACGCCGTAGGGGTTGCCGTCGACAAATTTCAGTGGGTCGGTGTAGCCGGGAGTGACGATGATGCCACCAAAGTGCATGACCATCTGGTGCATCTTGATCAGCGTAGTTTCCTGGCCTCCGTGGGCGGTTTGGGAAGAGGTGAAAGCTGCGTAGACTCTGTTGGCTAGCTTGCCTTCGGCCCACAGTCCCCCCAAGGTGTCGATGAAGGCTTGGAACTGGCTAGCGGGCGACGAGAAGCGGGTGGGGGCGCCGAAGATTACAGCGTCTGCCCAAACCAGGTCGTCGCCGGTGGCGGCCGGAAGGTCTTTGGTTGCCTGGTAGTTAGCGGTCCAAGCGGGATTAGAGGCGAATTGCTCTGGGGGAACGGTCTCGGCTATGTGGCGCAGGCGAACTTCGGCGCCAGCTGCTTCGGCGGCTTCGGCGAGTTTTTCGGCCATTGAAGTGCCGTGCCCCGTTGCAGAGTAGTAGACGATTGCCACTTTTGTCATTTGCAGTCCTTTCGCTTGACTGGCCTCAGTCTAACCATAGATATTTGCGCACGCAACCAATATTGAAAATTGCTTTACTTTATAGATAAGATAATGTACCTGGTGAGTGAAATTTAGTTACCGATTAGGCCCCGCCTAAACGATTGCTGAGTCGAAATAAAGCTTTTTGTTTACAATGGCTAGCTGGACCTGTAAGGAGGAACTCGTGTCTGATAACTTTTCGCTGTGGCACCAGCTGGGTTCGGTGTTGCGCAAAGTTGACGACGCCCTCGACCTGAAATTGGCCGCACTTGGGATCTCGTTGCAGGACGTGCAGTTGCTCTACTCGCTCAAGCAAGCCGAGCAGTGGCAGTTGCGGATGAGCGACCTGGCTGATTCTGTTGCTCTCACCCGCTCCGGCGTAACCCGGGCGGTGTCCCGGCTAGTAGATAGGGAACTGGTCTGCCGGCAGGTGTGCCCTAAAGATCAACGGGCCATGTATGCGGTAATGACCCCTAAGGGCGAGGCCGCCCTCGCCAGGGCCATGGTGGTAATTGAGCCCGCGCTGCAAAAGTACTTCTTTGATGGGCTCTCGAAAATGGACGAACGCGCAATCGTGCGCGTAATAGAGCAGGTGAATGTGCTGCTGGCAGAATCGGAATCCTGCCAGCAGGCTGGCCAACGCTAGTCGGCGAAACGGTAGACGTTGGTCTCGCGCAGTGCGAAACCGCACCTCTTGTAGAGTCGGTTTGCGGCCTCGCGCGAAGGCCTTGAGGTAAGGTCGACCGTACGGCAGCCAAGTTTCTTGGCGTAGGTGAGTGCGGCCTCGACTAGTGCCTGGCCGGCCCCCTGTCCGCGTGCGGCCTCATCTACAACTACGTCCTCGATCCAAGCGCGCAGCCCGGTGGGGATCTTGAAAGTTGCCAGTGAAAGCATTCCCAAAAGTTCGCCCTCGCTTTTGCCAGCTTCGGAGCGGAAGCCGAATAGGTAGACTCCCGGTTGCGCGAGAAGGGTGGCGGTCTGCTCGGCGGTGAGCGGTTTTGAAGACCGGGAAAGCTGCGGGATGAGCTTTTCCATCATTTCCACTACTTCGCCTGTGGCTTCGGTCAGAATTTCGGTTGCCATTTTTCCTCCAGATTTCTTTTGCTGTAGGCATTTTCGCACGCGCGCGCCGAGGGCGCTCAACTAGGCCGTTTCGGGTGTGAGCGAGCCCACTAATTTTATGGAATAAAACGAGGGGCTCGTTAGTTGAGTTAAGTAGACTCAACTTTTGGGGCTTCGACTTGACAGTCGGAAGGCCTCAAGAGAAACTTGAGTGTAACGGACTCAATGATGGTCGCTCGGTTCGCGGCGGCCAGATGGAAGGAAGATAATATGGCACGTGCAGTAGGTATTGACCTTGGCACCACGAACTCGGCAATCGCAGTACTTGAAGGTGGCGAGCCTACCGTTATCGCAAACGCAGAGGGCGCGCGCACTACTCCGTCTGTAGTTGCTTTCTCTAAGTCTGGCGAGGTGCTGGTAGGCGAGATTGCAAAGCGTCAGGCAGTGACCAACGTCGACCGCACGATCTCTTCGGTCAAGCGCCACATGGGCACCGATTGGACCGTAGACATTGACGGCAAGAAATACACCGCCCAAGAGATCAGCGCCCGCATTCTAGGCAAACTGAAGCACGACGCCGAAGAATACTTGGGCGACACCGTTACCGACGCGGTCATCACCGTTCCCGCTTACTTCAACGATTCTCAGCGCCAGGCAACTAAGGACGCCGGGAAGATTGCCGGTCTAAACGTCAAGCGCATCGTAAACGAGCCTACGGCTGCTGCGCTCGCCTACGGCCTTGAAAAGGGCAAGGAAGACGAATTGATCTTGGTGTTCGACCTCGGCGGCGGTACTTTTGACGTCTCTTTGCTGGAAGTTGGCAAGGACGAGGACGACTTCTCTACTATTCAGGTGCGCGCAACTCACGGCGACAACAAGTTGGGTGGCGACGACTGGGATCAGCGGATCGTCGACTGGTTGGTCCAGCAGGTAAAGTCCAAGACCGGTACCGATCTAACTACCGATCGGGTGGCTTTGCAGCGGCTGCGTGAAGCTGCCGAGCAGGCCAAGAAGGAGCTGTCTAGCGCAACCCAGACTTCAATTTCGCTGCAGTACCTGTCCATGACCCCCGAGGGGCCAATTCACTTGGACGAGTCGCTCTCGCGCGCCAAGTTCCAGGACATGACTTCTGATCTGCTCGAGCGCACCAAGGCTCCGTTCGAGCAGGTGATCAAGGATGCTGGCATCAAGGTTTCCGACATTGACCACGTGGTTCTTGTAGGCGGGTCCACCCGTATGCCCGCTGTGACGGACGTGGTGAAGGAACTGACCAACGGCAAGGAACCCAACAAGGGCGTCAACCCTGACGAGGTTGTGGCTGTCGGTGCCGCTTTGCAAGCTGGCGTAATTCAGGGCGAGCGCTCTGACGTGTTGCTGATCGACGTGACCCCGCTGTCGCTGGGCATCGAAACTAAAGGCGGCGTAATGACCAACCTGATCGATCGCAACACCGCTATTCCTACCAAGCACTCCGAGGTCTTCTCCACTGCGGAAGATAACCAGCCGTCGGTACTGATCCAGGTCTACCAAGGTGAACGCAAGTTTGCTCGCGACAACAAGCCGCTTGGCAACTTCGAATTGACCGGTATTGCCCCGGCGCCGCGCGGTATCCCGCAGATCGAGGTCACCTTCGACATTGACGCTAACGGCATTGTCCACGTCTCCGCTAAGGACCGCGGCACCGGCGGCGAGCAGTCGATGACCATCACCGGCACTTCGTCCCTGTCTGACGAGGACATCGACCGCATGGTCAAGGAGGCTGAAGAAAACGCTGAAGAGGACAAGAAGCGTCGCGACGCTCAGGAGGCCCGCAACAACGCCGAGCAGACCGTCTACTCGATCGAGAAGCTGCTAAAGGATAACGCCGAGAAACTCCCCGAGGACACCGTGGCTCCGGTTCGCGAAGCCGTTGACAAGGTGAAGAAGGCCCTCGAGGGCGACGACACTGAGGCGGTCAAGTCGGCCATGGACGAGCTAAACGAGAAGGCACAGTCGATCGGCCAGGCGCTGTACGCGCAGGCTCAGCAGGCTCCTGCAAATGAGGCCCCTGCCGGCGATCAGTCCAACGACTCCGGTTCCGATGACGACGTTATCGACGCCGAGGTAGTAGATGACGAGGACTCCTCTAAGTGAGTGAAGTAAACGAGCCCCAGGAGCGGGCCGACCAGCCCGCTCCCGGCGTCTCGGACGCCGAGAACGCGAAGGCAGAGGAATCTGCCGCTCAGCGCGAGGCCGGCCAAGCCCCAGAAGAGAGCTCGGCCGATTCGCCCCAGGCTGATCAGGACTCCAACCCTCAGGGGGAACAGGAGCCCAAGTTGGAAGAAGCGCCCAAGAAGGACGCCGATGCTGACAAGCCCAAAGAACCCAGTCCAGACGAAATTATTGGCAAGCTGGGGGACGATTTAGCGCGGGCTAAGGCCGACCTGTACAACCTGAATAACGAGTACCAGTCCTATGTGCGTCGCTCTAAGGCCGACATTCTGGCCCACAAGAGCGCCGGCCAAATAGACGTGCTAGAGGCCCTCTTGTCCGTCCTCGACGACATTCAGGGGGCACGCACGGCCGGGGACCTAACGGACGGCCCGTTTGCTGCTATCGCGCAAAAACTAGAAGACACGTTGCAGAACCGTTTCGGCCTCGAACGCTACGGCGCCGAGGGCGACCATTTCGACCCGAAGTTGCACGAAGCGCTCATGGCCAACGAATCTGACGAAGTCGACGAACCTACAGTCACGCAGGTACTTCAACCCGGCTACAAAGTCGGCGAGCGTGTCCTGCGTGCGACCAAAGTGATGGTTTCGAATCCCGCCTAAAGGGAGGTGAGCTGGGATGACCAATCAAGATTGGCTTTCTAAGGATTTTTATAAAGTCCTAGGTGTTTCAAAGGATGCCGACCAGGCAGCCATCAAAAAGGCATACCGCAAGCTCGCTCGCAAGTACCACCCTGACCAGAACCCCGGCGACAAGAAGGCCGAGGAACGGTTCAAGGAAATCGGAGAGGCCTACGGAGTGCTTTCAGATCCTAAGCAGCGTAGCCAATACGATGCCTTGCGACGGATGGCCGGGGGAGGTGCCAGATTCTCTGCGGGCCCTCAGGGGGCCTCCGCCGGGGGGTTCGAAGACATGTTCGCGTCAATGTTCGGCGGAGGCGGTCCCAACTCAAAGGTTCGCTTTTCCACCTCCTCAGGTCAGGGCGCGGGGTTCGAAGACATCTTGTCCGGGCTTTTCGGCGGCGGAAGCGCTCCAGGCGGCTTCGGTAGCGGAAACTCCTTCGGGGGATTTTCGTCCTCGCCGCGAAAGGGGCAGGATCTAGCAACCGAAACTACGTTGGACTTGCGCCAGGCTGTACACGGCACTACCTTGCGGATGAAGGTAGACGGCAGGGTCATGACCGTGCGTATTCCTGCGGGGGTACACGACGGGCAGAAGCTGCGTCTGCGGGGCAAGGGCAGGCCCTCCCCAAACGGGGGTGCGGCAGGTAACTTGGTAGTTACTATTCATGTGCGCTCCCATCCGGTCTTTTCGATCGAGGGCGGAAACCTAGTTGCTGTGCTGCCTGTAACTGTTACCGAGGCAGCTCTGGGCGCTAAGGTGCAGGTGCCGTTGCTGGATGGCAAGTTAGTCACCGTAAAGGTTCCCGCCGGCTCCTCTTCTGGTGCTACTTTGAGGTTGCGTGGGCGGGGGATTCCCAAGGGCAACAAGGCCTCGGATCTGCTACTAAAGGTTAAGGTCGAGATCCCGAAGAAGCTCTCGCGCAAGGCGAAGTCTGCACTTGAGGATTTCGCAGCCGAGACTGCCGGTTTTGACCCGCGGGCACAGTGGCAGGCTCAGGCAGCGCAGAAGTAATTTGGAGGTGAAAGCGTGTTTGATGCAGCGATTTACGTGATCTCAGTGGCTGCTGAGCTCGCTGGAATGCACCCTCAAACTTTGCGCCAGTACGACCGGTTGGGCTTGGTTACCCCGCAACGCACAAAGGGGCGAGGGCGCAGGTATTCGCCCTCTGACATTGCTCGCTTGCGCCGCATTCAACAGCTGAGTCAGGAAGAGGGAATCAACCTGGCTGGGATTGCCCGCATCATTGAGCTCGAGGAGCGCCTAAGTACTCTGCAAGCTGAAAATGAGCGCTTGCAAGAATTGGTCGACCGCAATTCCCGCGTGTTTGCTGCTTCCTCTTCTGGGGAGGTCTGGGAGTCTGCCCTCGGCAAACGCTTCCGGGCTCCGGCAAGCGGGGGAGCGCTGGTTCCCTACGGGCGCCGCCTCGGATTCTCGCGAGGAACGCAGCCAGCATCGCAAGCCGTGGTTGTACTAGATATCTAACTGCGAACTAGGTGCCCTCTGGATACTCCAGGGGGCACCTTTCGTGTACGTGATTGTTTTGGCCAGGCGGTAGAGCTATTGCGTATGCTTGGACTTACGAAAACGGAAGAAGAGGGGACTATGTCTGAATTTCCTGAGGCAAACTTCAATTCGCAAACTCCGCCGCCTCCGCCGCCAGAATCGGCCCGTCCTGAGCAGGCGCCGCAACCGCCAACCACGAATTCTATTCCGGCGATGGGCCAACCTGCGCAGGGGGCGCCTAACCCGTATGGGCAGGCGGGGCAATATCCGCCCTATCAACCTCCCTACAACGGCTACCAGCGCCACTCGGACGGTTTCTTTAGTGCCCTGTTTGATTTCAGCTTCACAAAGTTTGTAACTATCAGCTTCGCTAAGGCGCTCTACGTACTGCTGCTAATTTGGGTTGGGCTGTGCTGGCTCATCTTCGCTATAGCGGGCGGGGCTGCCTTCTCTGCTCCCTCCCAGTACGACGGAGTCGGGGGCAGCTTTGTGCTGGGCTTTTTGCTGTTCTTGTTCTTGGGCATTGTTCCCTCGCTGTTCCACCTGGTCTTTGGGCGAGTATTGCTGGAGTTCTTGGTGGCAAACGTGCGAACTGCGCGCAATACGTCGCTGTTAGTAGAAAAAGAGCAGAAGTAGTTCGATGGCTGATCCTCAAGAGCCCCGCTACGGGGTGCGGCTGCCACGCGACAGTAAAGGTAGGCCCATCTTGCCGGACGGCAGCACGTATGTGCCACCGCGGGCGGATACCTCGGCCGAAGTAACCCCTGCACCCTGGCCGCCCAAACCGGGCCAGTGGTCGACCAAGTCAAAGCGGAAAAAGAAGACTTCCCTAGTTTTGCCTCTGGTGCTCATTTTGGGGGGACTGTTTTGTGCGCTCGTTGTGGCCCCGCTGGGTTTGGGGGCCACTATGCTGTTTCGCCAACCAGCAGGACTACAGGAGGCTTTCCATTCCTCTGCCGCGAGCCAGGTTCGCGAGGGAACAAAGGTGGCCATGTCGCAGATGGGAATCACCTACGTGGGCTTCGAAAAGGACGGCCAGGGCGACGGGTGTTCGCTCGAACACGGAAAGGGGCGTACCGAACTAGTTCCAGCCCCATTCTCGCCCAAGGTGTACATAGCGCCAATTCTGGCGGCTGGAGACTACACCTTCCACTGCGACTACCAGGGTGTGGCTACCGATTCGGCGCAGTACTTAGATCCCGACTTTCAAGGCGGACTTAGCCCAATATTTGCGATTGGGATCCAAGTGTTCGTGTTCGCCTCGTTTGTGGCGGTGGGAATAGGCGCGGTAGTGCTGGTGCGAAGAAGATCCCGAAAACGGTAAAAAATCTGGCCTGACAGGTATGTGTGTCAGGCCAGATTTTTATTGGCAAAGCCTACTTAGCTTCGTCCTTGGGCTTGCCTTCGCCCTGTGCGGGGGAATCTTGCTCGTTTTGTTCGTTAGCGGGAGCCTGTTCGTTTTTCTGCTGTTCCTGCTTGCTGCCCAGATAGTTGTCGGCGCTATTGCGAGCCTGATCTATCTTGTCGTTGTACTTGCCGCCGGTTACCTTCTTAGCGGCCTCAGAAGCCTTATCTAATACGGTGTCGGTTACCTGCTCGTTGTGGGAGGCCTCGCGCAACTTGTTCAGTGCTTGATTCTTTAGGTTGTTCAGGTCCATTACCCTGTCCTTGTAGCAAAAAGAGGGTGGGGCGTGTGGCCCCACCCAGAAGAGTTTGTTATTCGCCCAGACGCTCGTCAGCGGCGTCGCGGGCCTGGTCAATCTTGTCGTCGAACTTGCCGCCGGTTACCTTCTTCGCGGCGTCAGAGGCTTTGTCCAGACCAGCGTCGGTGGTCTCTTCGTTGCCCTTGACCTCGTTCAGCTTTTCGGCGGCCTTGTTCTTTAGATCGTCGAGTCCCATATTTGCTCCTTGGTTAGAAAATGGTTGACACCCCCATTCTGCGACATCTCATGCTTGCTCGCATTTTTTAGAACCGCCCTCTGCGAACAAAGCAGTTCTTTTGGCCGTCGGGGAGGCAAGCCTGAGAAATTCATCAAAAGTGAGCCGAGATACACTAAATGTCAAGGTTGAGTGGAATAGACTCAACTTAGAAGTTGTTGGACTAATCAGATAGGAAAATTCTTGAGGAGGTCCAAGTGAACACCAAGCTCACTACCAAATCGCAGGAGGCTGTAAGCTCTGCTCTCCAAGCTGCCTCCGCAGCAGGAAACCCGCAGGTTGAACCTCTGCACCTGCTGAATGCTCTGCTCGAGGACGAGGGCGGTATCGCTCTCGGCCTCCTAGAGGCTGCCGGAGCCGATCGCAAGACCATTGGCACGAAGGTGCGCAACGCGCTAGTGGCGTTGCCGTCCTCGTCAGGTTCTTCGGTGGCCGAACCTTCCACTTCGCGAGCACTGCTAAACGTGATTACCCAAGCTGGCGAGATTGCCAGTGCAATGGGTGACGAGTACGTATCCACTGAACATTTGCTGTCTGCACTGGCGCGAGTGGATTCGCCTGCTGCCGACGCTCTGAAGGCCGGCGGGGCCAGTGCCAAGGCGCTGGAAGAAGCAATGCCTAAGATCCGCCAGAACGGACCGATTACTTCGCCCGACCCCGAGGGGACCTTCGAAGCCCTGAAGAAGTACGGGCGCGATCTAACCCAGGTTGCTCGCGACGGCAAGCTCGATCCGGTCATTGGCCGTGACAGCGAGATCCGCCGCGTAGTGCAAGTGCTTTCCAGGCGCACCAAGAACAATCCGGTGCTGATCGGCGAACCTGGCGTTGGCAAGACCGCAGTTGTCGAAGGGCTAGCCCAGCGAATCGTGGCCGGCGACGTGCCTGAGTCCCTGCGCGACAAGCGGCTAATCAGCCTGGACATCTCGGCTATGCTGGCGGGCGCCAAGTACCGCGGCGAGTTCGAAGAGCGCTTCAAGGCAGTGCTGAACGAGGTCAAATCCGCAGACGGGCAGATTATTACCTTCATTGACGAGCTGCACACGGTGGTTGGTGCCGGGGGCGGTTCTGAAGGGGCGATGGATGCGGGTAACATGCTCAAGCCTATGCTTGCCCGTGGCGAGTTGCGCCTGGTTGGGGCAACTACCCTGGACGAATATCGCGAAAATATTGAGAAGGATCCCGCTTTGGAGCGGAGGTTCCAGCAAATTTATGTGGGCGAACCTTCCGTGGATGACACGGTAGCTATTTTGCGCGGCATTGCCCCTAAGTATGAAGCGCACCACAAGATCACCATTTCGGATGGCGCCTTGGTTGCGGCGGCCCGGCTCTCGGATCGCTACATTTCGGGCCGGCAGTTGCCAGACAAGGCGATCGACTTGATCGACGAGGCCGCTTCTAGGCTGCGCATGGAGCTCGATTCGTCTCCGGAAGAGATCGACCAGCTCACCCGCGAGGTGGACAGGTTGCGCATGGAGGAATCCTATTTGAGTGATTCCGACGAGGCCGACGACGCTGCCAGCGTTGAGCGCCTTGCGAAGTTGCGCGAGGAACTGGCCAACAAGACCGAGGAATTGCGTGGCCTCACCGCTCGGTGGGAGGCCGAGAAGGCTGAACACAACAAGGTTGGCGATTTGCGCGTAAAGCTCGACGAGTTGCGCACCCAGTTGAATGTGGCCATGCGCGACGGGCGGTGGGATGAAGCAGGGCGCCTGCAAAACGGCGACATTCCGCAGGTCGAACGCCAGATTGCGGCCGCCGAGAAGGATGAACAAGCCCCAGCTGATCCCATGATTGCCGAGAAGGTTGGCCCCGCCGAAGTTGCGGAAGTAGTAGAGGCTTGGACGGGTATTCCCACGGGCAAGTTGCTCGAGGGCGACCAGGAGAAGTTGCTGCACATGGAAGAGGTAATTGCGAGGCGCCTAGTCGGCCAGAAGAAGGCTGTGCAGGTGGTGGCCGATGCTGTGCGGCGCTCGCGGGCTGGGGTGTCCGACCCCGATCGGCCTACGGGTTCGTTCATGTTCCTTGGGCCCACCGGCGTTGGTAAGACTGAGTTGGCCAAGTCGCTTGCCGACTTCTTGTTTGACGACGAGCATGCGCTGGTGCGCATCGACATGTCGGAGTATTCCGAAAAGCATTCGGTGGCACGCCTGATTGGTGCGCCTCCGGGTTATGTTGGCTACGACGAGGGCGGCCAGCTCACAGAGGCGATCAGGCGGCGCCCGTATTCAGTGGTCCTACTGGATGAGGTCGAAAAGGCTCACCCCGAGATTTTCAACATTTTGCTGCAGGTGTTGGATGACGGGCGCTTGACCGATGGGCAGGGGCGCACAGTGGATTTCCGGAACACGATCTTGGTGCTGACTTCGAACCTGGGGTCGCAGTTTTTGGTAGATCCCACGATCGACAAGGAGGAGGCACACGAGTCGGTTATGGCTGCCGTGCGTGGAGCCTTCAAGCCAGAGTTTTTGAACCGGCTAGACGAGATCGTGGTGTTCGAGGCCCTGAGCGAGGACGAGCTGGGCAAGATTGTCAGTTTGCAGGTTGCGGCTATGGCCGAGCGGCTATCTGATCGTCGCATCGGCTTGGACGTGACCGATTCGGCACGCGCCTACTTGGCGCGCGAAGGCTATGATCCGGCCTACGGGGCTCGGCCTCTGCGGCGCTTGGTGCAGCGCGAGATTGGCGATCCACTGGCCAAGATGTTACTTGCCGGAGAGGTGAGAGAGGGGCAAACCGTGCGCGTTAGCGAGGATGGTTCTGGCCTTAATCTGGCTGTGGCATAATAGAACCGTGTGTGAGGCGGGGTGGTTCAGGTACTGAGCTGCCCCGCCGCACGTCTATGCAAAGCAATAAATAATGGCAAAGATATTGGGAAATACTAGACTTGTCAGTACAGTGTCGAAGGGAGCTAGACATGCCAGCGCGTAAGAAAGAGCGAGGACCCTACGCTGGTGGTCTGGCCCGTCGGCAGAAGATTCTCGACACCACGGTTACGCTCCTAGGCGAGGTCGGCTACTACGGGCTTTCGATGCGCGACATAGCCCGCCGGGTGGGAATTTCCCACCCCGGGGTGATCTACCATTTCCCCACAAAAGAGGCTTTGCTAGCTGCAGTTATCGAACGATACGAAGCCCAATTTGGGGTAACCATGGACAAGCTGGCGCACATGGAGCCTCACGAGGTGTTGCGCCTGTTTTTAGTGTTGGCTGGCATCCACGTGCACAACCCTGCTCTGGCGCAGATGGATTGCGTGATCGAGGTCGAGGCAGCTTCCACCGGTCACCCGGCTCGCGAACATTACAAAGACAACATGCGCAAGATTGGTGGAGCGCTGACTAAGGCTTACGAGGCTTTCAAAGACCAGGGGATGTTTTTGGTTGACGTTCCTGCCGCTGAGCTGGCGCAAAAGCATCTGGCAATGTGGCGTGGCCTGCGAATCATGTGGTTGTACGACCACAGTGTCGACGTGCAGGGGATTTTGCGCGGCGAGGTGGTAAAGAGCCTGGACATCCTAAATCAGGAACACTTGGCGCTAGCAAATTATTTGGGGCTTTCTACCCCCGAGGCGATGGTGCAGATCGAAAAGGCCACCGGGCTGGGGCTGAAGGATTTTCTGAATATTGGTCTGCTGAACGTGTCCCCAGATAATCTCTCGGCAATAGGGGTGGGGCATCTGCAGATTGATTTGGTGTACCGGATCCTAAAGTCGGACGCCTTGTCGGTGAAAGATGTGGCCGACTGTTACTACGGGCACCACGTTCCGGCTCATGTGGTCGACAAGATTATTGCTGCAGACGTGGTCACCGACCGCGATTTGGCGCTCTCCAGAGGGTGGGGCGTGCACCAGAGCGAAAGCCGTGAGGAAGCCATTCGTCATCTGTTCACTCAAGAGGGCGAAACCCAAACTCCAACTGAATAGGAAGGTCACATGCCACAGGCGTTCACCGAAGCTCTAGAACAGGTACAGAAGGTTTTAAAGGCGCCCTGGCAACTGGTGGTGGTCAAAGATGGGAAAGCTGTTGGGTGGACCCCGCAGATTCATCAATCTTTCAAGCTGGCCTCTGTAACTAAACTGCTCTCCGCGTGGGCCTACCTGGTGGCAGTAGAGCAGGGAGCCGTCAGCCTCGATGCCCCTCTTGGCCCGAAGGGGGCTACCGTAGAGCACGTATTTTCGCACGCCTCGGGCTTGGCAATGGACTCAGACAAGGTTCTCGCCTCCCCGGGAACCAGGCGCATCTATTCCAACCGCAACATCGAGCTGTTGGGCGAGTACGTAGCTCGGGCGGTGGGTGCCAAAAATGCGGGGGAGTGGATTAAGAAAAGCGTTCTAGAACCCCTGGGAATGGAACAAACTCAGCTGCCGGGCTCGCCGGCTCACTCGGGGGTCTCAACCACCGACGATCTGGCCAAGTTTCTGACAGAAATAATGGCTCCCACGCTCATCAGCAAGGATACGGCTGCTCTTGCCATGCGCCCGCATTTTCCTGGCCTTCCCGGTATTCTGCCGGGGTACGGCAAGCAAGAAGACAACCTGTGGGGATTGGGGTTTGAAATTAGAGGGCGCAAGGACCCCCACTGGTGTGCCCCGGAAGCCTCCGCTAAGGTATGTGGACACTTTGGCCAATCCGGTTCTTTTTTGTGGTTTGATCCCGACCTAAAACTGGGGGCGGCTTTTGTGGGCAGTAAGCCGTTCGGGAAGGATCACGTCAGAGCCTGGCCCGGACTCAACAGCGCGATCTTGAACAACTACGCTTAGTCAAATAGCGTCTGCCAGCCCTGGCCCTGCCGGTGGGCCTCAAAACACATGCGGATTTGGGCCGCGGTGTTCTTGCTTTCGGACAGGGGCGGCAATTCGGCGAGGCCGAAATAGGCCGAGGCCGTGGTCTCGATATTCTTGGCAAAGTGCCCGCCCTCAGATTCGCAGAGGAAAAATAACTTCCACACCGAGTACGGAAATACCGGCGTATTGTGCAGGTTGCGATCTTGGACGGCCACCAGTTTGGTTACCTTTACTTGGATTCCCGCCTCTTCTGCGGCTTCTTTAGCGGTGTTAGAAGCCGGTGACTGCAAGATGTCGGCCCAGCCGCCAGGTAGCGACCAGTAGCCGTCGTTTTCGCGTACTAAAAGGATCTTGTCGTCGGCAATAATGGCGGCGCGAGTATCCACTTTAGGGGTTTGGTAGCCCTCGTCGTTGCAAAAGAGGTCGCGAACTGTTTCTACGGGAACCTCACTTTTGTGAGCTAAAATTTGGGCAGAGATTTCGCGTAGCTCCCGGTACCGTTCCCGGTCGTATTCACTTTGGGTGTAAGCCAGTCCGGCCTGGGCCAGCGACTGGATTTTCATGGCCCAGGTGAGCCACCTTTCTTGCTGGAGCACGGTACCTCCTAAAGGTCGAAATCTACAATCAGCGGGACATGGTCTGAGGCGCCCTTGCCCTTGCGTTCGTCGCGGTCGATTTCCACATGTGAAACCGTCTTGTCAAGAGCGGGTGTGGCAAACATCCAGTCGATGCGCATGCCCTCGTTTTTAGGGAAACGCAGGCGACGGTAATCCCAGTACGTGTAGCCTTCCACGCGTTCGCGCGAGACTTCTACCAGGTGGGCTTCGCCCTCAAAAGCAGCAAAAGCTTCCCGCTCGGGGGCAGAGACGTGGGTGGAATTTTCGAATACCGCCATGTCCCACACGTCGCTATCGCGCGGGGCTACGTTCCAATCGCCCATGAGGGCCACCTGCTCGCCAGCGGCCGTGAGCGTGGAGGCGTATTCCTTCAAAGCCCGCAGCCAGGCCAGTTTGTAGGTGTAGTGCGGATCGTCTAGCGCGCGCCCGTGAGGGACGTAGAGCGAGCCCACGCGGATCCCGTTACACGTGGCGAACAGGGCCCGTGGCTCAAGCTGGTCTTTGAAAGTAGGGCAGTTCGGGAAGGACTCGGCCGGTTTTTCTAACCCCACCCGCGAAACTATGGCAACCCCATTCCACTGATTGAGCCCACTCGCACAAGCTTTGTAGCCGGCCTCGGCAAACGCCTCAGCGGGGAATTGCTCCGCCTTGCATTTGGTCTCTTGAATCGCTAACACGTCGGTACTCGAGCGTTCCAAAAAGGCCAGCACGCGCTCGAGGCGGGCCCTAATCGAATTCACATTCCAGGTGGCAATACGCATACTTCTAAGCTACCGCAGAGGCCGCCCTCTAGAAGACTGTAGAGTAGGAGCATGTCTAACGATCCGCAGCGCAACAAACTTGCGAAACTAGTCCAAGAACTCGCAGTAATCCGTGGGGAAGTCACTTTGGCCTCCGGATTGAAATCCGATTTTTACGTCGACATGCGCAGGGCAACCTTGCATCACGAAGCCGCCCCGCTAATCGGGCACGTCATGCTAGACATGCTCGAAGAGGCCGGTTTTTCCCCCGAGGACATTGACGCAGTAGGCGGGCTCACCATGGGGGCAGATCCGGTAGCTACCGCGATTTTGCATGCCGCCTCCTCGAGGGGGCTCGACGTAGACGCATTCGTGGTGCGCAAAGCTGCCAAGGACCACGGCATGAAACGCCGCATCGAAGGCCCGGACATTGCGGGCCGCAACGTAGTTGTGCTCGAGGATACCTCTACCACCGGCGGCTCTCCGCTCGAGGCTGCCAAGGCGGTTGAAGAGGCCGGGGCGAACATTTTGGCCGTAGCTGTAGTGGTTGACCGCGACACCGGTGCCAAAGAAAAGATTGAAGCTGCCGGCTACAAGTACCTCAACGCCCTCGGATTGGCCGATTTGGAGCTGAACTAGGTGGCTACCGCCCTAATCACCGGAGCTTCTTCGGGCATCGGGCTCGAGTTTGCCCGCCAGTTAGCCGCACGTGGACACAACCTCGTGTTGGTAGCCCGAAATGAACAAAAACTGCAGGAAGTAGCTGCGAGCCTGGAGTGGGTAAAAGTCGAAGTACTCAGTGCAGACCTGGCTGAGGAAGCAGACACTCAAAAAGTGGCGGAGCGACTCAGGTCCACAGACCAACCCGTATCCCTGCTAGTAAATAACGCGGGTTTCGGCTTGGGGCAAAAATTTGTGGACGGCAGCTTGCAGCGGGAAGTAGACGCATTGAACGTGATGGTGCGGGCAGTAATGGTTCTCTCCCACGCCGCGGCGGGGGCCATGAAGGCTCGCGGCAGGGGCGCCATCGTAAACATTTCCTCGGTGGCTTCTTGGACTGCCGGGGGAACGTACGCGGCTCACAAAACCTGGGTAAACGTATTTTCTGAGGCGCTGGCCAGTGAATTGAAGGGCAGTGGGGTAACTGTTACCTCGGTGCGCCCCGGTACCACCGACACCGACTTTTTCGACAAGATCGGTTTCGGCTTTGCTACCTTGCCGACCATTGCCCGAATTACCCCCGGGCAGGTGGTGCATGAGGCAATGCGTGCGGTTGCGGCCGGCAAGGTCGAGGTCGTCCCCTCACTTACGTACAAGGTGGTCGACGCCCTCACCCATGTAAGCCCGCGCCCTCTTATAAGGCTTATTACAGGTAGGCCCAACTGGAGGATTCGATAGTGGCAGAAGAACGGATTGATTCGCGGGAAGTGGGCGTGGGGCCTTACCCGGGAGGGCGCTCGGCATGGCCCGAAGACGCCCGTTTAGATCCCACGTTGCTCGAATACGGCGATCGGCGCAATGTGGCGGACAAATATAGGTATTGGCGCATGGAGGCGATTGTGGCGGACTTGGATTCTTCGCGTTCTGCGCTCGAGGTGGCGATCGAAAATCTAGACCACGATTTCAACATCGGTTCTATTGTGCGCAGCGCCAACGCATTCAATGCCGAGGCGGTGCACATCGTGGGGAAGAAGCGGTGGAATCGGCGCGGTGCTATGGTCACCGACCGCTATTTGCACGTGGACAACGTGCCCGGGCCTGAACAGTTCGTCCAGATGATGGTGCGGCGCGGCAAAACAATCATCGGCATTGACAATGTTGCCGGCTCTACCCCTATCGAGGAGGTCGAACTGCCGCGCGATTGCGTACTAGTTTTTGGTTCCGAATCTGAAGGACTCAGCGAACAAATGCGAGCCAATTGCGCTGCCATACACCACATAACCCAGTACGGTTCCACTAGGTCGATCAACGTGGGGGCAGCAGCTGCCGTGGCTATGTGGGCGTGGGCGCGGGTGCATTTGAGCCGCTAGGGGGTTTGCTCGAGGCGAATATTGGCGATTGTTGGGACCTTGGCACTCGGAAAAAAATGTGAAACAGGGTAAATTTATCCCTGTAGCGATCCTCTAGTTAAAAGGAGATACCTGTGGCAATCGCAACCCCAGAGGTTTACGCCGAGATGCTAGACCGGGCAAAGGAACAGAAGTTCGCCTACCCGGCAATCAACGTGACCTCTTCTCAGACTCTAACTGCTGCTCTGCGTGGTTTTGAGGAAGCCGAATCTGACGGCATCATCCAGATTTCCGTCGGTGGCGCAGAATACTTCTCGGGTTCCACCAAGAAGGACCGCGTCGCTGGGTCCCTGGCAATGGTTGCCTACGCCCGTGAGGTTGCCAAGAACTACAACGTCACCGTTGCGCTGCACACTGACCACTGCGCCAAGCAGAACATCGATTCTTGGGTTCGTCCGCTGCTGGAACTGGAAGCCGAGGAAGTAAAGGCCGGCCGTGATCCGTTCTTCCAGTCGCACATGTGGGACGGTTCTTCCGTGCCGCTCGACGAGAACCTGAAGATCGGCCAGGAGCTGTTGGAGCTGTCGCAGAAGGCTAACACTATTCTCGAGGTCGAGATTGGTGTTGTCGGCGGCGAAGAAGATGGCATCAAGGGCGAAATCAACGAAAAGCTGTACACCACCACTGAAGATGGCATCAAGACTGTCGAGGCTCTGGGCCTAGGCGAAAAGGGCCGTTACCTGACCGCTCTGACCTTCGGCAACGTGCACGGCGCCTACAAGCCCGGCTTCGTGAAGCTGCGTCCCGAGATCCTGGGCACCATTCAGGAAGAGGTGGGTGCCAAGTTCAACGCTGGCGACCGCCCGTTTGACCTGGTAATGCACGGTGGCTCCGGTTCTACTGCCGACGAGATCGCCACTGCGGTTCGCAACGGCGTCATCAAGATGAACGTCGACACCGACACCCAGTACGCCTTCACCCGCCCCGTCGCCGCTTGGATGATGGAGCACTACGCCGGCGTTCTGAAGATCGACGGCGAGGTTGGCGTCAAGAAGCAATACGATCCGCGTTCTTGGGGCAAGGCTGCTGAAGCTGGCATGGCCGCTCGCGTTGTCGAGGCCTGCGAGCGTCTGGGCTCTAAGGGCACCAAGATGAAGTAAATCCAACATGGATTTGGGGGCTGGCGCGTTGCGTCAGCCCCATTTTTCTTAGGGGAAGAAAAGCATATGAAAATTGTGCTGGCGCCGGATTCGTTTAAGGGAACCTTGAGCGCCCCTCAAGCCGCAGCTGTAATGGGTAGAGCGGTAGGCGAGATATTCCCAGAGGCCGCCGTTCTGCAGGTGCCTATGGCTGACGGTGGGGAGGGAACCGCCGAAGCTATTACTGTGGCGTTGGGCGGCAAGAAGCGGCACCTTTCCGTGTCTGGGCCGCTCGGTAAGGAGGTCGTGGCGACTTTTGGGATGGTTGCCAACAAACGGCTGGCAGTTATCGACATGGCCCAGTCCAGTGGACTAAACCTTGCTTTGGGTGGGAACATTTGGCAGGCGGACACGCGCGGGGTAGGCCAGCTTGTGAGGGCCGCGTTAGAGGAAGATCCCGAGCAAATAATTATTGGACTTGGAGGCAGTGGCACTAACGACGGCGGCGCCGGCTTCCTAGTTGGCTTGGGGGCGAGGCTGCTAGACGAAAACGGGCACGAGCTAGCACCAGTGCCGGCAAATTTGGCTCAGGTTAGCTGTATCGATACTTCCGGATTGGACAGAAAACTGTTGCAAACCCAGATCGTACTCGCCTGCGATGTAACGAATCCGCTTTCCGGCGAGGGCGGGGCTAGCTTCGTCTACGCTCCCCAAAAAGGGGCGAGTGCAGATGACCTGCCAAAACTAGACGCCGCCCTTTCTCACTTCGGCAAGGTGCTGGCGCGGACCTTTGCCAAGGAGGTAACAACTACGCCCGGTGCTGGGGCGGCGGGTGGATTAGGGGCAGGGATTTTAGCAGCCACTAACGCGCGGGTGGTACGAGGAGTAGATGCTGTAATCGATGCTGTGGGCTTGAAAGCTCATCTAGTGGGAGCCGACTGGGTGTTTACGGGGGAAGGCAGACTAGACGGGCAAAGTGCTTTTGGCAAGACTCCGGTGGGGGTGGCAGAGGCTGCTCGCGCGAAGGCGGTGCCGGCGTTGTGCTTTGCCGGTAACGTGACCGACGAAGCGTACAAGCTAGTGCCAGAGTATTTCGCGGCAATATTTTCGACAATGCAGCGAGTTGTCCCCCTAGAGATAGCTCTAGCTGAGTGTGCGCCCTCACTTTATAGGGCGGTTGCCAACGCGTGCCGCACCATTAGAGAAACGCTGGAAATGGTGGCAAAACGTTCGTAGCGTTTGAGCAACAGGTAGCCTTGCGGCAGGCTCTTGGCGGGAGCACTACTAGCAGGCGGCTGGCATCAAAGGCGGTTCCCATCTAGAGTTCGTTCGATTTGGGCGCGGGTGGGCGAGGTGGCCGGGCCCCTGCGTGTGACAGTGAGTGCACCCGCAACGTTGGCGCGCTTTACCGCCCGAACGAGCGGAAGGCCGGCGAGTAGCGACGAACAAAACACTCCCGCGTGGGCATCACCTGCACCGTTAGAATCGACTGCCGTCACCGCCGGAGCCCCCACGTGTACTGGCGCATAGGCTTGTGGCTGATAAATGGTAGTGCCACTAGCGCCGGCACGGGCTAGTACGCTCACTTGGAAATGTTGGGCGAGGGCGGCTGGTGCCAGTTGGGTGCGCCTAGACAGTATTTCCAATTCGCGCTCGTTCGCGCTGACCACAGAACTAAGGCGAAGCAGCCTTCCAATATCGGGAATGTCGGCCACTACAGGGCTCACGTCCAACACTATTTGCCCAGCAGGCACAGTGGGCAGCCACTGCATGAGCGCCTTGCAGTTTTTAGGGTGCACAAACGAATAACCAGACAGGTAGACGACGTCCTCGGGAAAGAGTCGAACCTGCCCCAATTGTTCTTTCGTAACTTCGGCTTCAGCCCCAACTGTGGACACAAAAGTGCGTTCCGCCTGCGCGTCCGTAAGTGCTATACAAAAGCCGGTGTCCTGGCCCGGCGTTACCGGCAGCGCCACCGTGATGCCCTCATCCCGCATGGCAGAGCGGACAAGGTCTCCGAAGAACCCCGTACCATGGGTGCCTAAGTGCAGCACTTGTGCACCGTCGCGGGCGGCCGCCGCCATAACGTTAAAACCACCTCCAGCGCAGAAAGCAGGTGAGGAAGCAAAAATGTCCTCGCCAGCTTTGGGGATTGCAGCAACAGACATAGTTAGATCTACGATCGCTTGGCCAGTATGGATTAGACGTCCCACTAGAAGCTCCTTCGTGCCAGAGGGGCGTAGCCAGCTGCGCCAACAATGAGCGCGAGCAGCCAAGCCAACCCTGACTGGCCCAACCAGGTGAAGTAGGCTGGGCCGGTAAAAAACGGGTGCGCGCCCTCGCCAATCTGGACGAACAAGCTTGCTACCAAGATAGAAACCAGCCAGGGAACCAACCCTGCCCAGCGGATGCCCCCGGTGTAGAAATAGGCTCCGCCACTAGACAAGTCGAGCAAATCTGGCCCGCTGTAGGTGTGGCGCACACACATATCCACTAAGAAAATGCCGATCCAGGCGGAAATGGGGATAGCCAGGATCGAAATGAAAGCCACGAAAGGACCATAAAAACCAGTTGCTACCAGCAAAAATAGTATTGCCCCCGTGGTAGTTACCGCCACGTCAACGACCACCGCCCACACTCGTCGAATGCGAATTCCCAAGGTCAGGGTAGTTAGACCAGCCGAATACACCGACAGGTGATTCGACAAGAGCAATCCCACTATCGAAGCAATCAGATATATCGCGGCCACAGGGCCGGGCAGCGTTTGCCGGATCGCCTCCATCGGGTTAGGAGACGCCAACACCACCGAGTTGGACCCGCCAACAAGGCTGCCCATGCCAATCATGATCACCAGCGGTATTCCAGCCCCCGCGGCAGCAGAAACCACCAGCGCAGCAGCCTTTACAGAAGGGCGCTGGTAGCGGGCCATGTCAGCGCCAGAATTGGCCCAGCCGATGCCTGTGCCCGCAGCAATAATTCCCACCCCCGTGAGCACCCTGGCGGGCTCCGCACCGGTTTCGGAAACTAGCGCCGAAAAGTCCACTTGCCCGAGGAGAAACGCAGCCACCAGCAAATTCAGCACTCCGAAAATCCAAGTGGCCCACTTTTGCACGACCAAAATGGCAGCATGCCCGAGCACCGAAACGGCCACCGTCAAAGCCACAAATCCAACCACTCCGGCTATCGCCACAACGGGCGCCTTTGCGGCGGTTTCGGCCGTTCCAAAACAATACGAGCAGAAGGTGACAAACGCCAGTGCCGCAGTTGCGGTATTTACTGTTTCCCATCCCAGGCGGGACACTAGCGACACGAACGTGGGGCCAATGTTGCCGCGCGTGCCGAACATCGCCCTCGACAAGGTCAACGAAGGGGCTGCCCCGTTCCTGCCTGCAATCGAGATAATGCCAACTACTGCGAAAGAACCCGCCGAGCCGATCACTGCCGCGAAAAGAGCCTGGGGCACGTTTAGCCCGAGGGCGATTAGGGAAACACCTAGCGGCAAGCCCAGCACCGAAATATTCGCTGCAAACCACACCCAAAACAGTTCCAAGGGATTCCCGTTGCGCTCTTCGAGCGGAACTGGTTCTATGCCTCGCTGTTCTACGATTCCTAGAGTTTTACCCATGTGAGCGTTCTTCCCTCATTGCCACGAGCGGGCGCGCCAAGGCCGCAAAATCTAGCTCGTTTATTCTTTCTACCAACGCCACCTGCTCGTGGGGAAAACCAGCGCTGCCGTGGGCGGCCCCCAACATTGCCCCAGCAATGGCAGCAATAGTGTCAGTGTCCCCACCCAAGTTTGCGCCTTCCAACAGTGCCTCAAACGGGCGCTCTGCATAATGGACGGCAATAAGCAGGGCCGCAACAACCGATTCCTGCGACTGCAGCGAGGTGCCAACGACCTCGCGCAAAAACCGGGTGAAATCCGCACCCGAAAGATTCCGGCTCAGCTGTTCAAAGGTAGTAAAGCGGGCGGCAATGGTGGCTCCGGCAACCCAGTTACCCCGTGGACGCGAACAGGCGGCTACGCCCTCGGCAATCGCCTCGGGCAACGGAACCCCCTCCAACGCGCAACTAACGGTGACTGCCACCGCTACAGCCCCAGAAATACCAATGCTGGACCCGTGCGTTAGCTCAGTAATAGTTTGCACCCGCGAAATCAGTTCCGAACCGGGCCGGTAGGCAATACCCGCGGGGCAAATCCGCATTGCCGCCCCATTGGTAGCCCCCTCCTTGCCTACCTTGGCGATATCTGCGCCCTCGCGCACCAGCTGCAAAGCCGCTTTAGTGGAAGGGCCCAACAAATCGAGAGACCCCCTCGCCCGCATCTGCTCCTCCCAAGCGAGGAGCTGGCGAGCATAAGACCGGATCGAAAACCCGCCCTCAATTTGCTTGGCTAGAATTATTGCCTGTTCCGTGTCGTCAGTAACCCGTCCCGCCTCAAGCGAAGGCGCAATAGGTTGATCAGCGCTCGCGGATACCAAAGACTCTATGCGGCCATAGGTGGCTTGTATCTGAGTGGGCGACATCGACTGGGTGGGCATCCCAAGCGCATCCCCGAGCGCCAGCCCAACTAGGGCGCCTTCGGCTCTATCTAATACCTGAGTGTGCATAATTTTTCCTGATCGTTTTTTCTCACTCTACCTATCTACGCGAACGCGGAAGGGCAAGGTCCGCTAGGCATAACTTTTTTGTCCGCCAGCTGGGTGCATTAGATTGGAGGTAGTCAACTTTTCTATTGCCTTTAGGGGGCGAATATGCGGACTCGTTTTTCCAAGTTGCTTGCCGCAAGTTCAGTACTGTCACTATGCCTGTTAGCGGGATGCTCCGCTAACAACCAAACGAAGCCCATCGAATTCTTGCACACCCTGCCGGACGGGCAGGGAATGGTGAAAGTAAGTCAAATGGTGCAAAAATGGAATAAAGAACATCCCGATACCCCGGTCAATGCAACCAAGTTTGATTCCGGGCTCGACGAACTAATAAAGAAGCTCGAACTGGATGTAAAAGCTTCCACCGCGCCGTGCCTGGCAATGATGGGCTACAACGAAATCCCCGGCGTCTACACCAAATCGTTGGTACAAGACGTTACAAAAGAAGCAAAAAAATACCAAGGCAACTATTCGCCCTCGGCAGTGTCAATGACCGGCGTAGATGGAAAATTCTTCGGCCTGCCCACAGACACCGGCCCGCTAGTTTACTTCTACAACAAGACCGCATTCGATTCGCTGGGAATAAAACCCCCCAGCAACATTTCTGAATTCCGCCAAATAGGAAAAGTAGCTGCCGCCCACGGCAAATACGTGGCGGACTTTGAACCCGACGAATCCCCGTACTGGTTCTCCCCCCAGGCTATGGCTGCAGGCGACAAGTGGTATCGCATAAAAGACGGGCGCTGGCAGGTAAATGCCAATTCGGAAGGGGCCGCCCGCGTTTCTGAATTGTGGCAAGGGCTGCTAACAGACAAAGCCGCCCTGGCCCTGCCCAGGTGGGACGATAGGTTTAAAAAGGCTCTGCGCGAGGGCAAACTCATCGGCACAGTTGGCGGGGCGTGGGAATCCCCACTTCTTGCCGAAGACATGGAAAAGACTAAGGACAAGTGGGCAATAGCTCAACTTCCCGATTTGGGGGCGGGCCCGGTTACTGCTCCCGACGGGGGATCGGCCGTAGTAGTTATGAAGGGGTGCAAAGTCCCACAAAAGGCCATGGAATTTGCCAATTGGTTCAACACGAACGTCGACGATTTGGCTTCCCAGGGCTTGGTTGTGGCCGCCAAAAAGAGACCTAAAGACGATCCCCAGCTAAACGCCTTTTATTCTGGCCAAAGCGTGGTGGGAACAAATAAAGAGGCCGAAGCCAGGATGGTGGCAGAAACTTACTTTATTCCCGGTTACGATACCGTAGCTGAGGATATAAAGCGCAAGGCAGGTGAGGTAGCTGAGGGCAGTGCCCCAGTTTCAGAAATATTTTCTACTGCTCAAAGTGCTTCTGTGAGAGTGCTGGAAGATCAGAAGTTGCCAGTGCAGAAGTAAATTTGAGGGGCGCCGAAGGGCGCCCCTCAAATTTACTTGATGGCACCTGCGGTAAGGCCACCGATGAGGCGCTTTTCCACAAGGGCAAACAGAATAACCACCGGAATAATTGCCACTACAGAAATTCCAAAAACATATTGCCAGCTGGTTTCGTACTGGCCCACGAACTTGGTTAGCGCCACTGACAACGGCTGTTTTCCCGGGGTCGAGAGTACTACTAGGGAGGCGGCAAATTCGTTCCATGCCGCCACAAAAGTGAAGATGACAGCGGTAACTATGCCCGGCCAAACCAGCGGCAGATTAATGCGGAAAAGTACCGCCAGCGAACCAGCTCCGTCGATTTGAGCTGCCTCGTCGACCTCGCTCGGAACAGAGGCAAAGAACGAATGCATAATCCAGGTGGCGAAAGCCAAGTTGAAGGCAGAGTTGACCAAAATCATCGCCAGTAAAGTGTCGGTGAGCGAGAGCATTTGGAATTCGCGGAAGAGCCCGGCAACGACAAGTGCTGGCGGGCACATTTGGGTGAGCAAAACTAAAAACAAGAATGCGCCTCTGCCTGGGAAGCGGAAACGAGCCGTGTAGTATGCGGCGGGCATTGCCACTGCCACCACTATCAACGTTGCGGCCCCGGCAATAATTAGGGTGGAGGCAAGATTTTGTCCCACCGGAGTTTCCGGAGTAGACCACATGGACAAGTAGTTGTCGAAATGCCAATTTTTAGGCAGGTAGGTAGGTGGGATAGACAGTACTTCGGCCCGCGATTTTAATGAGCCTGCCACCATTACTAGGTAGGGCAATATAAAAATAATTATTAAAACTATCCCGCCTGCAACGCGCAGGCCCGTGTGTGGGTGGACGCCGGGGGATTTCGGTTCGCATTGTTTGTTCCACCAGTTTTTTAGCATTATTCGTCCACCCCTTGCATTGGTTTTGCAAGTACTAGATAGATTCCAATAATTACGATCATGAGCACCAGGTTCAGTACCGACAGTGCCGAGGCCCAATCGACGTGCCCCCGCGCACGGATGTATTTGAACAACAGTGTGGTGGTTGTGTCTGCGCTGTTGCCGGGAATGGCTCCGGTCATGACCTGCAGAATTGGGATGTTGTTGAACACGTTGATGATGTTGATGGTGGTGGCGGTAGCTATTGCGGGTTTCAGCTGGGGCAAAATGATTGAGAAATAGGTGCGCGAGGGCGAAGCCCCGTCCACGCGGGCCGCCTCTAATACGTCTGCCCCTATTGCCTGATGCCCGGCCAGGATTGTGTAGGTGGTGAAGGGCAGGGATACGAAGATGGCCACCCCAATTGCGACTATAAACGCTGGAATGGGCCGGGAGGTGATTCCCAGGTCCGTGCGCGAGGTAATGCCGATGTCTTTGAGGAATTGTTGGGCAATTCCCAGTTTAGGTTGCAGGGAGTAGTAGACGACAGTCGTGGTCATTACTACCGAGGCCGCCCACGGGATTATCACTGCCAGGCGGACGAGCCTCCTTCCAGGGAACGCTTTATTTAGGAAGTTGGCCAGTGCCAACGAGAGGACAATGGTCAGGGCTACTACAACTATTACCCAGATGGCCGTGTTAACTAACACGCGCCCCAGGGCGGGATCGTGCAGGACTCGCGTGTAGTTAGCTAGTCCCACTGAGCCTTTGTCGCGGCCAATTCGGGTGATTTTGCGGGTGGAGTTCCACACCATCAAGGCCATGGGGTAGGCGACGATGGCGCCGATCAGTATTAGGACGGGGGCAAGCCAGGGCAGAGCTGAAAGGAGTCCAGCCCGTTTGTTTTTGCGATTCTTCATGAGTTCTTTGGGGCAGGTGGGAGCGCGGGGCGCTCCCACCTGGAGGATTAGTCTTGTTCTGCTTGGTCTTGAATTTGTTTTAGAACGGTCTTGGGGTCTTCGCTTGCGATCTTGCCAATGTTGGACTGGATTGCCCCTTGGGTGGACTGCCACTTCGGGTTTGTGAAGGGGTAGAACTTCGCCTTGGGGAGCAGCGGGATGAATTCCTTGGTGGTGGGATCGTCCTTTAGGGCTTCGCCAGCGGATTTAGTGATGGGAATGAACCCGAGCGTAGAAACGAACTTGGGGTAGGCGGCGTCGGAGTAGAAGTAGTCAAAGAACTTCTTGATGGCCTCTTTTTTGTCGCCGTCATTTTCGAAAGCCATCAGGTGGTCTGCCACGCCGAGGGTAATTTCGGACCCGTCCTTAGTGGGGATCGGGGCAATCTTGTAGTTCAGATTGGGGTTTTGTTCCTCGATCAGTTTCTTGTACTGGGGTAGGCCCACTACCATGCCGAGTTTGCCTTGGAAGAAGGTCTTGCCTAGCGGAGTGCGCTGGGCAGAACCGGGGTTGGCTTCGGTTGCTCCTTCTTTAATGAGCTTTTGCATGAACTGGGCGGCTTCAATGTTGGCTTTCTGGTTTACCTCGATCTTTTTTTCGTCCCCGTAGGAGCCGCCGGCCCCGAAGAACCAGATTGCGGCCTCGGCTTGAGCTTCTTCGTTGCCCAGGGGCATCCCGTAACCGTCGACCCCGTCTTTACCTAGGGCTTTAATTGCCTTGGCGTCTTTTTCCAGCTCGTCCCAAGTTTTGGGAGGAGCAGAAATGCCGGCTTCTTTGAACAGATCTTCGTTGTAGAAGAGGGCGCGAGCCGAGGCGAACAGGGGCAGCCCGTATTGGGTCCCATCCATTGAAGCGTTCTTGCGGAACGATTCTTCGATATTTTGCAAGGTTTCTTTAGAGGTGACCTCGTCGGCACTGTAGAGTAGATCTTCGCCGGCAAAATCGGTGAATGAATCGATATTTAGAATGTCGGGGGCTTTGCCGGCTTGAATATTTTGCCGGACGACGTCATTGATGTTTTCCCAGGATTCGACCTGCAGGTCGACTTTGATCTTGGGGTTTTCCTTCTTGAAACCGTCGATTACCTGCCCCCACAGTTCCTTCACGTTGTCCGTGTAGGCCGGAACCAGCATTTTCAGGGTGGTTCCTTCTTCGGGGGCAGATTCGTTCTTGGCCTGCCCACATCCGGCGAGGGTAAAAGCGGCTGTGGCAGCCGTAGCCGCCGCTAGTACCCGCATCTTTGCGTTGCGCATATCAATCCCTAACTGTTTCGTGCACCTCTGTGTGCATCGGATTAAAGTATGCGCAACGCAAGGGTAGGAAAAGGATAAGACCGGCCTCTATTAGAAACTTCTAATGTGCGACCTGCGCTTTTATTCTCGTCTCGTCCTCTTTCTGACAACTATTACGCGTTGTAGAGGCGAAGTAGGCGAGCGACTTCGGCACCCACCTTCGCGTCGGCAGGGCCCATGTATTTGCGTGGATCGACTAACTTCGGATCTGCGGCTAACCCCTCGCGCACCTGCTGGGTGAACACCACGTTCAAGTGAGTAGACACGTTGATTTTTGTCATCCCGGCTTTGATCGCGCTTGCCATACCCTCGTCGGGTACCCCGGAAGAGCCGTGCAGCACCAGCGGGACTGGCACCTGGTCGCGAATTTGGGAAATCAGCTCATTGTCGAGGACGGCGTCGCGAGTTGCCATGGCGTGAGAAGATCCGACTGCAACTGCCAGCAGGTCAACGCCCGTGTCGGCCACAAACTTTGCGGCGTCCGCCGGGTTAGTGCGGGCGGAAGGGTCGTGTACCCCGTTTTTGCCGCCTACCTCGCCGAGTTCGGCTTCGACTGAAACCCCCCGCTCGCGGGCGTAGCGCACGACCTCGGCGGTGGCCTCCCGGTTTTGTCGGTCTGGCAATTTAGAGCCGTCGTACATGACCGAGGAAAATCCCATGTCGATGGCGTCAACGCACAGCTGCTGGTCTTCAGCGTGATCTAGGTGTACCCCCACAGGTACCTGCGCCTGTTCGGCCAGTGCGAGTAGGCCGGAAGCTAGGGGAGCAAATTTGCCGTGCCATTTGACGGCGTTTTGGGACAGCTGCAAGATCACGGGCAGGCCGGTCTCTTCTGCGGCTTCGACAAACACTTCGGCGTGGTGGAGCAAAACTACGTTGAACGCTCCGAGCCCGACTCCGGCTTTCGCGGCTTCGCGGGCGAGGGCGGCGGTATCACTTTTAGGCATTTATTCCTCCAAGAGTTTTTGGTACAGGGCTTGGTCGAAAGCGCCGGCTGTGGGGGCGGCTACCGTAGCTGCCGCCAGGGCAGAGGCACGGTTTAGCCAGCTGGTTAGTTCTGGTTTAGAGGTGGGAATCTCTCCGGTTTTGGCTAGGGATGCGGCCAGCGAGGCCACAAGAGAATCGCCCGCTCCGGTGGGGTTGCCGTGTAGGCGCACCCCTGGGGGAACGTTCACCTGCAGGGAAGGGGTGAAAGCGGAAAGGCCTGCGGCTCCGCGCGAGCACACCACCGCTTTGGCGCCAAGGCCAAGAAGGCGGGTGGCGCCGGCTTGAAGGGCATTCTCCCCGGTGGCTTCGGCCAGCTCAACCTCGTTGGGCTTTAGCAGGTCGGCCCCAGCCTGCGCGGCTGCCACAAGGGCCTGCCCGGAGGTGTCCACTACCGTGTTGGAACCGGCACTGCGGGCTGCCGCCAGCAGCTTAGTTAAGGTGCCGGGGGCGGTGTGTGGGGGGAAAGAACCGCAGATCGTAACTACCTTTGCCCGCGCGGCCAAAATGACGTGGCTGAGACGTTCCCAAAGCTCTTCCGTCTGGGGGAGGCCGGCCTCGTTAAAAATAGTAGCGTCGGAATCGTCGACCACGTTTATGGTTTGGCGGGTGGGCACCTGGCTGGCGATGAATTTGGGTACCACCGCGGTCTTTTCTAATAGTTCGCGGACCCTTAGCCCATTAGCCCCACCAAGCGGACCGGTGGCAGAAACCTCGTTGCCGAGAGCGGCCAGCACGCGCGCCACATTTAGTCCTTTGCCTCCGGCCTCGGCCAGGGGAGTAACCCTGAAGGAAACTCCCCGCTTTAGGTGGTCTACCTGGTAGGTGATGTCTAGGGCGGGATTGGGGGTAACGGTCAAAATCATTTACATCGCCGCCGGGAAACTGATGGGCAGGGCCTGCCACATTGCGTGCGAATCGAATGAGCGCACGGCGGCCCCCAAGGCCTGGGAATACTTTCCTAAAGTAGCCTTGCGCAAGGGGGCTTCGGGCAGCAGCGGAGAATAAGAGCGCAACTGTTTGGCAAGAGGCTCCAGCAGGAGCGGTCCAGCCTCGGCCATGCCCCCTCCTACGACCACTGGGATTGGGCCCAGCAAGTGGATCGCAGCCGAAATGGAACGCGACAGCTCGGCCACCCCAGAATTGATGATGTGCCTGGCCAACTCGTTGCCCGAAGCAGCTAGGTCGAAAACTTCCCGGGCCCCCGCCTCGGGGGCAAGCAGGTGCGGAGCGGCGGTGTGCATCCGGCGCGCAAACGCCGAGGCCGAACACACCTTTTCTAAGGTTGTGGTTTGCCCGGGCTGATCCGGGTCGGGTACCAGATGCTGGCCTATTTCACCCGACCAGGGGTGGGCGGCTACGGGATAGCCGTCGATGATCAAAGCGGCAGAAATGCCCGTGCCTAACGCGACGTAGAGGGAATCGGCCTCGGCGGCGCCCCAGCGGGATTCGCCCAGCGCCCCAGAGCGCACGTCGTGGGCTAGTACCACGGGTACTTGCAGCCGTTCTGCAAGGGCCTCGCGCAGGGGGTAGTTTTCCCACCCCAGGTTCACCGAATACACGCCCACGCCTGCCGCTTCGTCTACAATGCCGGGCACTGCCACAGTAACCGTGGCAACGACCTCGTCGATGCCGGCTAGTACGGAGGGGGCACGCATTTGTTGATACAGGTTTGCCACGGCCTCAACCACGTCGGCGGCATCCCGCGTTTGGGGAGTGGGAGCTGACCAGTCGGCGGCCAGTTTGCCATCCTGGTCTACGAGGACGGCCTTTATATTGGTGCCGCCGACGTCTATCCCGTAGGCGTGCATTAGTGTTGGCCTTCACTAAGAATTACAGAGCGGGTCAGGTGACGAGGGGTGTCGGGGTTGAGTCCGCGGTTTTCAGCGCGCCCTACAGCTAGCCGTTGGGCAAGTACCAGGTGCGCGAGCGGGTGCAATTTACTAGTCACAAGTTCGGCGCCGGTCTTATTCACCTGTTCAGCTAAGCCGACAGGCAGAGGGCCGAAGCCCCAGACCAGCCGCCCCGGCTGGGCGATCGAAATTGGGCCGTGGCGGTATTCCATTGCCGGGTAGGATTCGGCCCACGATTGGGAGGCCTCCCTATTTTTGAGGGCGGCTTCGTTGGCTAGCCCGATAGTCCAACCGGTACCTAGGAAAGTAACCTGTTCGGCCTCTATCCACGACTGTGGCAACTCTGCCTCTAGCGCTTTTTCGCAATCGAGCGCGGCCGCCTCTACGTCCTCGCCTAAGGTCGACAGCAACAGTGCCAGCGCAGTAGTGGCAAAACGGGTCTGCACTACCGAGCTTTCGTCGGCGAAAGCCAGCGTAATCTCGTCGTCTGCGTACTCGCTGCCCGGCCCCGGGGTTACGGCGGTAATTAACACGTTTGGGATGGAGTGCTTGCGGGTGGCCTTGAGCAGGTCCACGATCTCGGTCGTAGTGCCGGAGCGGGAGATGCAAATGACCTTGTCCCACTCGCCCAGCGGGAATTCAGTGGCGGTGTAGGCGAAAGTTGGTTGGCCCGTCTTCACCTCGCGCATGCGGGCGTAGGCCTGGGCCATGAACCAGGAAGTGCCGCAGCCGACTACGGCTACTCGGCCCTTTTCGATTTTGAGGGCGGAGGCGTCGACTTCGCTGGTTTTGCGCCAAGTTTGTGGCTGAGATTTGATTTCTTCACTGGTAAGCGACATTGCTGCACCTTTCTGATTCGTAGGTGCTTCAAGGCTAGATTTTGGCGTCGATTGGGGTCAATAGTAGGTGGTGTTTCGAGGGCGGAAATGCTGTTTTAAGCAGAACTGATCAGCTGGCAAAAAGGCCTGTGAAGTGCGCATATGATGATTGCTCAGCTAAGTTGACTAAAATTGCTTGCAAAAAAGTGATTGGTTATGACAGGATTTGCTTGTTCGCAACCGGCTAGCAAAGGAGTGGCAGGTGGACAGGCAGGATCGGCAGTCAAAAATTGTTGACTTGGTCATCGAACGCGGCAGCGTGCACGTAGACGAAATAGTAGCCGCCCTGAAAGTCTCGCCCGCTACCGTCCGTCGCGACCTGGACATGCTAGCCGAGCAGCAGCTCATCACCCGCATCCGCGGGGGAGCCAAAGCCAACTCCACCTCGGGCGAACTGCCGATGCGCTACCGCACTTCCAGGCAGTGGGACGAAAAACAGGCGATCGCAAGGCGCGCCTGCCTGCTGCCTAAACCCGGTTCGGTAGTTAGCTTCAACGGCGGCACCACCACCACCGTCGCCGCCTACGAATTAGGGGTCCGCACGTCCTCGGAAAGAGCCTTTATTGGGCACCCGCTCACAGTTGTGACCAATGCCGTCAACATTGCCAACGACCTTACGGTTAGGCCCAACGTGCAGCTAGTGGTTATTGGCGGGGTGGCGCGTTCCCGCTCATACGAATTGGTAGGTTCGCTCGCTCAGGCCGTTTTAGAGCGCATCAACGTTGGACTCCTATTTTTAGGAGTAACCGCCGTCGATATAGAATCGGGAGGCATTTATACGAACAACGAAGCCGAAGCTGCAGTGAACGCCGCTTTGGTCGAAGTGGCTCAGAAGGTTGTAGTTTTGGCGGACCACACAAAAATTGGCGAACGCGCCTTCGCCAACATCTGCTCCTTCGCGAAGGTCGATAAACTGATTACCGACGCCGGTGTCAGTGCCGACCAAATAGCCGCGCTACAACAACACGGAATTGAGGTCACCGTAGCATGAGCACGCGCAAGGCAGTCATCATGGCTCGAGGTCTCGGCACTCGCATGCGCGCCGACGACGGCACAAAACTCGAACAGTCCCAGCAAGGAGCCGCCGACGCGGGAACCAAGGGGCTGATCAACGTGGGGCGCCCCTTCCTCGACTACGTAATTTCCGCCCTCGCCGACGCCGGCATTGACCAGGTGTGCCTGGTAGTCGGCCCCGAACAGAAGGCCTTTGCCAACTACTACGATTCAGTGGAAAAAACGCGCGTAACCCTAACGTATGCAATTCAAAAAGAGCCGCTAGGTACAGCCGACGCGGTTGCCGCCGCCAAAGACTTCCTTACCGAGGGCGCACTAGTGTTGAACTCGGACAACTACTATCCCGTTTCTGCCCTGCAGGCCCTGGCTCAACAAGAAGGCTGCGCCACCGTGGGCTTTGACCGCGACGGGCTGGTAGCAAATTCCAACATTCCCGCCTCCCGCATCGCCGCCTTTGCGGTTATGGACACCGCGGCAGGCCAGCTGAAAAACATCGTGGAAAAACCTTCCCAGGCACAGCTAAAACAAATGCCCCAGGCCCCCGTGTCAATGAACTGCTGGCGCTTCACCCCGCAAATTATCGACGCTTGCGCACACATTTCCCCCTCGGGGCGCGGCGAATATGAAATTGTCGATGCCGTGCGCTACCTGCTGGAGGCCGGCACCTCGGTGGCAGTGGTGCCGTCAAAAGAAGGCGTGCTCGACATGTCCTCTAGGCGCGACATCGCCGCAGTCGGCAAAGCGCTTGAACACGTAGCGGTCAGGCTGTAAACAATGTCCATGGATCCCGTCCTATACCCCACCGGCCCGGTCACCGGGGCAATAAACATTGCCGCCAAAGTATCCACCCCGGACGCGCTAACCGCCCCCGTAGACCAAGTCAGCTGGTTCGTACCCGGCCGCATCGAAGTACTAGGCAAACACACCGACTACGCCGGAGGCCGGTCGCTGCTAGCCGCGGTAGACCGGGGGATCACCTTCAAAGCACGCCGCTTAGACCAGCCGCTAGTGCGCGTATATTCATCCGCTATAGGCGAGAGCGTAGACATCGCGATCGACGGGGAAACCCCGCCCCTGCCACCCGGGCACTGGGCGGCCTACCCCGAAGCAGTCGTAGCCAGGCTTGCAGCCAACTTTCCCGGCCACGTTCCCGGGGCCCAAATCGAGGTTGACTCCACATTGCCGTTGGCTTCCGGCATGTCTTCGTCCTCGGCAATGGTGATCGGCATTGCCCGCTGCCTCATTGATCTGGGCGGAATAGCCAGCCTGGCGTTGTTTCGCAGGCACATTCGCGATTACGAATCGCTCGCCGGATACATGGCCTGCATCGAAAACGGCATGACTTTCGGCGATCTGAAAGGCCGGCGCGGAGTGGGTACGTTCGGAGGCTCCGAAGACCACACGGCAATGCTCTGCTGCGAAGAGGGCAAGCTGGCCGAGTACTCTTTCTCGCCGGTCCGGCGGCGCGCACTCGTGCCGGTCCCGAAAGGTTACGCGTTCGTGGTTGCCGTGTCGGGAGTATTAGCCGAAAAAACGGGAGCAGCCCGCGAAGCCTACAACCGCGTCTCGCTGGCCGTTCGCGAAATCGTGGGACTGTGGAACTCCGACACCGGCCGTTCTGACGCTTCTTTAGCCGAAGCTATCGCATCTTCGGAATACGCCCTCGAACGCATGCGCGAACTAGTCGGCGACGAAACCTATTTGCGCCGCCGCCTAGACCAGTTTTATGCCGAATCTGAAGAGATCGTGCCCCTGGCCGCAGACGCGCTCGCGGGCAGCCATCTACAGGCGTTTGGGGAACTTGTAGACAGGTCCCAGGAATTGGCCGAGTCGGGCCTCGAAAATCAGGTGCAACAGACCGTGTTCCTAGCACATTCGGCGCGGCGTTTGGGGGCGGTTGCCGCCAGCGCTTTTGGGGCCGGCTTCGGTGGAAGCGTGTGGGCACTTGTGAAGCGTGACGAGGCCGAAGCTTTCGCTAGCAAGTGGCTAGCAGAATACTTGAGTTCCTTCCCCTATTTGAAAGACACAGCGGCCACGTACGTGGCGGAATTTGCTGGAAGAGCCTATCGGAGGAGCACCAATGGATAGTGGCCGGTTGACCCTGCCAATCGAAGAGGGCATGGACTCGCAGCTGCGCGAGCTAGTGCAAAGACTGAAGCCTGATGCTGTGCGCAATTCTGACGGCACTGCGCTGCCCGCAGTGGCTAAAGAATTGGTTGACAAGGTGTACGCCACCTACTTCCCGTCGCGGGGGGATCACGACTGGTCACGGGCCCACCCGGACCAGCGTGTACACCAGTACCTGATGAGCAGGCGCCACGTGGGAGGGGGCGAACCGCTGCACATAGACGTTATGGAGGGGTACTTCTCCCAGCAATTTGCCCCCGAAATGGACTGCGACAAAAGTAAGTACTGGCAGGTGATTGACCGTACTACGAACAGCGAGGTTCCCTATGGGCAGTGGTCGGTTCGCCAGGCTCCTGCGCGGGCCATCGACAGGGCAGCAGAGGCAGCGAACTCTGGCCCGCAGGATCCGGAGGCGGCCTCGGCGATAGTAACTATCGAGGACCCAGAGCCGTTCCACGAATACACCGTGAACTTCCTGGCCCGCCAGATTTGGGACTCGACTCAGATCTACAACTACCTAACTAACGACTGGGCGGCGGACCCGAACCGGAAAAAAGACAAAACTTACGATCCTGCTTACGCCCAGACCTGGCAGTTCATGCAGCGGGCATTGAAGGAATGGTTGGGGGAACACCCCGAGGTGGATGTGGTGCGTTTTACCACTTTCTTTTACCATTTCACGTTGGTGTTCGGCGAAGATGCCCGCGAAAAGTACGTGGATTGGTTCGGGTACTCGGCGGCCGTGTCGGTTCCGGCTCTGGAAGAATTTGAGCGAGTGAAGGGCTACGCGTTGCGCCCTGAGGACTTCGTCGATGCCGGCTATTACAACTCTCCCTTCCGCCCTCCACGTAAACGGTTTTTGGATTGGATTGACTTTGTCTCCTCCCAGGTTGCGGACAAGGCAAAGGTGCTTGTCGAAACCACACACGAGGCCGGTCGCGAGGCCATGATGTTTCTAGGTGACAATTGGATTGGCACTGAGCCCTACGGCAAGTATTTCAGCCAGATCGGTTTGGACGCCGTGGTGGGGTCTGTGGGCAATGCGGCCACCTGTCGCATGATTAGCGATATCGAGGGCGTGCGCTACACCGAGGGCCGCTTCTTGCCATACTTTTTCCCTGACGTGTTCAATCCCGAGGGTGATCCTGTGGGGGAGGCCAACGAGTCGTGGTTGGGAGCGCGCAGGGCTATCATTCGCAATCCGCTAGATCGGATGGGCTACGGCGGCTACCTGTCGTTGGCGGTCGCGCACCCCGATTTTATCGAGCGGGTCGAACAGATCGTCGCCGAATTCCGTTCGTTGCATTCGGTTTCGGATGGCCAGCGCCCTGAAAATAGCCGCATAAAGGTGGCAATTGTGAATGCCTGGGGCTCGTTGCGTGCCTGGCAGACCCACATGGTTGCCCACGCCCTGCACTACCGGGAAGCCTATTCTTACGTGGGCGTTATCGAGGCTCTGGCGGGACTTCCTTTCGATGTGAAGTTCATGTCTTTTGCTGACGTTCAAAATGGCGGTTTAGAGGGGATCGACGTCGTGATCAACGCCGGCTCGGCCGGTACTGCCTTCTCGGGTGGGCCGGTTTGGGAGGACCCGGCGCTGGTAGTTGCTATGCGAGAGTTTGTGGCCGGTGGGGGCGGCTTTATTGGGGTCGGCGAACCTACCGGGCTCACTGCCAAGGCGGCAGGGACTAGTGGTGTCACGTTCGCTCTAGCCGATGTGCTGGGGGTCGACCGCGAACGCGATTGGTCGCTATCTACTGACAAGTACCCGCGCAGGGCACGGGAGCACTTTGTCACCGCAGATCTGGATAGCCCCTTCGTCCCTGGGGAGGCTTTAGCTGGCGTGTTCACCACCACGGGCACCTCGCTTGCCCACACAGAGGGCGGCGTTTCGCTAGCGGTAAACGAATATTTTGGAGGGCGCGCAGTCTACGCGACGGGCATGGCCTATTCGGTTGCAAACGCGCGCCTGTTACACCGGGCTATCTACTGGGCAGCGGGTGCCGAGGGCGAGTGGGAGCAGGCGGGGCTGTGCTCTAACCCGGCTCTGGAGGTAGCGCACTATCCCAACGGCAAAATCCTGGTAGCAAATATCACGGGCAGTGATCAGTCCGGGATTATTTCAGGCTTTTCAACCGAGCCCGTAAACGTTCCATCTATGCAGGTCAAGTGGGTTAAATGAGGTTTTTTGAGGACTTTTTCAAAGGCCGGAGGGGAGGAGCCGGGAAATAAACTAGTTCCGTAGTTGCTTACATTTATTGTTCACTTCAATGAAGAGGTTACCAATGAGAAATTTCAAAAAAGCTGGCGCTGGCGTAGCTGTGTTAGCGCTTGCATCCCTATCCTTGGCGGCATGCTCTTCGGGCACCGACAAGGCAGACAAAGACACCAAGGCTTCTAATTCTTCTGACACTCAGATTCAGTTCATCCATCGTCTGCCCGACGGCGACGGAATGACGAAGGTTGACGAGATTGTCCAGAAATGGAATAAGGAAAACCCTGACAAACAGGTCAAGGCAACCAAGTTCGACGGCAAGGCGCAAGAACTTACCAAGAAGCTCGAAACTGACATCAAGGCCAACAATGGTCCCTGTCTGGCGCAGCTCGGCTACTCTGAGGTGCCCGAGATGTACACTAAGGGGCTTGTCGAGGACGTAACGAAGCAGGCCGAAACCTACAAAGACAAGTTCGCTGCAGGCCCGTTCTCGCTGATGAGCGTCGATGGAAAGACGGTGGGGCTACCGCAGGATACCGGTCCGCTCGTCTACTACTACAACAAGGCAGAGTTCGAAAAGCTGGGCATTACAGCTCCTAAGAACTTGGACGAGTTCAAGGCTGCTGCTAAGAAGGCTGCTGCCGCTGGCAAGTACATTGCCGATTTCCAGCCCGACGAATCTGCGTTCTGGCTCTCCGCGCAGGCTGCTGCCGCTGGTGACAGCTGGTACAAGGTAGAAAACGACAAGTGGGCAGTAAAGACTGACGGCGAAGGTAGCCAGAAGGTGGCTGCGCTCTGGCAGGATCTGCTGGATAACAAGGCCGTCCTCACCGAAAACCGTTGGGATGACTCCTTCAAGAAGGCTTTGGGCGAGAAGAAGCTGATTGGCACTATCGGTGCTGCTTGGGAAGCCCCGCTGCTGGTTGACGACATGGCCGGAACCGACAACGAGGGCCAGTGGGCTGTAGCCCAGTTGCCCGATTTCGGGCAGGGCGTAAAGTCGGGTCCCGACGGTGGCTCGGGCGTAGCCGTTATGAAGGGTTGCAAGGCTGTAGATGCTGCAGTCGACTTCGCCGGCTGGTTCAACACCCAGATTGAGCCGCTGGTATCGCAGGGTCTAGTTGTTGCCGCCAAGGGCGACGTGAAGACCCCCGAAAAGATCTCGAAGTTCTACGGCGGCCAGGACGTATTGGCAGAGCTGTCGAAGGCCAACGAAGTAATGGCTCAGGACTTCGGATACATGCCCGGATTCAGCGGTGTGATGGAAGAAATGAACAAGACGGCAGCTAACGCTGCCACCGGCGAGAAGAAGGTTGCCGACATCTTCAAGACTGCGCAGGACGCCTCGGTGAAGTCCTTGCAGGATCAGAAGCTGCCGGTCGCTAACTAGAGTCTAGACAGTAAGGAAGAACAGTGAGTGCAGAAAAAGTTCGCGGCTCCTCTAGTGTGTCTGCGGTGAGTGCGAAACGGGGGTCAAGAGCCCGTGAAAGGCACGACGCAAGAACCGGATGGGCGTTCATGGCGCCTTTCTGCCTCTTGTTCGTCCTGGTTTTCCTGATCCCCATTTGCGTCTCCATATTCTCGTCCTTCTTCGTGCAGGAAGCCTCGGGAGGCGGCGCATTTGGGGGCGGGGAAACCGTCTCTAACTTCGTAGGGTTAGCTAACTACAAGACCGTAGTCACTAACCCTGAGTTCTGGCATGGCATGGGCAGGGTAATTTTGTACACCCTGTTCCAGGTGCCAATCATGATTATCTTGGCGCTTATTTTTGCGCTGCTTTTGGATTCGTTCCTAACTAAACATGTGACGATCTACAGACTTGGCTACTTCTTGCCGTTCGCTATCCCAGGCATCGTGGCAGCAATGATCTGGCTGTATTTGTACACTCCGGAACTGTCCCCAATCGTAGCTGGGCTCTCGCATCTGGGCCTAGACGTAAACTTTCTTTCGCGCAACGTAATTTTGGCCTCCATGGCTAACATGACTACCTGGACCTACACGGGCTACAACATGCTCATCTTCCTAGCTGCTTTGCAGGCTATTCCAGGGGATTTGTCGGAGGCCGCACGTATCGACGGAGCAACTGGTTTCCAGATAGTTACCAAAATTAAGATTCCGCTGGTTCGCGGCGCCGCCCTCCTGGCGGTCTTGCTGTCAATCATCGGTACCGTTCAGCTCTTCAACGAGCCCGCAATCATGGCCACCACCCAAACCTGGATGGGTAAGGCCTACACTCCAATGATGATGGCCTACAACACCATGATGGGTAATCTCTCGCCTTCTGGCGATGGGCCCGCGTCGGCCGTCTCAATCGTGATGGCAGTGTTCGCCGGCGTCCTAGCTGTTGTGTACGCCCTCGTAGATAGGAAGACCGCAAAATGAGCACCAAAACAACCAAAAGCGGAATCACCTACCGGCCTTCGCTCGAGGGCGTGCCGGTACGTTCGGTAGCTCCTTCAACCGCCGCAAAATGGCTTACCACCGGTCTGCTGCTGCTAGCTCTGGTCTACTTCCTGTTTCCCGTGTACTGGGTGATCATTGCCTCGTCGAAGTCCAACCCGGAGCTGGTAAATTCCTCCGGCGTCTGGTTTGCCGGCGGCCCGTCTGGGATCGTTGAAGGTTTTGCAGCCAACTACCACAGGCTGATGAGTTGGACCCACGGAATGTTCTGGCGGTGGGTGGGTAACTCGCTGCTGTATTCGACGGTGGCCGGCATAGTTGGCACCCTCATTTCAGTAATGGCCGGATATGGGTTGGCGAAGTTCCGTTTCCCCGGAAAAAATGTGGCCATGGGCGTAATCATGGGGGGCCTGCTGCTGCCGGTTGCACTGCTGACCATCCCCATGTACATCGTCTTCCAGCACCTGGGCCTAACTAATACCATGGCGGCAATTATTATTCCCTCGTGCGTGAGCCCCTTCGGGGTGTTCTTGGGGCGTGTTTACGCCCAATCTTCGGTGCCTACTGAACTAATAGAGGCGGCTCGTATCGATGGCGCCTCTGAAGCACGCATCTTTTTCACGATGGTGTTGCGCCTACTAGCCCCCGCAATGGTTACGATCTTCCTCTTTATTTTTGTGGCTACTTGGAATAACTTCCTTTTGCCGTTGATGATGGTCTCGAGCCCCGAGATCAAACCGGTCACCTTGGGCCTGTACGGGATGATGAGTTACTTCAACCCCGAAAAGGGAGCCGTAATGATGGGCGCCCTCCTCGGGGTTGTGCCACTTATTGTGTTGTTCTTGGGGCTACAGAAATACTGGCAGTCTGGACTGGCAGCAGGTTCTGTAAAGGGCTAACCCCTGCGGCGGCGCAGGTAAAGAACCGCTCCGCCGGCTAGCACTAGAACTACTACCGCTCCAAGTACAAGCGGCATATTGACACCGGTGTGCGAAAGCTTCGAGCTAGCGGCCCCCTTGTGGGTGCTCGGCTGCGCGGGCTTTTGTGCGCCGGTGTTTTGCTTAGTCTGGCCGGTGGCGGTTGGCTGGTTGCCCTTTCCAGGCTGTTCGGTGCCGGGCTGGGCGGGGCCCTGCTGGCCAGTGCGAGCGGTGAGCCATTCGGCTCGCTTCAACGGATGGTCAACAATGCGGGTCTCACCAATGTTTCCGAAGAAGCCGGTGTTCGGTTCGCCGTTGTACAGTGAACCGCCAATGATCCAGGGAAGGTTGTTGATGGAACGCAACCCGTGGACGCCGTAGGTGGCGCGTAGGGTGGGAGCCCCGTCCACGAACATGGTCACCGAATCTGCGGCCGGGTCGTCGACCACCGCGATGTGGTGCCATTTTCCTACGGGAATTTCGCTAGACCAGTTGGAGTGCCCAAGCGAAGTTTTCTCGGCGTCGGCAAAGGCCCACTGGACCTCTCTCAGCGAGGAAATGGCGCCTGCGAGCGGGGGTTCTTCAATGTCGGAGTCCTCCCCAAAATTCTTGATGTCCGAGCGTTTGCCGCCGCGGGTAACGAAAGCCATCCAGTGGTTGGCTTCCGAGAAGTTTTTGTCGATCTTGACGAAGGTTTCGAAGGTGTAACCCTTCTTGAACTCCTGCCCATTTAAGGGCGCGTCGTCCTTAGTTTGGAAGCGGGCAAAAACGCCCTTGCCCTGAGGAGTGAAGTACACAGACTTTGCAGCCGCAGAATCTTGGGGGACGTCCTCGGAAAGGGACGCGGCATCGGCAGGGCCGGTGAGTGCCATGTCGTTGCCATTGCCAGTAAGATCCTTCAAAGCTAAGCCCTTTTCCTTCACCGGACGCCAGTGAGCCAAAGTGCCGCGCACCTGCGGATAATCAGCCTCGCCCTTGGGGGCGGGCTTTTCAATAGCTTCTGCCGGGGTGAAGCCGCGTTCAATCCACGCTCGCAAGTCTGCAGTGGAAGAAGCCACACTGCCCTCGGGCTTATAGGTGGCTCCAAAGGCTTCGAAACGCTTCTTGAAGTCGATGGGATAACTGAAGGTAGCGCCCTTAGAAGTGTCGATCGCCTTGTCAAAGGGGGTAACCTGCTTCTGCGATTTCTGCATTACCCAGGGGCTGAAGGAAGTCTGCGACAGCTGGTTATGGGTGAAGTCGAATTCCAGCAGTGACATTTTTCCGTTGCCGCCCTGATAGGCACCCTGGAAGTCGATTAATTGCTCGAACACGTCCAGGCCCGCATCGTTTTTGAGGACGCGGTTCGTGGCCCCGTGGTGGTGGCCGTTTAGGGTGAGGAACACCTGCGGGTGGTTGCGGATAATCTTGTCCCACAGCTTGTCGCCGTAGTCGGTGGCTAGAGGATTGCCCTCCCCGTCCACATTGATGATCTGGTGGGAGGTGACGATAGTAGGAATAGTGGGGTTCTGGTCCAAAATCTTGCCTGCCCAGGCAATTTCGGCGTCGTCGCCGTGCCAGGGCAGGTTGACGGAGGCCATCTGCACTCCCGCCACTTTGAACAGGTGGAAGTTAGAAAGGCCCGAGGGCGAAGCCTTTTGGAACGTAGAAGACTTAGCTTGCCTAGACACGGGGAAGTTCTTCTTGTAGGTGCCGAAAAGATCGTCGGGGCTGCCATTCCATTCAGGGACGCAGTCGTGACAATCGTGGTTGCCCGGAAGGATCGCGTAGGGAACGCCCGCGTCCTCGAGCTTCTTTTGGGAGGCTGAAGCTAGTGCCCACTGGCCGGGAACCTGCATCTGGTCTACCACGTCACCCAAGTGTTGGGTGATGCCAATGTGGTAGTCCTTGGAGTGGTCGATGATCCACTGCACCTGCGAATCGTAGGGGTTTGGTAGATCGGGGAAATTCTTTCCGTACTGATTGTTCTGCGTTTCGCCGTAGCGGGCATAGAACTGGGTGTCAGGAAGAACGGCAATGGAGCCGCGTGCGCCCTCGGAAGTATTCAGCTCAGTGCCGCCGGCTACGGAAGCAGCTGGTTCCGGGGTTGTCTCTGCGCTGGCCACAGAGCCGAGGCCAAGCGCGGTCATAGCAATGGCGGTTACCCCCGCCAGGGTTTTGTGTAAAAATCTCACGGCGCTAAAACTAACCGGCCATTTTTACGCGTAGTTGACGTTGCGGTTAACCGCAGGTAGACAAAATGTAAGTTGCCGGGTTCTGCACCTAAAGGAGGACGGTTTGCGAGACTACCTCCTCTGTTGAATCTACCTGTACACTTGTTAACCGTGGCACAAAAAGAATCGAATGAAGCAGTAGACGTCAATGTAGATCAACCTGAGCAGGTGCGTGTTCGTGCGGCTAAGCGTGAGCGGCTGCTTGCGGAGGGGCGTAATCCGTATCCTGTGTTGGTGCCGGTTACGGCTTCTATTAGTGAGGTTCGCGCTAAGTATGGTGATCTTGGTGCGGGGGATGAGACTGATGATTTTGTTGGTGTTGCTGGGCGGGTGATGCTTTCGCGTAATACTGGCAAGTTGTGTTTTGTTACGTTGATGGATGGTGAGGGCAACAGGTTGCAGGCTATGTTGTCGGCTCGCGAGATCGGTGCTGATTCATTGAAGAGTTACAAGGCCGACGTTGACTTGGGCGATCACTTGTTTGTGTATGGTCGGGTTATTTCTTCGCGTACTGGCGAGCTGTCGGTTATGGCCACTCCGGGGAGCACTCCTGATGAGCGTACCGGGGTTGTTCCTCCGGCATGGATGCTTACGTGTAAGTCCATTTTGCCTTTGCCGAAGACGTTTGAGGGCAAGGATGGGGCGTCGGTGCTGTCTGAGGAGCAGAGGGTGCGTAGGCGTGAGCTGGATATGATTATGCGGCCGCGGGCGCGTGAGATGGTGCGTCTTCGTGCTCGCGTGGTGAAGTCTTTGCGTGATTACTTTGATGAGCAGGGCTTTATCGAGATGGAGACTCCGATTTTGCAGAACCTGCACGGTGGGGCGGCGGCTCGTCCGTTTACCACTCACATGAATGCTTATGACACGGATCTGTACTTGCGTATTGCGCCTGAGCTGTTCTTGAAGCGGTGCCTGATTGGTGGCATTGAGCGCAACTTCGAAATTAACAGGAATTTCCGTAATGAGGGCGCTGATTCTTCGCACTCGCCTGAATTCACCATGCTTGAGGCCTACGCGGCTTACGGCAACTACGACACTATTGCCCAGTTGACCAAGGAATTGATTCAGAACGCGGCTGTGGCTGCTACTGGGTCTACGCTGGTTACTTTGGCTGATGGTACTGAGTATGACTTGGGTGGGGATTGGAAGGAGATGGATTTGTATTCGACTCTTTCTGAGAAGATTGGCGAGCAGATCACTCCCGAGACTCCGCGTGAGCGGCTGGTTGAGCTGGCTGAAGAGCGCGGGATTGTTGTCGAGGACTACTACGTGCCGGGCAAGTTGGCTGAGATGTTGTGGGAAGAAGAGGTTGGCGATGATTTGTATGAGCCGACTTTCGTGAAGAATTTCCCTGAGGATACTTCTCCGCTGGTCAAGCAGCATCGGTCTCGTAAGGGTGTTGTAGAGAAGTGGGATTTGTACGTGCGCGGGTTTGAGTTGGCTACTGGGTATTCGGAGCTGAACGACCCGGTGGTTCAGCGTGAGCGTTTCGAGAAGCAGTCTTTGGATGCGGCTAATGGTGATCCTGAGGCTATGGAAGTTGATGAGGAGTTCTTGCATGCTATCGAGTTGGGCATGCCCCCGGCTGGTGGTATGGGCATGGGGATTGATCGCTTGCTCATGGCTATTACCGGCCTTGGTATCCGCGAGACCATCACCTTCCCACTAGTCAAACGACAGAGCTAACTAAGAGGCAAAGGTGGCTCCGCGTTAGCGGAGCCACCTTTTTTTAGTGGTAGATTTTAGCTGAGCCGAAAAGGGGGACAGGTGGTAGATTCGCAGCTCAACGCCCACAGCAGGGAACAAGCCATAGCGCAAATGAGTGCGGGCAAGATCTTCGACGTCCTCGTAATTGGGGGAGGCATAAATGGGGCTGGAATTGCCCTTGAAGCTGCTAGCCGGGGCCTGCAGGTGTGCCTTGTGGAAGCTCAGGACTGGGGCGAGGGAACGTCCTCCAGAACCAAAGGGATCATCCACGGGGGCATATCTTGGCTCGAAAATAATCAGCTGCGGCAGATAGCGAAAGTTGCCAACGAACGCGGAATTCTTTTGCAAAAAACCGCTCCCCACCTGGTGAAACTAATGCCCTTCATCTGGCCCATAGAAAAGGGACTGAAGGGGCGCATCCGGCAGCTCGGCATAGCATTCTTACACGACATGATTATCAGAGCCGGGGTGCGTGGGGCAGTGCCGCCCCCGCGAGCATGCGGAGTAAAAGAAGCTGTGCGTGCCTTTCCCTCGTTTGCGAAAAGCCCCTCGGCTGGGGCGCTGCGCTTTTTTGATGCGGTAGTAACAGATACCCGCCTAGTTATTGCCGTCTTGCGCACGGCCCGGCAATACGGGGCAGTAGTAGCTTCACACCTGCAAGCCACCAAAATCCTGCGCGATGCCTCTCAGAAAGTAAACGGGGCGCAGGTAGTAGACCAGCTGCAACCCGACCGGCAGTTTAGAATTAGGGCCCGCCACACCGTACTGGCTACCGGGCCTTGGGTGGCCTCGTCGAGCCTGCAAATGTCACCGGACCTTGCCGACAAGGTCCACCTGGAAAAGGGCATCAACATTGCTGTGCCGCGCCAGGCCATTCGCGGTTCCACGGGCGTTTGTCTATCCTCCGGCGGTCACCTGCTCAGCCTGGTTCCCAGGCGCACCCACTGGATCATAGGCACGGACTACCGCGCCTTTGCAGGGGATAAGGCAAAGCCGCCGGTTAGCGAACAGGAAATAGCTGCCCTGTTGGAACAAGTAAACGAACATCTGGCGGTGCCGCTAAGGCGGGACCAGGTGGTTGCAGCCTGGGCCGGGGTACGCCATCTGATTGCCGACCGGGACCATCCGCAGGGTGAACCTATGCGGTGGCCGCACATTTTAGATGTGGGCTCGGGGATTACCGCCATTTTTGGTGGGGCCATGACCTTGTACCGCCTTACAGCCGAGCGAACTGTAGACCAGATCCTGGCGCATTTGGGCAAATGGCAGCCCTCCCGCACAGCGAAGCTGCCGTTGGTTGGGGCAGCCGGCTACACAAAGCTGTGGAATACCCGCTATTCCGTGGCTGCCAACAGTGGCATAGATTCGGTACACGTGGCTTCGCTGCTCAACAGGTATGGCGACGAGGCCGAAATGCTGCTCGCCAAAATTCGTACTGATCCGCAGATGGGGCAAACTATTCCGGGCGCACAAGAGCGGCTCAAAGTGGAAATCTTTTGGGCCCTGCAAGCCGAGGGCGCGCTCACCCTCACCGACGTAATTGAGCGACGCCTTATGCTAGGGCGGCGCCATCAAGATGACGGCAAGGAGGCCGCCCCAGCAATCGCAGAAGTGGTCGCTGACGTGTGCGGTTGGGATAGTGCAAAGAAAGAAGCGGAACTAAACAGCTTCTTTGCCAGGCACTAAAGAATTTCGGTTGGGTCGAATTCCTCGAGCGGAATAATGTGCAACCTGGGTAGCGGAACCTGGAAGGCGTGCATGTCGTATTCCATGTCTATGATCTCGATGCCCTGCTCCACAAAGTCGTTGAAAGCAATCGACAAGAATTCGCGGAAGCACATGATTCCCACACGCCGTTCGTCGCTGAGCAAATCCTGCACCTGGGGAAGAAAATCTATGTCGTGGGTTCCCAAAATCACGTCGCCCTCGCCCTGATCCAAGATCGCGTCAAGGGTGCGCTGAATACCGATATCGACCACCTTGTCCTCGGGATTGGTGGACGAAAGTGGTACGGGCGTATAACCCATCGCAACTAGCGCTTGTACGAAGGCCATGGGGAGGTGTCCGGAAGAAGCGTTCAGGAAGAATAGGCCGTGGACCTCGCCTTCCCAATGTTCGTGGGCATATTCGAGAATGCGATCCCACCGGGGGCGTTCCTCAGACTCGGGGCGGTGGCCGAGGACAGACATGCCTAAAGTGGCGTCAATATTTTCCCCATCTATAACTACGTAAGTTAATTTATTACTCATGTTCTTTAGGCTACTAGCTGACCAGCCAATATTCCTAGGAAAAAAATCATGGAGGCTGCACAAAATGTTTTTTGTCGCCAAACTACTGTGAGTCCTCGCTGGGGGCAATATTGTTGTTCCTGAAAAACCGTCGAAGGGACAACGATGTCAATAACGCCGAAAAACTCTGGCGTGCTCGCGCGTGCGGGCGGTGCAGTTCTGGCTTCGGGAGCACTACTCTTTAGTGGGGTTTCCCTGGCAGTAGCAGACCCCGCTCCCACGCCCACTGATCAAGACAACTCGCAAGCGAGGATTGCCAAGGAGGGCGAAGACCATCCCGCTGCCCCCGCAAAAGATCAGCCCGAGCAGGCTGACGGAGCGCAGAAGGCCGAAGCGCCCGCCAAAAAACCCGCGCCCTCAGCTAAGAAGCAGGAGCCGGCTCCAAAGGGTGAGCCCGGCAGGCCTGCCGAGGGCGAAGAAACATCCCTGCAACTTTCGGATGGGACGCTGAAGGTGCAGATGGCCCGCGCTTATCCTGCCGTGTTGAAGTGGCAAAAAGACGGGCGGGAAGTAGCTGGGTCGGCTGAAAAAATTTCTTCTTTGCAGGTGGATGAGCAGCCGCAGAAGGCCGAATTCAAACTCGCCGAAACTGGCCCCGCGAAAGCTGTTTGGAAGGTGTCTCTGCCCGATCTCTCGGTAACCATGGATGCTGTGGCAACGGTTAGCGAGGGTACCTGGAAACTCACCCTCACGAATTTGGTAGATCCGCAGCACAAGGTACACCGGGTGCGCATTCCCGCCCTCGGGCTGGTAAAAGTAGCCCCTGAAGGGAAACTAGCGCTTACCCGCCTCAGCGTAGACCGCGAAAACAGCGGGGACCTGTTCACTACAGCTAAAGAACTGAAAAAGTCCTCGTACCGTTCTTGGCTCGCCGTCCCCACAACCGGTGGGCTTTCCTTCGGGATGGAATCGAATGCAGTAGACGACGGCAGTGCGAATTACCCGGAAAAGGATCTGCGCACGGATGGACGCTGGGAAACGCGTGCCGCTTCCACCGCAACCATCTATCCGGGCACCTTCACTTGGAGGGGAGCAGCTGCCACCGACGCCATTGGCAACGATGCTGACCCCTGGATTGGCATAAAACCAGTAGCCGACGCCAACAAAGATGGCAAAGTGGACTGGCAAGATGGGGCCACTGCCCTGCGCTCGCTGCGCAAGGGGCCAAACGGTTCCCAAGAAGTGCCAAACAAGGTGATCACCCGGATCCCCTTCAACATTGTTTCGCAAGCCACGCACCCGTTCTTGAGGACTCTTGACGACACGAAGCGCATTTCGCTCGCAACCGACGGGTTAGGGCAGCAGATTCTGCTCAAGGGCTACCAGGCAGAGGGGCACGACAGCGCCCACCCCGACTACGCCGGTCACTACAACGAGCGGGCAGGCGGGCTTGAGGATTTGAAGACTTTGGCAAAATCAGCCGCCAACTTCAACGCTAACCTAGGCGTGCACGTAAACGTCACAGAATCCTATTCAGAAGCGCATAACTTTAGTGAGGAACTGCTGAACTGGCCACCCCAAGCTGCCTGGGGGTGGATGAACCAGGCCTACACGATCGATTCGGCAAAGGACTTGGGCACCGGTAAGGTGTTGAATCGTTTTGCGCAGCTGCGCAAGGAAGTTCCCCAGAATTTGGACTGGGTTTACTTGGACGTCTACCGTGACTTCGGTTGGGAGCCGAACCGCCTGGGTGCAGAGCTGCAAAAGCAGGGTTGGAAAGTAGGGTCTGAATGGTCATACTCCCTGCCCGAGGTCTCTTTGTGGTCGCACTGGGCAAATGACGAAAAATACGGTGGCAGCAACAACAAGGGCATCTCCTCGAAGGTGTTCCGCTTTGTCGAGAACTCTCGGCGCGACACCTTCAACCCAGATCCGATCTTGGGTAATACCAACGTGGTCGAGTTCGAAGGTTGGACTGGCCACGTGGATTACGGCCCGTTCATTACTAACGTGTGGGAACGCAACTTGCCAACCAAGTTTTTGCAGAGCAGTCCCATTCGCAGTTGGGAAAAAGGAAAAATAACGTTTGAAAATGGCACCGTAGCCACCTCCCCCAAGAGCAAAATAGATGGGCGGACCATTCCTACCGATCGCCACATAACCTACGAGGGCAAGACGGTGTACAAAGATGGCGCGTATCTGTTGCCGTGGTCCGATGGCGGCCACGACAGGCTATACCATTACAACGCTCAGGGCGGCACCACCACGTGGGAACTGACCGGAAAATGGGCTGGGGTGAGCTCACTGAAGGTATACAGGCTTACAGATATTGGTCGCGAAGCACTCGGTACCGTACCGGTCTCGAACGGCCGGGTTACTTTGAAGGCCGCTGCCAAAACTGCCTACGTACTAGACACCAGCGACCGGACGGTAGATCCTAACTGGGGCGAGGGCAGCGGGATCTCGGACCCCAGCTTCTTCTCGGGAAACTTGGATGCGTACAGGGTCAAGGGCAAGGCGCGCGTGGTGCGCACAGACAGGGGCAATTTCCAGGCTGAGCTAGGCAAGGGCAACTCTTCGATTGCCACCACCTTTAGGGGAGGAAACTTGCCTGCGGGCACCTACAATGCCTCGGCGTGGATAGAAATAGATCCGCGCGCCGTACGCCAGGTGAACTTGCAAGTGTGTGGCGAGGGCGTAAAACCAGCGGGCACGCAACGCGCGATAGGGGGAATTCCCACCACTGTGCTGACCTCCACAACGGCAATTAACGCTACGGCCTCGGACGAGAAATTGGGAACCTACTTCCAACGTGCTCGCGTCACCTTCACCACCAGTGGGGGCAAAGTGAATTTCAAGATTGGAGCAGCAGCGGGTAACGCCAGGGTGAGCATAGACGATTTGCGGCTTACCAGTTACGTTCCGTCAAAGTCAGTGAAGAACGCGATTGTTGCCGAGGACTTTGAGCACCCAGACGTGGGCTATTGGCCCTTTGTCACCGGTGAAGCTAACAAGGGCGGGGATGCTCGCACTCAGCTTGCCGAACGCCACGAACCATACTCCCAGCGGGGTTGGTGGGGGCGCAATTCCGCCGGCCAGGTAGTGAAGGGGGCTAAGCTCATAGACAACGTGCTCGAGGGCAAGTGGTCGCTTATGGCACACGAGGAAAATCCCGGCTTGGTGCTGCGTACTACTACGGCTACGGTTCCGTTCCAAAAGGGACACAAGTATAAGGTGAGTTTCGACTACCAGGTGGCTCTGCCACACACTTACAAGTTTGTGGCCGGCATTGACCGGACTGGGAAGACTGAGCGCATAGTCGAGAACCAATTTGCCCCCACCCACGGCACCGCCCATTTCTCGAAGGTGATTGAAGTGGGCGAGGGCGCCTACTGGTTTGGGATTGAAAAGCTGGCAGGTGGTTGGCAATCGGATATGACTATTGACAATGTAGTGGTAGAAGATCTGACCCCCGAGCTCGAAGATCCAAACACCGCCCAAGTAGAGCCGTGTATGGAAGCCGAAACTGAACCGGGTACCGCTCCCTGTAGTGAGCCTGGAACGAAACCGGGTAGCGAACCGGGTGCAAAGCCCGCCCCGGGCAAAGACAGCGGACAGAACGCTAGCCAGGGCCAAAAGCCCAACGGGCAAGGCTCGGGCAAAGGCAATAAAGCCGCGCTCAAAAAGGGTCGCGCCCTAGCTGGTACAGGCGCCGGGGCTGCAGCTCTGGTAAGCGTAGCGGGCCTGTTACTTACAGGAGGTGGCATTATTTTAGCCCGCCGGAAGGAAGACTAAAATAAAAAGTTGCGCTCCCCAGGCCAGGGGAGCGCAACTTTATTTAAGGCTAGAACTACTCGGATTTTTTGTTCTTCAAAGCGGCCAGGCGAGCTTCGACCTCGCTTTGCTGACCCATCTTTTCGAGTTCCTCGAACTGCGATTCGAAGGAATCTTGCTGCAGCTCAATCTTGCCCGCAGCCTGGGCTTCTTGGCGGCGAATATTTTCTTCCCAGCGGCTCAGCTCAGAAGTGGGGTCCATGACGTTGATGGAACTCATGGCGTCGTGCACCTTGTTCTGGGCCTGCGCGGTCTTCTGCCTTGCCACAAGCTGGTCGCGCCTAGATTTCAACTGGTCGAGCTTGACCTTCATGTCATTCAGGCCAGCCTTGAGCTTTTCGACTACCTCGGTTTGCGAAGCGATCATAGGATCGGCAGTCTTGATCTGCTCTTCGAACTGCAGCTGCTTGGTTAGAGCCATCTTGGCCAGATTGTCGAACTTGTCGGCCTGGGCACTGTCCCCGCCGGCGCGCAGCTCGTCGGCTTTGGAAGAGGCCGCTTCGGCTTTGCGTCCCCACTCGGCCACCGCATTCTTATCTTCTTCGCGGTCGCGCTCGGCCAGGCGCAGGTTGCCCACGGTTTGAGCCACCGCATTCTGGGCGTCTGCGATCGAGTTCGTGTAGTCGCGGATGAGCTGATCTAACATCTTTTCTGGATCTTCGGCCCTATCTAGGAGGGCGTTGATATTTGCCTTTGCAAGTTGGGTGATGCGACCCAGGATTGATTGTTTTTCTGCCATTTTTAGCCTTTCTAAAGGTTGAAAATCTGAAAACTAGAATTTGCCGCCGCCGAAGGAACCGCCGAAGCCACCCCCGCCGCCGAAGGAACCGCCCCCGAAGGAGCCGCCGAAAGTGCCCCCCGACCCCCAGTCGGAGGAGTCCCAATCAGAAGAGCCCCAATTGGAGTGATGCCCGCCCGAAAGCAGTCCACCTAGCAAGAATGAACCAAAGTCGATACCTGGAGCCCGGTAGGCCTCCCGCATCTGCCCGCCGCCCCCGTCGCGTAGCTCGTTGATGGCCTGCAGCGCGTCCTTGTCGGCCTCGGTAACTAGGGCTACCGCGGTGGAAATGTCCGAATCTTCGAGTTGCCTGGCGTTTTCCAGCTTGTTCTTGGCCTGGGAGACTAGTGAACGCACCTCCACATCCACCACGCCGCGGTAGGGCGAGATTAGCGATTCGGCCTCGGAAATGTGCGCTTGGGCGCTCTGCTTGCGATCGTTGTAGATGCCAGCTTTGCGCGAGTCGCGTTCGTTTTGCTCGCGAATTGGGTCCAGCACATTGTCGAGGGCGTCCTCGGCAGTGCGGATGCGTTCGGCGGCCGCCAGCGGGTCGGCTTTGCCCGCCCGAGCTGATTGGGCGAAGGCGATAGCCTCCTTGGCTTCGGCCACTAGCGGTTCGAATAGTGACTGACCGCGTTTCTTGTTCTCGCGAGCTACGTCGTCTAGGTCGGAGCTGATAGAGCCAATAGCGCGCAGTAGGGACTGGTTTGATTCGGCCAGATTTTGCCGGGCATTCGTGATTCCGGAAAGTAGCCCGTTTGCCTGCGTAATAGCGCGCCGAGCCAGGTGTAGGCGCTCGACGGCCTGAGCGCGATCGTCGGCGGCGAATGCCTGCTTGCCGTCGGCAACAGTTTGGGCTGCAGAATCCAACAGGGCTTCCGCCTGGTCCGCGTTGTCTTCAATCGAGGACAGATTCACCCCCGGGAACGACAGGTGTAGGTTTTTCAATTCCTCGCGGGCAGCGGGCAGGCTGTCGCGCGATTCGTCAATCCTAGTCTGGGCATCGGCCAGCCCCTTGTCGGCCTGGGCCTGGTCGTTAGATAGGTCGGAAAACTCCTGACGTTTCGCCTGAATGATTTGCAGAGCAGTTTGGGCATGTTCAAGCACTTGGTTGGCCAGGGAATAGCGTTGGGAAGAATCCGAGGCCGAATTCATCTGCTTGAGCAATCCCAATGCCTGATCGCGTTCCTTTGAAGCGCTCTGATAGGCGGCCTGGAAAGAATCGGTGCGGGTAGTGCCGAACTGGGCTTTGGCGAACTGCACGTCCTCTTCGGCAGCGCGAACCGCGTTGTCGGCCTCTAGAGCAGCTGACCCAGCTTTAGAAACCGTCTGGTCGATTTGCTGGTCAGATGGGCCGGAAGCGGTGGGGGCATTAGCAGGCTTTCCGGAGGACTTGCGATTGCGCCACACAAAGAAACCAACTACGAGCAAGCCTATTAGCAGTACGGGCCCCACTCCGAGGCGTCCGATCCCGCTTCCCCCGCCCGAGCTGTGGCCGGAACTGTTCCCCGGGGTGAGCTTAGTCATCTGTTCGGCCGCAGCGACCGAGGCGCCAGCCCAATCCTCACGAGAGAGTGCGGATACGGCAGCCTGGTCGATCTGCTCCTTTTGTGAATCGGAAAGGCGTACCTGGTCGCCATAGCAAAAACCGTAGTCGTGGGTGCGAACCGCAACTACTAGCAACACGTTGCGCCCCAACAGAGAAGATTTGCGCAAAGTCTGTTCGCACCAGGCGTTGGTGGATTGCCCAGAAAAATCGTTCACATAAACGGCATTGAAATTGCCGGCCTTAGAAGATCGGGTCTGTTTGGCAGCCTCGCGAGCCTTGGCTAGCTGACCCGAATCCATCACTTGGGCACGATCCGAAATCATGTCCTCTATCGAATAGGGGTCCTCGGCTAGGGTAGGTGCGGGGAGGGCGAAAACTACCGCCGCGGTTGCAGCTAGAACTGCTCCTGCCTTACGAACAAAAGAAAAACGCGTCATGGGTGCATTATCGCAAGTATTAGCGGCTTTTGCCTGCCTAGCTGCAACGAGATTCGCGGGATGCGAAAAACGCACTATAGTGAGCAACGAAATAACGTCCGGCGACTTAGCTCAGCTATCATTAGGTGACGTATTGGAGTACTTAAGGAGTAAAAGTGCCAGCTGGCAAAGTGAAGTGGTTTGACGGCGACCGCGGGTTTGGCTTTATCGCGGGCGACGACGGGGCAGAAGTATTTTTGCATGCGTCTGCTCTTCCCGCTGGTACCACGCACCTGAAAGCGGGTACCCGGGTGGAATACTCGGTGGCTGACGGGCGCAAAGGCCCGCAGGCGTTCGGCCTCACCGTTGAAGCGCCCATGCCCTCCTTAGCGAAGCAGGCGCGCCGCAAACCGGCAGTCATGGTGCCGGTTGTAGAAGACCTAATTAAACTGTTGGACTACTCTTCGGCCTCCCTCCGCAAGGGGCGCTACCCGGCCAACGGCAAGAAGATCGCTTCGGTCCTGCGCGCAGTTGCGGATGATTTCGATGCCTGAAACAGACAAGGTTTTGGCGGCAGCCGTCGAGGTGGCAAGGCAGTCACTTTTGTCTATCGCAAAAGAAGACGAGATTGGCAAGCACTTAGGTTTCGTCCTCGACGATGTTCGCCTTGGTACGCATTCCTTCGAATGCCTCAAGCCGGGTTACCGCGGATGGCATTGGGTGTCCACGGTGGCGCGTGTACCTCGGGGACGCAAAGCGACTATTTGCGAGGTGGCCCTAATTCCCGGCCCCGATGCGTTGCTGGCGCCCAAATGGGTGCCTTGGAAAGAGCGGCTCAAGCCAGGCGACCTGCGCGAGGGCGACACGCTGCCGTACAAGGAACAAGACGAGCGGCTCGAACCGGGCTACAGCCAGGTCGATCCAGCCAACCGCGACGCCCTCCAAATTGACGAAGTAGGGCTAGGGCGGGAGCGCGTGCTTTCTGAAGAGGGGCGCGCGCAGGCGGCCCGCCGGTGGTACCGCTCCCGCGAACATGGCCCTGCCCGCCCTCGCAAAAGAGGCGGCGAACAGTGTTCTACCTGTGGTTTTCTGGTGAAGTTGCACGGGTCTATGCGCACCCTATTCGGGGTTTGTGCCAACGAATGGTCACCGCAAGATGGGGCGGTGGTAAGTCTCGACCACGTGTGTGGGGCACATTCGGAAACCGACGAGGCCGTCCGTCCTACCACAGTGCCGCAAAACGAAGCAGCTCTGAGCGAGGACGACCTGGAGGTCAGTGCCCGCTAACGTGGCACGAAGAACATTTTCGCGAAAACCGCTATTTTTCGCCGTTTATTCGCTCTAGTACAGATAAGTGTGAGGAAACAGTTTTCCTCCCCAGACGAAATTTTGAAACGATTGGCACGGATTATTCCCCCATTGAATTGGAAAAGACGTGGCAACAAACACTACTGCCCCTGCCAAAGGCAGCGGGCTCGATAAGTTCTTTCACATTACTGAGCGCGGTTCAACAGTAGGCCGGGAATTCCGGGGCGGGCTGGTGACCTTCTTCGCGATGGCCTACATTCTGGTGGTCAACGCGAATCTGCTCGGAGGCGTAGACTCGTCCATTCCGCCCACTGCAATCGCTGCAGGGACAGCGCTGATCGCGGGCCTCATGTCGATCCTAATGGGAGTCGTCGCGAACTATCCGCTCGCCCTCGCTGCCGGCATGGGGCTGAACGCCATGGTGGCATTTACGCTTTGTGGTGCGATGGGTCTTTCCTACGCCGAGGCCATGGGCCTAATCTTCTGGGAAGGTGCGGCAATTACCGTGCTCGTACTAACTGGACTGCGCGAGGCGGTGTTCCGGGCAGTCCCGGCGGAGCTCAAAACAGCGATCTCGGTAGGTATTGGTCTGTTCATCGCGTTTGTAGGCCTATTAAACGCGGGGGTCATTCGCCCCGGCGGCACTCCCGTCCAGCTGGGCATCGACGGTTCGCTAGCCGGGTGGCCCGCCTTCATCTTCGTGGTCGGCCTGCTCTTGATCGTGGTGCTGTACGTGAAGAAGGTGCGCGGGGCGATCTTGATTGGCATCGTGGGAGCCACGACACTATCTGTGATTGTCCAGGCCATCGCCCACGTGCCCGCTATGCACGACGCGACTGGCAAGGTTGCCCACCCCACCGGGTGGGGGCTGAACGCCCCGAATCTTACCGGTTCGCCGATACGACTGCCCGATTTTGCCACTTTGGGGCAGATCGATTTCTTCGGAGCGTTCAACAAGCTCGGCCCCATAGCGGCCGTCTTGATCATCTTTTCGCTTCTGCTTGCCGACTTCTTCGACACCATGGGGACTATGGTGGCGATTGGTGCCGAAGGCGATCTACTCGACGAGAACGGTGTACCGCCGCATTCTGACCGCATCTTGCTAGTTGACTCGCTGGCAGCTGCCATTGGCGGTCTGGCAGGCACCTCTTCGAATACGTCTTATGTGGAATCGTCGGCAGGTGTTGGCGAGGGCGCACGCACCGGCTTGGCAACGGTGTTTACGGGTTGCTTCTTCCTGGCCTCGGTATTCTTCTCGCCGCTGGTTGAAGTAGTGCCCTCGGAGGCAGCTTCTACCGCGCTTGTGTTCGTAGGATTCCTAATGATGCAGCAGGTGCTCGACATCGACTGGAAGGACCCCGAAATCGCCATTCCGGCATTCTTGACCGTGGCTATGATGCCCTTCGCCTATTCGATAACGGTAGGCATCGGGGCGGGGGCTATCGTGTGGACGGTAATCAAGCTGGCCAGGGGCAAGGTCCGCCAGATCCACCCCCTGATGGCCTTAGTGGCAATTCTGTTTGTCTGCTACTTTGTGCTAGGCCCGATTAAGGCGCTGTTTGCCTAAATAGAGTTAGCAAATAAAAAAGGAAGAGCAAGCCAATCTTGCTCTTCCTTTTTTATGCCTGCGCCGCGGCGCAAAATGCGCAAGGATGAATGTATGGGAAGAACTTTTGCGTCGCTGCACTACAGGAGCTACCGCCTGTGGTTCGTTGCCTCGCTGTTCGCTAACGTCGGCACTTGGATGCAGCGGGTAGCCCAGGACTGGGTGGTGCTCACCGAACTAACCGACAATTCCGGTTTTGCGGTAGGAGTAACCACCGCCCTCCAATTCTTGCCGACCCTGCTGTTCGGTGCAGCCGCGGGCGTGCTAGCGGACCGGCTAGATCGGCGCAAACTGCTAATTGTGACCCAGTCGGCCATGGGGGTGCTCGCCCTCGCGATGTCACTGCTACTGCTTTCAGGGCTTGCCGAACTCTGGCACCTGTACGTCTTTGCGTTTCTTTCGGGGTGCGTGGCGGCAGTGGACACCCCGGTGCGGTTGGTCTACATCTCCTCATTAGTGCCGCCCAACAAGCTCCCCAATGCGGTGGGGCTCAACTCCACTTCCTTTAATATGGCGCGCCTAGTAGGCCCGGCCGTAGCAGGTATTGCGGTGGCAGCAGTAGGGCCGGGGTGGGTGTTCCTATTAAATGCTTTGACTTTTGCGGGGCCCGTGGCGGTCATGTTCATGATTCGCGAGACATATGTAGCCACCTCCGCTAAGAAGCCCGAGCGCAAAGGAATGTTCATCCAAAGGTTTTCGCTATATCAAGCGACGCAGCGACATCGTGGTAATCATGGCCATTGCGGGAGTGGTCTCTGCATTCGGGCTGAACTTCCAGATGACCACGGCAATAATGGCCCGCGTCCAGTTCCATCGGGGGCCCGAGGCGTACGGACTGCTCACCTCTGCGATGGCTGTGGGGACGCTAACTGGAGCACTGTTGGCGGCGCGTCGGCGCTACCCGCGAGTACGCACTGTGGTGGTTGCAGCCCTAGCCTTTGGGGTGGCTTCCGGGGCCGCCGCCCTCGCCCCAGGATACTGGTCGTTTGCGCTACTGCTAATCCCCACAGGTCTTGCCACCCTCACTATGCTCACTACGGCGAACGCTGCGATTCAGATGTACACCCACCCCTCCATGCGAGGGCGCGTTATTTCCATCTACCAGACGGTGAACATGGGTGCTACCCCCATTGGGGCGCCAATCGTGGGGTGGGTAGCCCAGGTCTGGGGGCCGCGCTGGTCTATTGGGATAGGTTCTCTTGCCGCCGTGGCAGTAGCTGTGGTCATGGGGGCTTGGGCATGGCACAGGTGGCAGGTCGAGGTGCATTTACAAAAGAAGCGCCCCTTTGTCTCTTCCTATGGGCCCCGGGAACGCGCTGACGACGAATAGGTGGGGGCGGGTGCCAAAGGGCGGATCCAAGGAGGGTGAGCTCGGCTATGGACACCGGCAGATACGGAGCGCTCAGAGCTGCCGTACTGGTTAGAATTAATGGCAGCTTTTATATTAGGAGGGGCACGTGGGCAATCTGATCGATACCACCGAAATGTATCTAAAGACTATCTACGAGATGGAAGAGGACGGAATCCCACCCCTACGCGCGCGAATCGTTGAAAGGCTGGGCCAATCAGGGCCGACCGTTTCCCAGACGGTGGCACGAATGGAACGCGACAAGCTGGTTTTTGTTGGCGACGATCGCATCATTCAACTTTCTAAAGAGGGCCGCAAGCGCGCTACTGAGGTAATAAGAAAGCACAGACTTGTTGAATGCCTACTCGTGGGGCCCCTAAAACTTCCCTGGGCGGAAGCTCACGAGGAAGCCTGCAGGTGGGAACACGTCCTCTCTAAAAAGGTCGAGGAACGCCTTGCGGACGTGTTGGGCGATCCCGCCTGCGACCCCTACGGAAACCCAATACCTGGCCACAAGCCTGAAGAACGCCCAGCCGAGGTAGCCGCTAGCGAGGTCGAGCTAGACGGCAACGAGTTCCAGATCACGCGATTTGGGGAGCCGCTGCAGGCTGAAGAGAACGTCTTAACAAAGTTGCAACAGATTTCCATACAGGTTGGAGCGAAGGTAACAATTTTGCTCAAGGGTAATGAAGCTGTCCTCAAAACCGCTGCTTCCAGGGGAAATGTCTCCTTTGACGCCTCCTTACTGGCGCACCTGTTCGTGGTCAAAAAGTAATCTGAGCGTGATCTGTCCCGCGTTTCTGTAATAAAAACGTGACAAACCGTTATCTTCCGGTTATGCTTTTTTCGTTAGATCTTCAGATCGCGTTTTGGCGGGTCCCCGTTACTCGCCCCGCCAGGACGGAAACCAATGAGCAACAGTTGCGAGTGCCGCCTAGGCGGGGAAACAAACAGGAGCAATCTTGGCTAAGCAGTCCGCCGGCCGGCATCGCGCAGCGTGCCGCCCCTCCACGCCACTGACCGAACTGGGCAACTCTCTTGCCTCGCCTACCGTCCGCCGTCGCGCAGGCGCGGTTGTAGGTACCTCCATCGCTCTGTCAGGTGTGGTTGTAGTTCCGGCCCTAGCAGGAACCGTTGGGCATCAGGCGCCCACTACCAAGGGCGTGGATGTGGCCCACATGGCCAAGACCCTCAAGCACAATGCCGACACCAACAAGCAGCAGGTAGTTTCTAAGGCTGCTACTTGGCAGAACGGTGCCGCTACCCAGAAGGTCACTTCCGAGGTTGCCCCCGCCCCTCGCCAGCAGGCTCGCGCACAGGCAGCAGCTGCCACGTCCGAGGGGGGCTCCGCCTCCTCTGTGCAACAGCTCGGCCACGACCAGGCAACCGGAAACGCCATCATCGATATTGCGATGCGCTACCTGGGTATGCCCTACGTTTACGGCGCTGCAGGTCCGGATGCCTTCGACTGCTCTGGTTTCACCCAGGTAGTGTTCGGCCAGGTCGGGATTTCGCTGCCGCACCAGTCCGAGGGCCAGGCTGCCGCCCTCGCCGGATCCGAGGTTTCTGCTGCCGAAGCACAGCCGGGCGATCTGATGTGGACTCCGGGTCACGTTGGCATCTACCTTGGCAACGGTCGCATGATCCATGCTGCCACCCCTTCAACTGGCGTCACTGTTGGTGACGTGTACACCTCCTTCCACTACTACCGCACCGCAAAGTAGTACTTAGACTTTTTAGAACGCGCCCTTATTGCTCGGGGCGCGTTCTTTTTATGTACACAAGTGGGTATTCGTGCAAAAGGGCACTTTTAATGTGAGAAGTGGCGTACGCGTTTTTATCCCCTTCGGGCCGCGAATAGGGCACAATAGGAGTTAGATGTTACCTTTTGGGAGGTTCTTATGTCTGGCAACGCAATACTGGTTGGTGTCGATGGTTCAAAGGAGAGCTTGCAGGCTGTCGAATGGGCGGCTGCACGCGCCAATCGTACTGGTAGTGAGCTAACTATTGTTTGTGCGTATGCACTCCCATCTTTTACCGCCGCTTCCTTAGATGGCGGCTATGCGGCCTTGGACGACGAAACTATAAAAGCTTCAGCGCAGGCAGTTGTCGACGAGGCCGCACAAGTGGCCGAGCGTGATGGCCTCACGGTGAACACCCTGCTCGAACCCGGCGATCCCGCCGGCGTGCTAATCGACCTGTCGCACGAATACCAGCTGGTTGTGGTGGGCACCCGCGGGGGAGGGGGGTTCGCCGACCGGCTACTGGGCACGGTGTCCTCGGCTTTGCCTGCCCACGCGGCTTGCCCGGTGGTTGTGGTGCCACGCCACAAGTCGGGTCCGGCATTCACCCCGGCTGAAAGAATTGTTGTTGGCGTCGACGGCTCTGCTGCCGCAAGCCCTTCACTAAACTATGCGGTTGCCGAAGCTGAGGCTTGGGGGGCTGAACTCACAGTCGTTTCTGCGGTGCCTTTGGCTACGTCCTCGTCCACTATGGGCTGGTTCCCGGCCTCTGTGGATCGGGACGCCGTTATTGAAGATACGCGCCAGCGTCTTACAGAATTGGTCGAGGGCGTGCAGGGCGATTCCAAGATAAAGATCCGCCGCCATGCTCTCGATGGCAACGCGGCGGCACTGCTGACCGAGTTTTCTACCGCCGTCGATTTGGTTGTGGTGGGTACCCGTGGGCGGGGCGGGTTCGCGGGCTTGCTGCTTGGTTCCACTTCCCAGGCGGTGCTCGGGCATTCGCAGTGTCCGGTAATGGTTGTTCCCACCCGCAAACACGACGAGGGCGATTCTGTGGTCCCCAAGTGGAACAGGTAGAGTTCTCGCTTACATTTTTTCTGATGGCCGACTAGTTATTTAACTAGTCGGCCATCATGCTGGTAACCTTGCCTTGTTGCCCTCGTAGCTCAGGGGATAGAGCACCGCTCTCCTAAAGCGGGTGTCGGACGTTCGAATCGTCTCGGGGGCACAATTTTTCTTAGGGCTGCAGGCGGGCCCAGGCCAGTTCTGCCAGTATTTTTGCCGTGTCAGCTACCGCGTAATCCGCAAAGTTTGCTTTTGCAGAGTGGTTGAACTGCACCTTGTGCTCGTCTGTTCCCTCCGGGACTGCCGAGACTCCGATAAAGCAGCCGGGGATCTTCTCGAGTACGTAGGCGAAATCTTCGGAGGCAGCCATGGCGTGGGATTGGGGGAGCCAGCGCTCTTTAAATTTCACTGCTAGGGTGTTTGCCACGAACTGATACTCGGCGGCGTCGTTGAATGTTACCGGGGTAATCGGATCTAGAACGCATTTGGCTTCTACGTTGTTAGCTTTTGCTAGGGAGTGGATTAGTTCCTGGATGCGCGCCTGCAGGCGAATTCGGGTTTTCGGATCCACTGAGCGCATGGTGAAATCCATTTTTGCCTCGTTGGGTATTACGTTTTCGGTAGAGCCGGCGTGGATTTGCCCGCAGGTGACGACCACCGGGTCGAAGGCGTCGAATTCGCGGGCTACTGTTACCTGAATTTCGCTCAAAATTTGTGCGCACGCCATTATTGGATCGTGGGTTTCGTGGGGAGCACTGCCGTGGCCTCCGCGCCCTCGAATAGTCACGTAGAGGTTATCGGACGAGGCCATAGCCCCCGCAGGCCTCGAGAAGATAGTCTTGGCCGGGTAGCGGCCAGCCCACACGTGGCAGGCATAGGCGTGGTCGGGGATGCGTCCGGCAGCTTCCAAGAGCCCTTCCGCAATCATCTTGTCTGCTCCGTGGTAGGCCTCTTCGCCGGGTTGGAACATGAAGATTACGCTTCCGGCAAGCCTCTCGCGCACATGGGCGAGGGCGCGCATGGCTCCAACTAGGCCGGCCATGTGGAGGTCGTGCCCGCAGGCGTGCATATTTCCATTTTTTGAAGCCCAGGGTAGTTTCGTAGCCTCTTTTATGGGGAGGCCGTCCATGTCTGCGCGCAGTAGGACTAGAGGGCCGTCGCCGGCCTGGCCGTGCAGGATTGCCATGTAACCGGTTGAAGACTTGGCTTTTACAACCTCGAGTCCCAGGGAGTCAATTTCGCTTCGGATTCGCCGAGCAGTATTTGGAAGGTCGAGCCCGACCTCGGGAATCTGGTGCAATTCGTGGCGCAGTGCGATCAGCTGCGGAGTGATTCTGTCGATTTCCTGGCCTACTAGGTCGGGCATGGAGACTCCTTCAGAAGTTGTTTGTACTCATTATGCCTGCCTGGGTGGGGTAGGCCCAAAGGAGTTCACTTTGCGGCTTAGGCGGTCAGATCGGTGGCCCCGTCCTTCTTTTCGTTGATCCAAAGCATTGCCAGGGCGGCTACGGCGAGCAGGATTGCTGCAAAACGCATGGCTGCCGCCGGCTGGGCCCCTAACAGGTGCTTGTAGATGGCCCCGAAGCTAAGCGTCTGAAGGAGCTGCGGGACTACGATCATCATGTTTATTATTCCCATGTAGACGCCGTAGCGTTCTTTCGGGATCATGCGTACGGCCATAATGTATGGCACTCCCATGATGGAAGCCCAGGCCACCCCCAAGCCGATGATGGGTATTAGCAGCATTTCCTTCGTGGTCATGGCGGGAAACATAAATAGTCCAACCGCGGCCACGAGCAGGCAAGCGCAGTGGACGGCTTTGGGGCCGATTTTGTGGGCGAGGCTTACTAGGCCGAAGGCACAGCAAAAGGTAACCACGTTGTAGGTGCCGTTGATTACGCCAGTCCAGGCGGTGGCCTCTTTGAACGCGTTCGAGGACGGGGCGTGGGTGCCCCAGACCGCGTCGGCGGCGGTGGCGGCAACGAATTGCCAGTACACGTTCATCGCGAACCATTGGAAAAGGTAGACCAGGGCGAGTTTGCGCAGCCCTTTAGGCATGTCCTTTAGGGCCTGCCAGATTTCGGTGAGTGTGCCTTTCAGCCCCTTCTTTTCTGCTTTGAGGCGTTCGACCTCGGCTTTGGTGGGAGGGATTTCTTTAGTGGATAGGACTGTCACTAGGACCGATCCTATGGAGCAGACGGAGCCGAGCATGAATGAGCCGACCACCCAGTAGGGGATGCCCGCTGAGGTAGAGGAGGTGATTAGTTGTTGGAAGACCCACAGCGACAAATTGGCCAGGGTAATGCCGAGGCCGGTAAAGAAGGATTGCGTGAGGAATCCTTTGGCCAACTGTTTTTCGGGTAGCTTGTCGGCGATAAAGGCGCGGAAGGGTTCCATTGCGGTGTTGTTTGAGGCGTCTAGCAGCCACAGCAAGATGACGGCCATCCACACGGCGGCTACGAAGGGAAACAAAAATAAGCAGATCGAGCATCCAAGTGCCCCCAGCAAAAAGAACGGTTTGCGTCTGCCCCAGCGCGGAGACCAGGTGCGGTCGGAAACTGCCCCGATTAGCGGTTGGATGAACAGGCCGGTAATAGGCCCCGCCATATTCAGTATTGGTAGGGAAGCCGGGTCGGCACCCAGAAATTGGTAGACGGGATTCACTGCAGTTTGCTGCATGCCAAACGAATATTGGATGCCGAAGAAACCGAAGTTCATCAGCATAATTTGTGCGGTGGATAGGTGCGGCTTGGATTCTGGGCGTTGGCTAGCCTCTTGGGCGCTCACGGCTTGCTCCTAGTTGGGGTAGGGGATATTTATACAATAGTGACTTTGTGGGGACTCTTCGATTAGAAAGCCCATTTTGGTTCGTCCTCGCCCGTTTTGCCCTAACCTGTAGACACTAATGTTTGGAGGCGACAATGATCCCACCCGATCCTGATCAATCGTTCACCCTCAGCCAGCCTGACTACGCTGACTCAACCCAGTTGATCACTTACGCAAACCGCTTTGGGCAGAATCTTTCAGAGCTGGGCGAACTGTTGGAAGACCTGCGCGAGGTTTTTGACGGGGTGCACATTTTGCCTTTCTTCACCCCTTTCGACGGGGCGGATGCGGGCTTCGACCCTGCCGACCACACCAGCGTCGACCCGCGCTTGGGCAGCTGGGAGCAGGTGCGCAGCATTTCCCAGCACTTCACGGTTATGGCCGACATGATCGTCAATCATCTGTCCTACAAGTCCCCGCAATTTCGCGATGTAATGGCTAAGGGGGCGGGTTCGCCGTATGCGGGCATGTTCTTGACCTTATCTTCGATATTCCCGCAGGGGGCCAGTGAGCAGGAGCTAGCCGCCATCTACCGCCCTCGGCCTGGCCTTCCCTTCACCCACTACACTTTTGGAAAAGAAACCCGCCTTGTGTGGACCACGTTTACCCCGCAGCAGATCGACATCGATGTTCGCTCGGAGGAGGGCAGTGGCTATTTGGATTCTGTTTTGCAGACCATGGCCGCTGGCGGGGTAAGCCAAGTGCGCTTGGACGCGGTTGGTTATTCCGTGAAAACGCCGGGCTCTTCGTGCTTTATGACCCCGCAAACCTACCAGTTCATAGGCGAGCTCACCCAGCGGGCCCGGGCGTTGGGGATGAGCGTGCTGGTGGAAATCCACTCGCACTACAAGAATCAGATCCAGGTGGCTTCGAAGGTGGATTCAGTCTACGATTTCGCGCTGCCGCCGCTAGTGTTGCATTCCCTGTACACGGGGAAGATCGCCCCCCTAGTGAAGTGGCTTCGAGTAAGGCCAATAAATGCAGTCACGGTTTTGGACACTCACGACGGTATCGGCATTGTCGACGTGGGCCCAGATGGGCAAAGTGGGCAGGCGGGTTTGCTCACCGAGGGCGAAGTGGACGCCCTGGTGGAAGGCATACATGAGGCTTCGGGAGGGGCTTCGCGCAAAGCCACTGGTTGGAATGCCTCGAATTTGGATGTTTACCAGGTGAATTGCACGTTCTTTGACGCCTGTGGCAAAAATGAGGAGGCTTACTTCTTAGCGCGTGCCCTGCAGGCTTTCACTCCCGGTATATGTCAGGTTTATTACGCGGGGTTGTTAGCGGCTCCCTGCGACTTAGAACTACTAGAGCGCACGGGGGTGGGGCGCGATATCAACCGTCCCTACTATTCCAGCTCTCGGGTACGCGAGCTGCTGCGCAAACCGCTGGTGCGTAGGCTGACTGATTTGTTGGCGCTGCGCAAATCCCACCCGGCGTTTCGGGGTTCCTGCCAGGTGCGCTCCTATGAGGAGGATTCTCGATTGGTGTTGACCTGGGAAAATAAGGATGCTTGGGCGGAACTGGTATGCGATTTTGCCGCCGGTAAGGCCGAGGTTACCTGCAACTAGTTGCGAGCTTGGTCTTGCAGGTAGGTGAGGATGGCGCGCACTCGCCTGTTTTCCTGTTCTGGGGTTAGCCCCAGTTTGGCGAAAATGTTAGCCACGTGTTTACCCACCGCCGCGCCAGACACGTACAGCTTCTGGGCGATCTGTGAATTGGACTGGCCCTGAGCCATCAGAGCGAGTACTTCCATTTCGCGTTCGGTCAGTTGATCTATGCCGGATTTAGACACCATTGCCCCGGCCACTTGCGGGTCTATCACCACGGCCCCCCTGCCCACCGCCTTAAGGGTGGTGATGAAATCAGCCACGTGGCCCACGGAGTCTTTTAATAGATAGCCGGTTCCTGCACTGGGGGTAGTGAGGTCTAGTACTGCGCGCGCATACGCGGGGGCCACGTACTGTGAGCACACCAAGATAGCTACCTCGGGGTGCAGCTGGCGAATCTGCTTGGCGGCCTCCAGGCCGTCCTCGGCCATATTTGGGGGCATGCGCACATCGGTAACCACGAGGTCTGGGGGAGTTGACTCGGCAAAAAGCGAATCGACAAGCAACGGCAGAGTCTGGGCATTGTCAGTTTGCCCCACAATTTCGAAGCCTTGCCGCTCGAGCATCCCCGCTAGGGATTCGCGCAGCAGACCGGAATCGTCTGCAAGTACAAGTTTCATTATTTCTCCAGTGTTATTGACGATTCGCCAGCAAATAGCAACAGCGGTAAGGACCCTATCACCTGGGTGGGGCCACCGGCAGGGGAGGAAACAATTAGCCTGCCTCCAAATGCAGCCAGGCGTTCCTGGATACCAGCTAAGCCGCCGCCGGGTATTACGCGTGCGCCTCCAGGGCCGTCATCTTGAACGGAAATACGCAGCTGCCTGCCCACTGTGATCAGCACATTTACGGGGGTCCGGGCAGCGTGTTTAGCGGCGTTGGTTATTGCCTCCGTGGCAAAGAAATAGGCGCAGGCTAACACGCCCTCTGGAAGGGGCGGGATAGGCGAGGGGCAGCGGATAGTAACTGCGCTGGCGCTGTGGCGCACTACGTCCTCTAGGGCTGCTACTAAGCCCTTGTCTTCCAACACTTGCGGGTGGATCCCGCGGACGGTAGCACGCAATTCCGCGAGGGCGGTGTCGATATTTTTGTGGGTAGCGCTAAGGAGTTGCGCTAGCTGAGGATTACTTTCCAAGCAGGGATCCATCTCGGCTTCGCCAAGCGAAAGGGCAGCCGCAACCAGGTACTGTTGGGCGCCGTCGTGTAGGTCGCGCTCTATGCGCCGTCTTTCGACCTCATAGGCATCTACGATTGCGCGGCGGGAACGCACGAGCCGCTCCACCTGGGCCGCTGCGGAGCGCCTGTCCTGCCATTTCTCGAAAAACCTCACGCCACTATCCTAAATGGGGAGGCCTGTTTAGCCCGCATGGGTAGCATACTTAGGCCGCAAGGTAGAGCTAGGCCTACCTAGACTCTAAAGCTCGCCCGATTTTTCCTGCGGTAGAACAGGGCAGAATGGAACTATGACTCAGACAATCCTCTCGGCCGAGCATTTGCAAAAAAGCTTCGGAAAGGTGCGCGCGCTAGCTGACGTTTCCCTGCAGGTCCAAAGTGGGCAGGCCGTGGCTGTAATGGGGCCTTCCGGATCCGGCAAATCCACTTTGTTGCACTGCCTTTCGGGCGTGCTCGTTCCCGATTCAGGTAGCGTCTATTTTGAGGGCGAAGATTTGGCCGGTCTTTCCGATTCGGCGCGTTCGGCCATTAGGTTGTCCGCGTTTGGCTTTGTTTTTCAAGACGGGGCGTTGCTCCCTGAGCTGCCGGCTAGGGAGAACGTGGCTTTGCCGTTGCAACTGCAGGGACTTTCGCGCCCGGAGGCACTAGAGAGGGCCATGGATACGCTTGCCAAACTTGGGGTAGATGAGGTTGCGTTGCGCCTACCCGGGGATATGTCGGGCGGGCAGGCCCAAAGAGTTGCGGTTGCCCGCGCAGTAGTTACACGACCAGCAATTATTTTTGCCGACGAGCCGACCGGCGCCCTCGACCAGCCCACAGGCCACGAAGTGATGCAAGTATTAACTGCCCTGGTGCGGATGATGGGGAGCGCTCTGGTTATGGTCACCCACGACGTAAACGTGGCCTCCTGGTGCGATCGGGTGATCGAGATTAGGGACGGATTGCTGCACTCTGATCAGTTAGTTGGGCGAAATGATGGCTAGGAGGAAAGGAGCCACGAACTTAGTTTCTATTACGTTCCAACTGGCTAAATATAGGCTCGAGAATCTTCGCGGGGAGGGCATTACTGTCGGGCTGACTATAGTGTCGTTTGCGATCGTGTCGGCCATAACGTATCTGGTGGCCACCGGCACCTACATGTTCTACCAACGCAGCGAGCATGCCGACCAATTCTTTGGCGACCTACAGCTTGGCAGTGCCGCTGCCTCCGCCTACGTGTTACTTTCGGCGCTAGCGCTCTCGCTGCTGCTCGGGCCCCTGGTCAATCTGGCCGGTTTAGCATCTGTGCTTGCGGCCACCTCGCGCGAGACCCGGCTGGCTGGAATGCGCCTACTTGGCGTATCAAATTGGGCAGTGATGCGCATTGCCGCGTTGGAAACTATGCTCCAAGCCGCCGCGGGGGCAGCAATTGGATTGCTGGCCGCCTTTTTGGCCTTACCCGCCCTCAAAAACCTTTCTTTTCAAGGCATCGCATTGTCATGGCAGGAAATGTTCATGCCCCCCGCCTACTACGGAGCCTGTGCGCTGGCCATAATATTGTTTTCTGGAGTGGCGGCGGTATTCGGGCTGCGCAGGGTCATAGTCTCGCCCCTGGGGGTAAGCAGAAAAGCTCTGCCACGGCGCCCTCGCCTGTGGCGGGTAGTGCTCTTGCTGACAGGGATAGGTGCCGCCTACGTGATCCCCGTTTGGTTCACCGAGGGGGGAATCTCGGTGGGAGTGGGACTAGTGATTGCCATCATCTTGCTCCTGGTGGCCGGTTTTTCAGCTGTAATGCCCCTGCTGCTGCGGCTGGTGGCTCGCATATTTACCGCGGCGAAAAACCCGGTAGTTTCCGTGGCCATGTGGCGCATAGTCGCTTCCCCACGGAACACCTGGAGAAGGGTTTCCGGGGTAGGCATACTTTCGTTCATAGCCGCCATTGCTGTCCTGCTACCCGCATCTATTCCTGGAATCGAAATTCCAAAAGAAGAGCGCTTCGTCCGAGCGGTCCTAATGGACGTGCGTGTGGGAGCCTTGCTGACTATCCTCTTCGGCTTCATACTGGCGGCAGGAGCAACCCTGCTCTCGTCCATGTCCCACGAATTCGAACACCTAAATCACTCCTACGCCCTCGCCCGCATGGGAGCGAAAGATTCGTTTGCCCTCAAGGTGTCGGCAGCCGAGGCAATAATCCCCGTTGCCGGCGTATGCCTTCTTGGCTACTTACTGGGGAGTATAAATGCGGGTCCGCTAGCGATTTTCTTCAATAGTGCGGGCACGCCGTTTAGAAGCGCCTCGCCTGTTCTATCGGCTCTGGTCGGTTTGGGAGTGGTTGTTGCGGGGATAGCGATGGTATCTTTGGCAACCGCCATAACGATTCCGATTCATCGTCAAATAATGGCAAGGCATAAGCGCAGGGCGGATTAGGGCCAAAGCAGGTGGGTGTGGCATGTACGATTCTTTATATGAACGCGAATCATTTTCCCCTCGTCTTACCCGCCAAAATACTGTTGCTCGGAAGTGGCGAACTCGGTAAAGAAATGGCCATCTCGCTGCAGCGCCTCGGTTGCACTGTAGTGGCCGCCGACTCCTACCCCGAGGCACCAGCAATGCAAGTAGCTCAGCAGAGCCACGTATTAGACATGACTGATGCCGCCCAGCTGCGCGACTTGTTGCGCGAGGTAAAACCCGACCTGGTAGTGCCCGAAGTGGAAAAACTCGCAGCCGGGGTACTGGAAGAATGGATGGAACAAAACCGGGGCCAAGACACTCTCGCCCCAGTGCGGGTGGTGCCGAACGCCCCTGCAGTGCAAGCCACCTTCGACCGTCGCTACATTCGCACTCTAGCCGCCGAAACGGCCGGGGTAGCCACCTCAAGGTACGGCTTCGCTAATTCCGCCTCTCAGCTGGGGGAGCTAGCCAATAAAATTGGCTACCCCTGCTTCGTGAAACCGACAATGTCGTCTTCGGGACACGGGCAGTCCCTAGTAACCGCTCCCGAGCAGGTAGAAGGGGCATGGAAGAAAGCCCAAAGTGATGCTCGGGCACAAAGCGACTGGGTGATCTGCGAAAGCAAAGTTAACTTTGACTACGAGATAACCCTGCTCACGGTCCGTCATCTGGACGCCCACGGGCAGGTGCAAACTAGCTTCTGCGCCCCTATCGGGCACACTCAATCGCGCGGCGACTACGTCGAAAGCTGGCAGCCTCACCAGATGGCTCCGAAGGTGCTAGCTAAGGCCCGCGAGGTGGCCAAGGCAGTAGTGGACGCGCTCGCGGCCGAAGCCCCGCAGTGGCAGGGGCCCACCCTAGGGGTGTTCGGGGTGGAACTATTCGTTGCCGGCGACGAGGTCATGTTCTCGGAACTGTCGCCCCGCCCTCACGACACTGGCATGGTTACTATGATCAGTCAGTACCACAGTGAATTCGATTTGCAGGCGAGGGCCATCTTGGGGTTGCCGTTGGACGTGTCTATCCGCAGGCCCGGGGCATCCGTTCCCATCAAGTCGCAGATCCGAACCGATTCTCCGCGTTACGAGGGCGTCGAAGAGGCCCTGGCTACAACGAACGGCACCAATGCGTGTGTGGACGTGCGCATCTTTGGCAAGCCGCAGGCTTACAACGACAGGCGCATGGGAGTGGCTATGGCTGTGGGGACCTCTACCGCTGAAGCCCGTGAGGCCGCCGGAGTGGCAGCCGCATCCGTCAAGGTGCGTTAGCGGCCCTGCCATTTTCCCAGGGCAATTTTGCGGTCTTTTTTAAGGCGCGCGCAGGCTGCGGCCTCGTGGGTTGTTTGGTCCTGGATATGGTGGAACAGTGAGCAAGAATGACAGGTTTTCTAAGCTGCGCCCGGGGCGCGGGCAAGAAAGGACTGGCTCTTCGCGTGGGGAGCTAGTAGAGGCCGCACTGCAAGATTGGACAGAGCAGCTGCGCCGCGAGGACTCTACTGCGCCCTCGTTACCTACGCTCGAGCTTTCGGCCGCCCATCCAACGGGGCTGGCTCAGCTCTATGCTGGGCGGCCAACGCGTCTTACGAACTTGGTGCGCGAACCCAATGCGTTGGCGCATGCGCGGATGCGCGCCCACGACCTTCTGGCTGCTCAAAATGAGCTCAGTTCTGGTCAGGGCGCGGTACCCATGCACCTGGGGGTGGGAACGGCCTCGTGGGCCGAAACTGCCCAGGGAACTTCTTCCGCTCACTCTGTCACGGCTCTGCTGCGTCCGCTCACAATGCAGCTTGCCGAGGACGACGATATTCTGCTCACGCTGCGCCCGGGGCTGATCCTGAATCAGGAATTGGCCCAGGCTTTGGAGCAAAAGGGATTGCGTCTGGATATTTCCCAGTTCGACAAGGCCGGGGATTTTTCGCCGCTGAACGCACTGCGGTTTTTGCGCGAGGCCGGGTCGTTGAACCTGGTTGGTTTCGACATGTACGAGTCGCTCACACTTGGCGTGTTTGTGAAGCCTGCCGATATTTTGACAGCTGATTTGCGTAAGCTCCGCGAACGCGCCGGCGAGTCTACGCTTGTTGCAGCATTGGCGGGGGACACCACTGCGCGCAGTGCGCTGGCGGTCCCTCTGGCGGATCCGATTCGCACTGACCGGGACCCGCACACCGAGCAAGGAGTGGGGCTTCTTGACCCGGTCCAGCACGACGCCCTCGACGCTGTCGCCGCTGGGCGGTCGCTGGTTTTGGATACCCCACCGGCGTCTGAGCGGGCTCAGACCATTGCTGCGATTTTGATCGACGCTGCTGCCTCCGGAAAACGCGTTTTGTATGTGCCGGGGGAACGCCGCGCAGGCACTGCACTAGTTGCCTACCTGCGCAAACTTGGCCTAGACGACCTTGTACTCGACCTCTCAGATAGTACCGAGTGGGATAGTAAGGGCGAGGCGGCACTGCGGCACGCGATCACAGTCGAGCCTAAGAAAACCCAGGACGCTGACCTGGTTGAAGAAATCCGCACCGAACTGTCCAACGTCCGCGAAAAACTTGGGGGTTATACTGCTGCATTGCATCGGCCTGAGCCGAATTGGGGTATTTCTCCCTACGACGCACTGCAGGTGCTCACCGATTTAACTGCGGGCAGTTCCGGCCCGCGCACTCGGGTGCGCTTTTCTAAAGAGCGTTTGGATAAGATTGCCGAGGACGGCGCAGCTGCTGCCCGAGAAGTTCTGCAAGAGGCTTCCCAACTGGGCATTTTCAAAGCTGGCAAGCAAACTAATCCCTGGCACGGGGCGGTTATTTCTGCTCCGGAGGCGGTTGCTGAAACAGTCGAATGCGTCCAACGCATTTCTATTCAGTCGCTGCCGCAGGTGCGCGCAAATATTGGGCGGGTAGCTCGCGAAACTGGACTAACTCAGGCCCACAACTTGGCCGATTGGGCGGAGCAGCTAGAATTGCTGTCCGGAGTGCGCGAATCTCTGGACGTGTTTATGCCCATGGTCTTTGAGCGTTCGGCCGCGGACATGATGATTGCTACGGCCTCTAAAGAGTGGCGCAAGGAACGCGCCCTCAATATGAAGGGCTCCACCCGAAGGCGCCTGGTAAAGCAGGCACGCGACATGGTGCGTCCGGGGGTGAAGGTCCAAGACTTGCATACAGAGCTTGCGCGGGTGCAGAATTTGCGCAGCATTTGGGCAGAACATGGCGACACGGCTGGTTGGCCTAAACTGCCTGGCGGGCTCGACGAGATGATCAATGTCAACCAGGCTCTGCGGGCAGATCTGAAGGCAATTGCTCCGTTCTTCTCTACGGTGCACGGGGATCTGACCAAGATGCCCGTCGACGATCTGGTGCGCCTAATGGATGCTTTGGCCCAAGATAAAGAGGGCGCCGCAAAGCTGCCTGATCGGGTTAAAGTGCTCAAGCGAATTAAGGGAATGGGGCTCGAAGAACTAGTTGACGATTTGCGCGAACGCCAGGTTCCCGACTATCTAATCCCCGCGGAGCTGGATCTGGCCTGGTGGGCTTCGGCCCTGTCCGTGATGCTTTCCGGAGACGAGAGGCTCGCGCACTACACCGGTAAGACGCTTGCTGGGCTCAGCACGCAGCTGCGCAATTTGGAACGTGAACAGGAGCGGTCACTGGTACCGCAGGCGCGCTTCAAGATCGCTCAACAGGTGCGTCGCAGGCTGCTAGACGATCGCGATCAGGCGGGGTTGTTATACGAGGCGCTTGGGCCGGACCGCGATCTGCCGCTGCCAAAGATTTTGTCGGACTATCCCATCTCTGCCTACGTGATGCCGATTAGGATTGTGCCGCCCGTGCAGGTGGCCTCTCTGCTGGACGCGAAGGCCAGGATTGACGTGGTTGTCCTCGATGGGGTTGAACGCCTTGAGGTAGCTCAGCTTTTGCCGGCCATTTGCCGCGCGAGCCAGGTTGTGGTTGCTGGGGACGTGCGTCGCAAACTCGGAGGGGCGGTAGCTGAAATAGCTAAGTTGTTGCCCCACATTACGGTTCCTCCTGCGTTGGCGCGCTCGAACGAAGCAGTTACGGAGTTTTTAGCTTCGCACGGTTACGGGCGGGACGTGTTTGCAGTTCCCGTGCCCCGGGCATCCTCGGCACTGAAACTGCACCTGGTCGACGGTCGCGGAATGCCTGCGCCCGGGCTTTCTGCTATAGAATCTTCGGCCGACGAGGTCGAAGCTGTTGTCGATTTGGTAATAGAACACGCGCTTTCGCGCAGCGACGAGTCTTTAGCTGTAATCACTTTGAATGCGCGTCACGCTCAGCGCATCCGCGAGGCAATTATTTCTGCGGTTGCGGATTCACCCGCAATAGATTCGTTCTTCAATCCGGCAAGTGCGGAACCGTTTGTCACCCTCGACGCGGCACACGCGGCCGGGTTGCGCCGCGACCGCATTATTTTGTCGGTCGGCTACGCCAAGACTCCACACGGGCGGGTGCTTCACGATTTTGGTGCAATTGGCGGGGCCTCCGGGCCGTCCTTGCTGGTGGATGCCCTTTCGGCGGTGCGGGGGGATTTGGACGTGGTAGCTTCCTTCGCCCCCCAGGATGTGGACAAGTCGCGTCTTTCTACCGAGGGCGCCCGCATGCTAGTTGATTTGATCGAGAGCGCACAGGAATCCGGCAAGGCGCTCTCTCCGATTCAGCTGGCGCAACTTTCAACGGAAGAGGAATCTGAGCCCGATCGCTTGCTCGTGGATTTAGCGGAGCGGCTCTACCGGCTAGGCCTCACCGTGTTGCCGAATTTGGGCAGTGCGCAAGGCGTGCGCATTCCGCTGGCCATTGGGCACCCGGCTTTCCCAGACGAATTGTTAGTCGCGGTGTTAACAGACAATGTTGCTTATGCCTCCGAACCCTCTTTGAGGCGTCGGGAACTGCTGCTGCCTGCTCGACTCGGTGAATTCGGGTGGGGCGTCTACATGGTTTACTCGACCGCCGTGTTTATGAACCCGCAGGCTGAGGCAGAAGCGATCTTGAATCTAGTGCTTGACATGGTCGACGACCTACAGGGGGAAACCGCGGTCTCGCCTGCGCCGGAACAATCGGAAGCGAAGACAGATGAGCTCGAAGTAGACGAGGCCGGAGAAGCTGTGGAGCCTGTTCCGGAGCGCAAAGACCCGCGGCCTCCGATTGCTCCCGGGCTGCCGCTCACTGCCTACGGCGACGATCAGTTAGACGAAATGGCCAAGTGGATTGCCTCCGACGGGCTTGACCGCACTGAATCTCAGATGGTCGCAGAATTGATTGCCCAGTTGCAATTGGTTCGCAGGGGAGCACAGGTGAATGCTGTGTTAGCTAATGTGGCGCGGCGAAATGGGGCACTTCCCGATGAAGAAAACTAAGAGGCGCCGCGCAGTTTTTGTTTCCGAGGCCGACAGGCGGCGTCTGGCTGAAGGGAAGACTCCCAGTTGGGACGAGGGCACAAACAGGCCCGACTATGTGAAGTTGGCACACGCTTCCCAAGACCACGGTGCTGGCGAAAACGATGCTCGCCTTATGGAAAACGTGCCGCCCCATTGGGGGCGGCAGTAAAAATGTGTTGGGACCCGCAGGCCCCAACACATACCTAGCTGTTAGATGTCTGCCCTGTGCCGACCTTCTGCGGGGCTGGAGGAGGCGGAGATATTCCGTTCAGTTGCCAGTAGGTCGCGAATTTCTGTAAGTAGTGCGGCCTCGTCGGAAATGGCAGCGTCTTCGACCTCTTCGCCTGCCTTGCGGCGGGCGGCAATCTTTTCGTTCAGCTTGTTCATGGGCAGAACAATAATGAAGTAGACGGCGGCTGCTATCAGCAAAAAGTTGATGACGGCAGTAATTAGTAGGCCGGGTTTGACCGTTGCCGACCCCAGGTGGAAGGCAGCCACGTCGTCGAAGTTTGGTTTGCCAACTAATCCGGCTATTAGCGGGTTGATTATGCCGTCGACGATAGCGTTGACGATTGCAGAAAACGCTCCCGCGATAACGACGCCAACAGCTAATTCGAGGGCGTTACCGCGCATTACGAATTCTTTGAAGCCCTGTAGCATTTTGCTCTCCTTTAATTGTAGGTTTCGCCTTTTAGTTTAGATGTGAAGCTATGGGCAAAAGTAGTCGGCAATGGGCTAATTTAGAATATTGCAACCGTTTAGTTATTTACTGTTCAGTTTAGGTAAAGCAATCCGGCGGGTGTTATTACGGCGTTGACTTTTTTATCGTGGCCGGCGGTGGGGAGGACGTCCTCGGCATCTGCGTATTCGTGGTTGTAAACAATCCCGCATATGCAAGCGTCTGGCGCCGCATTTTCGAGTACGTGGTCGTACCAGCCGCCTCCCTGCCCTAGTCGGTTTCCGGATCGATCTATGGAAAGCGCAGGGATGAAGAGGACTTTCGCCTGGGTGATTGCCCGCGGGTCTAGCACTTCGCCCGAGGGGGCAGGAGGCCGGCCGGGAGCGTGCACCTGCAGATCTTCACGGCCTCTGTACAAGGCCCAGGTGCGCGACAGCTTGGGCCCCAGCCGGGGAAGCAAGATCTTTTTCTGGGCTGCCCAGGCGGCATCTACCACAGCCATAATGTCTGGTTCAGAATTTACAGGAACGTAGGCTGCAAGGGTGTGGGCTCGCTCTAGTAGGGGGGTGGCCGCCCGCAATATTCCTGCGGCTGCTTCTGTTCTTTGCGCATTGGTGAGCTGTTTCCGTTTCGCCCGTACCTTAGCGCGGAGGGTGGACTTGGCTTCTTCAATATCTTCTTCGGCAACGGCGTCGAAGTTTTGTTCCATATCCATGTCTTTATCATTGCAGCTTTCGGCGCGCGAGCGGAGGCTGACGCTCCAAAACGGATAACGTTAAGGAAACTGTAACTTTAGGAGGCCGCGTGCGAACTGTCGCCCAACATTTAGAAGCTTGCTTGGCTCAGGTGGGCCCGCTGCCGCCATTAGAGGTGCAATTGCCCGACGCGGTGGGCTGCGTTCTAGCCGAGGACGTTAGTTCACCTTTTGATCTACCGGTTACCGACGTGTCGACGTTGGATGGGTATGCGGTGCGCAGTGTGGACGTAGCGGGGGCGGGTGCAGACGATCCCACCTACCTGCGTGTCATTGATGAGGTCAGAGCCGGTGACGTCGACCCTACTTCGGTCGTCGAGAATACGGCTGTGCGCATTGCTTCAGGAGCCCCGGTGCCGGCCGGCGCAGACGCGGTTGTCGATCTGGAAAATACTGATCGGGACGAGTCGAATGTGCAAATAAAGCATTTGGCCCTGCCTGGTCAGAATATTCGCCCTCGAGCTAGCGACGTAAAAGCCTATCAGCACGTTCTGCAGGAGGGGCAACGCATTGGGGCCCGGCAGATTGCGTTGCTTGCTGGGGTTGGGCGGCTGCGCGTGCTCGTGCACCCGCACCCGCGTGTGGTGGTGATGTCTATTGGCGACGAGCTTGTAGAACCTGGGCGCATTGCTTCGCCGGGGGCGGTTTTTGACGCAAATGGGCACGCTCTTGCTGCCGCAGTTGCCGATGCGGGAGCCGATACTTTTCGAGTAAATGCGGTTCCAGACGAGCATCGTATTTTGCGGCAGACTATAGAAGACCAACTGGTGAGGGCAGATTTGCTTATCACTACCGGCGGATTGTCTTACGGGGCAGGCGATACGGTCAAAGAGGTCCTCTCCCCTTTGGGTACGGTTCGTTTTGATTCTGTGGCAATTGCGCCCGGAAAACATATGGGGGTTGGCAAGGTTGAGGATACCCCGATTTTCTGCCTTCCGGGCGATCCAGTAACGGCTCAGATTTGCTACGAGGTGTTCGTCCGGCCGGCGTTGCGGTCCATGGCGGGTTGGTCTGATTTGTATCGGGATGCGGTTACTGCTCGCGTCGACTCGGGGTGGGCTTCCCCGGCGGGCAAGCGCGAATTTGTTCGGGTGGCCCTCAGTGGTGCGCCAGCTGAAGGGTACCAGGCGGCAGTGTGCGGTGACCCGCGCCAGCTGCTGCTTTCGAAACTTACCGAGGCGAACGCCCTCGCTGTTGTTCCCGAGGACGTAACCGAGGTAAGTGCTGGCGACGAGCTAGTTTGCATGGTGCTGGACTAGTGTTTGCCTTGGCTGACCGGGTTCGTCTAAGCCTGCGCAGGCCTTTAGATTTGGTCTCTGAAGGGTCTGATCTTGCACAGCTCACGAGCGCAAATTTGGGAACCTTTAGGCTCAAGCAAATGACTCAGGAGGATCACGTGCGGGTGGCGGAGTTACGCTACGGCGAACGCGAGTGGCTGGGGCCTTGGGAGGCTAGCGCTCCCGTTGGATACAGGGTTCAGGCTCCCACCTTTGCGCAGTACGTGGCTAACTGTAATAGGCAGATTTTGGAAGGCCGTATGCTTCCATTTCTTGTCGAGGGCGACGGAGCCCCGATGGGGCAGCTCACTATTTCCGATATCTCCAGGGCAGCTACGCAAAGTTGCGCTATCGGGTATTGGATTTCGCAGCGGTGGGCGAATATGGGGCTTATGACTTTGGCCGTGGCTATGGCTTTGGATTGCTGCTTTAGTGACCTAAATTTGCATCGGGCCGAGATTAATATTCGTCCCGAGAATGCGCGCTCGCTGGCAATTCCCCGCAAGCTGGGATTGCGCAACGAGGGGTTGCGCAAGAAATACATCTGCATTGATGGCACGTGGGCGGATCACGTCTCTTTTGCGGCCACGGTCGAGGATGCGGGTGCCGGATATGTGGCTCTACTTTTGCGCAATCGCCACAAGTCCTGTGGCTAATGTGAAAGTTGTGGCTGCTGATAATTGTGGTCGGAAAATAGTTGCAGAGTAATACGGCTCGCGGGGCGAGTTGACTGCTATCTGCTTCTTTCTTTCATAGATTTAACCGTGTGGAGTTTGGAGGTTTGGTTTTCGCGGCACTTGTGCTGGTCGTGCTCGGGTTTGTTTTCCCTAAGCTCGTCTTTTGGCGAATGGCAGTTAGCCAGGGTAACGAATCCGATCGCTATTCCGAAAAACTACAGGTCTTGAATACTCGGTACGTCAGGCACCACGGCCCGGGGGACAACGGCGGGAAGCTGTTCCCCCAACTAGGAGGCAAAATGAACAACAGCAGGTCTGAACTGGTCAATGCGCGAGCCCAGCGAGCCGCGCTGGTGGCCCGCAGGCATGCTGCCGCCCAACGCAGGGTGGCGGTCACCGCCCTCATGGTGGTGGCTCTGGTTGTGGTTTTGATTGTTGCGGCTAGCGGGGTCATTTCACTGCTGTGGGCACTGCTTCCCACGGCGGGAGTTGCAGGCGCCCTCTACTATTCGCGACAGAGCGTGGTGGCCGACCGCAAACGCGACGCTGCTGACTTGGAACGCATTCGCCACTTGAAGGAAGAAGCTCTGAAGAGCAACCGACCGGCTCCCAAGGCCAACAAGTCTTGGCGTCAGCTTTCTAGGCTCATCCAGTTCGATACGGGCGAAACTGATACTGAAAGTAGCCAGGAATCTGCTCGGGAGGTTCAGGCTGAACAGCAAAATAAAGACCGGGACGCTAAAGCTCAGGAGCAGGCGGGTTCTACCGCGCAGCCGGCCAAACGCCCACGTAAACATGCCACCGGCATGTCTTGGTCTCCAATGCCCGTGCCTGCGCCTACGCACAAGTTGAAGCCGCTTGTGCAGCCTCGCACGGTTGCGGTCGAGCACATGCGCGGCGATACTCCGGCAACGGGGGTTGCAGTCCCGTATAGGCCGCGGACAGTGCACAGGGTCGAAGCTGCGATGACTGCCGACGAGGTTGCCCGTACGGCGCTGGTGCGTATGGATGGCGACGATATGTTGGCTGCTCGTAGGGCGAACGCCTCGTAGCACAGGGCTGACAAGCATTAGCCGGTCGGGGTTTCTCGGCCGGCATTTTTGTGATCTTGGTGGCGGCAGTTGGAAACCGTTCGGCATTTAGTGCTAACCTATACGAGTCAAAAGGGGCTATGGCGCAGTTGGTAGCGCGTCTCGTTCGCAATGAGAAGGTCGGGGGTTCGAATCCCCCTAGCTCCACTGGTGTGATGTCCCGTGCCATAGGCTCGCCTGTGACACGGGATTTTTCACGTTTTAGGGCTAGATGTCCCAGGCCATATGTGCGGGCCATGTTCCGCGTGATGTGTCCGCTGAGGTGCCAGAGAGTGCAGTCTTATTGCCAGGTACCGTTGGGCAGGTTTTGTTTTCCACGTCCGGGTATGCGTGGATAGTATGGGCTTGGCAGTTCGGGTCTTGTGTGGCGAGCGTCTCCTGAGTTTGAGGATTTCCTTGATTGGAGTGGTTGGTTTCGCGCGGGAGGCTGGCTACGTTAAGGCAAACACGAGTTCGCCAGCACTACTGATATCCCGGCGTTCGTGCTCGTCTTTCCACCGGACAGCGCGGACGTTAAGTAGACGGTTGTGCCGTGACTCTGTATACCCGGCCTGGAAAACAAAAATCCACTGAAAAGATCGACGGCGTTGTAGCCACCACCCTGGCTCCTCACCGTGCGATTAGATTCGGCCTAGGGACGGCCAGCGAGAGGACATATCACCAACTCGGATTGCACGTACTCAAAATGTATTGCGGGGGTCGAAATTCTCTGATACGTTGTCCGGTGCAGGTTGGTACTTAGTACTTGAGGGTGATTGAGCATTACTAATTCTCCGCTATAAAGGAAAAGACAGATTTCACGCAAAACGGAAGGTCGCATTGTCGGGACACCCAGTTTTGTCGGTTTAGAGGTTCCTGAACAAAGGAATCCGGAAACTATCACTTATCTTGTGCGACTAGCAAGGAGGATGGCGATGAAAAATATTGAAAAACGCATATTTTCTGCTTTGAGTAGCGCAATTATTGTTGCTTTGCTGACTATTTCTGTTACTGGAACAGCGGAAGCTTGTACCTATCCTGCCTTTAATTATCAACCCAGTACTATTGGTCAGGGCGAAGCCAAACCAGATAAATTAACTGAGCAAGAATATGCAGAACTTATATTAGCCTTTGAAAATAGCGAGTGGGGCAAAAAGGCTCAGTCCTACGGGCAGGATCGTAGCGCTGGAACTGCGGTTATTAAAAAGGCGCTCAAATGGGCTTTGCATCATGAACGCGATATTGTAAAAGGCGTCGAAAGGTGGGTAGGTAAAGAACCAGCTCGGCGAGTGGAAAAAGTGATCTACGATATCAGTCCAACCCTACGAAGATTGCTTCGGTACGAGGACCTAGTTTGGCAAACGGTGCAAGACCAACTATCGCCAGTGATAGGTACAGATCTTGCTTATTGGGTAACTAAAGTAATCGAGTGGGTTGCTCCCGCATAGGAGGGGTTAAAATGAGTGGGCTTATCAGAGAAGAGATTGTACGTGAGTTACGCGTCGAAGTATCTTGGATCATTAATGCCATCGTAGAATTGAGTGACCATTTTGGGTTCTCCTCCTATGCTACGTGCTTGCTTCGGAATAGAGTGGAACCAGAAGAGGCTCGCTCCATTGAGCGCATTATCTTTACTAAATGGAAGAATCTTGAATCAACCTCTTTTGAGAATCTGCGTTCACTTATTAGCAACGATTTCACTGAGTCGACGCAAAAACCATGGGCTCTTTCGGATGAAGTGCTCCAAGAGCTTATAGATCTTAAGGTTACAGAACTAATGCCGTAGTGGCACGATCATGGTGTTGAATCAGGCGATCCGCTGGGGCAATAGCCCGAGTAGCGGTTCGGTGTACGATTCGCGTGTCGGTCTGGTGTTCTAGATTTTCTGAAACCGTACAGCTTGGTAAATCTTGGATAGAAAATTCTCTTGTCTCTAAGGGTAGGCCGTAGCCCAGTTTTCCCGTGCTGAGCAAGCCGCCAACAAAGAAGGTGGCACTACGAAAGGAAACATAATTGAAGTCGAAAATATCGAAAGCGCTTCTCGTTTCTGTGCTGTTGCATTAGCTTAGTATCGCCTGGTTCGCTAGCTGCCCATGCGAGTGAACCGGAAACAATACAAGTTTCGGTGGGCGATACTGCCCTTATTGCAGACTCCCCTCATCATCGTTGTCCTCGGCAGGAGAACCGATTCCCGTTCTCTAAATGGACGCGATAACTTATGAGCCTAGATTAGCTTGGGATGCAAAGATTGAGGTTTCACTGTCGAAGCCTGCATAAGAAGCGGCGAAGGCGTTTTACAATACCACGTTCCCAAAGTATCTGAAGCTTAAATGTAGAAAAGCTGGAAAAGTGTGGTCTTAACCCAGATGAACGACATTACGGCTATAGCTAAAGAAGCTGAGGATTATATTTCCTCTGAGCGGCTTGTTGATCCAATTGTCAGAGTCGTTGAGAATGATCCGTGATTGCGATTCTCAATGGATACATGCGAATCTTTATTCCTTAAGAACGTCGTCGATTTGGGCGATTAGTTCAAGTCTGAGTACGTACCGCTTCTAGGTGAGGGCTTGCGTAGTTGTTTCAATGGGCAGTGGAAGGAACAAACATGTACTACATGCGTTGGTGCAAAGATTTAAAACGTGCTTTGTGCGTACTCTCCACGTTCTCAGCATTACGACGCTGTATCTAATCTCCTTTGTCACGCCGCCGATATTACTGGCGAAACAACATAGCCGGCTTTCTTTAACTTTTCCGTCGACTGCCAGTAGATAACAAAACCCCACTAGTGGCTACAGCTTTCTATTCGGCCCCGCTTCCTCGGGTCGAACGTTCACTGAGTGCTCGGGGGCTATGTAAATGACCGCCGACTACTCCTGCGTGCGGAATCTGGCTGAGGTTATAGCCGGGCTTCCGCTGCGCATCTTCGACATAAGGATGGCGGTGGTAAGTAGTTCTGGGGGGCGCTGGTGCGACTGCTCTAGGGTTGAGTACGTGGATCGATAAAGTGGGGTGGAGGGGGAAACATGGACGAATACCAGAAGATGATTGCGGGCAAATGGTACGACGCGAATTACGACGAGCAGATTTTAGCTTTGCGAGCACACGCTGAAGAGCTGTGCTTTGAATTGAATAACCTGGCGCCGTCGAAGCAGCGGGAGCGGGCCCGGGTAGTTGACGAGCTTTTCTTGCAAGTGGGGCGAAATCTGGTGTTACTCTCGCCGGTTTATGCCGATTACGGGACCAGAACGCGTATTGGTGACGATGTATTTATTAACCACAATGCCTATTTCATGGACGGGGGCGGGATCACTATCGGTTCGAATTGTTTCATAGGTCCCGATTGTGGTTTTTATACTGCAGATCATGCGAGGTTGCCGGCCCAGCGCAAGGAAGGTTTAGAAAAGGCTAGTCCCATTGTCCTTGCGGACAACGTGTGGTTAGGGGCTAAGGTGTGCGTACTTCCTGGAGTCAGTATCGGCGAGGGCGCAATTGTGGGGGCTGGCTCAGTTGTGACAAAAGATATTCCTGCCCGAGTGGTTGCGGCGGGTAATCCTTGCCGCGTGCTGCGGCCCCTTGGCGAGGGCGACCAAGTAAAGTAGGGAGCCTAGCTTTCGTAGGCGGCGGGCCTGGCTTGTATTGCGCGGATCCTTTGCACGTCTAGTTTGAGGCTGCGGTCGAAAGCAACAATGCCGTTTTTCTCTTGGAATACGTCGGTTAGTTGGGTGTAGCAGTATCCGAAAGTCTGTGGCATATCGGCCAGCACGCCTACCAGGCCGGCGAAACGTTCGTAGAACTCTTCTAGCGTGCGAACGCGATCGCCGTAACCCCACGAGGCCGTCTGGTCATTGGCATGGGCCTGGGCCAGTGCTTCGTCCTCATTCCACCAGATACCTCCGAATTCCGAGATGAAAAAGGGCTGACCAGCGTAGGGGAGGGAAAAGTTACCGTCGGCAAAGGGCATCTGGTTGGGCGCTAATTCAACGCGATTTATGTAGGGGTTGCCGTCGGCGAGCCCAGATTGCTCTTTATAAAATGCTTTCGGATCCTGCTCGTAGGAGTGTGAATCGTAGATGTCGGCGTTTCTAACTCTGTGCGCGTATCCTGAAGCGTCGAGGACAGGGCGGGTTGGGTCGGCGAGCTTCGTTAGCTGGTACATTCCCTGGGTCACGTCGTCAAGTACTGTGATTCGATCGTGCAGAACCTGATGGGTTTCGTTTAGGGGACACCAGCCAATTATGGAGGGGTGGGAAATGTCGCGTTCCAGCACTTCTGTCCACTGGGTGAGGAAGGAAGCTGTGGGCTCCTGGTTGTAGCCCAGTGGGCCGCGTCCGGATACCCCCCAATCCCCGAATTCACCCCAGAGCAGGTATCCGTGCAAATCTGCCCAAAATAGCATCCGCTCTTCGAAAACTTTCTGGTGTAATCGCGCTCCATTGAAACCGGCAGCCAGGGCGATTCTAATGTCCCGTTTTATAGCTGCGTCGCAAGGTGCGGTCATTAGCGAGTCTGGCCAATAACCTTGATCCAGTACCAGGCGTTGGAAAGTCTTCTTGCCGTTAAGCAAGAATCTTTGTCCGTGTAGTGCTGTCGAACGGAGACCACAGTAAGAACTGACGCGGTCAAGAGGTCGGCCAGCGTCGTCTATTAATTGGGCGCTAACGGAATATAGTTGGGGATTGCCAACTTCCCACAGGCGCACGTGTTCTTTGGGGATAGCAATCTCGAGTTGGGCGGATAAGTCCGCCCTCACAGCAACGCGACGACGGGCAATAACCGCTGCCCCGGGGTTGGCGATCTCTATTTTTAAGGTGAGGCCGGGGGCGTTTGCCGATATGGGAACTACAAAGTTGAAACTTTCGTTTTCTACTGACGGAAAGATCCGAAGGGAACGAATGTGGACGTGAGGCACGGCCTCGAGCCATACTGTCTGCCAGATGCCAGTTGTGCGCGTGTACTGACAGTGAGTGGAATCGTACCAAGTCGCCTGTTTCCCCCGGGCCTGCGGGGCTATGCGGCTGTCGCGGGCTCTCACAACTATTTCTGCCGTCTGTCCGCCGCTGACGATTCCGTTTAGATCTGCGCTGAAGGGCGTGAAACCGCCCCGGTGGCGCGCGACCTCGGTGCCGTTTACCCAGACAGTAGCGTCGTGGTCGACTGCTCCAAAGTGCAAGATTGGGCGTAACTCGGTAGCTTTCCACGAGCTGGGGATAGTTACCTTTTTGCGATACCAGACCGCCTCCATGAAATCTCTGTTTTCTACTCCAGACAATTTCGATTCTGGAGCAAAAGGCACCGTAATGGTTCCTGAGAGCTTCCTTTGCAGAAGTCCCCGTTCACGGCCAGAGTCTGATGGATCAATTTCAAATTCCCATTCGCCGTTCAGGTTAATCCAAAGGCTACGGGCCAAGGTGGGACGCGGGTGTTCTGGTTTGGGAACGGTTTTATTCGTACGGGGAGGATCTAGTAGGGCAGCGAGCTCATCTGCCCTTGCAGTTAGTGACCGTATGGAAGCAAAATCAGCTATCTCGGAAGAGCCAGTCATGGTGTCCTAACTTCGTTGTTTAAGATACCCCCAGTCAACACCTTCTGGGCATTTATTTCAACGTGGGAATGTGGATTCGCGAATCTTCAGTTCGTGGGGGACCACAAGCTCCAGATTGGTCCCGACCGTAGAAGTTGAAGCCATGAGCGCGTCCCTTTTGAAAGCATCATCTTTTACGGCCGCGTAAAGGGCTGCAGAGGCGAGGCAAGTCAGATTGGGAGCAATGGTAGTTAGCGATGGCGTTGAAAAGTGAGCTTCCGGGATATTGTCCCAGCTTGCTACTAGTACGTCTTTGCCTACTTTTATGCCTCGCTCAGCAAATGCGCGCAGAGCTCCCAAGGCAAGTAGATCGTTCGCGGCGATTACGGCGTCAACGGCAGGGGCGCCATCTGCCTGCTCCAGTAGTCTCATGGTTTGGCTGTAGCCTTCCGACCTAGTCCACTTTTCAGTGGTAATGAACAGGTCCCCGTCTAGTTGGCCTTGGGAAAATAGTAGGGCGGCGCGCACTCCTGCAAATCTCTCGGATCCGGTCGAAGTTACTCCCGACTGAGCTCCCAAAAAGGCTATTTTTCGTGCGCCTCGCTCTAGAACGTGCCGCACAAGGTCTACTGCGGAGGCAGTGTTGTCGATCGAAACATGGCTAACTGGACCGTTCTCTACTACCGCCTCGCCCAGTAATACAACTGGAATTTCATGGTGGTGGCTAAGAAGTCTGCTTGTTTCAGCAAGCATGGGTGACATGATCAGAGCATCGACTGAATGCGACAGTTTTCCCTCAGCATACTTGCGCTCTATTTCACCGCGGGCCCCGCTCAGGGCTATCTCTACGGTGTAGTCGGCCTCGTGGGCGAGATAGTGGAAGGTTTCTGCTAGTTCAGCAAAATACGGATTAGTTAGATGGGGAATTACCAAGGCAATAGTCCGAGTTGAACTGCCGCGAATGTCGCGAGCAGAATGGTTGGGGACGTAACCTAACTCCTCTATTGCTTTTAGCACCCTCTCTCGGGTTTGAGGGCGTACACACGTCCGTCCGTGCACTACGTTAGAAACGGTCTTCCAAGACACTTTTGCGTGCACAGCAACGTCTTTTATAGTCGCTCTTTTTGCTCTCAACTATGCTCCTATTGGCGAGGGCCTGCAGGCCGTGCGACAGTTTGCGTCGGGCGAGCCTGGCTAATTAATTATTTGACCTGCCTGGTTCATAGTGCAATACTCTCACGTGAGAATTAGTTTTTAAATTCTATTCCTTCACGCCGGTCAAAGATGACCAGGAAGGTGACATGGTAAGCCATGGCGCAAAAGCATTTGCGGCACGAATTGGGAATGACTCGACGCTCCTTTCTACAGGGGAGCGCTTTGGCTCTGCTCGGACTGGGGCTCGGAGGCGTTACTTCCTCGCTGGGGCTATCCGGCTGCTCAGCTAATAGGCGGGTACAGGACAGTGTTGCCGTTTGGGACCTATTTAGCGGAGCCGACGGTGAAAATACCAGGTCTATGATCGCTTCGATAATGGAGCATAACCCCTCTCTAAAAATTGAGCCCACCACCTTGAGCTGGGGAAATCCCTATTACACGAAACTTGCGATGGCAGCTTCTTCGGAGGCGCCACCGTCTACTGCTATCATGCATGTTTCCCGCATGCCGGGATTCGCGCCAGGAGGCCTGATAGAGCCCTGGGACATGGCCTTATTTGAAGAGTTTGGAGTAGATTCAACCAAGTTTACGGAGGCGCTATTTAGTGCTGGCCAGTATGCCGGCAAACAATTCGCGATACCGCTGGATACCCACCCTTTTATTACTTTTTATGACCGTGATGTAGCGGATAAAGCAGGGGTGCTTCGCTCCGATGGAAGCTTAGCCATTGACTCTGCAGAGGCGATGTACGAAGCAGGAGTAAAGATGGGCGAAATTGTGGGTGGCGCTGGCATAGCATTCGGCTACTTGCTAGATACGGCGCAAGCTTGGCGGCTGTTTTGGGGGCTCTATAACCAGACGGGCGGGGAATACAACTTTGAGGCAGGTACAAAAGCTGAACTAGACGTGGACAAGGCGGCTGTTGTGGTGCAGGCCATCCGTCACTGGATGGATGGAAAATGCATGGCAGCAGACCAAGATTACGCCGGAGGGCTCTCTGCATTCGACGGGGGAAGAAATGCGATGATTCTTTCTGGAGTGTGGGAATTGAACGGCTTTCGAGAAAATGTGCCTGCATTAGCCGCCTCCCCAATGCCAACCATGTTTGGCCATCCTGCTAACTACGCAGATTCTCACACCTACGTATTTCCAACTAATAGGCGTATGAACGAGACCCTGAAAAAGAAGACTTACGAGTTTGTTGCCTCAATGCTGAAGCTTGGTGACAGGTGGGGCAGCGCTGGACACATTCCCGGTTATCTTCCTTCGCAGAAAAAGCCCGGTTACAAGGGCTTGGAGTTGCAAAACGAGTATTCGCAGGCTGCGCAGACTGTCGTATTTGATCCGCCGGTCTGGTACGCAGGTGCGGGCACAGATTTTCAGAATCGAGTATGTCAGCATCTTATCGAAGGGTTCAGGGGCTCTGTAGAGCCTAAGCGCGCGGTAGAGAACCTGCTCGACACCGTAACCGCAATTGCTAAACAGCCGAATCCCACGAATTAGGAGGCATGATGAGGCCGCATTCGAAACTCGCCTCGAAGGGAGCAGGTTGGTTTGTCCTTCCCTACATGGTCTTGTTTGCGCTTTTTCTTATAGTGCCGATCCTGTGGGGGGTTTGGATGAGTTTTACAAACCAATCACTGGCGGCGAGGCACTCAGAATTCGTTGGGCTAGCAAACTATGTTGAGGCACTGACGGCACCCGAGATGTGGCAGAGTCTGGGCAATACCGTGTTCTTCACGGTCATTTCTACTGTGCCTTTGATTGTTGTGTCATTCCTCTTGGCATACCTGGTAGTTGCCGGGCTACCCGGGCAGTGGCTATGGCGCCTGAGTTTTTTCACCCCCTACTTACTGCCAGTTTCTGTAGTGACTGCAATGTGGGGCGTAATGTTTGCCAATGATTTCGGCTTCATCAATGGGATACTGCAACATCTGAATGTTGCCCAGATAGGTTGGTTGAGTGATAAGCACGTAGCGATGTGGGCTATTGCTCTGACTACTGTGTGGTGGACCGTCGGATTCAACTTTTTGTTGTACTTGTCGGCCCTTCAAAATATTCCCGATCAGGTATACGAAGCGGCCCAAATCGACGGGGCAGGCCCATGGCGCCGGCTAGTGTCAGTGACTTTACCCATCGTCAGGCCTACAACGGTGATGGTCATTTTGCTACAGATACTTGCATCGCTGAAAGTGTTCGACCAAATATTCCTGCTTACCGCGGGAGGCCCTGATGGAGCCACGCGTTCAATAATCCAGTACATATACGACGTGGGCTTTAGTGGCTACAGGGTCGGATACGCCTCAGCGGTTTCGTACATCTTTTTTGCCATCGTCGTAGGCATATCCCTCTTCCAGATGGTAGCGGTTAGCCACAGTAGGCAGGAGCAGAAATGAGCACTACTGAAAGTTTGTCTACACCAAAGGGCAGTTCCTTGAGCAAACGGGGCGCTAGTCGCCAGGAGCGAGCAGCCGACAATGCCAAAGCCCGTTCTCTTCTCCTCGGCAATAACAAGGGAGTACGAATTGGCGCCTTCGCAGCGTTGGCGGTTGCGGCACTGGCCTGGGCAATCCCGGTATTGTTCGCACTACAGCTGTCGCTGAAACACGAGGCCGATGCTTCGGCCGCTCCACTTGCCTTCTGGCCTTCAAAAGGCTGGACTTTAGACAATTATCTTGCGGTATTTCGAGGCGGGGACATCCCCCTTTGGCTGTGGAATTCTCTAGTCGTCGCCACTGTAGTTACTGTGATTACCCTGCTAATTTCCGTACCAGCAGCCTACGTATTCTCGAGGGCTACCTTTCCAGGAAAAAAGTTTTGCTACGGACTAACTGTCGCAGCAATCATGGTGCCACCTCAGATCCTAATTGTTCCCTTGTTTGAGCAAATGAAGTTCCTGAAGCTGACCGATACTCTCGCCGGTGTAGCACTGCCACAGGTAGTGGCGCCGCTGATGGTGATTGTGCTTAAGAACTTTTTCGACCAACTGCCGCTTGAGCTAGAGGAATCCGCAAGATTGGAGGGAGCTTCAAGAATGAAGATCCTCACTTCGATAATATTGCCGCTATCTAGATCAATAATCGTGGCTGTTGCGATCTTCGTCTTTATTGGCTGCTGGAACAACTTTTTGTGGCCATTTATCATTACCAACTCGCCAAAGCTGATGACCATTCCAGTGGGCTTGGGAACGGTCAAGAATGCCTATGGCGTCCAGTATGCACAGGGGATGGCAAGTGCTGTAATTGGTGCCCTGCCGCTGGTAATCGTCTTTATCTTGTTCCAACGCCAAATCGTCAAGGGCTTTGCTACCACCGGAATGGGTGGGCAATAACCCAGTTACCAGGCGGTTTATAGGTGTGGGGGCGTCCTGCAACGCAGGACGCCCCCACACCAACGAGCCCTTCAATCTAGAACAGGTTCGGCAGCTGCCTAATGTTGGTCTTAGCCATATCGATAAGCTCTGCGCCGCGACCCGAAAGAACAGTGCGCATGGCGTAGAGGCTAAATCCCTTCATCTGATCAAGGTCGATAGACGGCGGAATAGTAAGCTCCTGCCGATCTGTTACTACGTCAAGGATGGCCGGGCCCTTGTGGGCCAAGAATTCCTTCACTGTCTTCTCCAGATCCTTAGCCTTTTCGACACGGTATCCCTTAATGTCGCAGGCCTCGGCGATATTCGCAAAATTCGGATCGGACAGGTCGGTAGCGTAGTTCACGAAACCAGCCGACTTCATTTCCAGCTCTACGAAGTTCAGTGAGGAATTGTTGAAGACGACGATCTTAACTGGTAGTCCATCTTGCTTCAGCGTGAGCAGATCACCCATCAGCATCGAAAGACCGCCGTCGCCAGACATGGAAATAACCTGGCGATCCGGGTAGGCAGCCTGCGCCCCCATCCCCATGGGAAGTCCATTTGCCATAGAGCCATGGTTGAACGAGCCGATAATGCGGCGCTTGCCGTTCACGTCAATGTAGCGGGCAGCCCAGATGACCGGGGAGCCTACATCCGGGACAAAGACGGCATCGTCGTCTGCGTAGCGATTCAGAAGCTCTGCGAGGTATTGAGGGTGAATCTTGCCGCGGGAAGGCTTAGCTAGGGACATCAAATCCTTAGTTGCTTCCTTGTAATCCTTTTGCATCTTCTTCAAGTGCTTGGAGGACCGGCCAATCTTGATGAGCTTTTCTAGTTCGGGAGCGGTGTCTTTTACCGTGCCCACGAGCGGTACATCCACTTTGGTGCGACGGCCGATATGATCTCCGGCAATGTCTACCTGAATAACCTTAGCGTTCTTGGGATAGAACTGCCTGTAGGGAAGGTCGGCGCCGAGCATTAGCAGAGTGTCGCACTCGGTCATGGCGTTGTAGCCGGAAGTAAACCCCAACAACCCGGTCATGCCCACGTCATAGGGATTGTCATAGGCAACCCATTCTTTACCGCGCATGGTGTGCACCATTGGAGCCTGCAAGGCCTCCGCCAAAGACACCAACTCGTCGTGTGCGCCCTCGCAACCGGCCCCGGCCAAAATCGAAACCTTCTTGGAGTGATTCAGGATTTCGGCAGCCTTCTCGAGGCTTTCCTCAGCGGGAATGGCGCGGGTGGGGGAGTGGTACACAGCTTCGGGGCCGCCCTTTACCTCAGCCTGCAAAATATTGCCGGGAATGACCAGCACGGCGACACCTTTTTTGTCGAGGGCGGCGCGCATTGCAACCCGCAGGATACGCGGCATTTGTGCTGGATTAGAAACCAATTCGCAGTACACAGAGCATTCCTGGAACAGGTTCTCGGGATGGGTTTCCTGGAAGTACTGGCCGCCAATTTCGTCGTGTGGAATGTGAGCGGCGATAGCCAGGACGGGTTGGCGGGACCGGTTAGCGTCAAATAAACCGTTAATTAGGTGAAGGTTTCCCGGACCGCAAGAGCCAACTGTTACTGCGAGCTTGCCAGTGACGGCAGCTTCAGCACCGGCGGCGAAAGCGCCGGCCTCCTCGTGGCGAACCGGAACCCAACCAATTCCGTCGGTAAGACGGATAGCATCGGTAAGCGCGTTCAAAGAATCCCCTGCTACGCCCCATACCTTTGAAACACCGCTAGCTTTTAAGCTGGCGACAATATTTTCTGCGACAGACGCCATCAATACCTCATTCCGAAAAACTTTATCTGCGGTTAAAGTCTAAACGTCTCCGCGTCTATTTCGTAGCTCTGGTGGCCTTAATCATCTTTTCGTTTCTGCCTGCGAAGATGAGGCTTTTTGGGCAAATGTAGGCGACTTTTCTTTTTAGGCATCAGCGCATTTTCGTCTGCTAGCAGTTCGGTAACATTTTGTTTGGTCGAGGCCTCGGGATCGCGCGCAGCATTTTGTTGTGAACCAGCCCCCGCAATGACTACTACGACTACGCCTAGAGCCTGTAGCCAGTTGGGAATTTGGCCGAGTATTATTACGCCGATAATTATGCTCACCGCAGGTTCAAGGGAGGTGAGGGTACCGAAGGCCGTCGGATTCATCCGCCGCAGGGCCATCATTTCGACTGCAAAGGGGATCACCGGGTGTAAAAGTGCGATACCGAAGGCAAAAGCGACCATCTGCAGATCGAAGTGGCTGATGATCGCCCGTGCGCCAACTGCCCCTGCAACTAACGAGGCGATGGGTACCGTAATCGTCAGTGCACTTAGGCCAGTAAAACGGTCACCTATTTTCTGGGTTAGCAAAATGTAGGTACCCCAGCACACCCCGGCGCAGGCTGCCATTAGGACGCCTGTTAGGTTGAAAGCGCTGGACCAGGGTTGAGTCATGGCTATAACGCCCGCGAATGCCAAAAATAGCCATCCCACAGGTTTCAGTGAGCGAGAGCGCATCGCCGCCACCGTAAGCGGTCCCAAATATTCGATTGCCACGGCTGTTCCCAGATTTATATAGGGCAAGGCCAAGATGAATAGTGTGGTCATCGAGCCGGTGGCCAGGCCGAGGCCTATTAGGGGGAGGACGTCTTTCTTGCGTATTGCTCGTAGTGGAGGCCTAGCTATGATCCAAAAAATAATTGTGCCAGCCACAAGGCGCATCCAGGCAACCCCGCCTGCGCTGTAGCGGTCGATCAAACCGACAGATAGGGCGGAACCAATTTGTACCGAAACCATGCCAGTTACTGCCATGGACCACGCGGGAGGGGTTATTTGTGGTTTTGTGGTCACCGATTTACTCCATTCGACCATTTAGATGGGGATCTTTAGTAAACATTTCGCACATTTTTCTTCGGGATGCAAATACCTGTTTGTGCAGTACAAGGCCGCACTTGGGGGCTTGGGCTAACTGTGCAGTTCTCTATGTGAGATAAATGTAGTAAATACGTTGATTTTGGAAGAAGTTAAGGAAGTGTTTACGCTGGTGCTCCAAAATACCGGCAGGAGGTTTTTATGCTCGATACCGCACCACTTTTCACCCCGCTTACTTTGGGGGCCCTAAAACTAAAAAACAGGCTTGTTATGGCTCCCCTTACCCGTTTACGTACGGGTGACGAGGGCGTTCCCGGGCCGCTACTCGCCGACTACTATTCCCAGCGCGCTTCCCTGGGCATGATTGTCGCGGAGGGGACCTGGCCCACTTTGGAGGGGCGTACCTGGTATGGCCAGCCCGGCATTGCTAATCGGGAACAGATTGAGGGGTGGAAGAAGGTAACCGAGGCGGTGCATGAGCGCGGAGGCGTAATCGTTTTGCAACTCATGCACGGCGGGCGGGTTTCCCACCCCGAGATCACGGGCACCGGGCGAACTGTATCTGCATCCGATGTGCCGCTAGATGGGCCGGTGCGGGTAAAGTCCGGCAAGGTGGTGCCGCCTGCGCCGCAGGGGCTGTCTGCAGCCGAGGTGAAATCTGTTATTGACGATTTTGTTCAGGCTGCCAAGAACGCGATCGCTGCCGGGATGGACGGGGTGCAGTTACATGGGGCGAACGGGTATCTGATACATCAGTTCTTCGCCCCTACTACTAATAAGCGTTCTGATGCATACGGTGGTTCCCCGAAGAAGAGGGCACGTTTCGCTATCGAGGTCACCCAGGCTGTTTCCGAGGCGATCGGTGCGGATAGGGTCGGGGTGCGCCTGTCTCCGGAGCATGATGTGCAAGGAGTCATCGAGGCCGATCGCGAAGCTACCATGGCCACTTACGCGGAATATGCCTTGGCCGTAGAAAAAGAGGGGCTCGCATTTTTGGATGTGATCTACCGCGACCCGAGTTCTGATTTAGTACAAAAAATTCGGAATGAGTCTGGCTGTGGTCTGGTATTGAACAACGGCTTCGACACGGTCACTACAGTCGAGGAAGCCCTGAAAATTGTTGCCGCCGGTTACGCGGATGCGGTAGGGGTGGGGCGGGCTGCCCTAGCTAATCCGGATCTAGCGAAGCGCTGGCGCGAGGGGCTGGAACTCAACGAGCCGGTCCAGTCCACTTTCTATGCAAAAGGTGCTGAGGGATATACGGATTACCCTTTCTACGAACAGAAGTGAGCTGCAATTAATCGATTTGTTGGCCGCCCCACATTGCAAAATGTGTGGGCGGCAACGTTTTTCCATAAAGGCGTTGACGAAACTATTTTCCGCGAAATACTTTTCCGCACTATTGCAAGGCTCTTGGTATAAAGCGGGGATATGTGGGCAGCGTCACCGCAAAATAGTTTGCGTTTGAGGGGCGCACCTGCCTAAAGTATTTCTCGTTGCGCCGGACAGGAGCCGGCGAGACGGGCCCCCAGGTGGCTGGCTGTTTTGGTTGGTTGGTTGTTTGGTGTGGTGGGGTTGTTTTTGTTCTCGATAGTGTGTTTTTGTTTTTTGCTCTTTTTTGCGTGTGGGCTTTGCACTTCTTTTTTGGTTGTGTGAGTCTGTTTTTTGTTTTTTTTGGTTGGGATTGCCCTTTTTTGGGTGTTTTCTGAATGTTTTTGTTTGGAGAGTTTGATCCTGGCTCAGGACGAACGCTGGCGGCGTGCTTAACACATGCAAGTCGAACGGGATCTGCGTGGCCTTTGTGGTTGTGTGGTGAGAGTGGCGAACGGGTGAGTAACACGTGAGTAACCTGCCTTTTTCTTTGGGATAACGCTCAGAAATGGGTGCTAATACTGGATGTTCTGCGCTTTCCGCATGGGGGGTGTGGGAAAGGGGCCTTTGTGGTTTCTGGAGGGAGATGGGCTCGCGGCTTATCAGCTTGTTGGTGGGGTGATGGCTTACCAAGGCTTTGACGGGTAGCCGGCCTGAGAGGGTGGGCGGTCACATTGGGACTGAGATACGGCCCAGACTCCTACGGGAGGCAGCAGTGGGGAATTTTGCACAATGGGGGGAACCTTGATGCAGCGACGCCGCGTGAGGGATGGAGGCCTTCGGGTTGTGAACCTCTTTCGCTCGTGTGCAAGCCGCTATTTGGGTAGTGGTGAGTGTAGCGGGTAAAGAAGCGCCGGCTAACTACGTGCCAGCAGCCGCGGTAATACGTAGGGCGCGAGCGTTGTCCGGATTTATTGGGCGTAAAGGGCTTGTAGGCGGTTTGTCGCGCCTGTCGTGTAATCCTCTGGCTTAACTGGGGGTGTGCGGTGGGTACGGGCAGGCTTGAGTGCGGTAGGGGAGATTGGAATTCCTGGTGTAGCGGTGGAATGCGCAGATATCAGGAGGAACACCGGTGGCGAAGGCGGGTCTCTGGGCCGTTACTGACGCTGAGGAGCGAAAGCGTGGGGAGCGAACAGGATTAGATACCCTGGTAGTCCATGCTGTAAACGTTGGGCACTAGGTGTGGGGGCTGGTTTCATGGTTTCCGCGCCGTAGCTAACGCATTAAGTGCCCCGCCTGGGGAGTACGGCCGCAAG
>OBJZ01000063.1_pt1 | contig 105681 bp, 96 predicted proteins | sample 1481641 | NCBI WGS metagenome assembly OBJZ01 (sample SAMN02364493, study PRJEB22542) | human gut metagenome | isolation source: fecal sample | host: premature infant | place: USA: Chicago, IL | collected 2012-01
TTTCGGTGGTCATAGCGTTGGGGAAACGCCCGGTTCCATTCCGAACCCGGTAGCTAAGCCTAACTGCGCCGATGGTACTGCACTCGGGAGGGTGTGGGAGAGTAGGACACCGCCGAACTATTCTTTGAGGGTGGAGCCCCGGCCGCTACGGTCGGGGCTAAACCTGTTTAACGCTAGTGCTTCCCGCGAACGCAGCCGGAACTGGGACGAGGATCGGGGCTGCCCGGATCCTCGACGAAGGACGGGCGATGGTTTGGATTCTCACGAAAGCACCATCTCTTATCGACGCACGATGTGAACTTGGCCCGAAAACCATTCCATAGTCGAGGCTACGGGGAAGTAGTCCACTAGCGTAGAGCTACGTTGTGTACCGCGAGTTGTCGCGGGACCGCCAACGGACCCTTATTCCTGCGGCCACGTTTACCTTCGTGGCTCGCCCCCTTGGAGGAGTTGCGGATTGTCCGACAACGAGAACTTTGAACCTGACTCGCGTTCTGCGAGCGAAAGCCGCGCCCGTACTCGAGGCGAGTATGGATCGCGAAAGCCGCGCACCGATGGTCGTCGCGGCGAGCACCGTGGGAGTAAGCGTGGTGATCGTGATTCTTGGGGAGAGCGCGGTCGTGACGGTAAGCGACGCTCATACGGTTCGGATCGACGTTCTCGTGACTCCCGTTCGGGACGCGACGGAGCTTGGAAGAATAGCCGGAATGGGCGCGATGGCGGCGGCGGTAACTGGCGCGATCGTCGCGATGGGGATAAGCCGCGTCGTGATGGTGAGCGTCGCTGGTCCAGGGATGAAAAGCCGCGTCGTGATGGTGAGCGTCGCTGGTCCAGGGATGATAAGCCGCGTCGAGACGGGGATCGGCGCTGGAAAAAGGGTGAAAACAAGCACCACGATGGTGATCGACGCCGCGGTGACGCCCCGGGCCGCGGGCAGCGCTTCGGCAAAGGGCAGCGCGGCTATCGTGACCAGCGCGATAAGCGGCGTTACGAGCAGCGTGAGCGGATGTCAAGCGCGGAAGGGTTTGAGGCAGATCGCCAAGAACGCCTTCGCGAAGGACGCGAACCATTCGTCCCGGCAGACATCACTGGAAACGAGCTTGCGCCCGAACTCCGCGCCACCCTCAAGGCCCTTACGAAGGAACAGATGGAGCGCGTGTCGCGCCACCTCGTCGCTTGCGCGATGCTGACCGAGAATGAACCGGAGCGGGCCCTCGAGCATGCGAAGTGGGCAGCGCGTTTCGGCGCGCGAGTCGCATCCGTCCGCGAGCTCTACGGCGCCCTGCTGTACGAGGCAGGCGACTACCGCGGCGCCATTCGGGAAATGCGCGCCGCCATGCGTATGAGCGGAAAAGTCGATCTCCTCCCGATCGTCGCCGACTGTGAGAGGGGCCTGGGGCGCCCTGAAAAAGCGTTCGATATCGCGCAGTCCGAAGAGGCAGCGAAACTCACGAATGCGGAAACGATCGAGCTCATGATGGTCGTTGCCGGTGCATACGCCGATCTTGGAGATCTAGATACGGCCATCGCGACGCTCGAGATTCCGGCACTGCGCTCGAAGGTCGACGGCAAGTGGCAGTTCAGGCTGTGGCTGGCTTACGCCGACCTTCTCGAAGCCGCAGGGCGCGTCGATGAGGCGAAGAAGTGGGTTACGCTCGCTGCCGACGCAGACGTTAACGAGGAGACCGATGCCTACGCCCGCCTTGGCCGTGCGCCTCGCCCGAGGGAAGCGGCCGTGGAACGGACGGAGGAAGAGATTGGCGTGTTCGACGTCGAGGCTGATTTTGAGCGGGAAGAGCGCGAAGCTGCTGAACGAGAAGCGGCGAAAGCCGAGCGAGCATCGGATCACCACGATGTGAACGACGATCCAGATGCGAGCGAGGACAGCGGTCCCTCCGAGCAGTCGCATGGCGATGTCGACGACCCGAACACTGCGGTTGAGGCCAACGCTGGCCGTGAGGCCGCGGGCGAGTCCGGCGATGAACCGGATCAAGCGGCCGAGCCCCCGCTGCTCCCTCACGAGCCCACCGAAGAAGACCTTCCATACGACAAGGAGTGACGTGAAGCGCCCCGATCCAACGTTCCTCGACCTTTTCGATGCACTCCTGTTCGATATGGACGGGACGCTGATGAACGGTTCCACAGTGATCGAGCACGGGGTCGATGCCGTGGCAGCGGCTCGTGCGAGAGGGCTCGCGATTGCCTTCGCGACGAACAACGCCTCGCGCACCCCGGACATGGTTGTTGAGCACCTCGCGTCGCTCGGTTACGAAGCGCACGCGCACGAGGTCGTGAACTCGCCCATGGTCGCGATGAGCCTCGTGAGGGCGCACGTTGAACCCGGCAGCACAATACTCGTCGTGGGCGGCCGAGGGCTCGTGGAGGAAGTCGAACGAAACGGTTACACCGTAACGCGCGAAGACCGCGATGACGTCATGGCCGTGATTCAGGGCTTCGCGCCGACCGTCGGGTGGGCGGATTTGGCGGAGGCGGCGTACGCGATTCGTCGCGGCGCATTTTTCGTCGCGACGAATATTGATTCGACTCTTCCCACCGAGAAGGGCTTCGCACCGGGCAACGGGTCGCTCGTGCACGCGCTCGAGTTTTCGACGGGTGTCAAGGCCGTTGCTGCGGGCAAGCCCGAGCCTGCGATGTTCAACGTCGCGGCAGAAATCTCCAGCTCGAGCCGCCCCTTGGCAATCGGGGATCGCCTCGATACGGACCTCGAGGGCGGCAACCGCGCGAACGTTCCAACCTTCCACACGCTCACGGGGGTGTCGAGTTGGATCGATGCGGCACATGCGCCGGCTATTCAACGTCCCGTGTTTGTGCGGCCCAACCTTTCGTTCTTGGCGAAGAGCGCCGCGCACCCTGTCATTGACGCAGAGCGAGCGCATCTCGGCTCTACCGCGGCGCACCTCGAGGGCGGTGACATCGTCGTGACGGGCGACGCGTCGAGCTGGCGCGCGGCACAGGTCGTCCTGTCGCTCGTGAACGCGCGATTCCCCGAAAGCACGTTTGAGGGCGCGATTCGCGCTGCCTCGGGTGAGCTCTTTGGGCCATTTGGCGAATAAGGGTCCGCGCTGTGCCACGCCTCGATGCCGCACTCTTTGCGCGCAATCTCGCGTCCTCACGTACGCATGCGCGTCGCATCGTTGAGGAAGGGCGCGCACACGTCAACGGTAGCGTCGCCTGCAAACCCTCAATGAACGTGGCAGAGGGCGACGTTCTCGAAGTGCTCGGAGTTCCCGAAGGCGGCGAGTTCGCCTCGCGTGCGGCCTTGAAGCTCGAGGGTACGCTTGAGCGCCTCGGTGCCCGAGCGCCTCAACTCGCGGGAGCTCGGGTTCTCGATTTGGGGGCTTCGACGGGCGGGTTTTCCGACGTTTGCCTGCGCCGGGGCGCTCGCCACGTGTGGGCTGTGGACGTCGGCCACGGGCAGCTCATTGCTCGCCTTGCAGGGCATTCGCGGCTGGCCAATCTCGAGGGGACCGACGCGCGCTGCGTGACCCGGACCATGCTCGCGGCGCATGAACCCAGCGGAGTAGGCATTCCCGATGTCGTCGTCACCGACGTCTCCTTTATTTCTCTCACGCACATCCTTGGCGGCGCATCGCGCCTTGTCGAGCCGAATGCGAGCTTGCTCTTCATGCTAAAGCCACAGTTCGAGGTGGGAAGAGCGCGATTGCCAAAATCGGGTGTCGTGACTGATCCGCAGGCGTGGCGCGATGCCCTTGTGAGCGTCACCGAGTGCGCGGCAAGCGTCGGGCTCGCGCTCCGGGCCCTGCACCCGAGCCCGCTTCCCGGGCAAGACGGGAATGTCGAGTTTTTTCTTCTGTGCGAAAAATTGCCCGCCGGCGCACGCGATCCAGAAGGCGAATGTGGAATGATCGAGGAGGCCCTCGCCGAAGCCGAGGGTCTTCGTCGTGAGGCACCCGCCGGCTCATGAGTGCAGCGAGTGCTGACCGTAAGGGAGGAGGAGAGCCCTGAGACGCTTTTTGCTGTACGTTCACTCGGGTCGAGGAGTGGCTCTCAAGGCAGCGCGTCAGGTCGCTGAGGACCTGCACGCCGCGGGCGTGAGGCCGATCGTGACCTCCGCGCAAGTGGAAGAAGTCTCCTCGCGGCCGGAAGATCCGGCTGCTCTCGCGCTTCTCGACACGATCCGTGCGGGTCGACTTGAGGTCCTTGACCACGAACAACTGCCGGCGGAAACGGAACTGTGCATTGTCCTTGGAGGCGATGGCACGATCCTGCGGGCCCTCGAGTTGATCCGCCCCCTTAGCATTCCCGTGCACGGTGTCAATCTTGGGCACGTGGGATTCCTTGCGGAGAGCGAGGTAGCGGAACTCGGGACAACGGTGCGCAGGCTTCTTTCGCGCGATTACATTCTTGAGGCCAGAAGCGTCATCCGCACGAAAGCATATGCTGCCGATGGTGCGCTCCTGCATTCGGATTGGGCCCTCAACGAAGCGAGCCTCGAAAAGGGCGAACGCGAGCGCATGATTTACGTCGTCGTCGGCATCGACGGGCGTCCGGTATCCGAATTCGGCTGCGATGGGGTGCTCCTGTCGAGCCCCACGGGTTCGACCGCGTACGCGTTTTCTGCGGGCGGGCCCGTCATGTGGCCTGAGGTAGACGCGATGCTGCTCATCCCGCTCGCGGCGCATGCCCTTTTCGCACGCCCCCTCGTGATGGGGCGCTCCTCGGTCGTGGAGATCGAGGTGTCGCCTGAGTCGCCGTCGGCCGCAGTTTTGACGCTCGATGGACGGCGACAGGTTGAGCTTCCGCCCGGGTCCAGGCTCGAGACGCACCTGTCGAAGAGTAGCGTTCATTTCGCCCGTTTCGCGGAGACCCCATTTGCCGATCGACTCGTCGAGAAGTTCAAGCTTCCCGTTGAGGGGTGGCGCGGCGGTAATCCCGATACGCGCTACGACTCGAACGCGGGGGAGAGCTGAATGCTGCGTTCTCTGTCGATTCGCCGGATCGGAGTTATTGACGACGCGTCGATCGAGTTTGGGCCGGGCTTTACCGCGCTCACGGGCGAGACCGGCGCTGGTAAGACGATGGTCATCACGGGCCTCGGCCTCCTCATGGGGCGTCGCCTCGATTCCCGCCGCGCCGGTGTGTCAAGCACGGTGTCGGGCCGCGTAGGTCTCGCCCCGGGAACGCCCGTGCACGAGCGCCTCGATGAGCTTGGTGCCGAGGTCGAGGACGGCGAAATTCTCGTCGTGCGCAGAGTGACGAAGGACGGGCGCTCGCGTGCCCACATTGGTGGCGTTCCAGTTCCCGTGGGCACGCTTGGCGAGATTGTTGGCGGGGAGATTACGATCCACGGCCAAAGCGATCAGCTTCGCTTGCGCGAGCCGGCGGCGCAGCTTGGAGCGCTCGATTCGGTGTTGGGGGCGGAGGGCCGACGGTTGCTCGCCGAGCACCGCTTACTCTTTCGGGAGTTTGCTTCGCTCGAACGCGAGCTGAAGGAGCTGTCATCGTCTCTGCGCGATCGAGAGCAGCGCGAGGCGGAGCTCACCGAAATCCTCCAGGAGATAGAGCAGGCGGGCACGTTTGAGGGCGAAGATGACGCGCTGCGCGCGGAAATCGAACGCTTGGATGATGCTGCTCAGTCGCTCACTGCCCTCGAAGGTGCGCTCATGCACCTTGCGGGCGACGAAGCCTCGAGCGTCCTGACCCATGCCGATGCCGCCGCGGCATCGCTTACTCAGGCGCCCGGTGCGTCGCAGGTTCTGGACCGCATTATCGCCTTGCGAGACGAGTCGAGCGATATTGCGCGCGAGATCTCGCTTCTGCGAGACGGGTGGGAGGCCTCACCGGGCTGTCTCGAGGAGGCGCAAGAGCGCTTGCACGAGCTCACAGTGCTTGTGCGTGAGTACGGGCCTCGCCTCGGCGGGGCGGAGAACGTGAGTGAGCTTCTGCTCCACTCGCGTGAGGCCCTCGAGGCGCTGCGTGCGCTCGAGGACGGCGCGGCGCGGCTTGGCGAGCTCGACAAGCGTCGCGTGGAACTTGACGCCGAACTCGCACGGATCGCCGATGCACTGAGCGGAGAACGCCACGAGGCCGCGGCGAAGCTTGCAGCCGAAATCGAGAACGAACTTGCCGGGCTCGAGATGCCCGGGGCATCTCTTCGTATTGACGTGACGCCGGCACCTCGAAGTGCGAGCGGCACCGACGGTGTGTCGTTCACGATGCAGCCGCACCCCGGTGCCGAATACATGCCCGTCGCGACGGGCGCATCAGGCGGCGAACTTTCTCGCGTGATGCTCGCGCTCGAGGTGGCAATCGCCTCTCTTACAGACGTTTCAGATGGCGGCGCGCCCCCGGTATTCGTTTTTGACGAAATCGATGCGGGTATTGGTGGCCGCGCGGCGCGGGCGGTAGGAGAACGGCTTTCGAGGCTCGCCGAAAATTCCCAGGTCATTGTCGTGACTCATCTCCCGCAGGTGGCTTCGTGGGCGAGTTGCCACGTCAGGATCGTGAAAGAGACACACAGCGATGGCGGCGAGGACCGCACGGTTTCGAGGATTGAACCGCTCGAGGGAGAAGCGCGCGTTCGCGAACTGGCGCGCATGCTCGCGGGAGATGCAGAAAGTGACGCCGCGCTTGAGCACGCCGCTGAGCTTCTCGCAACGTCAATGGAGGCTCGCGGCGCGTGAAACCTGGATTTACGTTCCCTATTGCCGGTCGAGCAAAGGTGGGCAAACGGACGAAAGACCTGACCAAGCGCGTCGAGGCTGGAGACATCGTGGTGATCGACCACGAGGATCTCGATCGCGTTGCGGCCGAGGCACTCGTTGATCGCGCGCCTGCGGCAGTCCTCAATGCGTCACCGTCGATTTCGGGGCGCTACCCGAACGCGGGTCCCCAGATCCTCGTCGAGGCGGGAATCCCGGTGCTCGATGTCCTGGACCAGGATCTTTTCGCGACGGTTCGCGAGGGGCGCTTCGTTGAGATCGACGAGAGCGGTGTATCTCTCAGCACGGGGGAGCGGCTCGAAGCGGAGCTTTACACGCCTGCGGTTCTCAACGACAAGCTCGACAAGGCGCGTGAGGGGCTCAGCGAGCAGCTTGAGGCGTTTGCCTCCAACACGATGGAATACATGCTTCGTGAGCGTGAGCTTCTCATCAACGGCGTTGGCACGCCGGAGGTCCGTACGCGATTCCAAGGCCGGCCCGTCCTTATTGTCGTGCGCGGCTACCACTACCGCGAGGACCTCGTGGCCCTCATGCCATTCATTCGTGAAAACCGGCCTATCATCATCGGGGTCGATGGGGGAGCAGATGCCGTGCTCGATGCCGGCTACGGGCTCGACATGATTATTGGCGACATGGACTCGGTGTCCGATCGGGCGCTTGCGAGCGGCGCCGAGATTGTCGTGCACGCCTACCGCGATGGCCGCGCTCCGGGTATGGAGCGCGTCCGTGCGCTTGGACTCGCCGACGATGCCGTGACGTTCGCGGCTTCGGGAACGAGCGAAGATATTGCGATGCTTCTTGCTGACGATCGCGGCGCCGACGTAATCGTCGCCGTCGGCACTCACGGAACGCTCGAGGAGTTCCTCGACAAGGGGCGCGCGGGTATGAGTTCGACGTTCCTCACGCGACTCCGGGTGGGCTCGAAGCTCGTGGACGCGAAGGGCGTCTCTCGCCTCTACCGGCAGCGCATCTCGACTTTCCAGCTCGTTCTCCTCGTTGTTGCGGGGCTCCTGGCGCTCGCCGTCGCCATGGCGGTTACCGATGGTGGCCAGACGTTTATCCAGATTCTCGGTGCAAGGCTCGATGACACCTTGCGCTCTTTCACCGCTCTGTTTGTCCAGGGAGGACCGATCCCATGATCGACTTTCGCTACCACCTCGTTTCGCTCGTGGCGGTGTTCCTCGCACTCGCGATCGGCATCGTGCTCGGTGCGGGCCCTCTTCGCGACGGCGTGGGGCAGACCCTAACCGCGCAGGTTGAGCAGTTGAGGGTTGAGCGAGACGAAATGCGAGCCTCGAACGATGCTTTGAACGCTGAGAACTCTGACCTTGAGGGATTCGTTAAAGCCGCGGGTGCGGGTCTGGTGACGGGCACCATGCACGGTGAGAAGGTCGCGACGATTGCCGATCATTCCTCGATGCATGCCGAAGTCGAGGCGACGCGCACGCTCATTGAGGCCGCCGGGGGACAAACTGGACCCCAGATCGAGCTCGGCCAGTCGCTGTGGGATCCCGCGGCGGAAAGCGAACGGCGTTCGGCCCTGACGACAATCACCCAGACGTGGCCAGGCGTGAAGCCGAGTGGGACGTCGACCTCAGAAAAGCTGGCGTCCGTTATCGCGACGATTCTTGCCCCGAGCGAGGATCTTGACAATGCAGCGCGGCTCGAGATCGCAAAAGCTCTGAGCGCAAGCGGCGTTCTCACGCTCAAAGGTGATATTGAAGCGGTGGACTCCGTTTTGGTGCTTTCGGGCGAAGAGTCGCTCTTTTCGGTCACGAGTGACTCGCCGGAGGCTGCTGCGACCCGCTCGGACAACCTTGATAAGTCGCGCCGCGCGCTCGTGACGGCATTCGACGGCGAAGGCGTCACGGTAGCGGTTGGAGGTTCCTCATCCGTGCGGGGAGGCTCGGAGGGTCTTGTTTCGGCTGTGCGCACGAGTGATCTTCGTGAGCGAGTCTCGAGCATCGACATGCTGACGTATGCGTCGGGTCCGGCGACGCTTACGCTCGCGCTTGCCGGTGCCCAGGTCGAGATGCCGGGAGCATACGGATCAGCGACCGATGCCGAGGCGCTCGTGCCCGATGCGTCCGCAATCCGCGAGAAGGTCGAAGAGCGCAATGGTGATCGAAGCGAAAAGAAGCGCTCGAATGACACGGATGCGGGAGGGCAGACGAACGATGAAGAGGCCTCCTCGAGCGACGGCGGTGGACAGTGACGAGTATCCTCCGGACGGTGGGTTTCAGCGCCGCAGCGGCGACGCTTGCCTCGCGTACATGCGCTCGCGCCCTCGCCAAGTGTCCTAAGTCGCTTCGTGCACACCTTGACCGCACCAACTTTCGCGGTGAGCCCGTCACTCTCGCCGAGGGGGTTGAGGTGGCCGGCGCACTCTCGGCAGGTGCACTCGTGGGGCTCGGCGTGCCGTCGAGTGGTGCCGCTGCGCTCGTCGGTGCGGTGGGTCTCGCTGATGACATCGTCGAACCGATGCTCATGCGCAATGCTGAGACCGCACCCCCGAAGGGGCTCAAGGGGCATCTCGGGGCACTTGCGCACGGAAAGCTCACCACGGGAAACATCAAGATTCTCGGGATCGCGGTGGCGGCGAACGTACTCGCGCGCGAGTGCGAACGTGTCCGGGGGAGGGGAGAGTCCGACGCCGGCTTCGGCGGCAGTGCTCTTGCCGTCGTCGATCGTGGCCTGGACACCGTGTTGATTGCGGCCTGCGCGAACCTCACCAACCTTTTCGATGTGCGACCTTCGAGGGCGCTGAAGGCCACGAGCATAGGCGTCCTGATCGCCCTGTGTGGGCCGTCGCGCGAGGAAGCCTCGCGCTCTCGCAAGGCCCTCGCCGCCGCGCATGCGGCCGCGACAATCCTTGCCGCTCCGCGCGACTTCGGTGCGCGGGGGATGCTCGGGGATGCGGGAGCAAACGTCCTCGGGGCGAATGCGGGCACCCTCGCCGCGCTGTCATCCTCGCGTGCCTTCCGCACTGCGGCAGCGTCTGTGGCCGTGGGGCTCACGCTCGTGAGTGAACGGGTGAGCTTCACACGCATCATTTCCTCCTCGGATTTTCTGAGCGCGATTGACGAATGGGGGCGGTCATGAGCGCTACGTCACGGACGCCGTCTCTCGTGCGAGCGACGGGTCTCATCGCTGTCGTCACGGTTCTCGCGCGGCTCGCAGGGTTCGCGCGATACCTCGTTTTCGGCGCGAGCGTGGGAGCGGGTGAGATTGGAACCGCCTACGCGAGTGCCAATCTTGTGCCGAGTGTCGTCTTCGAAGTTGCCGCTGGAGGGGCGCTCGCGAGCATGGTCATCCCGCTCATCGCGGGTCTTCTTGACGAGCCTTCCCGCCCGCGTGAAGGAGGCAGCCGCGTCGCCCCGCGCGAAAACGCCTCGAGCATCGTCTCAGCGTTGCTCACGTGGAGCGTTCTGCTCACGCTCATCCTCGCACTCGTGCTGTGGGCGCTTGCCCCCACACTCGCTCGAGCCATTCTTGGAACCGGTGCGCAAGCCGCCGATGCCGCAGCGATCGATCTTGGCGCTCGCCTCATGCGGGTTTTCGCCCTTCAGCTGCCGTTCTATGCGATTACGATCGTCCTTGGCGCGTACCTGCAGGCGCGACGCAAGTTTCTCTGGCCAGCGCTCGCACCGCTCATCTCGAGTCTCGTCGTCATGGCAACGTACGGCCTCTATGCCCTCACGGTCCCCGTGGGCGTGTCTGCGGGAACGCTCTCGAATCTCTCTGTAGCTGCCCTCGGGTGGGGGACAACTCTCGGGGTTGTCGCGATGGCGGTATGCGTAGTGTTTCCCGCGTTGCGATCGGGGTTTGTGTATACGCCCCAACTCGCCCTCACCAGAGGCGTGCGTGCGCGTGCCTTGGGACTTGCCGGCTCGGGTGTGGCAACCGTCGGCGCCCAGCAACTGACGACCGCCTTGATTCTTGCCCTCTCCGTTCGCGCGGGTGGAACGGGCACCCTTCCGCTGTTCCAGTACGGTCAGGCCGTGTACCTCCTGCCCTACGCGGTTCTCCTCGTCCCCGTTATGACGAGCGTGTTTCCCGAGCTTTCCGAGCTGCGGGCACTCGGTGATAGGGCAAAGTTTTCGGCGCTGACGCTTCGATCCGTCCAGGCGGTCGTGGCATTCGCAGCCGTGGGTGGGGCTGCGCTTTGGGGTGCGGGACTCCCCATCGATAAGTTTTTTGTGGCGATCGATCGCGCGGGGATCCGCGGCGTTGGCGCGGTCACGGCGGCGCTCGCCACAGGGCTGATCGCGTACGGCATCGTGATGCTGACCGCGAGGGTTCTCAATGCGGCGCTGAGGCCCGGGGAGTCTCTCGCGATCGGTGCGACCGGGTGGGGAATCGCGGGCGTGCTTATTCTCGTGACGGTCGTGACGTCCCCACCGCGATCGACGGCCACTGCCGGAGTCCTTTTTGGTCTGTGTATATCTATCGGCATGTGGATCGCGGCGATTGGCGGGCTCAACATCCTTCGCGAGCGGATCATGGTTCGCGAACACGTGCGTCCCCTTTTCACGACGGTCCTCGCCTCGGTTGTGGCGTCGGTCCTCGGCTCAATTGCGGGGCTCGCTCTCGCACAGCTCGCGAGTGACGCTTTTCGTGGAGCGTGGGGCTCGCTCGTGCTTGGCATCGGGACGGGTACGGCTGGTGCAGCGGTGTGTCTGGGCGTGCTGATGATCGCCGATCGCTCTCTTGCGGCGCCAATCGTGGAGCTCGGCGCGCGAATCGTCAAGGCGACGAAGAAGGGGTAGGGCATGCGGCGTGTGATCCTCGTGCGGCCCCGCGCGGAAGGCGGTTTGCTCGCGCACGTGCGCGATGAGGCATGCGTGCTCGCTCGGGCAGGCGTACACGTTGTGGACGCGGGGGAAGCGCCGTGCTTCGACGACGCCACCTCGCATACCGCTGGGCCCGGAGTCGAACATCGGCACCTCGCGATCGCTTCGGGGGCTTCTCCGCTTGCGGCGCTTCGCGCACGGGCGAATCTGCGCGTGATCATTCGGGATGAACATCGCCGTGCACAGGGCGAACGGCTCACGGTTCATGCCCACGGCGCGCGTGCAGGAGCACTCACTGCCCTTGCGCTCATGACCGGGTTTCGCCCCCGCATTCGGCTCGTGACGACGCTTCATAATCGGATGCCGCGTACCGGCGTTGGCGCAGTCATCGGGCGAGCATTGTTCACGCTTGCCTCACGCCGTAGCGATCTTGTACTCGCGGTCTCGCCTGATCTCGCCGATGCCGCGCGCGCGAGTGGTGCACGCGCGGTTCAAAGGGCTCTCATTCCCGCTGCGCGCCCCGCGAGTTGCGGGTCGTTGCGAGCGTTCGACGGCGATGTCCTCGAGGTTCTGTGCGTCGCGCGCCTTGCTGCTCAAAAAGACCTCGCCTGCCTGTGCGAGGCAGTGCGGCTTGTGGAAGAGCAGTATCCGGGATCTCTTCGCGTAAAGATCGCGGGCGAGGGGCCGGAACGCGCACGGCTCGAAGAGTTTATCGAGAAACATGCGCTTCCCGTGGAGCTGCTTGGGCGTGTAGAGGACACCCGCGCCCTCATGCGCGAGGCGCACGTGGTGGTCCAAACGAGCGTGTGGGAAGGACAGCCGGTCGCGATTCAGGAAGCGATCGGTGAAGGCGCGGCGATCATCGCCACCGATGCCGGCGGGACGCGCTGGGTGACGGGCGAGCGCATTCCTCTCGTCGCGCCGGCGAATGCGCGCGAGCTGGCGGAACGGCTTATTGCCTTCGTGCCCGGACACCCGGGATCTGAGGAACGCCTCGACGAGCTTCGGGCTGCCTCCCGAGCACGCGCCGCTGAACTCCCAACCGAAGAGGACTTGATCGCTCAGCTCGAATCCGCGCTTTTCACGTTCGCCGACGACGAGGAGAACCAGCACTCATGACCACCTCCGAGAATTCGCTCGCCGACGATTTTTGCGCGCGACCCGTCGCTGAGAGTCGGACCGTGTATACGGGGCTCGTGTGGGATGTTGCGCGCGATACCGTCGATTTCGCGCCCGGTGTGAGGTTTACACGCGACTACGTCGCTCACACGGGCGCCGTCGCGATCCTCGCGCTCACGCCAGAGCGTGAAGTCGTCGTGATTCGCCAATATCGCCATCCGGCTCGCGCTCACATGTGGGAGCTGCCCGCTGGTCTACTCGATAAGGCCGGGGAAGACCCAGCCGTGGCAGCCGTCCGTGAACTCGAAGAAGAAACGGGCTACACGGCCGGCGCAGCGCACCACCTTCTCGATTACTACCCGAGCGCGGGCGGCTCGAACGAGAAAATCAGCGTGTATGTTGCGTTCGACTGCACGGAGGCGAAGGGCGTCGACTTCGAACGCGTCGACGAGGAAGCCGAAATCCTCACTCGTACGGTGCCCCTTGACGAGCTCGAGGATGCCGCGCTGTCAGGTCGCCTTCACAACAGTGCGCTGATCATCGCCACGCTCGCCTATACGGCACGCGTGCGCCGCGGCGAGGCCCCCGGCGCTTAACTGCGCGAGCGCGCGTACGAGCGCAGAGATTCGATGATCGCTGGCGTGACTTGAGCGGCTTGCCACGGGCGCGCGCCGACCGCTTCGAGCTCCTGCACGATCTGTTCGGGGCTCGCGTGTGGGATGCGATGCTCGGCCTCTGCACTGAAGTGATTCCACACCCAGTGGCGCATGTGACCGGGGGAGATGAGATTCTCGACGGGCATGTGAAGCTCTTCGGCGCGTGTGAGGAGCCCCTCGCGCACCTGTTTGTAGGCCTCGAGAACCTCGGGGTAGCGCCTAGACCACGAACGATGATTGGGGTAGGGGCCCAGGTCGCGCTTCGACGGCAAGTGAACGCGGGGCAGTTCTCGCGCTTCGCGGACGCATCGCCACCACTGCTCGCGGTGCTTGAGGTTCTTCGGTGCGGCGTTGTCGAACTCCTGGCGTCCCTTGCTCGAGGCTTTTGCCATGGCCACGAGTGCCTTGTCGCGCAGCACCATAAACGGCGCGACGTCCGAATTACGCGCGATTGCATCGCGCCTTTCCCACATCGATCGCGCGACCGCGAGTTGCAGGGGGCTTTTGAGCTGGCCGAGGCCGTGCAGGCCGCGCCACGGCTCGTCGGGAACTTCCGGGTGGGCGAACGTGGCTTCGAAGGCAAATTCCTCACGTGCCCACGACGTCTTGTGAGCGTCGTCGAGCATGCGTGTGAGCACGGTTTTGAGTTCGGCGAGGTACTCGACGTCGAGCGCGGCGTAGTCGAGCCACGATTCCGGAAGTGGGCGCTTGGACCAGTTGGCGCTCGAATGCTCCTTGGCAAGCCGAACTTCGAGCAGTTCTTCCGTGAGAGCCCCGAGACTCACCCTGGGAAGTCCGAGGAGGCGCGCAGCTACCTCGGTGTCGAAAAGTGCGACCGGTTCAAGCCCGAGCATGGCGAGTGAGGGAAGGTCCTGCCTCGAGGCGTGAAGAATCCACGGATGCGAGTTCATGATGTCCGTGAAGGTTCCAGGCAGTTGGCACGCGAGGGGATCAAGCAGCAATATCCCTGCCGCCTCCGTCTTGATCTGCACGAGGTAGGCCTTAGCGGAGTATCGGTAGCTCGAAGCGCGCTCGACGTCGATCGCTAGGTCCTCGTCGGCTTTGACACGCGCGCACCACTCGAGGATGCCCTGAACGGTCGTGACGAGGGGCGGCGTGCCACCCGCGGGCTTTTTAATGAGGGGCGCGCACTCGGGATCCGGCAACTGGTCGTGGGAATCAGTCATGAACGTTCTAGTGATCCTTCGAGGCTGAAAGATGAGGCGCCCTCGCGCGGTGGGACGGATGCAGAGGGCTCACGGAGAGTGGCTGGGGCGGAAGGCCACCTGCGGCGCAGAGGATCGCGGACCACGCGCCGAAATGGGCGCCGAGGTCGAGGGAGTCCGGGCTCCATGATGCGCGCATCTCGATGTCGACCGTCGTGGGGCGGGCGGCGAGTGAACCGTAGCTTTGGGAAACGACGCGCGTCACGGTACACCCAAGTTCGTGGGCTTCGGCCCCCGCAAGCTCAAGCGATTCGGTGACCCAGCTCCACGCCACATCGCCGAGCATGGACTCGAGCGCGAACTCGTGTTCGAGCTGGGCTTGCATCAAGGTGACGATTCGTGCGCGACCGCTCCAGTCCTCCCTGCCCTCAGGGTCGTAGAGCACGATGAACTTTCCGCTCGCGAGATCAGCGTCGTGCATGACGACATCGGCCTCGGCTGCCCACGAAAAGGGAGCGAGTCTGGAAGGAGCGGGAATCTCCTCCCACTTGACCTCGTGGCGAATGGGCGCAGCGGTGAGCGCATCGATCGCGCTCACGAATTCCTCGCGTTCCTGGGGAAAGTGATGAATGGCCACGGCCGCTAACTTATCGTTGACTTACCGCGTCGTGGCGGAGGCGCGCCGCGCCTCCATCAGTGCGCAGCCGGGTCCTCGTTTTCGCTGTGCACGAGGCAAATGGAATTGATGCAATAGCGTTCGTCGGTTGGGGTGGGGAAACCCTCGCCGGTGAAGACATGCCCGAGGTGTGATCCACATGAAGCGCAGCGCACCTCGGTCCGCACCATTGCGAGGCTGCGATCCTCGATAAGTTCCACGCGGTCGCTCTCGGCTGGCGCCCAGAAAGCTGGCCACCCGCAGTGCGCGTTGAACTGTTCGCTTGCGCGGAACAACTCGGCCCCGCAGGCCCGGCACGCATACGTGCCCGCTGAGCGCACCTCTTCGTATTCACCCGTGAAGGGCCGCTCGGTTCCAGCCTCACGCAAAACGTGGTACTCATCGGGGCTGAGGCGCTTGCGCCATTCGTCGTTCGTAAGCGAGTACGGGTAGCGGCCATCGCCGAGAGGCACGTTCATGGAGTCTCCTTGGGGTGAGTGCGGACGTAGCGTTCGATCTGGGCGCCGGGACTGTGGAAGAGATCCGCGAGGCGCCACGCGAGGTGGTGTGCGCTTCCGACGCTTGCGCGCGGCGCATCGCCTCCCACGGTAATCGCCGAGCGCGTCCAGACAAGTTCATCGAACGCTTCATCCTCGGCAAACATTCCATTTACCCGCGGGCCGCCCTCGACTTGAATGCCGAGAAATCCACGCTCTGCGAGTGCGCGTACGATCTCTTGGGCACGGCCCGCCTCGATAATGGCCTCGCTTTCAAAGCCACTGACACGGGCAACGTGAGTTCCGCGGCCCGGCGGGCACACGAGGAATGCCGGCCAGGCTTGGTCAATGTGCTCGGGAATCTCGCCGCTCGTCGTCACGATCGCGAGGGCGGGGAACTCCGCGCCGCGCGGGCGTCGCGCCTCGGTGCGAAGCGCGGGCCTGCCAGAGGGACGACGGTAGTCTTCACTGCGCACCGTATTGGCGCCGCACACGATGATGTCCGCAAGAGCCCGAAGAACAGTGAGAGTGAAGAAATCCCAGGGGTTCGAGAGCGAGGCTGACGTCCCATCGGCCCCCGCGATCGCGCCGTCGAGGCTCTGGTTCATCATCGAGCGCACGTGGACGCGGTCCGAGGGAAATGCGAGCAGGCTACCGAGCGCGCGGGCGCCCTCATCGTCGAGGCGAAACTCCTCGGGCGTAACCGGGACACCGGCGCCAATGAGGCGGGTGAGCGGCGTGTTTTTATCGTGAGCGTGTGAAGCCATCAGGCGTCGGACCTTTCGAATACGAGCGCTCCCGCACCGTCGAGCGTGAGCGCGCGACCATCACTTGCCCCACCGAAGGAGGCGAGCACCTGCACGCGGGAGCCCGGCTCCCATGCCACGGGTGCGTCCCCGCGCGAGGCGAGCACGCCGATGCGTCCGCGATGCATGAGGATTGCCCCCTCGCTGAGAACGTCCACCACGATCGAGTCGAATGCGCCTTTCTGGATGTCAGAATTCTTGCGCCGCAGCGAAAGAAGCGCCCGGTAAAACTCGAGCAGCGCCTCGTGTTCGCCGCTTTCGGCTTCACTCCAGTCGAGGAATGACTCCTCAAAGGTTGAGCGTGCCTGCGGATCGGGGACCGCATCGCTCCACCCCATGCGCGCAAACTCTTTCTTTCGACCTGCGCTGACGAGCGGGCCGATCCTTTCCCCGTGGTCGCTAAAGAATGCGAAGGGGGTTCGCGCGCCCCACTCCTCGCCCATGAAGAGCATCGGCGTGCTCGCGCCCAGCAGGTAGAGCGAGGCGATCGCCGCATGCGCGCCATAACCGATTGTGTCGGTGATGCGGTCGCCCGATGCCCTGTTGCCCACCTGGTCGTGGTCCTGGATGAAGGCGACGAAGGCGTGAGCATCGTAGTGCGCACTCGCGGCGTCGATCTTTGCCCCCCAGTTCTTCTGCCTGAAGGTCGAATAGGATCCATCGTGCTCAAAGATGCGCTCGAGGGTCTTTTTCACGCCGGCCGCCGCGCCGAAGTCGACGTAGTAGCCCGCGCGCTCGCCGGTGGCCCACGCATGAAGATGGTGGTGGATGTCATCCGCCCATTGAGCGTGCATGCCGAAACCACCTTCGGCGACGGGGGTCACCATCGCGGGGTCGTTCAGATCGGACTCCGCGATGAGGGTAAGCGGGCGAGCCACCTCTCGGCTCATATCCGCAACCGCGCTCGACAGTTCCGCGAGAATGTGCGTGGGGGAGTGATCTCGAAGGGCGTGCACCGCATCGAGTCGAAGGCCGTCGAGGTGGAAGTCGATGAGCCACTGGCGCGCGTTCTGAACAACAAACGCCCTCACCTCGGCACTGTCTTCGGCATCGAAATTGATAGCGGGCCCCCACGGGGTGGTATGCGTGTGTGTGAAGTAGGGGCCGAATTCCCCAAGGTAATTTCCGTCGGGACCGAGGTGGTTGTAAACGACGTCGACGATGACGGCAAGTCCACGCTCGTGCGCAGCGTCGATGAACCGCGCGAACGCTTCGGCCCCGCCGTAGGTCTCATGGGTGGCGAAAAGGCCGACGCCGTCATAGCCCCAACCGCGCTCGCCAGGAAACGCCGCGACAGGCATCACTTCAACGGCGTCGACGCCGAGTTCTACAAGCGCATCCAAGCGCGTGATCGCTGAGTCGAAGGTCCCCGACGCACCGGTATCTCGATCCGCCGCGAACGTTCCGATGTGAAGCTCGTAAATGACTTTCCCACGAAGATCCATGCCTGCCCACGGAGTCGTGAAGTTGAATGTGCGCGGGTCGACGACCTCGCTTAAGGCGTGGACGCCCTCGGGTTGCGCCAGTGCGCGTGGATCCGGCAGCGCGACGGAGGAGTCGTCGAGAAGAAAGCCGTAGCGATCGCCCGGGTGTGCCTCGACCCCTGGGGCATGCCACCAGCCACCCTCCCTGCGTTCCATGGTGATTTCGCGGCGCTTTCCCTCGAATCGGGGCTCGAGTGCAAGCGTGACCGTGCCGGCCTTCGGCGCCCATACCTCGAAACGCGAATAGTCTCTCATCGGCCTATCCTTCCGAGTGCTCCGGTTTTTCGCGTACAAGGAGCGCGACGGGCCATTCGCGCACGAGGGAGGCGAGCTCGACAGTGCCGCCCTCCACACGCTCCCCGGTGAGGACGTTTGTGTAGCGCCCCTCATCGACGACGATCCGTGCTTTGGTGCACCCGGGTCCCTGCGAAGCCTCCACGTGCGGCAAACGCGTGGCGATAACCACGACATTGGCGGGGCTATCCGCGCATCCACGGGCGAAAGCGATCGTATGGGAGGACGTCGTTGGCAGCGGCGTGTAGGTGGCATCCGGGCCGACGAACGACTTGCGGTGGTGCCGTCGCGTGTCAAGAGCGCGTGAGACGAGGAGGAGCTTTTCATCGGCGATGCCCTCTGGTGCAGCACCTGAAAGGAGGTCCTCGAGCCGCGCCGCGTGCGCCGCGTGGTCGACTGGGCGTCGGTTATCGGGATCGACGAGGCTCAAGTCAAGAGTCTCATTGCCTTGATACACATCGGGCACACCGGGCATCGTGAGCTGGAGGAGTTTCTGGCCGAGAATAGCAGCGCGCTGCGAATCGAACGTCAGCGAGGTCCACTCGTCGAGGATCGCCCGCACGTCGTCGTTCCCGAGAGCCCACAGGGCAAAGTCGCGGATTTCGCGCTCGTACTCATCGTTGCCATCGACCCATCCCGTATGGACCTTTGCCTCGCGCATGGCCTTCTCGAGGTACTCCGCCAGGCGTTCCTCGCTCAGCGACGCAAGCCGCGAGCCGGGTAGGTCCCACATCCCCGCAAGCGTCTGCCACACAAAATACTCAAACGGCGCATCGACGAGCGGTCCTCGCTTCTGTGCGCTCACGGCATGGAGGCGAGCCACGTGTGTGGACCATTCCGACGGATACTCGGTGAGCGACGCGAGCCTTGCGCGTACGTCCTCGCTGCGCTTCGTATCGTGCGTAGAGAGCGTCGTCATCGATGTGGGGAAAGTCCCGAGCATCCGCTCGCAGAAGTGATGAAACTCTTCGGGATCCACGCCAATGCGGTTCGGGTCGGCACCCACCTCGTTGACTGCGAGGAGCCGGTGGTACCGGTAGAAAGCTGTGTCCTCAAGGGACTTCGCGTGAACCGGCCCGCACGTTTGAGCGAAACGCGTGACAAACTCCGCGCGCAGCGGATCGAGTGAACCGTCGGACGTGAACTGCCCCTGACCACCCGCAAATGCCGTGACGATCTCGAGAGCGGCACGATCCCCCTCGTCGTCACCGATGGCCAAGGCTGCTCGATCTGCGGCCTCGGCAAGCACCTGGCGCTCACACGCGGGGGCCTTCTCCCCGGGGACTATATAGGCGCGGTAGCGATCCATCGCCATGAGGAGCTGGATGATCGCGTGTTCGAGCTGCCGCTCGGTCGTATCGCGCAGCATTATGTCGGCATCACAGATCCGCCGGGCGAGATCGACGAGACGTGCAATTTCGGCCCACAGCGAGGTGTCGATGACCTCCTTGGCGCTTGCGTGAGTGATCTCGTCGAAGGAACGCGAATCGTGGGTGAATGTCCGCCACGTGTGCGTGAGGGCTGCCGCGCCCGCAGGGTCGTGGAAAAGGCCCTGGACGCGCCAGAGGGCGTCGTAACCCGTCGTTCCGGCGACGGGAAAGTCCGGTGGGAGCGACTCGTTGCCTTCGAGAATCTTTTCGATCACGGTCCATGCGCCACCGGTGGCGCTCTCGAGGCGCCGCAGATACCCGCGCGGGTCGGCAAGGCCATCGGGATGATCGATCCGATACCCGTCGATCACGCCCTCCGATTGCAAGCGGAGGAGAGTCGCGTGAGTCGCGTCGAAGACTGCACGGTCTTCAACCTTGACGGCCGCGAGAGTCTGGACGTCGAAAAAGCGGCGATAGTTCAACTCGTCATTGGCGACCCTCCAATAGGCAAGGCGGTAATGCTGGGCTTCGAGAAGATCCACGATTGGCAGATTCTCGGTGCCCTTGGCGAGAGGGAACACATGATCGAAGTATCGAAGGACATGCTCGATTCGCCGCGAGCCATCAGGCTGAGGAACCTCCGCGGTCCCTCGCTCGAGCTCATCGTCGAGAATCGTCGCGCCGACCGGGCGGCCGAGAACCGGCAGGAGAATTCCGTGCTCCGCGTGAGGATCACTATCGAACCACGACGCGTAGGGGCTCGATGCCCCATCCCGCAAGAAAGACCACAGCGCGTGGTTATGCCACATGGGGGTGGGGATCGCCATGTGGTTGGGGACGACGTCGACGATGAGGCCCATACCTCGCTCATGGAGAGCATCTGCGAGCCCCCGCAGATCCTCTTCGCCACCGTTATGCATGCTCACGCGGGAATGATCCACGACGTCGTAGCCATGCATGGACCCCGGCGCCGCCTGCAAGATCGGTGAAATAAACGCGTGACTCACCCCGAGTCGCTCCAGGTACGGCACGAGTCGTGTCGCATCTTGGAAGGTGAATTCAGGCGTGATCTGAAGCCTGTACGTGCTGATCGGCGCGCCGGACATGGGCCCTCCTTCGTCGTGGATGTGCTGGCGCGTCGTCAGAGCGCGGGGCCCTCGTCGGTACCTGGATCATTCGGCGCCGTGGGCGTCAAAACGGACGTGGGAGGAGACAGGGGAGTTGAGAGAGCCGTCGCGTCATCCTCTTCTCCCGGGGGCGTCATGGGGGCCCTGCCGAGCACGAGCGTCGTGTAGGCGGGGCGAATGAGGACCTCGCCCGCCCTGACGGTATCGCCGGGGCTGAGCGACGCAGAGGTTTCTGCCGTGACCGTCCACTCTTCGCCATACTCGCCCTCCGGGATCGTGAACTCCACGTCCGTCTCGGAGGCGTTGAACATGAGGAGCGCGGAATCATCGACGATGTGTTCGCCTCGCGTGTTCGGCTCGGGGATCGCACTTCCGTTAAAGAACACCGTGAGGCACTTTGCCACCGGATCGTTCCATTCCTCATCGGTCATGGGGGTGCCGTCGACTCCGAGCCACGCGACATCGGGCAGGCTCGAGGACGCTCCGTCGCGGACCTCGCCCAAGAGAAAGCGCCGGCGACGGAAAATAGGGTGCGAGCGCCGCAGCTCGATAAGCATGCGCGTGAAGTTCAGCATGTCCTGCTGGCGCGTGCTGATCTCCCAATTCATCCACGCGATCTCGTTGTCCTGGCAGTACACGTTGTTATTGCCCATTTGGGTGCGGCCGAGCTCGTCGCCGTGAAGGATCATGGGAACGCCCTGGCTGAGGAGCAGGGTGGCCATCATGTTTTTCATGCGCTGGAGGCGGAGGTCGAGAATCGCCTCGTCATCCGTGGCACCTTCCGCCCCCGAGTTCCACGAGCGGTTATTCGATTCGCCGTCGTTGCCGCCCTCGCCATTGTCCTCGTTATGTCTCTCGTTGTAGCTCACGAGATCTCGCAAGGTAAATCCGTCGTGGGCGGTAAGGAAATTGACGGAGGCGATGGGCGTGCGGCCCGTGTGCTGGTAGAGATCGCTCGAGCCAGCAAACCGATTGGCGAACTTTGCGAGCATGCCTGACTCACCGCGGTGGAAGTCGCGCATGGCATCGCGGTATTTGCCATTCCACTCCGACCACAGGGGAGGAAAGCCACCGACCTGATAGCCGCCTTCACCGAGATCCCACGGCTCCGCGATGAGCTTGACCTGCGAAATGATTGGGTCCTGCTGGATGATGTCGAAGAAGCTCGAGAGCCGATCTACCTCGTGCAGCTCGCGGGCAAGAGTCGAGGCGAGGTCGAAGCGGAAGCCATCAACGTGCATTTCGGTAATCCAGTACCGAAGCGAATCCATGATGAGCTGAAGCACGTGCGGGGTGCGCATGCGAAGGCTGTTGCCCGTGCCGGTCGTGTCGTAATAGTGCGTGAGATCGTCGTCGACGAGGCGGTAGTAATTGGCGTTGTCGATTCCGCGGAAGCACAGGGTTGGGCCTAAGTGATTGCCCTCGGCGGTGTGGTTGTAGACCACATCGAGAATGACCTCGATACCCGCCGCGTGAAGGTTCTTCACCATTTGCTTGAACTCTTGGACCTGCTGGCCGGTCTCGCCCGCATACGCGTACTCGTTATGCGGCGCGAAGAAGCCGATCGTGTTGTAGCCCCAGTAGTTGCGAAGTTCGCGATCCTGAAGGTGGCCGTCTTGGACAAACTGGTGCAACGGCAAGAACTCAACCGCCGTGACCCCGAGGGACTTGAGGTAATCGATCGCGACCGGGTGCCCCATCGCCACGTAAGTGCCCCGGATACTCTCGGGGATGTCCGGGTGCGTAGCCGTGAAGCCTTTGAGATGCGCCTCGTAAATGATCGAATCGTGGTACTCGTGGGCCGGAGGATGGTCGTTGCCCCAATCAAAGTAGGGTGAGACGACGACTGAATGCATCGTGTGATCCTTCGAGTCCAGGTTGCTCATCTGCGAAGGATCGTCGAGCTCGTAACTGAGCAGGCTCGCGTCCGTGTCGGGCATGCCCGCGATTGCGCGCGCGTACGGGTCGAGAAGGAGTTTCGAGGGATCGCAGCGGTGCCCGGCCGCCGGATCATAGGGGCCATGGACCCTGAATCCGTAGCGTTGACCCGGCTGGACGGCTGGAAGATACACGTGCCACACGAAGGCATCGACTTCCGTCATTTCTACGCGTCGCTCCGAAAAGTCGTCGCCGATGAGACAGAGTTCGACTCTTTCGGCGACCTCTGAGTAGAGGGCGAAGTTCGTGCCGCTGCCGTCGAAGGTTGCACCGAGCGGGTACGGGGAGCCTGGCCAAATCTGCACTGTCGAAGAATCCTTGCGCTGAGGCAGCCGATGGCTGCGCGAAAACACATTTGCATCGACATTGTGGCCCGATGGCCTGGCAGAAGCCCGAAGTTTCGTGGAATGAGAAAGGCCCCGTGCACGTGCACGGGGCCTTGGAGTGGAGCGGATGACGGGACTCGAACCCGCGACCCTCACCTTGGCAAGGTGATGCTCTACCAACTGAGCCACATCCGCGTGGGCGATACTGGGATCGAACCAGTGACCTCTTCCGTGTGAAGGAAGCGCGCTACCACTACGCCAATCGCCCGCATAAGAGCCGGCGGAAACTCGCCTGTTCGCTCTATGCGACTAGACAACAATACACCACCGGCGCGCGGCCCCAAATTGTGGTGGGGTTCGTGACGGTCTTTTGTGGTGAGGCTCGCAAGTGTGGCGCTCGCTCGCGGCTCGCGCCGCGCCATGAAGCTCTTCGCGCTGCGTCATGAAGCTCCCCGGCTGGAAAATCGCCCGTGAGAGGCGAGTCGGCGCGCTCGCAAAGCTGCTCGAGGTGATTTGAGTCAAAAGCGGGCGGCCCGTTTTGCGCCGAACGCGATCCTGACGTAATGTATCTATTCGTTGGTTCGAGAGATCGGCCAAAAATGCGGATGTGGCTCAGTTGGTAGAGCATCACCTTGCCAAGGTGAGGGTCGCGGGTTCGAGTCCCGTCATCCGCTCTGGAATCTCAGGTTTCCACGTGGTGGGTTGGCCGAGAGGCGAGGCAGCGGCCTGCAAAGCCGTATACACGGGTTCGAATCCCGTACCCACCTCTCGTGTGGTCCGTAGCCACGCAAAAAAGACCGCACGGTCTCATAAGGGCGATTGGCGCAGTTGGTTAGCGCGTTTCCTTGACACGGAAGAGGTCGCTGGTTCGAGTCCAGTATCGCCCACAGATAAAGACGCCCCGCGGGGCGTCTTTTTTTATTGTCATCTCTCGTTTCCCTTGCCGTGAGAGGGTACAAGTATGAGCGGACAGCACGCACTCTTTCTCGACTTCGACGGCACACTTGCCGACCACGGAATCGTCCCCAAGGCTCACGTCGATGCCCTGAAACGAGTTCGAGAGGCCGGCCACCTCGCCTTCCTCTGCACGGGCCGCCCCCATTCCCTCATCCCGCACGATGTCGAAGCCGCACTTGATGGAGTGATCGGCTCTGCGGGTGCCTATGTGAAAATTGGCGATACGATTCTTGAGGATTCGCGATTTCCCGATGACCTCGCCGAGCGCACACTGCGCGTTCTTGAGGAAGCGGGCACTTTCCCGTTTGTACTCGAATCCCCCGAGGCAACCGTCGGAAATAGCACCGCCGAACGGTACATTCGCGAGCGCCTCACGCGTTCCTTCCAAAAATCAGGAAAGCTGCCCGCAAAAGAGGAGGGGACTCTGGGCGGGGGAGCGTCAGAGTTGCTCGATGCCTTCGTTCTGCGCGACGATCTCGCAGGTATCTCGTTCGCCAAGGTAGTCGCGTGGCAAATCCCGATGAGCATCACCGAGGTCGCCCGCAAGATTGGTCCCGAAGTGCGCGACATGCCCTATTCGATTGGCGAGGATCAGGACACCTCTGGTGAACTGCAACTTTCCGCGATCGACAAGATTGACGGCGTGAAGCGTGTGCTCGAGCACGTGGGCATCCCGCTCGAGCGTGCCGTGGGATTCGGCGACGGCGTGAACGATGTCGGCATGCTTAGCGGGGTGGGAGTCCCGGTGCCGGTCGAGGGGTCCGACGCCTCCCGCGCCATCAGCGGCCCTGCTTATGTCATGCGTGGACCGCGCGAAGGCGGCCTTGCTGACGCGCTCGAAAAGCTGGGACTCGTGTAGCCCTATTCGAGCTCGAGGCCGAGCTTCTCCTGAATGGCGGAAAGCTGACCGGCCGACGCCCTCAACAGATGGGTTTCGTGCTCATCGAGCGGAATGTCGAGCACGCGCTCGACACCGCCACGGCCCACGACGCTCGGGACGCTCATCGCCACACCGCTTACGCCACGGTAGTCATTCAGGACCGTCGAGACCGTCAGCACCGCTTTTTCGTCGTTAATGATGGCCTCGCATATCCGAGCCGCGGAAACCCCGATCGCCAGGTTTGTTGCGCCCTTGCCCTGGATGATTTGGTACGCCGAATTTGCGACCTCGTCGCGCACCGCGTCCAGTTCGGCCTCGGTGAAGGCGAGGGAACCGTCGGAATTCCTCCACTCGCGAAGCGGAATGCCGCCGATATTGGCGTTTGACCACACGGCAAACTCGCTATCGCCGTGTTCACCAATAATGCGTGCGTGCACGCTGCGTGGGTTCACGCCGATCCGCTTGCTCAAGAGCCATTTGAGCCGGCTCGAATCCAGAACGGTTCCCGAGCTAAAGATGCGAGACGGATCGAGTCCAGTGGCCTGCTGGGCGGCAACCGTGAGGACATCGCACGGATTCGTGACGAGCATGAACATCGCTTCGGGCGCCTGCTCGAGAAGCTGCGGCATAAGGGAGCGAAGAATCTTGACGTTGGTGCCCGCAAGATCGAGACGGGTCTGGCCGGGCTTTTGACGCGCACCAGCGGTGATCACGACGACGTCGGCGTCGGCCACGCACGAAATGTCGCTCCCGCCAAGGATCGTCGCTCCTGAGCCGAACTGTGCGCCGTGAGCGAGATCGAGAACCTCGGCCTCGGCCTTAGCGGTCGCGAGGTCGTACAGGGCAATCGTCTGCGCGCTCCCGCGCAGCATCGCGGCGTACGCGACGGACGAGCCCACACTGCCGGCGCCGATCACGGCGATCTTGGTGGGGCGAGTGGAGGGAGATCCAGCTGAAACAAGGGGAGCAGTCATGTTTTTATGGTTCGCTCGCGCGAGGCCCTTTGGCAAGTGAGTGATCCTCTTTTCACACGATCGATTCCCTCTCGCAGGCGCAGAAACCTTGAGACCTCACTCGTTAGACTGGGCGGTGGAGCCGGCAGTGTAGGTCGGTTCGCACCCGAGAACTAAAGGAGTCATCCGTGTCCCAGCTTTCCATCGTCCTCGACGGCTCACCCACCACGATCGAGCAGGGGGCCACGGGAGAATCGCTGTACGAGGGTCGCCGCGAGATCGTCGCCCTGCGCATCAACGGCGAACTGAAGGACCTGTACATCGCGCCCGCCGAAGGCGACACCGTCGAGGGCGTGGACATCGCGAGTGAGGATGGCCTCAACATTCTGCGTCACTCGTGCGCACACGTTCTCGCGCAGGCCGTTCAGCGTCGCGACAGCAACGCCAAGCTCGGTATCGGCCCGTTTATTACGGACGGCTTCTACTACGACTTCGACGTCGCCGAGCCTTTCACCCCCGAAGACCTCAAAGCGATCGAAAAGGACATGCAGCGTATCGTCAAGGAAGGGCAGCGCTTCCAGCGCCGCGACATCGATGACGCCGACGCGCGCGAAGAGGAAAAGGACGAGCCGTACAAGCTTGAGCTGATTGGCCTGAAATCGAATGCCGATACCGCCGCTGAAGGCGCGAGCGTCGAAGTCGGCGACGGTGGCCTCACGATGTACGACAATGTCAATAAGAAGGGCGAGGTCGTGTGGACCGACCTGTGCCGCGGGCCGCACCTGCCCTCTACGCGCCTCATCGGCAATGGCTTCTCCCTCATGCGCTCCGCCGCCGCCTACTGGCGCGGCAGTGAAAAGAACCCCATGCTCCAGCGCATCTACGGAACGGCGTGGGCGACGAAGGACGACCTGAAGGCCTACAAGTTCCGCCTCGAAGAAGCGCAAAAGCGCGATCACCGCAAGCTCGGGAGCGAGCTCGACCTGTTCAGCTTCCCCGATGAAATCGGCTCTGGCCTTGCCGTGTTCCACCCCAAGGGCGCCATGGTACGCATGGAGATGGAAAACTACTCCCGTCAGCGGCACGTCGAGGCCGGGTACGACTTCGTGTATACCCCTCACGCGACCAAAGGGCAGCTCTTCGAAACCTCCGGGCACCTCGACTGGTACCGCGACGGCATGTACCCCCCGATGCATCTCGATGAAGAACGCGATGCTGAAGGCAACGTCACCAAGCAGGGCCAGGACTACTATCTCAAGCCCATGAACTGCCCGATGCACAATCTCGTGTTCGCCGCCCGCGGGCGCTCCTACCGTGAGCTTCCCCTGCGACTGTTCGAGTTCGGCACCGTGTACCGCAACGAAAAGAGCGGCGTGATCCACGGTCTCACGCGTGCGCGGGGTTTCACCCAGGATGACGCCCACATTTACTGCACGCGCGAGCAGATGCGCGATGAGCTCACAACGCTTCTGACCTTCGTGCTCGACCTGCTCAAGGATTACGGCCTCGACGACTTCTATCTCGAACTGTCGACGAAGAACCCCGAGAAGTTCGTGGGTAGCGATGACGTGTGGGAAGAGGCGACGCGAACGCTCGAAGAAGTCGCGACCGCCTCCGGGCTCGATCTCGTTCCCGATCCGGGTGGCGCAGCTTTCTACGGCCCCAAGATTTCCGTTCAGGCGAAAGATGCGATTGGGCGCACGTGGCAGATGTCGACCATTCAGCTCGACTTCAACCTGCCCGAACGCTTCGATCTCGAATACACGGCGCCTGACGGCTCGCGCCAGCGCCCCGTCATGATCCACCGCGCGCTCTTCGGCTCCATCGAGCGCTTTTTCGGTGTTCTCACCGAGCACTACGCGGGTGCCTTCCCCGTGTGGCTCGCGCCGGTGCAGGTCGTGGGGATTCCCGTGGCGGGAGAATTCGTGCCCTACCTCGAGGAGGTTGCAGCGAAGCTTCGCGCTCACGGCGTGCGCGTCGAAGTCGATGCGTCTGATGACCGCATGCAGAAGAAGATCCGCAACCACACCAAGGAAAAGGTGCCGTACATGCTGATCGCCGGCGGTGAGGATCGCGAGGCCGGAGCCGTGAGCTTCCGCATGCGCGACGGAAGCCAGGACAACGGCATTCCGGTTGACGATGCAGTCGAGCGCATCCTCGAAGCGATCCGCACGAAGGCTCAAGTGTGAACCCGATGAACGGAGAGCAGGAGGCTCGAGTCGGGGAGGCCTTCGAGGACGCCCACGCATTCGCCGGTACCCCCGACTCACTCCAGCGCCTGTGGACACCGCACCGCGTGGCATACATTCAGGGGGAGGGAAAACCCTCGAGCGCGGAGGCTACCGACGAATGCCCGTTTTGCACGGGGCCGGACAAGAGTGATGAGGACGCACTGATCGTTCACCGAGGCGACTTCGCGTTCGTGATCCTCAATCTGTTCCCCTACAACTCCGGGCACCTTCTCGTGTGCCCCTACCGTCACGTGAGCGACTACACCGACCTCACGCGCGAGGAATACCTCGAAATCGCCGAGCTCACGCGAACGGCGATGCGCGTGGTACGTGCCGTGTCCAATCCCGCGGGCTTCAACCTCGGGATGAACCAGGGAGAGGTTGCCGGGGCAGGAATCGCTGCGCACCTTCACCAGCACGTCGTGCCGCGGTGGCTCGGCGATGCGAATTTCCTTCCGATCGTGGGGCGCACAAAGGCCCTCCCATTCCTGCTCGCGGACACGCGCGACATGTTTGCTAGAGCATGGCCCGAGGCAGGAAAGAAAGGCGCAAAGGAGCACACGTGAGCATTACAGGGCAGTCGCGCGGCTACGGCTACGACGTTCACCGTGATGTCCCCGCGGACATCACCCACGCGATGCCGTCGTTCGGTGAACGTGCGAAAAAGAAGCCCCGCGGCAAGGTCGCGACGTGGATCATCTTTTTCCTCGCCTTTCTCGCGCTCGCCATCACCGCACTGCTGCTCTTCTATTTTGTGATCCTGCCGCAGGGGATTGGGACGAGCCTCGTCTCGCTCACGGCCGCCCTCGTGCCGTTTGGCATTGTGCTCAGCGCCGTGTGGTGGCTCGACCGTAATACCCCTCAGCCGCGCTTTACGAAGACCTACGCCTTTTTGTGGGGATCCATCGGCTCCATTGCCATGACGTATATTTTCGGCACGGCAGTCGTCTTTTTGATCGCCATGCAGGCCAAGGACGCAAGCTCTCAGGAATTCCTCGCGGTGGCGTTCCAGGCCCCGGTCGTCGAGGAGTCGACGAAGGCGCTTGGGCTCGTGCTGCTCCTCCTTTTCGGGCGGCGCTACATTTCTGGGACGATCGACGGCGTTATTTACGCGATGCTCATCGCTGCTGGCTTCGCCTTTACCGAAAACATCACGTATTTCGCACGATCATTCGCTGCTGCTCAAGTCGAGGGTAACTCGACCGTTTTCTGGCAGACCTTCTTCTTACGCGGGCTTCTTTCACCGTTCGCGCACGCGAGTTTCACCTCGCTCGTCGGGCTCGGTGTCGGTATCGCGGCGGAGCGCCGGAGCCTCCCTCTCTACTTTTTCTTAGGAGCCGGCGGTCTGAGTCTCGGTATGGGCCTGCATGCCCTGTGGAATGGCGGTTCGATGCTCCTCGCGCTCAATGGCGTGACGAGTCTGAAAGGGCTTCTGTTCTGGTACGCGATCATCGAGGTGCCGATCTTCCTCACACTTGCGCTGCTCTTCATTTTCCTTCGCTGGCGCGAGAGGCGGATTCTGCGCTGGCGTCTTTCCGACTACGGGCGTGCCGGGTGGTTCACCCCTAGCGAGGTTGACATGCTCGTGGGCCTGCGCCGCCGTCGCCGCGCCGTGGCCTGGGCGGCAAGCTATGGAGCAGTTACCGCTTGGTCGATGAAAGAGTTCCAGCGCGTGGCGCTGCGCCTCGCCGCACAGCGGCAAGCTGCGCTTGCGGGACACACGTCCTCCAGGATCAAGGAATCCGAGGCCATGTTGCTTTCGCAACTGACTGAAACGCGGCGAGTACTGGCCGCGCTCACGTATCCGGTTGCGCCGGCGCGTACAATGGTTCAGCGATAATTTCCGAAGAACGAGGGAAACCGATGTCAGGTCACTCTAAATGGGCAACCACGAAGCATAAGAAAGCTGCGATCGATGCTAAGCGTTCGAAGCTCTTCGCGAAGCTCATCAAGAACATTGAAGTTGCGGCGCGCATTGGCGGCCCCGACCCCGCCGGTAACCCCACGCTCTACGACGCGATCCAGAAGGCCAAGAAGAGCTCCGTCCCGAACGACAACATTGATCGCGCGGTTAAGCGTGGCGGCGGGCTCGATGGCGCAGGAGTCAACTACGAGACTCTCATGTACGAAGGCTATGCCCCCGGCGGCGTCGCGCTTCTCGTCGAGTGCCTTACCGACAACAAGAACCGCGCCGTTTCGGAGGTGCGCGTGGCCTTCACGCGCAACGGTGGAAACATGGCTGACTCCGGCTCGGTGTCCTATCTCTTCAACCGCAAGGGCGTCGTGACCGTCACCAAGGCAGGCCACACGGAAGATGAGCTGCTCGAGATCGTGCTCGACGCGGGTGCCGAAGAGATCAACGACGAGGGCGAGGTTTTCGAGATCATCTCGGAGGCGTCGGACGTCGTCAGCGTCCGCACCGCACTCCAGGAAGCCGGCGTGGACTACGACAGTGCCGAGGCCTCATTCGTGCCGACCATGCGAACTGCGGTGGATCTTGAAGGTGCCCAAAAGGTGCTGCGCCTTATCGACGCGCTCGAAGACAGCGACGACGTGCAGAACGTGTACTCAAACCTCGATATTCCCGAGGACGTTGCCGCGCAGCTCGAGGCCGAATAGTCGGCCCACACGAGGGCTGTATGCGAGTTCTGGGAATTGATCCCGGTCTCACCCGGTGCGGGTTTGGGGTCGTCGATGGCGGCCCCGCCCGATCCGTGCGTCTTGAAGCCGTTGGCGTGATCACGTCGCCCCGGGACGCCGGCGTGGATGCACGCCTCCTCGAGATTTATCAGGGACTCGTGCACGTGATCGAGCAGTATGCACCGGATATCGTCGCGGTCGAGCGTGTGTTCTCGCAAAATAACGTTTCGACCGTCATGGGGACGGCGCAGGTGTCGGGTCTCGCGATTGTGCTCGCGGCCGAGAGGGGAATCCCGGTCGCGATGCACACTCCTTCCGAGGTTAAGCGCGCGATCACGGGCAACGGCCGCGCCGACAAGGCGCAGATTCAAACGATGGTCCAGAAGATTTTGCATTTGAATGCGCCGCCCAAGCCCGCGGATGCGGCGGATGCGGTGGCGATCGGGATCACGCAGCTGTGGCGAGGCTCAGGTCCGGTCAAGTTAGGGTCCGACGGCGCCCGGCGAACAAGCGCCCAAGCTCAGTGGGCCGAGGCCGAGCGAAAGGCTCGACTCGCCCAGGAGAAGTCGACCTCCCGCCTGTAGTCGTACGCGTGTTCTAAAATCGGGGGCGTGATTGCTTCCCTTCGCGGCGCCGTGAGCGCCATCGCTCTCGATTCTTTCGTCCTCGATGTTGGCGGGGTGGGGTACCTGGTCAACACGTCACCACAAACGCTGTCTGCTGTGCGTACGGGGCAAGAGATGCTCGTGCACACGGAGCTTGTGGTGCGCGAGGATTCGATGACGATCTACGGCTTCCTGACGAAAGACGAAACCGATCTCTTCCGCACGATTCAATCGGTTTCGGGGATCGGTCCGCGGATTGCGATCGCCGTGCTTGCAGTCATGGACCCCGCAACTTTCGCGCGCGCGGTCCTCGACGAAGACCTCAAGACCCTGACCTCGGTGCCGGGAATCGGCAAGAAGGGGGCTCAGCGCATGACTCTCGAGTTGAAGGACAAGATCGCCCCCTTCGCGGCGGGCACGTCGGAGGGCGCAGCCCCCGCTCCCTCGGCGCCGGAGACCAATGAAAGTTCGGTTCTCGATTCGCGCGCCGCGAAAGACGTCGTGCAGGGCCTTCAGGGCCTGGGGTGGCCCGAGAAGGGAGCCAAGGAGGCCGTCGAGGCGGTGCTGCTGAGCTATGAAGAGTCCGAGCAAGGATCGAGTGCGAGCCTCGATTCGGGTGTGCTGCTGCGCCTTTCGCTCCGTCAGCTGGGTGGGCGTTCATGATTGAACATTCCGGCGTGAGCGGCGAGGGAGCTGAGACAGGCGAGACTCTCCAGCGGATCATCGGTGCGGAAGCCGGCGCCCTTGACCGCGCGGCAGAGGGTGCCCTGAGGCCCCGTGAGCTTGCCGACTTCGTAGGGCAGAAGAAGGTGCGCGAACAGCTCTCGCTCGTGCTCGATGCCGCATCGCTGCGGGGAGCACCTCCTGAGCACATGCTCCTATCGGGGCCTCCGGGCCTCGGGAAAACAACACTCGCGATGATCATCGCGCACGAGCTGGGCTCGCCCCTCAAAATTACGTCCGGGCCAGCCGTCCAACACGCCGGTGATCTCGCCGCCATCCTCTCGTCGCTTGAAGAGGGCGAGGTGTTGTTCATCGACGAAATCCATCGCCTCGCACGCCCCGCCGAGGAAATGCTCTACATGGCTATGGAGGATTTTCGCGTCGATGTTGTGGTGGGCAAAGGGGTCGGGGCCACGGCGATCCCACTCGAACTTCCCCCCTTTACGGCGGTCGGAGCGACGACGCGCGCCGGGATGCTTCCCTCGCCTCTTCGCGACCGGTTTGGATTCACGGGTCACCTGGACTACTACACGGCTGAAGAACTCGCCCTTGTCATCGCAAGGAGTGCCGCGCGGCTGGAGATTGATATCGATCCTCAAAGCGCGCACGAGATCGCCTCGCGCTCGCGCGGTACGCCCCGTATCGCTAACCGACTTCTGAGGCGCGTACGCGACTACGCCCAGGTGCGCGGCGGCGGCGCGATCACAATGGATTCCACTCTCGAAGCGCTCACGGTGTACGAGGTCGACCCCCGTGGCCTCGATCGCTTGGACCGAGCAGTGCTGCAAGCACTGTGCACAAAGTTTGGCGGCGGACCGGTTGGCCTTTCTACCCTCGCGATCGCGGTAGGGGAAGAAACAGAGACCGTCGAGACCGTCGTCGAACCGTTCCTCGTTCGCGAAGGTCTCCTCGGCCGCACCCCGCGAGGCCGCATCGCGACACCCGCGGCATGGGAGCACCTGGGGCTTGACGTTCCCGCCGTCGACCCCGCGCGTGGCGGAACACTCTTCGATGAGCCCGGACGTGAGGACGGTCGCTTTAACTGAGTGGGGAATAGCGGCCATACGCGGGTACAGTGGAACGGATTGTGACTCCCGATGGAAGGCTCGTCTCGTGCAAAACCCCATGCTTTTGATGATCATCATGCTCGTCGTGATGGCTGTACCGATGTTTCTCATGTCGCGCGGTCAGCGCAAGAGGGTGCAGCAGCACCAGGAACTTGTGAAGTCTCTTGGCGTTGGTGATGAAGTCCGTACCCACTCGGGCTTTTACGGCATGATCGTCGAAGAAGAGGGCGACACGGTGATCCTGGAAACCGAGGACGGCTCGCAGCTCAAGTGGAACCGCAACGCGATCGCCGAGCGTGTCGACAGCTTCGGCGAAAACTCGACCGAAGCGACCTTGAGCGATGCTCCCGCCTCCGATGCCGACCTGCGAAGTGACGCGGAGAAGAGCTCGGACTTCCTCGCTGACGACAGCAAGAACTGAATCGAAGAAGGCGACGCGCGGTACCCACGTGCGTCGCCTTCGTATGACTTAAAGGACCGTTCATGCCAGCACGACGCATAGCGCTTACGACGCTCACCGTCCTGATTCTCGTCCTCGGGGGCATCCTTGGCTTCGGCGTGGCGAACAACGGGTGGAAGGCCGCCCCGAAGCTCGCGCTCGATCTCGAAGGAGGCACTCAGGTCATCCTGCAAGCCAAGTCTCACGGCGGTGAGGCGATCACTCCTGAGCAGATGGAGCAGGCACGCCAGATCATTTCCCAGCGCGTGAACGCGATGGGCGTGGCGGAGACGGAGATCTCCGTCCAAGGCGGCACGAATATTGTCGTGAACGTTCCCGGGAAACTCGATGAGGCTACGAGCGATGCACTGCGGCGCACCGCCACCATGAGCTTCCGTCCCGTGCTTCTGCAGGTGGCGCCCAACGCCGGTGTTTCCGATGCAGGCGGGGCAAGCGACGGGACGAGCGAGGATGCTGCGTCGCTCGGTCCCGTTGCGCAGGACGTTGCACCTGCCTCGGATGGCGGGGGAGAGGGATCCTCATCTTCTGCAAGCAAAGGCGTGAACACCTATAAAGGGGCGAAGGCCTGGAGTCAAGAATGGCTCTCAACGGTCGACCAAAAAGAGTTCGCCAAGCTCGACTGCACCGACCCCGACACGCTCAACAACCATTCGGTTACAGGCCGCGACGACGAGGCGGTCGTCGCCTGCGGAGCCGGTGGAACCTCGAAGCTGATCCTCGGTCCAGTTGTCGTCAGCGGCGAAGCGATCAAGGACGCGAGCGCCGGTGCGGACAAGAACAAAACCGGTCAGGATACGGGTTTCTATGCAGTCAATCTGACCTTTAACGATGCGGCCGGTAAGGCCTTCGGCGAAATGAGTTCGGCGCTCTACGGCGATCAGGGAGCGACTAAGCAGTTCGCAATCGTGCTCGATTCCCTCGTGATCTCTGCACCGCAGGTCCAGGCCGTGACGACAACCCAATCCACGATTACGGGCAACTTCACGGCCGATCAGGCGAAGGAACTTGCGAGCCAGCTCAAGTTTGGCGCGCTCCCGCTCGAGTTCACGGTGCAGTCAGAACAACAGATTTCCGCGACGCTCGGCTCCGATCAGCTCACCTCGGGCCTCATCGCGGGTCTTATCGGCCTTGCTCTCGTCGTCATCTATGCCGCATTCCAATACCGAGTGCTCTCAATCGTGACAACCGCATCGCTTGCCATCATGGGCGTGCTCGCTTACCTCATCATCACGCTCATGTCGAACATGCCTGAGATCGGCTATCGCCTTTCTCTTGCAGGAGTTGCCGGCCTTATCGTGTCGATTGCCTTCACTGCGGATTCGTTCATTGTGTACTTCGAACGTGTTCGCGACGAAATCCGCGATGGGCGCGGCATCGTCGCAGCGATCGACCACGGCTGGGACCGGGCGAAGCGTACGATCCTCGCGTCCGACGCCGTCAACGTCATCGCTGCTGTCGTGCTGTATCTCGTGAGCGCGGGCAGCGTACGCGGCTTCGCCTTCACGCTCGGTCTTACAACGGTTCTCGACCTTCTCGTGGTGTTCTTGTTTACGCACCCGCTCCTGCAGAGCCTTGGGCGCACGAACTTCTTCGGGAAAGGGCACCCAGCCTCGGGCCTCGACCCCGCACTGCTCGGGCGCGACGTTCCAGCGTATGCGGGCCGCGCGCGCTTCCGCAGCTCCGAAGAACGCGGAAAGGGGCGTAAAGCCAAGGGCGGCGATAGGGGCGCGGCTGGCGTCGGAACTGAAACCCTTGCCGAGCGCAAGGCGCGCCTCGCACGCGAAGCCGCGGAGGACTCGCATGGTGCCGACCACAACGCCACTCCTACCGGCTCGCACTCAGCGACCACCGAAGCCTCCTCGCCCGAGGACACAACCCCGAAGGAGGACCGCTGATGTCGCGCTTTTCCACGTTCGGCAACGAACTCCACTCCGGTCAACGCTCAATCCCCATCGTTCCTCGCCGCAAATGGTGGTACTTGGGCTCTGCGCTCATCCTGGTGATCCTCGCAGCGATCACGGGGGTGCGGGGCGTGAACTGGGGTATCGAATTCACGGGTGGCAGCGAGTTCCAGATCTCGCACGTGAAGAACCCGGACCAAGCTCTCGCCCGTGATGTTGTGCGCGAACACGTGCCCTCGAACGAGCCGCGCATCTCGCAGGTGGGTGGCAATATTCTGCGCGTTCAAACGGAAGAGCTCTCCACCGATGCGACGAAGGCGCTCAGCGCAGACCTCGCGAAGGCCTACAACGTGCCTGCGGAGGATGTTTCGAGCTCATTCGTCGGGCCCAACTGGGGCGGGGACGTCACCGCGAAGGCTATCCAGGGCATCGTCATCTTCATGCTGCTCGTGACCATTGTGATGGCGCTCTATTTCCGAAACTTCAAGTCATCGGTTGCCGCGATGGCCGCGCTCACCCACGACCTTCTCTTCACAATCGTGGCGTATGGCGCGATCGGATTCGAGGTCACCCCCGCCACGGTGATCGGTTTTCTTACGGTCCTTGGCTACTCGCTCTATGACACGGTCGTCGTCTTCGACAAGGTGCGAGAGAACACTGAGGGCTTCCTCGAGCGCACTGACGCGAGCTTCGCGACCCTCGTCAACCGAGCGACGAACCAAACGCTCGTGCGTTCAATCAATACGTCGGTTGTTGCGCTCTTGCCCGTCGGCTCGATCCTGATTATCGGCGCATTTATTCTTGGAGCCGGAACGCTGAAGGATATTTCGCTCGCCTTGTTCGTGGGCATCATCGCCGGCACCTACTCATCCATCTTCCTTGCGCCGAGCTTCCTCGTGGACCTGCGTAAGGGCGAAAAATCTATCAAGGACCACACACTGCGCGTTGAGCGCACACATGAAAAGGACGTTGTCACGGCATGACCACTACGCCAGTACCCCCCGAAATTGCCGAAATCGAACGCACACACATCGGGCTCTACCAGGATTTTCCGCAGCCCGGCGTCCTCTTTCGCGATATCACCCCGCTTCTGCGTGACCCCAAAGCGATGAAAACCGTCATCAAGTACTGGGCGAGCACCGTTCCCGCCGAGGTTGATCTGGTTGTGGGAACGGAGGCACGTGGTTTCGTTTTTGGTGCCCCGCTCGCGTACGAGATGGACCGCGGTTTTGTGCCTGTGCGAAAGGCAGGCAAGCTTCCGGGGAAGCCGAACTCTCTCACCTACGACCTCGAATACGGTTCAGCGACGATCGAAATCGCGGAAAACGCCGTCCCGAAGGGGGCGCGCGTTCTCGTTCTCGACGATCTTCTGGCAACCGGTGGCACGGCCGCGGCGACTATCCAGCTCGTTGAATCGCTCGGTGCCGAGGTTGTGGCTGCCAGCTTCCTCATCGAGCTTCTCGGACTCGGTGGCCGTGAAAAGCTCGGTGACATCCCGCTGCACACCGTGTGGAGCATCCAGAACTGACTTTGAGTGCCCTGGACATGGCCACGGGCGTTTTTGGGTCTAAACTGGGATAATTCCGACACGAGGAAGGCGGTGAGCGGCATGGATGCGGATCGTGAGGACTCCCGCCCGCGCAAAGTTTGGGGAACGAAAGATGATCCCCTTCTCCTGCCGCTCATCGACGCAATCCGTGAACTTCATCCGGAAGCCGACCTTTCCCTCGTCTATCGCGCGTATAACGTCGCCGAGTACTGGCATCGCCCCCAGTTTCGCAAGAGCGGCGAGCCGTACATTACGCACCCGATTGCGGTCGCGACGATCCTCGCGGGCATGGGTTCCCCGCCCGATGTGCTCGCGGCGGCCCTTCTTCACGACACCGTTGAGGACACCGAATACACGCTTGAAGAGCTCACGACTGATTTCGGCGAGACAATCGCCGTCATGGTTGATGGCGTCACGAAGCTCGACAAAGTGCGGTACGGCGAAGCCGCGCAGGCCGAGACCGTGCGAAAAATGATCATTGCGATGAGCCGCGACATTCGTGTTCTGCTCATCAAGCTCGCGGATCGTCTTCACAACGCTCGCACATGGAAGTTTGTGTCGAGTTCGAGCGCCGAGCGCAAGGCAAAAGAGACACTCGAGATCTATGCACCGCTCGCGCACCGCCTTGGACTTAACGCGATTAAGTGGGAGCTTGAGAATCTGAGCTTCCAGGTGCTCTATCCGAAGCTCTATGACGAAGTGGTGGCGCTCGTTGCCGAGCACGCTCCGGCGCGCGAAGAGTACCTTGCGGGCGTGATCGGCACTATCGAGGAAGACATTAAATCCGCGCACATCGAAGGCACGGTGACGGGTAGGCCGAAGCATTACTACTCGGTCTATCAAAAGATGATCGTGCGCGGGCGCTCGTTCAGCGACATCTATGACCTTGTGGGGATCCGCGTGCTCGTGGACACGGTACGCGACTGCTACGCGGTTCTCGGTATTTTGCACGCGCGTTGGAGCCCTATGCCGGGGCGTTTCAAGGATTACATCGCTCTTCCGAAATTCAACCTTTACCAGTCGCTTCATACGACGGTCATCGGACCTGGCGGCAAGCCCGTTGAAATACAGATTCGCACGTGGGATATGCACCGCCGCGCAGAGTACGGCGTTGCCGCGCACTGGAAGTACAAAGCCGCTACGGCCCGCGGCGAAAAGATCGAGGATTCCCCGCAGAGCTCTGCCGTCGGCGGGGATATGTCGTGGCTTCGCCAGCTTCTTGACTGGCAGAAGGACACGACGGATTCCGATGAATTTCTCGAGTCGCTGCGCTACGAGATGGCCTCGAATGAAGTGTACGTGTTTACGCCCAAGGGCGATGTTGTCTCACTCCCGCAGGGGGCGACTCCCGTCGATTTCGCGTACGCGGTCCACACGGAGGTCGGCCACCGCACGATGAGCGCGCGCGTGAATGGCAAGATCGTGTCGCTTAAATCGGAGCTGAACACGGGCGACGTCGTCGAGGTCTTCACGTCGAAGGCGGAGGGTGCAGGTCCCAGCCAGGATTGGCTGAATTTCGTGGCGTCGACTCGTGCACGCACGAAGATTCGACAGTGGTTCTCGAAAGAGCGACGCGAAGAGGCGCTCGAGCGAGGCCGTGACGAGCTTGCGCTTCAGCTCCGACGGCAGAATCTGCCGTTGCGCCGCATGCTCACGCACGAGATGCTCACAAACGTCGCGGCGGACCTCAATTACGACTCGGTCGACGCGCTGTATACGGCGATCGGTGAGCACCATGTGAGCGCCGAGAATATCGTGGGTCGCCTCATTTCTGAGGTGGGCGGCGCCGAGGGCGTTCAGGACGACATGGCCGAATCTGTCGTGCCATCGCGGGTGCTCGCGAAGCCGCGCCGCGCCTCACATGCCGATCAGGGCGTCGTTGTGGATGGTCAGCGTGATTTGTGGGTGAAGCTCGCAAAGTGCTGTGCCCCCGTGCCCGGTGATGACATCGTGGGTTTTGTGACGCGTGGCAATGGCGTGAGCGTGCACCATGCAGCGTGCGCGAATGCGGAGCAGATGCGTGAGAAGCAAGCCGATCGCTTCGTGCCGGTGAGGTGGTCTGGCGCGACGAACCAGGCCTACATGGTTCATATCAAGGTCGAGGCACTTGATCGATCACGGCTTCTTACTGATCTCGCTGACGTGATCTCCGAGCTTGAGGTCAATATCCTTTCGGCCTCAGCGCACTCGCTTCCGGATCGTATCGGTGTCGTCTTCTTCTCCTTTGAGCTTGCGGATCCCTCTCATCTTCGTAACGTGCTCACGCAGGTGCGGAAGGTGTCGGGCGTATTCGATGCTTACCGCGTGACGAGCGATGGCAAGCCGATGTGATCTGCGGTCTGATGGTGCGTTTTGGCAGCGCGACCTTCGAGCGTCTTTTCGATCTCTTTAGCGAGTGCTGCGAGCTTTTTGTAGCGGGCTCGCCCCGTCCGTGGTCCCGAGTAACCGTTGCCCCGGCCTGAGCGACACGCGCGATAGGCGATGCGCGTGAGGTCGCTGCTTGTCACCCATCCCTGAGCGACGAGCCTTTCGGCATAGATGCGGGCGGTTTCGTCTGCGCCTTTGCGTGCGAGTTCAGCGAAAGCGCGGTGGGGCGCGAGCGTGGGGATTCCCGCGGGATAGGCGATGTCTCCGGTGGCGAGGGTGATTTTGCGAAGCTCGAGGTCGTCATAGCGTTGGCTGTGCCGTTCTGAGGCGACGATGAGGCGTGAAGGCGAGTAATCGCCGCCGCACCATATCCAAGCCGCTGTGTGATCCGCGATGACTGCTCCCGGGGCGGTCGCGGTAGGGGAAATCCGCTCGATGGCAACGCCGACGGCGGCTGCCCGTTCGCGCACGCCGACTGTGGGAGTGAGGGCCAGGGCAAATCCCGAGCCAAGTGAGGCGAGCGGTAGGTCTCGCGCAAGAAACGGAAGCGATGCACCGGGCTCGAGGAGGAGTGCGTGCCCCACGTCGAAAGCGAACGGCGCGCGGCCTGCTTCGCGAAGGTGAGGCGCGAGGCATGCTGTCGCGGTGGCATGTGTGGGGCGAGTCATGGCACCAGAATCACACGAAAGGCGGGAGCCCGCAGGGCTCCCGCCTTTCATTGTGGAGAACTTTAGTTGTTGAGCAAGTTCAACGCCTAGCCAAGATCTTTAGCGCTACGCTCGATCACTTCGAGCCATTCGCGTCGGGCATCGAGAGCGGTCTGCGCCTTCTCGATTTTCTTTGCATCGCCCGTGGCTTTGGCCTTCTCGAGATCCTCTTCGTAGCTCGCGATGGCTGCGTGCAGCTGCGAGGAGGCGCCCTCGACGCGCGCCTTGGTGCGCGGGTCGGTCCGGCGCCACTCGTCGTCCTCAGCCTTCTGGAACGCGGCGCGAACGGCGCGGATACGGTCCTCGACGCGACGCATCGCGTTGCGGGGGACACGGCCAGCGGCGTCGTAGCGGTCCTCGATCGAGCGGAACTGCTCCTTTGCCTTGTCCAAATCGGTGATGGGCAAAAGAGCCTCAGCCTCGGCGAGGAGGGCTTCCTTCACTTTGAGGTTTTCGGACTGTTCCGCCTCGATTTTCTTGAGGTCGGCGTTGCGGCGATCAAAGAAGGAATCCTGCGCGGCTTTGAACTTTGCCCACTGGGCGTCGTCCTTCTTGCGGTTACCGCGGGGAGCAGCACGCCACTGATCCATGAGCGAGCGGAACTCTCGGGCCGTAGGGCCGAAGTCTTCAGAGTCCCGGATAGCCTCCGCCTGTTCGATGAGGCGTGCCTTGATCTTTTCCGCCTTCGCGTGCTGTTCATCGAGCTCACTGAAGTGCGCCCGGCGCTTGCGGTCAAATTCGCTTCGGGCGGCTGAGAGGCGCTTCCACAGCTTGTCCTCGACTTCCCGTTCGAGCGACACCTCGTTCTTTTGCATCTCTTTCCAATTCGGCACCATCGAGCGCATCGTCTCGGCGGCCTTCTTCCAGGAGATGCGGTGGGAGTCGGTGGCGACGAGCTCCTCGATTCCTTCGACGAACGCGGTGCGCTTCTTAGTCGACTCCTCGCGGGCAGCGAGGCGTGCCTTCTCAAGCTCGCCGATGAGCTCCTTCGCCTTCTCTCGAAGTTCGTGGGCGCGTTCGCGCAGCGCGGGGATGTCGCCGACGACCTTCGGCTCCTTCATGTTCTTACGCATCTGCTCGAGGATGCGGTTGAGGTCTGCCTGGGTGAGCCCGGGAACCTGGAGCTTCTGCTCGACCACGTCGAGGAAGGCGCTCAGATCGAGGTAGGCGTGGGCGAAGGGGGTGAGAGCCTTCTCGCGCTCGGTGCCTTTTTCAACGGTGCCGATTTCGCGGATCTGGGTGCCGTCCTTCACCGTGACGGTGCCTTCGTCGGTCACATCGCCGAACGTGAGGGCTTCGGTGACCTTGGCGTCGTCGTAGCTTGTTGCAGTGGGAACGATAGGAACGAGCGGGGTGCGCGGCGCCTTACCTTTAAGCTGTGCGGGGGAGCCGGGCTTAGGGGCGCTGGGCTTTGGTGCTCCCGGCTTTGGGGCACTGGGCTTAGGTGCCGACGTCTCGGCTGTTTCGTCCGACGCCTCCGCCGCTTTTGGCGCTTCTGCTTCGGTGGCCTGCGCGCTTGCCTCTGCTGAGTCAGGGGCGTGCGTGGCCTGAGGGGATTGAGGGGCCTCAGGCGTTGCAGGGGCCTCGGGCGCGGCGGGGTTCTCGGGGGTGTTCTGGTCGTTCTCGTTCACGAGCTTCTCCTAGGATTCGAGGGCACCGGGGTGCCTCGGACAGGGGACGGGGCATATTGCCTCGCACCAACGGCGGCGCATTAGCCACGGCATTACCTAAAACTGTATCGCGGATAACACTGCGAACGGAATTCGATGCCGCGACATGGGAAACGCGGCACGATGGTAGGCATGACTGATGTGCGCGCCACCCTCGATTTTGTGCTGTCCCCCTATTTGAGTGCCACGTGCTCGATCCTGAATGACGGAACCGACGCTCTCGTCGTGGACCCCGGGCTCGAGGTCCACGAGGAAGTTACGAACGTGCTTGGGGAGCAGGGCCTCAACCTGCGAGCGATCCTCGTGTCTCACGGGCACCTCGACCACGTTGCCGACGCCGCCCTCCTAGCCTCGCAGTTCAACGTGCCGGTGTACGTGGGTGCTCGCGACGAGTACAGGCTTGAGGACCCTATGGGCCAGCTACCGTCGGCGTTTACCAACCAGATCCGGCCCCGCTGGGACGCGCGCGGCTGGTCTAAGCCCGCGGACGTGCGGCCCCTTGGGGATGGCGATGCCCTCGATGCGGGGAACCTGCGTCTCGTCGCACACGCGTACCCCGGACACACGGAAGGCTCGACACTCTATTTCTTCGACGGTCCCGTACACATCAATCCGCTCGTTGGGGTGACGCTGCGTGCCCTCACCGCGCCCGCCTTGGCCTTCACTGGAGACGTGCTGTTCAAGGGAACGATCGGACGCACCGATCTTCCGGGCGGCAACCCCGAAGAGATGAAGGCTTCGCTTACGAAGCTTCGAGGGTTCGCTCTTGAGCATGCTGAGGCAGTGATTGTGCCGGGCCACGGTCCCCTGAGCATTTTCCGGGACGAACTGGCGGATAATGGATACCTGCGCACCGCCTTCTGAGGCTGGATCAGCGTAGAAGACACCACAATCTGTCAAGGAGAATTGCCCCATGGCGAAAGTGACGCCGCTTTCCGGATTTCCCGAATGGCTCCCTGCCGAGCGACGCATCGAGCAGCACGTGATGGACACGTTCCGGGATGTCGCGGAGCTGCACGGCTTCTCCAATATCGAGACCCGTGCGGTTGAGCCGCTCGATCAACTGTTGCGCAAAGGGGAGACCAGTAAAGAGGTCTACCTGATCTCACGTCTTCAAGCCGACGATGAGGATCGCGATAAGGAGGGCCAGAAGCTCGGCCTTCACTTCGACCTCACCGTCCCGCTTGCGCGGTACGTTCTCGAGCATCAAAACGATCTCGCGTTCCCCTTCCGCCGCTACCAGATTCAAAAGGTGTGGCGCGGCGAACGCCCCCAGGACGGCCGTTTCCGCGAGTTTTATCAAGCGGATATCGACATCATTGGGCAAGATACGCTGCCTCCTCACATGGATGCCGATGTCGCGATCGTGATGGCCGAGGTGCTCGGGAAACTCCCGATTCCTGGCTTCACGATCTCGGTGAACAATCGCAAGCTTTCGCAGGGCGTCTTCGAGGCACTGGGGCTCACCGATATCGAAGGTGTCCTCAGGCAGCTCGACAAACTCGCCAAGGTTGGCGAAGCGGAGGTGCGCACACTCCTCATCGAGCACGCGGGAGCGAGCGAAGAACAGGCTGACGGCTGCCTTGCTTTCGCGCGGATCAAGGCGACCCATGAGGACCTCGCCGAGAAAGTCAACGCCCTTGGCGTCTCAAGCGAGGCGATTACGCATGCACTCGAGGAGCTGAGCTTCGTGATCCGCACCGTCAACGCCTCGGTGCCGGGCGCTTGCATCGCCGATCTCTCGATCGCGCGAGGTCTCGACTACTACACGGGAACGGTGTTCGAAACCTTCGTAGAAGGCCACGAGGATCTTGGTTCGATCTGCTCGGGCGGTCGGTACGACACGCTCGCAACCGACAACCGCCACTCCTACCCGGGCGTCGGTCTTTCGATTGGTCTTTCTCGTCTTGTCTCGCGGCTCGTGACGCGGTCGCTCGCGACCTCCACGAGAGCGGTGCCGACCGTTGCACTCGTCGCGGTAGCGGACGAGGAGCACCGTGAGGCGAGCGTCGACGTCGCCCGTGTGCTTCGTTCGCGAGGTATTTCTGCCGAAGTCGCACCGAGTGCTGCGAAGTTCGGCAAGCAGATCAAGTACGCGGATCGCCGCGGGATTCCCTTCGTGTTCTTCCCCTCCGAGGATGGCAGGGGAGAAGTTAAAGACATTCGTAGCGGCGAACAGACCCCAGCCGACGCGCACACGTGGCAGCCGCCAAAAGACGACATGACCGCGCGTGTGGTGGCGACCACCTCGACCAAATAACCTGAAATAAGAACGCTTTTAAGGGAGTTAGAAACGATATGGCTACCGTAGAGATGACCAAGGAAAACCACGACGAACTCGTCAAGGACGGGATCGTCTTCATCGACTTCTGGGCAGAATGGTGCGGCCCGTGCCAGCGCTTCGCCCCGATTTTCGAGAAGGCCTCGGAGGAGAACCCCGACGTGACCTTTGCGAAGGTTGACACGGAGGACCAAACCGAACTGCAAATGCAGTACGGCGCAACGTCGATCCCCACCATCGTGGCGTACCGCGATGGCATCCCCGTGTTCGGCCAGCCCGGCGCCCTTCGTCAGGCTGATCTTGACTCGCTCATCGCGCAGGTGCGCGGCCTCAACATGGATGAGGTCCGCAAGGCCTACGAAGAGCAGCAGGCAAAGCAGGGCAAGTAAGCACTCGCTCTTTGTAAGAGGGAAGGGGCTCGCCAGAAGAGACGAGCCCCTTCCCCCTTATTTTTTGAAAGTGTACGGTTTTGAAAATGGGGAGCTGTCGGTATAGTGCTGCGCATGACATCGGAAAGCTCCGCGCTCCCTCCCCGTAGCAAACCTAAGCGCCAGCAGGCGGTGCTCACCGTTCAGGACAAGACGCAGTTGAGTAAGAATCTCGTGAGGCTCTGCCTTGGCGGCTCTGACTACGTAAAGCTCAATCGCAATTCGTGTACGGATGCTTACGTCAAGCTCCTTTTGCCGCAGCCCGGAAGCGGTCTTGCAGCACCTTTCGATATGGAGCGGCTCCGAGACGAAGCCCCCGAACTCTTGCCCGCACGCCGCACGTATACGGTCCGCCGCTGGGATGATGCGAACGAGAGGCTTTGGATTGACGTTGTCGTGCACAACGCTCCGGGTCAGCACGGCCTTGCATCCGACTGGGCTGCACGTGCGCAAGAAGGTGACCGAATCGCGCTGTTGGGTGCAGGTGGGAGCTACTCTCCGCAACTGGACGCTGATCTCCACGTGCTCATTGGAGACCACGCAACAGTTCCGGCGATCGCCGCCGCACTAGAAGCAATGCCGTCGAGCGCGCGGGGCCACGCCGTCATTCACATCGAAGACGAAGCCGATATCCTCCCTCTTTCTCACCCGGAGGGCTTTTCGCTCCAATGGGTTGTTGGAGCGCGCGAGGGGCTGCTCGTGGCTGTCGAAACGCTCGATATTCCACACGACATCATCGACAAGCGTGGCGTCCATGTCTTTTGTCACGCCGAACGCGGCCTCACGAAGCAGTTGCGTGCCCGTCTCGTGCGCGAAAGAGGCATTGCGCGCGAAGACATTTCGATCTCGGCGTATTGGGCGCTCGGCCGAGTGGAAGATCGATTCCAGGCAGAAAAGCGCGAAGCGATCGGTCGCATCGACCCCGACTGAGGGCGGTCTTGCTACGGCTCGTGCTCCACACCTTGGTGTTTTCCAAGTACTTGCACTGCCGAGAACATGCTGCGAAGAACAGTCGCTAGTCTCGAAACATGAACAGCACTCTCACCACGCTGCCAAGCTGGGCACGCACAAGCGAGCTTATGGAGCACTACTACCTCACGGAATGGGGTGTCCCTGTGACTGATGAGACCGGCGTTTTTGAGCGTGTGAGTCTCGAGGTCTTCCAATGCGGGCTCTCGTGGTCAACGATACTTGCACGACGCGAGGCTTTCCGCGAGGTTTTTCACTCCTTCGAGGTGGACCGGGTCGCAGCGATGGGGGAGAGCGACGTCGAGCGCCTCATGGGGGACCGGCGGATCATCCGTAACCGTCGGAAAATTGAGGCGACCATTGGCAATGCTCGCGCCGCACAGGCCTTGCGCGAAGAAGGTACTGACCTCGCCACGCTCCTGTGGAGGTACGTTCCCGAAAGGACCTACGCTCCTCGGACGCAAGAAGAAATACCCTCGCGCGATGAGACTTCGACGCAGATGTCAAAGGATCTCAAAGCACGAGGGTTCTCTTTCGTGGGACCGACAACCTGTTTTGCACTGATGGAGGCGATAGGAATCGTGGACACGCATCTCGTCACATCGCCTCGCCGAGGAAGCTCAGGTGTTTTTGATTCCGACGGTCACCGCACTTGCGCCGTGGCGCGATAAAGAAGACTGAGCTCAGGCAGGAGTTTTTGAATCGAGATCGACCTCGATGACACCGTCGGTCACGCGCGAGGCGTAAACGGGAAGGGTGTAGTCATCGCTCGCGTAGCACTTGCCGGTTTCGAGGTCGTACACCTCCTTGTAAATTGGGCTTGCGAGGGTAGCGCGATGAATGCCGTCTACCTCGCGATCGCCCACGATCCCGCGTGACATGACGCCCTGCTGGGTACGCGGATCCACGTTTGAGACGACGTAAATCTTGCCGTCCCAGGCCTTCACTACGGCAACCTGCTCGGTGCCGAAAAGTGCCGCTTCAGGCAGATCCTGGTTGATGTCGTTCTCCTTGCAGATGCTCTGCCAGTTGCTCATGGGTGTCCTCGCTTGTCGGCTCAAGTGGCGGGCAATGTCGATGACGGGGGAATGCGGCCAGTACGGTATCTGGCCTGCGACTTCGCGGACCAAAGTCCCATGCGGGACTCCTGTGGGGTGACGCAAAAATCCCTCGTTCTTGCAACTCCACTGTACTCGAAAACGACGGCAGATTTTGTGTAGGGTGAGACCACGTCTACACCCCTAGCCTTGATGTAGGAGCTGCCGTGAGCACTGCCGACGTTGCCCCCAACTCTGAAACCGCTGGCGAGGAAACTCTCGTCAAGCACGTCGTTGTCGTTGGTGGCGGACCTGCCGCCCAACGCTTCGCGGAAACGATGCAGGCGCGCGATAAAGCAGGCGCCTACAAGATCACAGTCATCTCGGAAGAGAAGGTTGAGCCTTACGATCGCGTCAATCTCGCGAAGCGTTGGGATAAGAGCTACGACCTGACACTTGGCGATCGCTCGCTGTGGGAAGACCCGCACATTGACCTGCGCCTCGGCGATCGCGTGAACTCGATCGATACCGAATCGAAGCTCGTGCGCACCTCCTCCGGCACTGTGTACGGTTACGACGAGCTAGTACTGGCGACCGGATCTAACGCTTTTACGCCTCCCATCAATGGCTGGGACACGAAGGGCGTGTTCGTATACCGCACCGTTGACGACGTCGACGGCATGAGCGCGACGGTTGAGGCGCTCAAGGACGATGAAAAGCGCACGGGTAAGGCCATTGTTCTCGGCGGCGGTCTCCTCGGCCTCGAAGCCGCCGGTGGCCTCGCGAGCGAGGGCTACGAAGTTCACCTCGTTGAGCTCGCCGGATGGCTCATGCCGGCTCAGCTTGACGAAGGCGGTGGCAACCTCCTCAACCGCCTTATCGAGCAGCGCGGCATTGTGCTCCATACGGGTGTGAGTCTCGAGCAAGTTCTACCGCGCATTGAGTACCGCAAGGGCAATACCGCGGACGAAGAGGCCATTAACGCTGCTGCCTCAAACGTTCGTGGCGTCAAGCTTTCCGATGGGACCGAGCTTGACGCCGATCTCGTGTGCCTCGCTGTTGGCATCCGCCCTCGCGACGAACTCGGTAAGGTCAACGGCTTCGAGATGGGCCCGCGCGGCGGCATCATGGTCGGTCAGGATTGCCGCACCTCGGTCGAACACGTGTGGGCGATTGGTGAATGCGCCGCGATGGAAGGCCGCACGATCGGTCTCGTTGCCCCCGCCAATACGATGGCCGAGGTCGTCGCCGATCAGCTCCTTGGTGGCGAGAAGCTCTTCGGCGAAATTGACGGCTCGACCAAGCTCAAGCTTTCTGGCATCGATGTCGCGAGCTTCGGCGATGCGAAGGGCGCCGAGAAAGACTCGCTCGACGTGGTCTACGCCGATCCCACCCGCGGCATTTATCAGCGCCTCGTCATGAGTCCTGACGCGGCCGTCCTCCGCGGCGGCATCCTCGTGGGCGACGCTTCTAACTACTCGACGCTTCGCGCCTACATCGGTCGTGAACTTCCGGGAGATCCGGCGGCGTATCTTGCAGCCGGCGGCGGCGAAGTTCCCGATTCCGGCGACATGCCCGACGACGTCATCGTCTGCTCGTGCAACAACATTTCCGCGGGCACCATCAAGGCAGCGATTAACGGTGAGGGTGACTTCGCCGAAGCGTGCCACGACATTCCGTCGATCAAGGCCGCAACGACGGCCGGAACTCAATGTGGCTCGTGTGTGCCGCTTTTGACCAAGATCCTTGGAAACGAGCTCGCGAAGTCCGGCATTGCCATGTCGCGCGGCCTCTGCGAGCACTTCTCGATGCCTCGCGCCGAGCTCTTCCAGATCGTTAAGGAACACGACCTCAAGAGCTTCCCCGAAGTCATTGGCCGCTACGGCAAGGGCAATGGCTGTGACGTGTGTAAGCCCGTCGTCGCGTCGATCCTCGCGTCGCTCCGCGATGATTACATCCTCGGCAAAGGGCTCCAGGAGCTTCAGGACACGAACGACCGCTTCATCGCGAACATGCAGAAGGACGGCACCTACTCGGTGATCCCGCGCATGCCTGGCGGTGAGGTGAACCCCGAAGCTCTCGTTGTCCTCGCTGAGGTTGCACGAGACTTCAACCTGTACACGAAGATCACAGGCGCGCAGCGCATCGGTCTGTTCGGTGCCCGCCTTGAGCAGCTTCCGAATATCTGGACGCGCCTCGTGGAGGCCGGGTTTGAATCGGGCCAGGCCTATGGCAAGAGCCTTCGCGCGGTCAAGAGCTGCGTGGGTACGGATTGGTGCCGCTTCGGCCAGCAGGACTCGGTTGGCATGGCCGTGCTCCTCGAGAACCGCTACAAGGGCCTGCGTTCGCCGCACAAGTTCAAGCTCGGTGTGTCGGGCTGCGCGCGCGAATGTGCGGAGGCGCGCGGCAAGGACATCGGCGTGATCGCGACAGATAAGGGTTGGAACCTTTACGTTGGCGGCAACGGTGGCTTCACGCCGCGCCACGCCGACGAGTTTGCGCACGATTTGAGTGACGAAGAGCTCGTAAAGTACGTCGACCGTTTCCTCATGTACTACATCTCGGATGCCGACAAGCTTCAGCGCACTGCCTCATGGGTTGAGGCTCGGGGCATCGACCACGTTAAGGAAGCCGTGCTTGAGGATTCACTCGGCATGGGCGAGCAGTGGGAGCACGAGATGCAGAAGTTCGTGGACAACCACAAGGACGAATGGGTCGAGGCCGTGAAGGATCCCCAGAAGCTTTCGCGCTTCCGGTCCTTCATCAACGCCCCCGACACGCCAGATCCGCTATTCGCGCGCGTGCCGATGCGCGATCAGAACCGCCCGGCCACGCTCGAGGAGCGCGAACAGGTGCTCATCTCCGGTCCAGTGATCTCCTTCCGCGATGCGCACGGCCAAGAGGTTCCCGCCGAGCAGGTCCTCGAACGCCAGTAGCTTCGTGAAGGCTTCTGACCTCTCTGTTGCACACCAGTGGCGGGGCCGCGTCGTTGATCTGACGGATCACCGCGGTCCCGCCGGTTGGCGTGCTGCGCAGGCGCTTGCCCGCGAAGGCGCCATTGTTTACCTCGGTGATGCGGCCCAGCACGAGCGCGCGTGCAGTTTCGATCAACAGGCGCGGGAACTCGGGCACGAGGCGCTCGTGCTTCAGTGGGCGAGCGAGCCACGTGGGCAGATTCGTTCCGACGCTTGCCCGCCTCACGCCGAGAAAGTGACGCTTTCCGAAGACCAGGAACCGTCGGACAATCGCGCCCACACGCCCGGCGCTGTCACCCTCGTGGGTGGAGGGCCGGGGGAGCCGGACCTCCTGACCGTAGCCGCGCTCAAGGCGACCCTGCGCGCCGACGTCATTCTTCTCGATCGTCTGGGCGTGGCGCTCAATGTCATGGATCTCGCGCCTGGCGCACTCGTTCTCGACGTTGGTAAGGCCCCGGGACGCCACAAAATGTCGCAAGAGCGCATAAACGACACAATGCTCGCCTTTGCGCGCGAAGGGGCGAGGGTGGTGCGGCTCAAGGGTGGCGATGTGTTCATTTTTGGGCGCGGGGGAGAAGAATGGCGGTTTCTCGCCGCTCACGGCATCCGCGTCGACATCGTCCCTGGAATCACGAGTGCGCTCAGCGTTCCCGCCCATGCGGGCGTCTCGGCAACCTATCGCAATGTAACGCGCGCGGTCACGATCATCTCGGGCCACCAGCCGTTTAACAATGCCGAGCTTTCGGCCCTCGTCGCGCTTGGCGGGACGATCGTGATTCTCATGGGAGTGGCAACCTTCCCCTCAACCGTTGCGGGCTTGCGAGCGGCTGGTCTGCCGGAGTCCACTGGCGTCGCGCTCTTAGAGCAGGGTTACACCGCCCACGAGCGCCATACGTTTACAACGCTCGGCGCTGCGATCGAGGATGCCCGTTCGCGCAACGTGACGAACCCGGCGATAATCGTGATCGGTGACGTCGTCAACGTCCGGGAAACCTCGGCAGAACTCGCCGAAACAACCCCGCTCGCCGCTACCGAATAAGAGGAGTTCCCATGAGCATCCCTAACCCGACCGCCGCAGCCGAACCAACTGAGCGTCCTCTTGCCGGTCTGCGCGTGGCCGTGACCGCTACACGACGTGCCGACGACCAAATCGCTGCTCTCGAGCGCGCCGGAGCCGAAGCATTCCACGCTCCCACGATGCGCATCGTTCCAGTCGAAGACGACACGGCACTGATCGAAGAAACCCATGCTCTTCTTGAGGCAGCCCCGCCGACGTTCTTCGTGACGACCGGGCAGGGCATCAATTCATGGCTCGACATCCTTGAGGATCCTCTCAAGCAGCAGGTCCTCGACTACCTCTCCACGACACAGATCATTTGCCGCGGATCTAAAGGCCGTGGCACCGTTCGCAAGTGGGGGCTTCCCGACGCTCCGAGCAGCGAGAAGGAAACGAGCACGTCGATGGTCGAGCTCGCGCTCGAACTCGGTATCGCCGATGGGCCAGTGGGGCTTCAGCGCCACGGATACGTCCCAGACAAGGCTCTCGCGCCGCTCGGCGACCGTGAACTCTACGTTGTGGCACCGTATCGGTGGGAACTCGCCGAGGACCTCGCACCGGTCCACACTCTCGTGAACGCGATCATCGCACGAGAGGTCGATGCGGTGACGTTCACCGCGGCGCCAGCCGTAGTCGCGCTCTTCCAAGTCGCGGAGGAGATGGGGGCTCGCACACAGCTTCTCGAAGCTCTCGACAGCGATGTGTGCCCGGTTGCCGTCGGACACGTGACCGCCGAGCCGCTTGAGGACGAGGGGCTGCGCCCGCTTTACCCCGAGCGCGAAAGGCTCGGCGCAATGGTCAAGCTCATGGGAGAGAAGCTCAGGTCTCGCGAGCGCTGAGTCGAGAAAGCGCGCTTTCGTAGCGCGCAGCCACGATCGGAGCGAGGGCGTCGCCGAGATGATCGAGGACCACCCAGCCCGCGTCCCGGGCGCGCTCGCGCGCCCTATCGAGCAGCAAGCCGGGGGCGGCAAATAGTGGCAGCACAGTTCCTGGGCCTTTGGCGTTTTCGAGGCGATCGTTGAGGCGCGGCTCGCACGTGGCAAAACGTACGTGGACGCTCCGTCTCGTGGATGCGGCGAGGTCATCGCCGAGCGCTTGAACCGCTTCGTTTGCACCCGGGCGCGACGAGCCAACCGCGAGGAGGATGATCTCGCCGCGTGGATTCTCACCCTCGCCCTGGTCGAGCCGAGTTGCGAGGACGTCCACCATCTCTGCGCCCGTGCCGAGCACCTCGGCCTGCACGAGTTCGATCCCGTGGGCGGCTTTCGCCTCGCGCAGCTCGCTCGGTGCGTCCTCAGTCGCGTGATAGGCCTCGGTGAATAGAAGCGGCACCGCGACAGCGGAGGAATACCCGTGTTCAGCGAGCATTTTCGCAACCTCGGTAATTGAAGGCGAGGCAAAATCCTCTAGATAGGCAGCGTGAGCCTCGACGCCGAGGCGGGCTCCCGCAGCGAAAACGAGGGACTCGGTCACGGCTGCGGCATCGGGGTTGCGGCTTCCGTGGGCGATACCTATCAATGCGGGGGCGGTCGATAACGTCATGCCAAAAACCCTACCCGACGTGCGCTTCCTTGATATTATCGGCGCGCCCCGGCCGGCCGGCGGCAACGGGATCGGATCCCCACATTATGAGTGCTGCCGCGATCGTGCCGGTTGCCATGATGCCCGCGAGCACGAGCAGCTGGAACCGGCCAGCTTCAAGCGGGGAAGCACCCGCGAACACGGCCCCCACGAACGCCCCTGGCATGGTCACAATTCCCGTGACACGGGTTTGATCCACATTCGGGATGAGGGCTTCGCTCATGGCCTTGGACGCGATATCGCGCACCGCCCGGCGATTCGTTGCACCGAGACCGAGCCACCCCTCGATCTCACCCCAATGCTGCGCGACGTCCTGGCTGAGCCTACGGCCTGAGAGGGTCACGACGCTCATGGCATTACCCGTAATAATGCCGCCGAAGGCAAGGAGGTTTTGTCCCGTGAAGGACAGTGCCCCCGTGAGGAAGACGGTAAGAACAGACACCGCTACAGCCGTGCTCATCGAGATCGCGACGAGCACAACGGTGCGTGCATCACCGCCAAGTCGCCTCGACGAGGTCCAGATGCCAAAGCCGAGCATGACGAGCAGCGCGAGAAAGACGTACGCAACGTTCGTGATCGCGAGGCTAAGGACGCTTGCGAGGATCGCAAGCTGCAAAAGTGCCCGCACGAGGGCCACGGCAGGATCCGCCCACTTGGGAATGCTCCACGCACGCCGGAGCGCGAGCGTCAAAGTGAGGCACAGAGCGAGAGCGAAAGCAGTCGCGAGAAGAACAGATGTGCTCACGCCCAGCTCCCGAACCTACTGTTTATCGACACCGAGGCGCTCGAGTTCCTCTTCGATGATGCTCGGATCGAGCTTGCGGAAGATCGGCTTCGGTTTCGCGACAGGCGCCCCGACCGTGACCGGGCGATGGCCCCACGCAGGAACGTTCGTGTAGTCGCCCGTAATAATCGGGTATGAGCCGTCGGCGTCGAGATCGTCGACCTCTTCGATGCGCGGCATCGGCGCAACCTCAAGAGTGCCGCCCAGCACCTTCTCCACCTCGTTCGCAGAGAACGGCAAGAACGGCGCAAGCATGGTGTTGAGGTCGGTGACGACCTGCGCGAGCACGTGAAGGATCGTGAGCAGGCGGGGCCGTTCCTCCTCCGCTTTGAGCTTGAACGGCTCGGTCGCCGAGACATAAGCGTTTGCCTCACCCACGAGGTGCATAATCTCGCTAATCGCGGCACGCTGGCGGTGGGTACGAATGAGGTTTCCGACGGTGTCAAAGCCCTCGGTGACCTTCGCGAGAAGGGCGTTATCGGCATCCGTGAATTCACCGGCGGCGGGAATCTCACCGACGTTTTTCGCGATCATCGCGGCCGTTCGGTTCACAAGATTGCCCCATCCGGCAACGAGCTCGTTATTCGTGCGTGACACGAACTCGCTCCACGTGAAGTCGGCATCCTGGTTCTCAGGGCCCGCCGCGGAAATGAAGTAGCGCAGTGCATCGGCCTGGTAGCGTTCGAGAACATCGCGCACATAAATAACGACGCCCTTGGAACTCGAGAATTTCTTCCCCTCCATCGTGAGGAACTCCGAGCTCACAACCTCCGTCGGAAGATTAAGCGTGCCAAGCCTGCCGGGCTCACCGCCCTTGCTGCCGCCCCCGTTGTGGGCGATCAACTCGGCCGGCCAGATCTGTGAGTGGAAGACGATGTTGTCCTTGCCCATGAAGTAGTAGGAAAGAGCCTCCGGATCGTTCCACCACTTGCGCCAGGCCTCGGGGTCACCCGAGCGGCGTGCCCACTCAATTGACGCCGAAAGATAGCCAATCACCGCATCGAACCACACGTACAGGCGCTTCGTGGGCTGATCCTCCCATCCCGGAACTGGAATGCCCCAGTCGATATCGCGGGTCATCGCACGCGGCTTGATGTCCTTGAGGATGTTCTGGCTAAAGCGGATGACGTTCGGGCGCCACAGCCCCGTGGCCTCGCGCTCGTCAAGCCACGCTCCGAGTGCGTCGGCGAGTGCGGGAAGATCGAGGAAATAGTGCGTTGTTTCGATGAACTTCGGGGTCTCGCCATTGATACGGGAGACCGGGTCGATGAGATCGGTCGGGTCGAGCTGGTTGCCGCACGCATCGCACTGATCGCCGCGAGCACCCGGCGTTTTACACAGAGGACACGTGCCCTCTATGTAGCGGTCGGGGAGAGTGCGGCCGGTCGAGGGAGAAATCGCGCCGCGGGTAACCTGCTCGATCATGTAGCCGTTGTCCCGCACGGTCGTGAACATTTCCTGCACGATCGCGTAGTGATTGCCCGAGGTCGTGCGAGTAAAAAGGTCGTAGGAAAGGCCCAAATTAACGAGGTCCTCGACGATCACGCGGTTGTTGCGATCAGCAAGCTCGCGCGCCGTGATGCCCTCCTGATCAGCGGCCACGAGAATTGGGGTGCCGTGTTCGTCGGTTCCCGAGACCATGAGCACGTCATGCCCGGCCATTCGCATGTAGCGCGAGAACACATCGGAAGGGACACCGAATCCGGCAACGTGGCCGATGTGGCGGGGTCCATTTGCATAGGGCCAGGCAACAGCAGAAAGCACAGTACTCATAGGGCTCCAATTCTACGACCTTTTATGAGGGAAGCGCCTTATCCTGGGGGCATGAGTTACGACAACGACACGAATGCCACCGGACTCACGCTCGCTCAGCAGAAAATGCGCGAGGCGGGCGTGGCGGAAGCTGCCATTAACGTCTTCAGCGACTTTTACCACCAACTCGAACAAGGGGTGACGGGAACGATTCCCGAAGAGACGATCTCGCCGCTCACCGAGGTGGATCGACTCGCCGATGTCGAGGTTGATCCCGAGGTTGCGAAGGATGCTTTCTCGAAGCTCGTTGTCATCAACCTCAATGGTGGGCTTGGCACCTCGATGGGCATGGATCGCGCGAAGTCTCTGCTCCCTGTTCGCGACGGAAAGAGCTTCCTCGAGATCATCGTCGAGCAAGTGCTCGCCGCTCGAAAGAAGACTGGCGCCCGCCTCCCGCTGCTGTTTATGAACTCTTTCCGCACGCGCGAGGACACCCTCGAAGTACTCGCGAAGTACCCGGATCTTCAGGTGGGAGATCTGCCGCTTGACTTCCTCCAGAACAAGGAACCAAAGCTCAAGCGCGATGACCTCACCCCCGTGGAGTTCCCGGAAAACCCGGAGCTGGAATGGTGCCCGCCGGGCCACGGTGATATTTATACGGCGCTTCTCACCTCGGGCGTGCTCGATGCGCTTCTTGAGCAGGGCTTTCGTTACGCATCGATCTCGAACTCGGACAACCTCGGCACGGTTCCTTCGCCTGAGATCGCCGGGTGGTTTGCCGCCTCGGGTGCCCCGTACGCCGCGGAGTTGTGCCGCCGCACGGCCGCAGACCGCAAGGGCGGGCACCTTGCGATCCGCAAATCCGACTCTCGCCTCATTCTGCGTGATACCGCCCAAACCCCGGCGGAGCAGATGGAGTACTTCACCGATGAACACCGCCACCCGTTCTTCCACACGAACAACCTGTGGTTTGATCTCGTGAAGCTCAAGGAGATCCTCACCGAGCGTGAGGGCGTCATGGGCCTGCCACTCATCCGCAACGAAAAGACTGTTGATCCTTCCGATAAGTCGAGCACTCCCGTCTACCAGATTGAATCGGCGATGGGAGCGGCCATCGAGGTGTTCGAGGGAGCCACCGCGATTGTCGTTGACCGCTCGCGCTTCCTGCCCGTGAAAACAACGAGCGACCTGCTGCTCGTGCGCTCCGATGTCTACGAGCTCACCGAGGATTACGCTCTTGAGAAGGTCATCGAGAAGGCCCCGCTCGTCAAGCTCGCCGACAGCCCCTACAAGCTCGTGGGTGACTTCGAGAAGCGTTTCCCGGGTGGTGCGCCGAGCCTTAAAGACGCGTCTTCGCTCACCGTTGAGGGGGATTGGACGTTCAATGAGGGCGTCCGGATTGAAGGTGACGTGACCCTCGGAGCTGAGGGCGGAATCCTCCCGTAGTTCCCCTCCTCGAATTGCATAGGGGTTGCGGGGGTTTGGCGCGGTGCATGTGGCCCGCCCAGGCCCCCGTTTCCATGCTGCGCAGCCGCCCAGTCGTCATTGACGCGCCTGGCCGAGGCGAGGCGCCGCTAAGTCGAGCGGATGCCGGCTCGCCAAACTCTCTTCGCCTATGAAGAGCTTCCACAATTTCCAAACACCCGTTGCGCAGCCTTTAGCGTTCTGGTTGGCTATGTGACATGGGCCTCGCTCGGGGGAGTGGGGCCGCGTCGAGCTGGATGGGGGAGTGTATGCGGAGCGGGCGGGCACAGGTTCTTGGTGCGTTGAGTGTCGCGGTTGTGGTGGCGGCTGGGTTCGTGGGCTGTGGTGGTGAGTCTGCGGGTGGTCCGACGCCTGCCGCGCAGTCATCCAGTTCTCCTCTGAGCAGTGATGATGGCGGTTCCGATTCGGGTGGTGGCAGTGATGGCGGTGGTGAAGCGTCCGGCCGCACGCCGAATCTTCCGCCGGAAAACGCGGCGCTTGAGGCTCCTGATTTCAAGGACTACACGGGCATAAAGTACGAAACCGATCAGGGCGCCCAGGAGACAGCTAGGTACTTTGTTGATGGATGTATTACGGGTATGCCACGGGCGATACGGAACCGCTAGGGAACGTGGTTGATTCCCGTCAGTGCGAAAATTGCCAACGTGTTATTGACGGCATAGATCGGTGGCGGAAGAAGTCTAAACATATTTCGCCCGCCGAGATCTCTGAAGATGATATTTGGGTCGTTGAGACTAACGACGACTTCACTCAAGTGGAATATTGATACACCGTCAACGATGTGGTGGTGACAGAGCCGGGCCTAAGTAGTGAAACGGTTAAAAGTGAAAGAAAAGCATCAGCATTTCGCCTCCGTTACCTGAACGGATCTTGGAAGATCCAAGAGGGTGTTTGGAAAGGGGCGGACGATGTCTCGCGGTAAAATTTTCGGCTTGTTGATTGGTGCGGCAATCGCCATTTCAAGTTGGTCGGCACCGGTCTTAGGTGAAGAGAACTCAGATATTGATTTTGATGGAGTCGCTGAAACTGGATCTTTGACAATCGAGGGTAGAAAACCTGGAGGCCCCATTAATGGCGGGTCAAATGGGCGGGCGCCGGATAAACCTTCGGGCAAGCGTGATGCGGTGACGGATGGCCCGCGGCGGGTGTGGGTGTCGGCGAGTGATCGGGATTTGGGTTGTCGTAGTGGTGGGCCTGATGTGTTTCGGTTGCTTGCTGTGACGTCGTTTTGTCGCACTGCGCGGGCAGCGTGTCCGGTAGCGTTTCCGGGGGCGTCAGTTGTGGTGGGACATGAGGTAGAGGTATCGACGGGGGCGCCGATTTTGGGGACGGAGCGTGTGTCGGGGTGTTCGTCGCCGTCTTCGAGCTCGGGTGGCGGTGGTTCTGTGATGCCGGTGGTGTCGCAGGAGGATTTTCGGTCGCTTGGTGTGGAGCCGCTTGTGGCGCATTTGGGGCCGCCGGGAGAGTGGATTCCGATTGGGTTGGACATGGTGGTGTGGGCGGAGTCTCGGGTGCAGACTTTTGAGGTGGAGATGCTTGGTCGGGCTGTGAGTGTGCGGGCGACGCCGGTGAAATATATCTGGGATTTTGGTGATGGGACGGTGTTGACGACTTTGTTTCCCGGTAGGCCGTTTCCGAGTAAGGATGTGTCGATGGGGTATACCCAGTGCGACAGATGTGTCGCAAAAATGGCGAGACCGAGCCTATTGGCAACAGCAAACTACTGCGCCGTAACTGTCCCGCTGGGGTGCCCCTGTATGGCACTGACTCGACGAGGCCGCGAACGAGCAGCCTCTTGAGAAGGCGAAAGGCAGCGGCAGCGAACCTGGATCGGTTCAGATCTACGAGATGGATGCGCTCATCGGTTCGCCGCGTTGCTCGAGGTTCCGGCTGCGTCCGCAACGGAGTGGGCGAGGTGCTCTGCCAGCGCGGCGCGCAGTTCGGGCGGAAGGGGGGCGGCTCCGACGGATTCGCTAAGCCAGAGTCCGTCGGCGGCAAGGTACACGACCATCTTCTGCAGCGCCCGAGGGTCAGTCGGGTCAATCTCGGCAGGGTCGGGTATCCATCGGGAGATGACCCTTCTCCACGGCTTGTTGAGCTCGCTGTCGGTGCTCGCCTCGAGCATGAGCAGCAGCTCGGGGCCAGTGGCGCTGCGAGCGCTCACGCGGGCGTAGGCGGTGACGCGCTCGTCCTGCGTTGCCTCGTCTGGGTCCTTGCCCAGGACGTTGATCATCTCGTGGTCCCAGCGCTCGGCAAGATGCTCGTGCAGCGCGAGCACCAGGGCGTCCTTCGAGGGGAAGTGGTAGAGCAGCCCACCTTTGGTGAGTCCGGAGGCGGCGGCCACCGATTCGTACGTGACGGCCGTGACGCCGTCGGTTTCGACAACGTGGAGGGCGGCTTGGAGGATGGAGTCTCGTTTGCTGGTCCGCATGAGCGGTCCTTTCGTGGTCAGTGCTCGGAGTGCAGCTGTGACTGCGTGCCAGGCAGGTACCGACGCAGCAGCACTCCCGTGATGACAGCGGCCGCTGCCAGGACGCCGGCAACGACTAGCATCACGACGAGGCACGCGGAGTCGAAGGCCGTGGAGGCCGCCTGAATGATGGCGGCGTCTCCCTGCGCCGCCTCCAGTGCCTCGGCGATACCGTCACCAGCCGCCGCCGGTGCACCGTTGGGGAGGACAACACTGGCGGTATAGATGGCCGTGAGCAGGCTTCCGAGCACGGACACGGCGATGAGGCTGCCGAACTCGTAGGAGACCTCTTCGAGGGAAGCGGCCATGCCTGCACGGCGCACCGGCACGTTCCCGATGATGGCGGTGGAGGCGACCGACATGGCAGCTCCGAGACCGGCACCCGTCACCAGAAGGCCGAGAACCAGCACGCCGAAGGATGATTGGAACCCGACTACCGTCACCACGACGCCGCCGGTGGCGACGGCGAGACCACCGGTGATCAGCGCGAGCAGCCCGACACGGTGCAAGAAGGCACCACCCAGGAGCGCTGTCGGCAACGAGCCCACGGCAATCACGGCAACCAAAAGCCCAGCCTCCAGCGGACTGAAGCCGACGACCTGCTGGAACCGTTGCGTGGTGACAAGCTGGATGCCACCGATGGCGAACATCGCGAACGCCGCGGCGAGCACGCCAGCACTGAACGCCGGGTTGAGGAAGATGGAGAACTCCAGCAGCGGATTCTCCAGGCGCCGCTGACGGCGCACGAAGAGCCAGAACCCGATGGCAGCAACGAGCAGCGCAACAACAATGGTCGCGACAGACGGGGGCGCGTGGCCGATCTCCTTGATGGCCACCACCGTTCCGACGAGCCCGATCATCACCAGTATCGAAGACACGGCATCCCAGCGCTTCGAAGGATCCAGGTCATTGGCCGGGCGGATCAACCAGGTAGCAACCAGCGCCAGCGCCACTACGGGCACGTTCACCAGGAACACCGAGCCCCACCAGAAGAACTCGAGCAGCGTGCCGCCGAGAATCGGACCGAGAGCGGACCCGACGACCGAGAGGCTGCCCCAGATCGCGATCGCAAAATTCCGCTCGCGCTCGACCGTGAAGTACGTGCGGATCAGTGCCAGGGTTGCCGGCATCATCGCTGCCGCACCGACAGCGAGCACAGCGCGTGCACCGATCAGCACCTCGGGCGACGGCGCCAACGCTGCGAGCAGGGACGCCAACCCGAAGATCACCAGGCCGACGACGAACATCCGCGTGTGGCCGATGCGATCACCGAGGGTCCCGCTACCGAGCAGCAGGCCCGCCATCACCAGGGGGTAGGCGTTGATGATCCACAGGCTCTGGGTGCTTGATGCCTGAAGGTCCTCGGTCAGTGTCGGCAATGCCGTGTACAGGATCGAGTTGTCGAGGGTGATCAGTAGGAGCCCCGCTCCGACAGTCACCAGCAGCGACCAGCGTCGCCGTTTCGTCATCGTGGACATGCGCGTCTCCCTAATCGTGAACAACGTAACTGTACCTGATGGATAGTATAGTTATGTCTACTGCGAGAGAGGTCCGCGTCACTCCCTGTTCACGGCGCCTAAGGCCAGTGACTACGAGCGTGGCGCTCATTTGGGTATGCGTTTGAGGGGTGGTATGAGGTGTCGTTGGTGACGGTTTTTAGTGGGGAGTTTTCGGTTGGTGGGGGTGCGTGGCAGCCGATTGATGGCACTGTGCAGGTGAGGTCTGAACCGAAGTGGATGTATTCGGATCTTCGGCAGGCGCGTCTTGTGGGGGATGAAGAGCCAACGGAGTATCTCGGTATTCCCCAGCGGGGTAAGGAAACGCTGGGGCCGTTGAACCCGGACGCGGAGAAGAAAACGTTAACGAAACCGCGCAAGAAGAACTAAAAATTAGCCTCCCGTGGGGCAAGGCAAGGGTCGGGAAAAATCAGGCGGCACCGTTTCGGAAATGCTCTCGCCGTTTTTCTCCACCCTCATGACGCGGCGTATGTCGCGCAAGTGCGCTGGAATCAAAGCTTCAGGACCCTATAGAGTCAAAGCCGAAACGACCTAGGATCCAATATCCCCTAAACCCTGTGGATTCAAACCCCCACAACCCCTATGGAATTCAGTGAGGGAGGGGGTGGGCCTTGAATTTCGTGTCGGGATTGACGAACGCGTCCTGGCTTTCGACGATCAAGAGCTCACGTGCATTCACTTTGAGGGTGCGGTCGATGAGCTCGAACACCGACGCGGCAGTTTTCTCGAGCGCCTCAACGGGGCCGGCGCCGCCAAGCAAGTGTGCCGTGAAAAGAGCCGTCGTCACATCGCCGCTGCCGTGAACCTTGCGCTTCAGGCGCGGTGTCGAAATAAGGTGAGCGCCGGAAGAATCGGCCACGAGAAGTTCGAGGGTGCCGGGCGTGGTTTTATCGGTGAGTACGCTCGTGACAAGAACGGTGTCGGGGCCCTCGGCGCGCAGTTGTTCGACAGCAGTGAGGGTGCCCTCGAGAGTGGACACATCGGTGTCCGTGAGCACGCCCAGCTCGAAGTGATTCGGAGTCAGCACCTCCGCGGCCGGAACAACCTTGTTCGCCATGAGCGGCGGGATATCGGAATCCACGTAGAAACCTTCGCCCGCATTGCCCATCACTGGGTCGGCGATATACACGGCGCGTGGATTGTGCTTCTTGACGCGCTCAACGGCATCGAGGATGACGTCAGTGACGGCAGCGGAGCCCTGATAACCGCTGAGAACAGCGTCGGCTTCGCCGAGGATGCCGAGCTCTTCGATGCCGAGAACGACCTCGTGTACGTCCTTCGCGTCGATCACGGGGCCACGGAATGTGGGGTGGCCAGTGTGATTGGAGAAGAGAACTGTATTTACGGGCCACACTTCGTGGCCGAGACGCTGGAGCGGGAACACCGCCGCGGAGTTGCCCGCGTGGCCGTAGGCCACGGCAGATTGGATCGACAGAATTTTCATGCGTCACTCCTTGACGGCTTGGGAACGGGAAACATCGGTGTTTAGAAGAGAGCGGGGCCGAGCGCTTGAGCTTTCTCATCGAGGTAGCACGTGCCACACAGCGACTCGTAGGTCACGCGGCCCGCGCCATCGATCGCTACTTGGTCGCCTTCGAACACGAACGCGCCGTTCACGCTTCGACAATTGAACTCGGCTTGCGACCCACAGCGGCACATCGTGGGGAGTTTCTCGAAGTTGTCGGCAAGCTCGAACAGGCGCGACGAGCCGGGAAATTGACAGGCGAGAAAGTCGGTGCGAAGCCCGTAGCAGATGACGGAGATCTGGTCGTTCTTGGCGACGAGGAACAGCTGGTCGATTTGATCGCGGTCCAGGAATTGGCTCTCATCGACGAGAACGACATGAAAGTTTCGCTCAGGGCGAGCAGCGATGAACGCTTTGATTTCTTCGCGAAGGTCGTGCCCGGACTCAATGAGAACATCGACCCGTCGCTTCGCGCCTCCGCGCGCGAGCACCCAGTCTTCGCCCTTCGTATCGACAGCGGGCTTGACGGTAATGGTGCCGAGGCCGCGTTCCTCGTAGTTGTAGGCCGTCTTGATAAGGGTGTCGGATTTTCCCGAGTTCATCGCGCCGTATTTGAAGTGGAGCTTAGCCATCGGTTCCTCCTGAGCATCCCTTCGGCGCGCGTGAATATATCCTCCACAACCTTAGTGCACCTGGCCTTGCTAGCGTGAAGGCGTGACGACAAGCGACAAAAGTGGCAACGGCCGAAAGGTCTTCACCCGTAAGAACCAGGCGAGAAAAAACTCGAGAGCGTGGCGTGAGAGGAGCCGAGCAGGCGTCGGACCCAGCGCTTCTCACTCCAATGATGGGGCGGGCCGAACTGAAACAAGCGAAGCCGCACACCCGAGAACCTGCGCTGGTCGCACGATTCCCATTGGGCTTTCCACTTCGTCGCTGTTCCCGCTCGGCCTCGAAGACACATTCAAGGCGGCACGGGAAACGGGCTATGACGGCGTCGAGGTCATGTGTTCGCTCGATCCGGCTACCCGTGACGCCATGCGCCTTGAGACCCTCACGCGTGTGTACGACCTGCCGATTTTGTCGCTTCACGCACCGACTCTCTTCTTTTTGCAGTTCGCAGGTGGTCTCGACCCCAAAAAGAAGCTTGAGGACACGATGCGCCTCGCGGTGGATCTTGGGGTTCCGACGGTTGTCGCCCACCCGCCGTTCCGATGGCAGGGGCGTTACGCCAAGAACTTCGTGGAGATCGTTGCCGAGCTCGAAGAGCGCTACGGGATCGCGCTTGCCGTCGAGAATATGTATCCGTGGCGCCTCGGGGTGCGCGAGGCCCTTCCGTATTACCCGGATCATGACCCGACCGATGAGGATTACGCCCACCTGACGATCGACCTCTCTCATGCGTCAACCGCGGGTGATGATGCCCTCGCGATGATCGAACGTGTCGGGGATCGGCTCAGCCACCTCCACCTCACCGACGGTTCAGGCCACACGCTGCGCGATGAACACCTCGTGCCGGGCGAGGGGGATCAGCCGGTTGCCGAGATTCTGCAGAGGCTCGCGCGTCGTGGATGGGGCGGGTCTGTCATCGTGGAGATCGCGACGGGCACGAGCCGGAACTTCGACGCGAAGCTCGCCCCTATCGAACGTTCGCTCGTCGTTGCGCGCCGAGAACTCAGTCACGTTTGAGCGCCAAAGCCCTTTGAACTGGTCACTTTTTCACCAAATCTCCAGTGCTTCGGTGGACAATAATGGGGCGCTTTGAGAGGCGCGAACCGAGACCGAAAGCGAATAGTAGTAGTGATTCCCAACACCGCGTTTGACCATAAAAACGCCGCCATTCTCTCCGTTTCCGCCGTGGAAGCTCAGGTTCCCGTCACTTCTGACTCGATCGACGAGATGCTTTCACCGGCCCGCAAGCGACTTCGCTTGCCGAAGGGCACGCTTCAACGCGTGGCCGGTGTGTACGAGCGGCGATGGTGGAAAGACCCGGAAAACGGTTGGAAACAGGGTGCCGTGATTGCCGCTGAGCGTGCGATGGCGAGCGCGGGCATTACGCGCGAGGACGTCGGGGTCCTCATCAACGCTTCCGTTTCGCGTCAGCATCTCGAGCCGGCGATGAGTGCCCATATTCACGCGGCGCTCGGTATGCCCGCCTCGTGCATGAACTTTGACATCACGAACGCGTGCCTCGGCTTTGTGAATGCGATGACCCTCGCCGCCGGCCTTATTGATGCCGGTCAAATCGACTACGCACTCATCGTGGGCGCGGAGGATGTCGAGGAAGTTCAGCGGCGCACCATTGCGCGCTTGAACGACAAGAACTCGACGCGCCAGGATTTCAATAACCAGTTTGCGTCGCTCACGCTCGGTTCGGGCGCTGCTGCGGCCGTTGTGGGGCGCTTCGATAAACACCCGGATGGCCACCGGATCGTGCACACGCAAACGCGTGCGGGCACCGAGCACCACGAGCTCTGCATCGGCAACATGGACGATATGCGTACCGATACGGCCGGTCTCCTTGAAAACGGCCTCGAGCTCGTGACGCAAACGTGGCGCGCCGCCGAGGAAAGCGGTCGCAATTATTCGAATAAGCAGTGGTACATCACCCATCAGGTGTCGATGGTGTACACGCGTGCCTTCGCGAAGGCTATGGGAATCAACCCCGAGATCATTCCGGTGACCTTCCCCGAACTTGGCAACATTGCCGCGGAGGCCGTTCCGCTCACTCTTGCCCTCAACCAGGATCGCTTTGGGAAGGGCGATGAACTTTTGCTCCTCGGCGTCGGCTCGGGATTGAACACGGCGATGATGGAGGTCCAGTGGTGAGCGCGAAGACCTTCCAGGACGTGCAGGACGTTCCCGATCTTCCCGGGGTTGAGCCTGAACTGCACCACACGCTCAACGTGCGGGACTCGTTCGGCGATATGCGCCGCTGGCACTACCTCGATAACGACCGTCAGCTTGCCGAGCGAGGCATTGAGCCCCGGGGCACGCTTCTGTGCGTCCACGGCAACCCCACCTACTCCTTCCTTTATCGCAGCCTGTTCAACGAGGAGATGCTCGAAGCGGGTTGGCGTGTCGTTGCCGTTGACCAGCTCGAGATGGGCTACTCGGAACGCACGGGACGAGAGCGACGCTTGCAGGATCGCATTACCGATCTTTCGTTGTTCACGGATGCACTCGGCCTTTCCGGCAACGTCGTGACGGTGGGGCACGATTGGGGCGGCATTGTGTCGATCGGCTGGGCCCTCGACAACCGTCACGACGTGATCGGCATGGTGCTCACGAACACCGCTATTCATCAGGAACTTGGCGAGTCGCTCCCGGCTTCACTTCAACTCGCAACGGCCCCCGGTTTTCTGCCGTTCTCGACGTCGCGCACGGATGCGTTCCTTCGCACGACCGTGAATCTCTCTAAGCCGCCGCTGCCGCGCGAGGTGCGGGAGGGCTACTACGCGCCGTATCGGTCGAGAGCGCGCCGTCGGGGCATCGAAACCTTCGTCGCCGATATTCCGGCGAGCGCGGAGCACCCCTCTCGCGCGACCCTTGAGCGCCTTGCGGAGGGCCTCAAGGGCATGGACGTTCCCACCCTCATGGTGTGGGGGCCGCGCGATGTTGTCTTTTCGGACCGATACCTTCGCGATCTTCTTGAACGTGTCCCGCATGCCGATGTGCATCGTTTCGAAGGCGCATCGCATCTCGTGTGGGACGACGCGCCCGTCGCCCCGCTCGTGCGGCGCTGGCTTGAGGAACGGCTCATCAACGGCGCCGATCACCGTGAGCGTTCGGTCTCGAGCTTTGCCGAACAGCCCGAGTACCGACGTCTCGGCTCGCTCATTACTGAGCGCGCAAACGATCCGACGACGGCGTATGAACCCGCTGTCGTCGAGATGCTCGCCGAGGGCCCGCGCACGATTACGTGGAGCCTTCTTGAAAAGCGAGTATCGCAGCTTGCGAGTGGCATGCGCGCGCATGGCATCAAGGCCGGTGATCGTGTGAGCGTTCTCGTGACGCCAGGCGCCGACCTCACGGCGGTGCTGTATGCGTGCCTCCGGATCGGCGCGATTGCCGTCGTCGCCGATGCAGGCCTGGGGGTTAAGGGCCTCACGCGCGCAATTGTGGGCGCCCACATCGACTACGTCGTGGGTATCCCTACGGCTCTTGCGGGAGCCCGCGCACTCGGTTGGCCGGGTGAACGTATTTCCGTGCGCACACTGCCCACGATCGATCGCGCTGTGTTTGGTGTAAGCACGTCGATCGATGAGCTCATGCGCGAGGGCGAGCAGATTCACGCTCTTGGTGGCGGCGATGAATGGTCCGACATCGATCCCGATGCGGATGCGCTCGTACTGTTTACATCGGGGTCGACCGGCCCCGCGAAGGGGGCCGTGTACACGCATCGGCAGGCGAGCGCGATGTTCGCGGCGGTGGGGGACACCCTTCAGCTGCGTCCTGAACGCGGGCTCGTTGCCGGATTCGCGCCGTTTGCACTGCTGGGCCCGGCCCTCGGTGCGCCGAGCATTGTGCCCGAGATGGACGTGACGCGCCCCGGCGAGCTCACCGCGAGCGCCCTCGCCGATGCCGTCGATGAGCTCGGTTCGCCGGCAGTCTTCACTGCTCCGGCTGCGCTCCAAAACATTATCGACACGGCTGGCACGCTCGATGAGCGCCAGCGCGAGGCACTTTCGCGAGTGCCGAGCTTCTTTAGCGCGGGGGCACCAATTCCCGCGCCGCTTCTTCGCGCGCTACGCGATGTGCTCCCGAACGCGCACTCGTATTCGCCCTACGGCATGACCGAGTGCCTTGCGGTCGCGGCGATCGACCTCGAGGGAATTGAAGCCGCTGGTGAGGGAAGCGGCGTGTGCGTGGGTGCGCCCGTCCCGCGTGTGGAGCTCGCAATCGCGCCGCTTCAGTCCGATGGCCGCGCAGCCTCCACGGTCACCACTAAGCCCGGTGTTGTCGGCGAGATTATGGTCCGTGCCGCGCACGTTCGCGACCGCTACCTCATGCTGTGGGATACGACGCGAGAGTCGATGCGCTGCGAGGGCTATCACGCGACGGGAGATGTCGGTCAGCTCGATGCCGAGGGCCGCCTGTGGGTTGAGGGGCGCCTTGCACACGTGGTCACGACTGCGGCGGGCCCCGTGACGCCCGTGCAGATCGAGAAGGCGGCGGAGAGCCTCGATTTCGTGCGCCGCGCGGGTGTATGCGGGGTAGGCCCCGCGGGAACGCAGCAGGTCGTGGTGATCTACGAAGACCCGGCGACGTTCCGCCCGGGTAAGGGCCAAACGCCCAAGCCCGCGACTCCCGAGCGCCAGGCCGCGATTCGCGAAGCCGTTGAAGCGGCAACGGGTATTGCCGTGACGGCTGCTTTTGAAACGACGACGCTTCCGACCGACATCCGCCACAACTCGAAGATCGAGCGCGCACGCCTTGGGGCGTGGGCCGCGCGCGAGCTGGCCGGTGAAAGGAGTGCGCTGTGAAGGTTCTCGTGACCGGTGCGAGCGGCATGCTCGGCGGCGAGGTCGCAAAGCGGCTTCGCGATGCGGGCCATGAGGTGAGTGCGTTCCAGCGCCGCCCCGCGGGGATTGAAGGCATCACCGACGTGTGCGGCTCGCTGACCGAGGCGGACCAGGTGCGCCGTGCCGTTGACGGCAACGACGCGGTCGTTCATCTCGCGGCGAAGGTTTCCATCTCGGGTCCGGAGGAGGAATACCGCGCCATCAACATCGAGGGCACTCGCAACGTGGTGAATGCGCTTCGCGCCCAGGGCGGCGGGAAGCTCGTCAACACGTCCTCGCCGTCCGTCGCCCACTTTGGCGAGGCTATCGTCGGGCTCGACGCGACCGCCCCTGAGCCTACGCGCGCCCGCGGACCCTACGCCCGCACGAAGGCCGCCGCTGAGCTCGTGGCGATGGAGGCAGACGGCAACGATGGCATTCTCGTCACGACTTTGCGCCCGCATATCGTGTGGGGCCCCGGTGACACCCAGCTCGTGGAACGCATCGTCGAGCGTGGCCGCAAGGGGACGATGCCCCTTCTCGACCGCGGCATGGCGCTCATTGACACCACCTACATTGATAACGCCGCCGAGGCATTCGTCGCGGCACTCGATCGCATCGAGGACGTGCACGGAGAGAGCTTTGTGATTACGAATGGCGAGCCGCGCACGGTTCGCGACTTCGTGGTGGGGTTGTGCGATGCGGCCGGTGTCTCGCGCCCGCGAATCACGGTTCCTGGCCCGCTCGCACGCGTTGCGGGTCGCGTGATCGAGAAGGCGTGGGAGTTGCGGCCCGGCTACGATGAGCCGCCCATGACCGAGTTCCTCGCGGAGCAGCTGTCGACAGCGCATTGGTTTGATCAGCGACGTACGTGTGAGCGTTTGCAGTGGAAGCCGCGCGTAAGTATGGACGAAGGCTTCGCGAAGCTCAAAGCGTATTACGATAAGGCGCGTGACTGAAGATTTAACGACTTCTCCGTACGGCGAGAAGGATATTGCGGCCATTGATGCTCAGATTCGCGCTGAGCAAGACGCGAAGCCTCGAGCTTCTCAGCGCACCGTTGGGCTCGTGCTGCTCATCGGGTCTGTCCTCGGGATCGTCGCGTCATTCGCGCTTATGCAAGATAAGCTCGCGATTCTCGCGGACGCGAATGCGTCGCTGGCCTGCGATATCAACCCGTTCATCTCGTGCGGGACGTTTATCCAAACGTGGCAGGCACAGACGTTCGGTTTTCCGAACATGTACCTCGGGTTCATGGGATTCTCGATCATGGGTGTCGTCGGCGCACTGCACCTTTCGGGACTTGCGCTTCCGCGCTGGTTCCAGTGGGCGACGTTCGGAGGGCTCGCCTTTGCGTTCGCCTTCATTCTGTGGCTCTCGAGTAATGCCCTTTTTGCGATTCACGCCCTGTGCCCGTGGTGCCTCCTAGTGTGGGCGGTTGTGCCACCCATGTTTTGGTCCTTCGTGACCTTCCTCGTGGAGGAGGGCATTATCGAGGCGCGCGGGCTCGTGCGCACCGTGCTGCGTTCGTGGATCGCGCTTTCTCTCGCGTGGTACGCCGTGGTGATTGTGGCGGCTTTCTTTGTGTTCCTGCCCGAATGGCAGGCGATGTTCTTCTAGGCCCCGTCGCGCTCTAGGCTCCACAAGCCCCGGTTGTCCCCAGTGGATCGCCGGGGCTTTTTCGTGGGCGCTCCTTGTTCCTAGCGTGGAGGCTATGAACAGTTCGACGGGGCGCGAGAGGCGACACCGCGCAGATGCACGAACGAGTGTGAACACACGCTCGTGGGACGATCTTGAGGAATGGTCACGCGAAGGATCCGGCGGGCAGCGGGGTCCTCGATGGTCAGCACTCAAGGACCCGCGCGTCATACTCGGGATCCTTACCGCGGGGGCGCTCGTGCTCGGCGGGGCTCACATGGCTACGTCGATGACGCCGAGTGACGACAGGGTCGCAGTCAACGCGCAGCCTCTCGAGGAGGCACCGGAAGTAACGACGGCGATCGCCGAGGGGTCGGCGCCGGAAGCATCCTCACCCGCCTCTACTGCTCCGGCGCCCGGGGCCTCGAATCCTCCCGCTGCCGGTAAGCAGACGGTGGTGGTTCACGTCGTGGGGGCAGTGAGGCAACCGAAGCTCGTCGAACTTCCGTCACACGCGCGCGTCGGCGATGCTCTCGAGGCTGCGGGCGGACCCACCGAAGACGCCGATCTGGGCCGCATCAACCTCGCGCGCGTCGTAAGCGACGGCGAACAGGTGTATGTGCCACGCGAAGGGGAAGAAATCCCGTCAGAAATCGCGGGGCCAGCGACCGGCGTCGAGTCTTCCCCCTCGGGCCCAGGAGCGGAGGCCAGCGGGGACGGCGCTCTCGTCAACATCAACACGGCTTCCGAAAGTGAGCTCGACGAGCTTCCCGGCGTGGGCCCCGCGATCGCCGCCAGAATCGTTGAGCATCGCACAACCAACGGCCCATTCTCGAATATCGAACAGCTCCAGGATGTCAAGGGGATTGGTCCTGCCATCTTCGAGGAGCTTCGTGAGCGCATCACTATCTGAGGGCGTGAACGGGTGTGGTGTGAGGCCCGTGAGGGGGCTGAGCCTCATCCCACACGCCGCTGTGCTCTGGCCGGCAACCATTGCGAGCGTGTCTCTCGGACCTGTCGTGCTTCTCGCCGTCGTTATACCGGCGCTTCTCCTGGCCATAGTGCGAGAGAAACGCCTGCGGGCACATGCACTGCTTGCTGTTCTTCTCGGTGCGGCAATCGCAGGGCCAGTTGCACGCGTGCACAGCGAGAACCTGAGCCTCGAGGAAGCTCTTCGCGAAAGAAACGTTGTGACGGAGGTGCAGGTCGCCTTACGCGAGCAACCGTCAGAACCCTTAAAGGTGCGCGCGTGGGATACGACGGTTGCGCGTGCGTCGAGCCAGCCCGAGCTTTCGAGGATCACGGTTGGTGCAGGAAACAAAGCGATTTCGAGGCAGATACGAATCGTGCTCACCTGGTCGAAACACACGCGCGGGGGCGATCCCTTCTCGCTTGAACGCGGAGACATACTGCGTGCGCGGGGATACGCCGAAAAGGATGGCTCCACGCTCTTTCTCGAGATTGCCGACTGGCAGCCGGAGCCGTCACGACCTGCTCAGGGTGAGGGGGCGATGGCCGCCGTAGGGCGTGTCCTTGACTCCTGGCGAGAAGAGCGAAAAGAGGTCGTACGGTTAGCCTCCTCGTTTTTGCCTGCCAATGAAGCAGCGCTCGTCGTGGGCATGACCCTTGGCGACGTGACGGGTCTTGCCAGAGAGGTGAAGGATGATATGGCGACCTCCGGGCTCACGCACCTCGTTGCTGCCTCGGGGGCAAACATTGCTCTCACCTATGCTTTTGTCACGCTGCCGCTGCTTGCCGTGGGCGTGCGCCGCAAAGCGCGGGTTCTGGCGGGGGCTGCGGGGATCGCCGTGTACGTGGCGGCAGTGGGCCCGGAGCCCAGCTTGCTGCGAGCCGCACTCATGGCCGTTCCCCTCATGATTGGACGCTATGCGGGTTTTCGCACGCCGCCTCTCAACGCGCTTGCGCTCACCGTTCTTGCATGGTGCGTCGTTGATCCGGCGCTCGTGGGAGAGGTGGGCTTCGTGCTCAGCGTCGGTGCGACGGGCGCTATTCTCGCGCTCTCGGTTCCGCTTGCTGAGGTTATCCGGCAGGTCAGTCGCGAGAGAATTTCCCGCAATCTCGCGCTTGTGGTTTCCGTTCCGACGGTTGCCCAGGCCGCATGCACACCGATCTTGCTCCTGCTTGCTCCCGAAACGTCAGTGTGGGCTGTGCCTGCGAACATTGCCGCGGAACTCGTCGTGGCGCCCGCAACCGTGAGCGGTTTTGTTGGCATTATTGTCGCGCATGTGTGGGCGCCGCTCGGCGTACCATTCTTCGCCCTTGCGGGGGCAGGTGCGCATGTTCTCGTGCTCATTGCACAGGTGAGTGCCGCACTTCCGGGAGCGCACATCGCGTTGCCCGCCGGCGCGGGAGGTGCACTGGCCACGGCAGGGGTGCTCATCGTCGTAGGGCTCACGCTTTGGTTGCGCACGCGCCGCGAGGTGCGCTGGGCGCTCGTATTCCTCGCAGTGATTGCCCTTTTCGGAGGAGTCTCCACGCTAATCCCCGGGGACGTCGAAGACTGGGATGTCGTGATGTGCGATGTTGGGCAGGGCGATGCAATGCTCGTGCGCGCCGGGGGAAAAACAGTACTCATCGATACGGGACCAGACCCGAACATGCTCGCCCGATGTTTGGACCGTGCGGGAGTCGGGGCGATCGACCTCCTCGTCGTGACCCACCCTCACGCTGATCATGACGGCGGAATACCCGCGTTGACGGGGAAGCGTACGCCGCAGCAGGCGTGGGTGTGCCCGCTGGATACCTCGACGAAAGCAAAGCTCCCTCGGACTGAGGTGGACACCGTGCTCGCGCCTCGTACGGAAACCGTTGGGTCGCTGTCCCTCGAAGTTCTGTGGCCGCGTTCAGCCGAGGAAGCGAGAGCCCTCGGGGCAGGCGAGGGCGGGGGTGAGGAGTCGGCGCTCAATGACTGTTCGATTTCGATGCTCGTGAAAACGCCCGCGTGGAGTGCTCTGACGCTAGGCGACCTAGAGCCTGATGCGCAAGCCGTACTAGCGAAATCGGGCACTGTCGAGGCGGTTGAGCTCGTCAAAGTCGCGCACCACGGCTCGCGCCGCCAAGAGCCGGCGCTCTACGAGGCAGCTCACGCCCCGCTTGCCGTCGTTGGCGTTGGTGAGAACTCGTTCGGACACCCGCACCCTAAGACGCTCGCGATGTTTGAGCGACAAGGGGCAGTGCTCAGGCGTACCGACGAGGAGGGGATGCTGGTGTTGACGAGAACGGACGCGGGCTGGACGGTGCGCACGAAGTGACGCTCAACAGGCCGATGTAGCATGGCCTGTGCTCATGCCTATGTAGCGGGATTCCGCTGCTGATCTTCGAAGGAGTTCTGCGTGTCTGATGCCGCGGCGAAGACCGTGACCGCCACCCTGCGCAAGCGAATTATCGCTGCCCAGTACGCGGCCGGCACTCCGCTTCGTGAAGTTGCCTTGGCGAAGGAGTTTGAGCTGTCGCGCGTCCCCGTGCGTGAGGCATTGCGCATCCTCACGGCGGAGGGATTCGTTGATACGCGGGCAAACGTCGGATCCCGCGTGGCCCACCCGCCCTTTGACGATGCGCGCGAGCTGTTTGACCTCCGCATCACACTCGAAGCTTCACTCGTGCGGGACGCAGCCGCGCGATTTGCCGAGTTTTCCGCTCCCGGAGCCGCCCATGTTGAGCGTTCGCGCCGCCTGTGCACGGAAATTGAGGAAGCCCTCGCGCAAGGCGACGAGGCGTTTGCGAATCGAGACGGTGCTGGAATCGCGGAGGCGAATCTCCGCGTGCACCAGGGACTTGCGGAGCTAGCCATGCGCCCTGTGCTGAGCCACATCCTCCAGCAGATCGGTGGGCGCGTGGAGTGGCTTCATAGCGCGCATCGTGGCTTCACGGTTACGCGCGACACGTCTGCCTGGGATCAGCACAAAATAATTTACGACCTCGTGCGCGCGGGGGATGCGCACAACGCGCACGAGCGGATGCGCGCCCACCTGGAGGCATCGCGCGACGCCTTCGTCGCGAGCCTCTCGAGTTTGGCCGACGAGGATCGGTAACGAGCGCCCTCACGTTTTTCTATACGAACTGTCGCACGAGCGCGACGAGTGCGACGACGACGATGGTCGCGCGCAATACCGAGTTCGGTAGCCGCTTCGCAACGTGCGAGCCAACATAGCCACCGATCATCCCGCCCACGGCGAGAATGACGACGCCAACCCACCACACGTGCGCGTCGAAAAACACAAACGCCACGAGGTAGACAATTGCGGCCGTCGCATTGACGTAGAGCTGCATGAGGTTCTTGACCGGGTTGACGTCTTTCATGCTGCGGGACGTGGCGATGCCGAGGATCCCCATGTAGAGAACGCCCTGTGCAGCGGTGAAATATCCGCCATAGACGGCGGCCGCCCCCATGGGCGCGACGAGCCACGGACTTTCGTATGCCTCGCCGACGGGGCCCGTTTGCGTGCCAGGATCGGCCTCGCGCCGTTTATTGAGCCACGCCGTCAGGTAGGGCTGACCGATGACGAGGGCGAGCGCAACGATGATGAGAATGGGCACGACGATGTCGAGAGCGCTCGAGGGGGAGAGGAGGAGCAGTATCGAGCCGGCGCTCGCGCACACGATCGTGGTGAGAGAAAGGGGAGCGAGGTGGCGCTTCTCTGCCGCGATTTCTTTGCGGAAGCCAAGGACGGAGGCGATTGTCGCGAAGGACATTCCGATCGTGTTGGTGCGCACGGCCACGCCGGGCGGGACGCCGAGTGCGAGGAGCACGGGGAGGGTGAGGAGAGAACCGGATCCGACGGCTGCATTGACGATGCCCGCGAGTATGCCCATGACGAACAGCAGCAGCGCGCTCAAACCCAACACGGGTTCCACCTCCAGTTTGTTGTATACATTTAGATGTCATGAGCCACCGTAGCCGCTGACCTCGCGTCAAGCGCAAAGCGTTCGCGATGTGGTCGATAGACTTTCTCCATGGCCGAAGTCCAGTGGCACAGTATCGAACCCGCGCCCGTTGTGCTTATCGCGGGCAAGGAAGCGCTCCTCGCCCAGCGCGCGCTCGAACGCATCGTCCGGCTCAGTCGCGAACGCAACGCCGATCTTGAGATCCACCGTTTCACCTCAACCGAAATTACCAAGAGCGACGTCCTTCAATACACGGCCCCCTCGCTTTTCGGCGAGCCACGCCTCGTCATCATCGATGAGGTGACACGCGGCGCGGAGCCTCTCATCAACGCTCTTATGGAATACGTGCAGAGTCCCGAGCAGGACGTCACGCTCGTGCTCATCAATCGCGGTGATCAGCGCGCCAAGAAGCTCCTCGACGCCGTGAAGAAATCGGGCGCTCCATGGGTGAACGCGGCAGAGATCAAAACCGCGAAAGCAAAGATGACCTTCGCGATGAGCGAGTTTTCACGCGCGCGGCGCCGCGTCAACTCCGATGCGGTTAAAGCTCTCGTCGATGCCTTCGGGGCAGACCTCATGGAACTAGCGGCCGTGAGCACCCAACTCATGCGCGACACCGAGCCCGAGCCGGGTCAGCAGGCTGGCCCCATCACGCTCAGGCACGTCGAGGCTCTTACGGCAGGCCGCGCGGAGACAACGGGATTTGCGATCGCCGACGCCTGCCTCGCCGGCAAAGAACGCGAAGCGCTCGTGCTGCTTCGCCAAGCCGAACTCTCGGGGCTGTCTCCCGTCGCCATCGTCGCGACGATTGTGCGCAAGGCCAGGCAGGTGGCGCAGGCAGCGATTCCCGGTGCGACGGCAAAGAGCACAGGCATGCAGGACTGGATGTTCCGCAACAACGCTCAGCTCGCCCGCCACTACTCGGAGCGCGCGCTCGCCTCGGTGTTCGAATCCCTCGCCGCAGCGGATGCCGCGGTTAAGGGTAATGATCGTGACCCAATGTGGGCGCTTCAACGCCTTATCGTAGAGATTTCGCGCGCGAGGAGGGGGCGGGCATGAATCGTTTCGACTGGCGAACCGCTCTGTGGGTGATTGGTGGTGCGCTTCTCACGCTTCTTCTCGTGCTGACATTCGCGAAGGACCTCATCGCGCAGGTGCGGATCATCTTCGGCTAGGTAGGTCGGCGCACGGGTCGATCCACTGCCGAAGAGGCAACCAAAAAGGCCCCGCCGAAGCGGGGCCTTCCGTCACGCTAAAACGCGAGAATTATGCTCACTTCTCGAGCGTCGCTACAAGCTTTGCGAGACCCGACTTGCGGTTTGCAGCCTGGTTCTTGTGGATGACGCCCTTCGACACAGCCTTGTCGAGCTTGCGCGAAGCCTCACGAAGAGCCTTGGTCGATGCTTCCGCATCGCCGGCAGCGACCGCGGTGCGAACCTTACGCACGTAGGTCTTGAGCTCGCTGCGGTACGCCTTGTTGCGTGCCTGAGCCTTCGCGTTGGTCTTGTTGCGCTTAATCTGGGACTTGATGTTTGCCACGAGGTGCCTTTTCTAGATGTTGAGGTGAAACGCCGCTCATGAGAGGTGCTCGCGCTCGACGGGGACGGGCGGTGGGGTGTCGCCTGGAGACGTCAAACGTTCGCATCACGAACGGAAAAACTCACGCCGGCGCATGCAGCACTCTGCCCCAGAGACACGAAAGGGACGAAAGTGCGCCGCACACAGCGCAGTATGTTCACACATACAGCCGTCAACTTTACCAGCGCTAAGCGTGAAAGCCCAGAGTTAAAACTCACCAGCCATGCGCGTCACGTGTGGCATTAGCCACCCGCTCAAAGCGTGCTTTGTCCAGTTTGCCGCCCTCTCGTCGCACCTTCGCCGCTTCGAGTCTAATGAGCCGATCGACCCGCACCTCGGAGGGGCGATGCCGCGAATCCCACGACCCGGTGCCGATATCGACCCAACGATTGCCGTGCTCATCGGTGTGATCGCCTTTGCCGCGATCGCGCGAGGTGAGCATGAGCGCCACGATTACGCCGCCGCCTTCGTCGGCGATCACGAGAACGGGGCGGTCTTTACCTTGTGAGCGGTCCTCCTCGAACGGGACCCATGCCCACACGATTTCGCCCGGATCCGGATTGCCATCAGCGGCGGGGGCGTACGTGAGGTTCAGGGGAGCGTTGCCCGCACGGTCGGGGAGAGCGGTTCCGGTGTCGCTCGCGCGAGCATCGGTGTGCGAATCTGGCCCGACGCTTGCCCGGCCACCGTCGGAACCCTTCATTTTTCCTTCGAGCGAGCGCACTCCCTCCCGCGCAAGGCGACGGGCGGCGCGTTGCACCTGACGGTTGCGGGCAAGGGAGCCCGCGATGGACCGGAGGGAGGAGAAAAGGCTCATGATGTGACCGTATCAACCCGTGCGCGGGCCCGCGTGAACGAGCCAAAACTGTCCGTGCATGGGACAATGGAATCATCTGTGCCCGTCGAAAGGATTCCCGTTGACTAGCGCCCCCGCGAACATGCGCGAGATTGAGCCAGCCGCGACCTCTATGGAGAGGATCCGTAACTTCTGCATCATTGCGCATATCGATCACGGAAAATCGACCCTCGCTGACAGGATGCTCCAGCTCACCGGGGTCGTCGACGAACGTGCGATGCGGGCCCAATACCTCGACCGCATGGATATTGAACGCGAGCGCGGTATTACCGTGAAAAGTCAGGCCGTGCGCATGCCGTGGGTTGTGGACGGCGAAGCCTATGCGCTCAACATGATTGATACGCCGGGCCACGTGGACTTTACCTACGAAGTTTCTCGCTCGCTCGCGGCCTGTGAGGGCGCGATTCTGCTCGTCGACGCCGCTCAGGGGATTGAAGCGCAGACCCTCGCGAACCTCTATCTCGCGATGGATAACGACCTCGAGATCATCCCCGTCCTCAACAAGATCGACCTTCCTGCCGCCGATCCCGAAAAGTACGCGGCGGAAATCGCTCAGCTCGTGGGTTGCGATCCCTCGGATGTTCTCAAGGTTTCGGGCAAGACGGGCGAAGGCGTCGAGGCATTGCTCGACCATGTCGTGCGCACCGTCCCGCAGCCGCAAGGCGAGATCAACGCCCCCTCGCGCGCGATGATTTTTGACTCCGTGTACGACACGTACCGCGGGGTCGTGACGTACGTGCGCGTTGTGGATGGCACACTCGACCCGCGCGAAAAGATCCAGATGATGTCGACGGGCGCGACTCACGAGCTTCTCGAGATCGGCGTGATCTCTCCCGAACCGAAGCCCACCAAGGGCCTCGGGCCCGGCGAAGTCGGGTACCTCATCACGGGTGTGAAGGACGTGCGCCAGTCGAAGGTCGGCGACACGGTAACCGCGGCGCTCCGAGGTGCCGAAGAAGCCCTTCCCGGATATTCAGAACCGAAACCTATGGTGTTCTCGGGTCTCTTCCCGATCGACGGTTCAGACTATCCGGCGCTGCGCGACGCGCTTGACAAGCTCAAACTCAACGACGCCGCGCTCAACTACGAGCCTGAAACCTCAACCGCGCTGGGCTTTGGCTTTCGCGTGGGCTTCCTTGGCCTTCTCCACCTCGAGATCGTGCGCGAGAGGCTCGAGCGCGAGTTCAACCTCGATCTGATTTCCACGGCCCCGAGCGTGATTTACCACGTGACGATGGAGGACGGCACCGAAGTCCAGGTGCTCAACCCTTCCGACTTCCCCGAGGGCAAGGTCCACGAGATCCGCGAGCCCGTTGCGAAATCCACGATCCTCGTGCCCAAGGAATTCGTGGGCACCGTCATGGAACTGTGCCAGTCCAAGCGCGGCACGATGAAGGGGATGGACTACCTGAGCGAAGACCGCGTTGAGCTCCGCTACATTCTTCCCCTCGCCGAGATTGTGTTTGACTTCTTTGACCAGCTCAAGAGCCGGACCAAGGGCTACGCCTCGCTCGACTACGACGTTCAGGGCGAGGAAGCGGCCGACCTGGTCAAGGTTGACATGCTTCTCCAGGGCGAAACCGTGGACGCGTTCAGTGCGATCGTGCACCGCGACAAGGCCTACCACTACGGCGTGGAAATGGCTGGCAAGCTCAAGAACCTCATTCCGCGCCAGCAGTTCGAGGTGCCGATCCAGGCGGCGATCGGCTCGCGCATCATTGCGCGCGAAAACATTCGCGCGATCCGCAAGGACGTGCTTTCCAAGTGCTACGGGGGCGACATCTCCCGTAAGCGCAAGCTTCTCGAGAAGCAGAAAGAAGGTAAGAAGCGCATGAAGTCGATCGGCTCGGTCGACGTGCCGCAAGAGGCCTTCATCGCGGCGCTGCGCTCGGACGGCGGATCGTCGGACGGCAAAAACAAGTAAGGGGACGAACATGAACGTCGAACCACTTTCGGTCGCTATCGCTCAAGGCCCCGCGCGCGTGATTGCGACGTGCACGGTGGAATCACTCTTCCACGTCGAGGAAACGGGCATCCGCTCGGGGATCAACAAGGTCCCGCGCGCGGAGGGCATCAAGCTCCTTACGCACGGCGTGCTTGGCGATGTGCAGGGCGATACCGAACACCACGGCGGTCTTTTCAAGGCCGTGTACGCTTTCGCGCGCGAAACCCGCGACGAACTTGCGCGCCGGGAGGGATTGAGTGGTCTGCCCGACGGTGCCTTCGGCGAAAATCTGGTCACGGAGGGCATTGATACCGACGAGGTCGTCATTGGCTCGCGCTGGCGGATTGGCGGTGCCGAGCTTCAGGCGAGCGTGCCGCGCCAGCCCTGCAAAACTTTCGCCGTGTGGATGGGGCGCTTCGCCGATCAGGCTGGGATCGAGCCCCGAGGAGCATGGGGCCGCCGCTTCAACGCCTACGGCAAGTCGGGCGCGTACTTCCGCGTTGTGCGGGAAGGCGTTGTGCGCCCGGGTGACGAAATCGAAGTGCTTTCGGTTCCCGAGCACGGCGTAAGCATAGGCGAGATCTTCCGCGGTCTCTCGAGCGAGATCGATCCAACGAGCGCCAAGGCACTCTTGAGCTGGGCCCGCGACACGGAAACGCCCGTGTACACCTCGATGGCAAGGGGGTGCCTCGCGGCGCTCGAGAGCGCCGGCATCTCCTTCGAATTCCCTGCCTCGCTCATCACCGATGGCCGCGGGAACTAACGCCGAGCGCCGAGGGCTCTCGGTCTACATTCACGTGCCGTTTTGCGCGGTGCGCTGCGGCTACTGCGACTTCAACACCTACACGGCGAGGGAGCTTGGTGGGGGAGGATCGCAAGCCGAATATCCTGCCAATGCGATGCGCGAAATGGAGCTCACACTCGCAGACGATCAAGCGTCGGACTTCACGTACGACCGCGTGGTCACCGTGTTCTTCGGAGGCGGGACCCCCACGCTTCTGCCTGCAGATGACCAGGCGCGCATGCTCGCCCACCTCGACTCGCTTATCCCTCTCGCCCCGGGCGCCGAGGTGACGACCGAGGCGAACCCCGACTCCGTTACGCGAGACTCCCTGATGCGACTTGCCGAGGCTGGGTTTACACGCGTGAGTTTCGGCATGCAATCGGCGGTGCCGCGTGTGCTCGCGATCCTCGACCGCACCCACAACCCAGAGTCCGTCCCGCGGGCCGTCGCGTGGGCCCGGGAGGCAGGCCTGCAGGTGAGCCTCGACATGATCTATGGAACGCCGGGGGAAAGCCTCGCGGATGTCGAGACCACGATCGACGCGATCACCGAGATGCAGCCGGACCACGTGAGCGCATACTCGCTCATCGTCGAGGGCAACACCAAAATGGCCCGCCAGCTGCGCCGCGGCGAACTCAGCGAGCCCGATCCGGACTTCATGGCCGATGCCTACGAGCTCATCGCCTACCGCACGCGAGCCGCGGGCTTCGAGTGGTACGAGGTCTCGAACTTCGCGCACGGCGAGGAGTTTCAGTGCCGCCATAACCTCGCCTACTGGTGGGGCCGCGACTGGTGGGGGATCGGCCCCGGCGCGCATCGACACCGCGACGGCTACCGCTCGTGGAACCTCAAGCACCCCTCGCGCTACGCGGCGGCTCTTGCGCAGAACCGGCTTCCCGTGGATGGCTCCGAGCAGGTCTCTGATGAGGATCGCGCGCTCGAACGCCTCATGCTCGAGATGCGCCTTCGCGAAGGATTTTCCGCGGCGAGTAATCCGCTCACCTCGAGCGATGAGGCACGCGAGGTGCTCGAGCGGCACGTGGCAGCGGGGCGGTTGGATGCGAGTGCGTGGGATAGCGGGATCGTGAGGCTTTCCGACGCCGGCCGGCTCATCGCCGATGCCATCACGCGCGATGTTTTGCCTTGAGAGCGCTTTGAAGCGGCTGAGACTCGGGTGATCCCTACGGTTCATGTTGATCACTTTCGTTGTCCGCTTTCTTATTCCGGGCGACGAATTGTTGAAGAACGGTAAAAATTAGAAAGCCGAGAAGCAGGATCGCCACGATCATCACGACAACAACGAAAATGACCATAAACCACGCGGACCTAAAAATCATGAGATTCCTACGCTTTCGAAAGTCGCCGCTGACTCGATTTTGCACTTACCTGAACCCACCTCGTACTTTCGATCGCGTTCAGTGCAGATGAGGCTCCGGTCAAGCAAACGGTAGAGGTATTGGGTTTATCGAACCCAAGATTACTCAGTGACACGCCATACCCGCCAGAGGACTTATGTCGTACCAAGTGATTCTTCCTGGTGTGTCTTTAATGTACTCGTACGCAGAGTCGAAGTCTCTCCACACCACCCACTCCGTAGATTCCGGCAGAGGCGGGGACTCGGCCGCTCAGTCGACGCTTCCGGTGGCCCTTGAGCGCGGGCGAGGTAAGCGTCGGATTTGCTCCCGAGCTCAAACCCCCACAACCTCTATGCAATCCGGGGCTGCTCCAGGTCAGGGAGCGGTGACGAAGTCGATGAGCTCCTCGATACGCCCGCTGAGCGTTGGTTCGACATCGGCGTACGAGCGCACACGAGAGAGGATCTTCTGCCAGCCCTCGGCGATATCGGCTTGGGACTCGGCGGGGAGGCCGAGCGCCCTAAGTGATCCCACCTTGATGTCGGTTCCCTTGGGGATGTGGGGCCATTTCTCAAGCCCCACTCGTGCGGGCTTCACGGCTTGCCACACGTCCACGTACGGGTGGCCAAGGATGAGCACGTTGCCCGCAACGCCCTTCTCCCGCATGACGGCCTCGGCGATCCGCGTCTCTTTCGATCCGGGAACGAGGTGGTCCACGAGGATTCCGAGCTTGCGGCCCGGCGCGGGGTTAAATGCCCGCACGCGCTCGAGGAGATTATCGGCGCCATCGAGCATCTCGACGGCGACACCCTCGATGCGCAGGTCGTGCCCCCACACCTTCTCCACGAGTTCCGCATCGTGCTTGCCTTCAACCCAAATCCGGGAGCCGCGCGCGACGCGGGCACGGGCTCCTTCGACATAGGTCGAGCCCGAGGCGCTGCGCTTTGGTGCCGACGGTTGCCGGGCAGCCGTCGGACCGCCCTTCGTGGGTGGAACCAAACGGACGGGCTTCCCATCGATCAAAAAGCCCGGGCCGAGGCGGAAGGTGCGCAAGCGACCGTTCCGATCTTCGAGTTCAACGACGTGGAGGCCGCCGGACTTTTCGACGCGCGTGATCGCGCCGACCCAGCCGGTTTGCACGTCCTCGACGACGAGGCCGCGTGTGGCGGGTACGTCCCTGCTCGCGAGGCGTTTCGCGTGGAAGGAGTCTCCCGTTCCGGAGAGGACGTCGTGGCCGTAGCGATCGATATTCACGGCGCTCCACGCTACCAGGGGCGTGTTCGCTCACAGGGAATCGCCACACCGTGCGAGGGGCGCCTACTCCGCGTAGTATTGGCACTCGAAGCCCGTGACTGCTAAATCGCGAAAGGATGAGACACATGGATGAGCGCAAGCTCAGCATCCTCGGCGCGATCGTGGAAGATTACGTGGCAACCCGCGAACCCGTAGGTTCGAAGTCGCTGCTCGAACGCCACGAGCTCGGTGTGAGTGCCGCGACCGTACGCAACGATATGTCGGTGCTCGAAGAAGAGGGGCTCATTATGCAGCCCCACACCTCTGCGGGGCGCATCCCCACGGATAAGGGCTATCGCGTGTTTGTCGATTACGTTGCGCAGGTGAAGCCGCTTTCGGCTCCCGAGCGGCGCGCGATCCACACCTTCTTTGACGGCGCCCACGACCTCGACGATCTTCTCTCCCGCACGGTGCGGTTACTTTCACGGCTCACAAACCAGGTCGCGGTTGTCCAATACCCCGCGCTGCGCCAGGCGCACGTGCGCCACGTCGAGCTTGTGAAAACCTCCGAAACGCTCCTTCTCGTGGTGCTCATTACCGACGCAGGCCGCGTGGACCAGCAGACCATTTCTCTCCATCGCCCGCAGGACGCTGTGTTCTACGAGAGACTGCGCGAACGCATCAACCGCGTGTGCACCTCGAGGCCCGTGACCTCCGTTGGCGCGGATCTGGACGCACTCCTCGACGCGGAATCCGAATCGACCCGCGCCGCGGCGACTGAAGTACTCGACACGCTCGGTGAGCTGCTCGCCTCGCGCCGCGAGGATCGCATGATCGTCGGCGGAGTCTCGAACCTTGCGCGCGGCGAGCAATTCTCTCGCGAGGTCGGGCCGATGCTTGACCTGCTCGAGGAACAGCTCGTGCTCCTTCGACTCCTCGGCGAGATGCATTCGAACTTCGGCGAGGTCGATGTGTTGATCGGCGAGGAACTCAGTAGCGTTTCGGGCGATGCCCTTCAGCGAGCGGCCCTCGTGGGGAGCGCCTATACCGAAACTGCAGGCGCCGCCTCCCCCTCCTCGCGCATCGCGATCCTCGGCCCCTCGACCATGGACTACGTGACCTCGATTTCTTCCGTGCGCGCTGTCGCGCGGTACATTTCCCGTTTCATCGGTTAAGAACTGAACCCAACTCTCAAGGAACCACACTTCGTGAACGACGACTTTTACGAGATCCTCGGCGTCTCAAAGGACGCAAGCGCGGACGAGATCAAGAAGGCCTACCGCAAGACGGCCCGCAAGCTGCACCCCGATGTCAATCCCGATCCAGCCGCAGCCGATCAAATGAAGAAGGTCTCTCAGGCATACGAGACCCTCTCCAACCCCGAAAAGCGTCGAATGTACGACATGGGCGGTCAGAACCCATTTGGGGGCGGTGGCTTCGGTGGCTTCGGCGGGGGAGCGACGTTCGATTTCTCCGACCTCTTCGATGTGTTCGCGGGTGCGTCAGGAATGAGCGGACGCGGGCGTGGCCCGATCCCGCGCGAGCGGCGCGGCAACGACATCCTCCGACGCATGACACTCGAGCTCGATGACGTCGTCTTCGGCTCCGAAAAGGAGCTGACATTCGCGACGGCTGTGACCTGCAATCGCTGCCACGGTAACTGCTGTGAGCCCGGAACGGGAACGAAGAAGTGCACCGTCTGTAGCGGAAGCGGTCACGTGCAGCGCACGGTGAACTCTCTGCTTGGTCAGATGGTGCAACTCGCGCCGTGCTCGGCCTGCCAGGGACACGGCACGATCATCGAGAATCCTTGCAGCGAGTGCCAAGGGCACGGCCGTGTGCAGGAGGAACGCACGATTACGCTGCGCGTTCCCGCGGGCATCGATACAGGTCGCCGCATCCAGCTTCGCGGGGAGGGCGAAGCGGGTGAGGCTGGCGGCCCCGCAGGTGACCTCTTCGTCGAGGTACGCGTCAAAGAACACGAGATCTTCCATCGCGAAGGCAACGATCTGCTCGCGCGCCTCACAATTTCCATGGTTGCCGCGGCCCTCGGCACGAAGGCCACTCTCACGACCTTCGACGGCGAGCGCGAGGTCGAGATCAAGGCCGGAACTCAACCCGGTGACGTGATTCGGCTCCGCGACCTCGGCGTCACTGCGTTGCGCGGCGATTCTCGAGGCGACATCCTCATCGAAGTGGGCGTCGAGATCCCGAAGAAGCTTTCGGGAGCCGAAAAGGATCTCCTCGCGAAGTTCGGCGAGATGCGTAACGAACCCGACCTTCGCTCAGCGGCGAAAAATGCCCAGCACAGCGATGGCGGCGTGTTCGCGAAACTCCGCGAGAAATTCCGCGATCTGTGAGCCTCAAGAACTTCCTTCTCCTCGAGGGGACTCTCGAGGGCGCCACCGCCGGAAGCTCAATCGAGATCGGCGGGGACGAAGGGCACCACGGCGCGCGCGCCATGCGGCTTCGCCCGGGCGAGAGCATCCTCGTGACGGACACAGACGGTTACCAGGTGGAGGCTACCGTCACGAGCGTCTCGAAGAGCAGCTTCGACATTCAGCTGTGCAGCGCGCCCACGCATGAGCCAGCGCCGGAGACGACATTCGTGCTCGTCCAAGCGCTCGCCAAGGGCGGTCGCGACGAATCGGCGATTGAAATGGCGACCGAGCTTGGCGTTGACCGCATCGTTCCCTGGCAAGCTGATCGCAGCGTCGTCCAATGGAAAGGCACGAAAGAGGATAAGGGGCTTGAGAAGTGGCGTGCGCGTATCAACGCCGCAGTTAAACAGTCTCGTCGCGCACGCATCCCCGTGCTCGAGCCCGTCGTCAAAAGTGACGATCTCGCTTCCCAAATCGCGCGTGCAGTTGACAGCGGATCGACGGTTCTTGCCCTGCACGAGAGTGCAACCGTAGGACTCGGGGCACACCTACGCGATCTCAATCGTGCCGCGGGTACGCAAGACGGTATGCCACGTGACGTGTGGGTCATCGTCGGGCCCGAGGGCGGTATTAGCGACAGTGAGATCGACCAGTTTACTCGCGCTGGTGCCACACCCACGCTCCTGGGCAGGGAAATTCTTCGGGCCTCGAGCGCGGGCCCCGCGGCTCTTGCGGCCCTGTGCGCAGTGACTGGGCGGTGGCAGTAGCCCCACCGCGATGCTGACTGCCTTCACGGCTCGCGGCCGGCGAGCGTCGGAAGCATAAGCCGCGCGGGCACCCGACTACTAGACTGGTGGAACCAGCGCACACACGAGCCGCCACGCGCCCGTTCCCGGCACCGTGCGGCGGCAGCCCTGAGGAGGAACCGATGACCACGACCGCACCAGATTGTGTTTTTTGCAAAATCGTTGCCGGCGAGATCCCGTCGACCAAGGTTTACGAGGACGCCGACGTCGTGTGCTTCAAAGACCTTGAGCCGAAAGCTCCGGTTCACGTGCTCGCCGTGCCGAAGGAACATTACGCCAATATCGTGGAGCTCTCGGCCAACAAGGACCTGCTCGCCGCTGTCGTCAAGGCAGCGGGCGCGGTCGCGAAGGAACACGCCCGAGGCGAGTTCCGCTTCCTCTTCAATACCGGTGAAAGCGCTGGCCAAAGCGTTTTCCACGTGCACGGGCACATTCTTGCCGGTAAAGCCCAATCCGAAGGAGACCTCTTCTAACCGTGCAGGAGACCACCGAAATCCTCGAGCGCTACGTCGCAATCCCCGACCACTTGCGTCCCGTCGCCGTTCTCGGCGCGAACGATCAGGCACTCAACGTCATCGAGAAGATCATGTCCGACATCGACGTGTCGATGCGTGGCCACCAGATCACACTGCGCGGCCCCGAAGGCTCGCTCGATCGCGCGGCCGCCATCATGAACTCTCTTATTGAGATCGCCGCAAGCGGCGAAACCGTGACGGGCGAAGCCGTCCACCGCGCCGCAGAACTCTACGGCGATGATCGGCGACGTGACCAGCATGTGTCGGCGATCCTCAGTCAATCAGTTCTCTCCGCACGAGGGCGCACGATTAGGCCGAAGACGATCGGCCAGAAAGAGTACGTGGACGCTATCGATGAGAACACGATCGTGTTCGGCATCGGCCCCGCAGGCACCGGAAAAACGTACCTCGCGGTCGCGAAAGCCGTGCGTGCACTTCTCGATAAGCAGATCAACCGGATCATCCTTACGCGCCCCGCGGTTGAAGCAGGCGAGCGCCTCGGATTTCTCCCGGGCACGCTCAACGAGAAGATCGACCCCTACTTGCGCCCCCTCTACGATGCGCTTCACGACATGCTCGACCCCGAGTCCATCCCGCGGCTCATGGGCGCGGGAACGATCGAAGTTGCGCCGCTTGCCTACATGCGCGGCCGTACGCTTAACGATGCGTTCATCATCCTCGACGAGGCGCAAAACACGACACCCGAGCAGATGAAGATGTTCCTGACCCGCCTGGGTTTCAACTCGACCATGGTGATTACGGGCGATGCGACCCAGGTGGATCTTCCCGGCGGCACCAGCAGCGGCCTCAAAGTCGTCGAACGCATCCTCGGCAACGTCGACGACATTGCCTTTTGTCACTTGAGCTCCAAGGATGTCGTGCGCCACCGACTCGTCAGCGACATCGTCGACGCCTATGCGCGTTGGGATCTTTCCGAGTTCTCACCGAAGAAAAAGGGGAAGCGATGAGCATCGAAGTCAACAACGAAACGACCGCCAAGATCGATGCCCGTGAGTTCGTTGATCTCGCCCGCTACGTATTCGACGCCATGTTCTTGCACCCGGCCACCGAACTGTCGATCACGTTTGTGGACGAGAAGGCCATGAGTGAACTCCACGAGGAATGGATGGACCTCGAGGGGCCCACCGACGTCATGAGCTTCCCCATGGACGAACTTCGCGAAGGACGCGAAGGGGAGCTCGCCCCCGAGGGCCTCCTCGGCGACATCGTCATCTGCCCCACCGTCGCCGCGCAGCAAGCCCGTATTGCCGGCCACAGCTCGGAAGAAGAAATGCTTCTTCTGCTCACTCACGGCATCCTTCACCTGCTCGGCTACGACCACGTCGAGCCCGAGGAAGAGCGTGTGATGTTCACGCTCCAGCGCAAGCTCCTGTTGACGTTTCTCGCGGGCCGAGGTTCTCGCGTGGGCATCTGCGATACCGGCGGCCCCGACGCATGAGTACAACCGCTTTTCTCGTTCCACTCGCTATCGTCGCGATCGTCCTCGCGGTGTGCTTCTCGGCCGCTGATGCCGCTCTCAGCACGCTTTCGCGCCACAGTATCGAGCGCTATTTCGAAGACGAGGAAAAGAAGCGGGACCGCATCCTCACGATGCACGACGACACCCACACGACGTTCGCAACGATCGCGCTTGGGCGCGTTCTTGCCGAAACGACCTACGCTGTTGTCATCACGGCATTCATGTTCGAACGGCTCGAGGGACTGTGGCTACCACTCCTCCTCGCGATTACGGTGACCTTCCTCGTGTCGTTCATGGGAGCCTCCGTGTCGCCCCGCACGCTAGGCAGGCGTGCCCCAGAGAAAACGATCTCGGCTCTTTCCCCGCTTGTCCGTTTCGCCCGGGTCGCCCTAGCCCTTCCTGCGAAGGTCCTCATCCACATCTCGAACGCCTTCACTCCCGGCGGGAAGGTCGCGGGCGGACCGTTCGCGACGGAGGAGGAGCTTCGCCACTTCGTGGATCGCGCGAGTGAAACGGAAGCGCTCGAAGACGATGAGCGCAACATGATCAAGGGCGTGTTTGATCTTGACGACACGATGATCCGCGAGGTCATGGTGCCCCGCACCGACATGGTGACGATCGACGCGGACGCGACCGCGAACAAGGCCATGCGCCTGTTCGTACGCTCGGGGTACAGCCGAATTCCCGTCATCGGCGAAGAAGGCGTCGACGACCTGCTCGGCATGCTGTACTTCAAGGATGTGATGCGTGCGATCCATTCGCCGTGGGATCCCGGTGGCGATCGACCCGTCACAGAGATCATGAGGCCCGTGAAGTTCTACCCGGAGTTCCTCACTGCCGATCGCGTCATGGAAGCCATGCGTACCTCTCGCGTGCACGTTGGTATCCCCGTTGATGAATACGGTGGTGTTGCCGGCATCGTCACGATTGAGGACATCCTCGAGGAGATCGTGGGGGAGATTGCCGACGAGCACGACCGCCGCGAGCAAGAGGCCGAGAAGGTCGCCGAAGGCGAATACCGTGTTCCTGCGCGCATGACCATCGTCGAGGTCGGCGAGCTGTTCGATCTCGAGATCGAAGACGACGATGTTGACACGATCGGTGGTCTCCTCGCGAAAACCATTGGAAGGGTGCCGATCGTGGGCGCCGAAGGCACTGCCCACGGCCTACACATGGAAGCCGATCGCACGAGTGGCAGACGCAAGCAGGTCTCGGCAATTCTCGTTAGTCGCGCCCCGCGCGATACCGGTGACGAGTCGCACGAGAGCGACGATTAGGAGAGCAAAAGTGGAAACCGTGCATCGAAGTGGCTTCGTCGCTCTCGTCGGCAGGCCCAACGTCGGCAAGTCGACGCTCACGAATGCGATGGTGGGGGACAAGGTCGCGATTACGAGCTCGAAACCTCAAACGACGAGGCGAGCCATTCGAGGGATCGTCAGCCGCGAACACGACCAGATCATCATCGTCGATACCCCTGGCGTCCATCGCCCCCGCACCCTCCTTGGTAAGCGCCTCAACGATCTCGTGCGCGAAACCCTGGCCGAGGTTGATGTCGTGGGCTTTTGTCTTCCGGCTGACCAGAAGATCGGGCCTGGCGATCGCTTTATCGCGGAGGACCTTCGACAGTTGCGTGGCAACCGTCGGAGCCCGGCGATCGTGGCGATCGTGACGAAGGTGGATCTCGTGAGCCGAGACGAGCTCGCCGCTCACCTCATGGAGGTTGAGCGTTTTGTCAAGGCTGAAGACATCGTTCCCATCTCCGCGCTTGAGGGTGAGCAGATCGACGTGCTCATGGACGTCATTGCCTCGCATCTTCCCGAGGGCCCAGCACTCTATCCGGATGATCAACTCACCGAAGAGAGCGTGAGCGACCGTATCGCGGAGCTCGTGCGTGAGGCTGCGCTCGAGGGCGTGCGCGATGAACTCCCGCACTCCCTCGCCGTTGTGGTCGAGGAGATCGTGGAGGAGTCGCTCGACGGTGATCCGTTCGCGGAGGTAGCGCCCGGCGAAGGCAGGCTCGTGGTGCGCGTTTCGCTCTTCGTTGAACGCGACTCCCAAAAGGGAATCGTGATCGGCAGGGGCGGTAAGCGTCTCAAGCAGGTCGGTACGCGGGCGCGTCGTGGCATCAGGGATCTCATGGGTCGCCCGGTCCATCTCGATATTCGGGTGAAGGTCGCCAAGGATTGGCAACGAGACCCCAAGCAGCTCGGTCGCCTGGGCTTCTAATTTTTCGAGCCGTTTCGTCTCACAGTTCGAGTGTCCGACGGTTGCCGCTCTCGCATTGCTCGCCCCAGGTGTAAGGTGACGGCCATGAACCGAGAAGCTCGTATCGTTGCCGCAACTGAAGATCCGCGCACGCCCGTTCTCGGGCAGCACGGGGATGCGCCCCAGGCGCCCTCTGGTATGCCAGTCAAGCGGTATCTCCCGTTTCACGAGCAGATTCCCTTCACGCTTGAGGAGCGCGAGTGGCCAAACCGCGTGATTACCCGTGCGCCGCGATGGTGTGCGGTGGATCTTCGCGATGGTAACCAGGCCCTCATCGACCCCATGAACACCGAGCGGAAGCTCAGAATGTTCAACCTTCTCGTGGGGATGGGATTCAAGGAGATCGAGATCGGGTTTCCTTCGGCGTCGCAAACGGACTTTGACTTCTGCCGCACCCTTATCGAGCAGGATCTCATTCCGGATGACGTGACGATTCAGGTGCTTGTCCAGTGTCGTGAGCACCTGATTGAGCGCACGTACGAGGCGCTCCAGGGCGCTAAGCGCGCAATCGTGCATTTTTACAACTCGACATCGATCGTGCAGCGCGATGTCGTATTCCGCGCGAACGAGGACGAGGTTCTCGACATAGCCGTGCAGGGGGCGTTGCTCGCGAAGAAATACGAGGAGTCGCTCGATGGCTGCGACATCACCTACGAATACTCGCCCGAGTCATTCACCGGCACGGAGCTCGAGTACGCGGCACGCGTGTGCAACGCGGTCATCGACATCATCAAACCGACCCCCGAGAAGAAGATCATTATCAATCTTCCGGCGACGGTCGAGATGGCGACCCCAAATGTGTACGCGGATTCCGTCGAATGGATGGATCGCCATTTGCACGCACGCGAGAGCGTCGTGCTTTCGCTTCATCCCCACAATGACCGCGGCACGGGGGTGGCGGCGGCCGAGCTCGGTTACCTCGCGGGGGCGGACCGCATCGAGGGGTGTTTGTTCGGCAATGGGGAGCGAACGGGCAACGTTGATCTCGTGACGCTCGGCCTCAATCTTGCGACGCAGGGCGTTGATCCTCAACTCGACTTGTCGAATGTGCCGGAGATTCGCCGTACGGTCGAACACTGCAATCAAATCGGGGTCCATGAGCGTCATCCGTACGGCGGCGACCTTGTGTTTACCGCTTTTTCGGGTTCGCACCAGGATGCGATCAAGAAGGGCCTTGAGCGCATGGACACCGATGCGCAGCGCGCGGGTGTCGAGGTGAGCGAGGCGACGTGGCGCGTACCCTACTTGCCCGTTGATCCCAAGGACATCGGCCGCAGCTACGAGGCGGTTATCCGGGTGAATTCGCAGTCCGGCAAGGGTGGCATGGCGTACCTCCTGCGCACCGAGCACGGACTCGATCTTCCTCGCCGCCTGCAGATCGAGTTTTCGACCATCGTGCAACGCCGCACCGACACTGCCGGTGGTGAAGTGACTCCAGCCCAGCTGTGGGAGGCGTTCGTCGACGAGTACCTTCCCAACCCCGATGCGTCCAAGCGCTGGGGACGCTACGGCTTCAGGGGGCTCACCCAGCACTCTGAGGGCGAAGGGACAGACAGAATTGCTGTGCAGCTTCGCGTCGAGGATCACGAGAGCACGATCGAGGGCCTCGGTAACGGCCCGCTTGATGCATTTGTGAAGGCGCTCGCCTCGCGCGGGGTCAAGGTACGGATTCTTGACTACGCCGAGCACGCTCTGAGCGAGGGTGATGACTCGCTCGCCGCAGCGTACATCGAGGCTGAGATTGGCGAGTCAATCTATTGGGGCGTGGGTATCGACGGCTCGATTACCAGGGCCTCACTTCAGGCGCTAATTTCGGCGCTCAATCGTGCCGCACGCGCGGGGATTCTTTAGGGCCGCTCGCAGGTGGCATCGAGGCTGTACCGCGACGATGCGATCGTCCTCCGAACCCAAGACTTGGGGGAGGCCGATCGCATCGTCACGCTCTATTCGAAAAACCACGGGAAGATCCGCGCGGTCGCGAAGGGAGTGCGGAAAACGTCCTCCCGTTTTGGCGCTCGGCTCGAGCCTTTCCAGCGCGTCGACGTGCAGTGCCATCGGGGACGCTCCCTCGATACCGTTTCGCAGGTCGTGACGATCACCGCTTACGCCGAGCAGATCGCTGGCGACTACGCGCGCTACACGGCAGCGGCGGCTATGGGCGAGCTCGTGGAGAGACTCACGAACGAAGGATTCGACCCTACGAGCGCGCACTACATGATGCTCGTTGGGGCACTGCACGTGCTCGTGAATTCCGGGCGGCCGCCCGTGCTCGTCCTTGATGCCTTTTTGCTGAGGAGCATTGCGATGGCGGGTTGGCGCCCGGAGCTTCGCAACTGCGCTGTGTGCGGGGCAGAAGGGCCGCACCAGGCATTCGATGTGAGCCAAGGTGGCGTCGTGTGCCGAGAATGCCGGCGCCCCGGCGCCGTGGCAGCGCGACCGAGCGTGACCGAACATATGGTCTTTTTACTCGCGGGAGACTGGGACGAGGCCCTCGCAACCGACCCTGCTGCGCAGGCAGAAGCGGGCCGTCTCATCGCGCGTATTCTTTCCTATCACCTTGAGCGGCCGCTTGCTGCCCTAGAATTGGTGGATCGATTCATCGAAAGCGCGCCGGCGCTAAAGGAGAACGCGTGAAAGCCAGCTACGTGAACCCGCCCGAACACCCCTCGGGGGAGAAGGCCCCGGTTCTCGAGGAACGCTTCATCCCGAAACACGTCGCTGTCGTCATGGACGGCAACGGACGCTGGGCTAATAAGCGGGGTTTGCCTCGCACAGAGGGCCATGCCGCGGGCGAGGCGGCGCTTCTTGACGTTGTTGCCGGGGCGATTCAGGCGAACGTGACGCACCTGAGCGCCTACGCGTTTTCGACGGAAAACTGGTCGCGCTCCCCGAGCGAAGTCCGTTTTCTCATGGGCTTTTCGCGGAGCGTCTTGCGGCGACAGCGAGACACGCTCCATTCGTGGGGAGTGCGCATAAAGTGGATCGGCCAGGCAAAACGGCTGTGGCCTAGCGTGATCAAAGAGCTGCGTGAAGCGGAAGAACTCACGAAGCACAACACGGGGCTCACGCTGTATATGTGTGTCAATTATGGCGGTCAGGCGGAGCTCACGGATGCGGTCCGTGAGATCGTGACAAAGGTCAAGAACGGCAAGCTTTCGCCGTCGCGCGTCAACGAGAAGACGATTCGCGCCCACCTCTACGACCCCGACATGCCCGACGTCGATTTGTTCATTCGCACCTCGGGCGAGCAACGCACCTCGAACTTCCTCCTGTGGGAGGCCGCCTACGCCGAGATGCTCTTCGTTCCCGAGCTGTGGCCGGACGTCGATAGGCGAACCCTCTGGCGCGCCATTCTCGACTACGCCAAACGCGACCGTCGATTCGGCGGGGCGATAGACAAGGTTGCGACGTCCGAAGGGTTCGGCGAATAGGGCGCGCTAGCTGTCGCGCTCGGCTTTGCCGCCCTCCGTTTCGGGGAGCAGCGGGGCGCGCTCGCCCGTCACGACACGTTCGTGCGCGAGCTCTCTCGTGGCGCGGTTTCGCTCGGCGCGTTTGCGAAGGATGTAGTACGTCAGTAGTCCGACGGCTGCCACGGCTATCGCCACCGCCACGTAGGGATTGCTGAGGGCCACCCTCCACCACAGGGCAAATGCGGCAAGACCTACGGTTGCGTAGATAACGGCCCACGCAAACCCGCCGATCAGGAGGGCCGGGACGTAACGAGCGAGTGGCATGCGTGTCACTCCCGCCGCGAGGTTGGCGGCCGTTTGGAAGCCGATCGTGAGGAAGCTGAGCGCGACGATCGGCGCGCCCCATTTGTTGACTTTTTCTGCGGCGTTTTCAACCCGCGGGCTCGTGAGGATCGCGTGGAAGCGGCCGCGGTCCGCGAGTTTATAGGCGAATCTTCCCAGGAGATACGTGCCCCCGGCGCGGCAGTAGATCACGACCATGAGGAAAGCGATCGCGGGAAGAAGGGGAAGGGAGTTGATCCAATCGAGCATTCCAGCAGGAGACGCCTACTTCGCCGCGGACGACGCCGAGCAATCGGGGCATAGACCAAAGATTTCGAGCGTGTGCTCGATCTGGGTGAAGCCATTCTCCTCAGCGACCTTATTCGCCCACCTTTCAAGCTCGGGCGGAAGGAACTCGATGGTCTTGCCACATGTGCGGCACACGAGGTGATGGTGGTGTGATTCCGTCGTGCACTGACGATAGATTGCTTCGCCCGAATCGGTGATGATGACGTCCACGAGACCAGCGTCGACGAGCGGCTGCATGTTCCGGTACACGGTTGCGAGCCCCACCGACTCTCCGTCGGCTCGTAAAAGATCGTGCAGCTGCTGTGCCGTCATGAAACCCTGTGCAGATTCGAGCGCGCCCAAAATCGCGGTGCGCTGTTTAGTGGTGCGGAGTGGTTTTGCCACGACAATCACGTGCCCTTCGGTTCGTGCGAGATTCTCGCGCGGCCAATACTTGCCTGCGCGAGAACTCCCAGGATATAGAACCCAATCGCAATCAGCACGATCACGCCACCAGGCGGAAGATCCACGTACACGGTCAGTAGAAGCCCGCTGACGGCACAGACGACGCCAAGAAGCATACTCACGCGCATCGTGCGCGTGAATCCGCGAACGACCTGTTGCGCTGCCGCGACCGGCACAATCATGAGAGCGGACACCATCAGGGCACCGACGATTCTCATCGCGAGGGTCACGGTGAGCGCAGCCATAATGGCGATCAACACGTTCACGGCACGTACGGGAAGACCGATCGCTCGCGCGTGCTCTTCATCGCTCGTGACGGCGAACAGAAGTGGGCGCGCGCCGACGCCGACGAGAAGAATGACGAGTGCAAGAGCGAGCGCAACCCACAGATCGGAGTGCGTGACCGTCGCGAGTGACCCGAAGAGATATGCCATGAGGCTCTGCGACGTGCCCCCAGCAAGTTGAATGATCACGACGCCGCCGGCGATGCCGCCGTAAAAGAGGATCGCGAGGGCTGTGTCGCGGCTCGTATGGCCGACCTCGCGCACGTACTCGATGAGCACGGCACCTATGACACTCGCGGCAAGCGCTCCCGGGATCGCGAGCGCATCGCTACTGGAAAGCTGGAAGATCGAGCTAGCAAGCCACCCGATTGCCACACCCGTGAGCGCGACGTGGCCAAGCCCGTCGCCGAGAAGCGAAAGCCGCTTTTGCACGAGATAGGTGCCCACGACGGGCGCTGTAAGCCCCACTAGTACCGCGATGATGAGGGGGTAGCGGACGATCGGCGAGAGAAGAAGGTCGAGGGGGCTCACGGGTGAATCTCGTTCCCTAGGCACTGGTCGATGGTCTCGTTCACGTGGTGCTTTCCGTCCTCGCTCTCGCTTGCATCCGCATGCGGATCGTCGTGGGGGAGTGGGCCGTCGTGAACAATTCGACCTTCCTCCATCACGATTGCGCGCGTAATGAGGTCGCGCAGCGGGTCGAGATCATGGAGCACGACAACGACAGTCGTCCCGCACTCGTGGAGCTTGCCGATGAGCTGAGAGATGTTCTCTTGAGTCGCGGCATCGACCCCGGTAAAGGGTTCGTCGAGGACAAGAATGCGTGGCTCCCGCACGAGAGCGCGAGCGATCATGACGCGCTGACGCTGACCACCGGACATCTCCGTGACGGCGCGGCTCGAAAGAGCACCGAGCCCCACGAATTCGAGGGCACGCTGGACCTTGTGCTTCGGTGCCCGGGTGAACAGTCGCGTGCTCGTGAGTAGGCCGCTCGCGGTCGTCTCGTACGCGCTCGCCGCAATATTTCCGCTGAACGCGGCCATTTGTGGCACGTACCCGATAGCGTCGTGCACACCCCGCGTGGTCGAGGGGCGGCCGAGGATCTGGGCGCTTCCACCCGAAAGGGGCAGCACCCCGATCATGGCCTTGAGTAGCGTCGACTTACCCGAGCCGTTCGGCCCGAGAATGGCGACGACTTCGCCCTCGTTAATGCGGGCTGTGACGTCCTTGAGGACGACGTTGCCGCCGCGTTTGAGGCTCACATGTCGAACCTCAAACGCGGCGGCGTCGTGGGTGCTGGCGCTACTCACTGCCAGGAAGCAACGAGTTTGTCGGCGTTGTCTCGCATGACCTGAGCATAATCTTTCTTCGCATCGAGCTGCGTCTCAAGATTGTCAAGTTCCTCCGCCTTTGCGCCCGTGCGGCTCGCGAGCGCCTCAGCGACGGCGGGAGTCGCCGAGGTCTCGAAGAAGACGGTCGTCAGCTTCTCTTTCTTGACGAGATCAGCGAGCTCGAGCAGACGTTCGGTCGAGGGCTCGTTTTCAGGGTCAATGCCGGCGATGCCGATTTGATGAAGGTCGTAGGTCTTTGCGAGGTAGGCGAACGCGGTGTGGCTCGTGATAAAAGCCTTCTCTCGCGTCACGGAGTCGTACTTTTCGTGGAGCTCTTCGTCGAGTTTCGTGAGCTCCTTTTCGAGCGATTCGTAGTTCTTCGCGTAGTCCTTGGCGTGATCTGCGTCGATCTCGGAGAGAGTGTCGGCGAGTACCTTTGCCGCCTTGATCATGCGGTGCGGGTCCTGCCAAAAGTGCGGGTCGATGCCGCCGTGATCGTGATGATGTTCGTGGCCACCGTGCTCGTGATCATGCTCGTCAGAGTGCTCATCGTGTTCGTGCTCGCCGCCGCCGTCACTCGCCTCATGCTCGTGTTCGTGTTCATGCTCGTGAGCATGCTCATCGCCGTGTTCGTGCTCGTGCTCCTCACCGCTTGCGGGCAGAATGTCCACAAACTCGTTGAGGTTCAGAAGCTTCTTCGGCTTGTGAGCCTTGATGGCATCGTCGACGGCTGTTTGGTAGTGCTCGATCTGCACCACGAGGTCAGCATCGGCCATTTGCGCAACCTGCTGCACCGAGAGCTCGAGGCCGTGAGGGTCGATGCCCGGCTTCACCGGGTTGATGATTGAGACGTGCTTTCCGCCAATCTTCTCGGCGAGGTACTGGGTGGGGTAGCAGGTGATCATGACCGAAACATCGCCGGAACCCGAGGAGGCGTCGGACCCCTTTGCACCACCCGACGTGCCGCCACACCCGGCAAGAAGTGCCGCGAGCGAAAGCCCGCCGCCGAGCGTGAACGCGCGGCGAGAAATGGGGGAAGACATGCCTGAAAGTGAGCGTGAATCATTCATGAGAACTATTATCAATGATTGTTGTGGTGTGCGGCAAATCTTCACCTACCCGCGTGCAAGAAGGATCAACCTTTCGGCGGTTTCTGGTTAGGGTGGAACAAAGCACGCAAGTCATGCGTGCCCATCGTTCCAAGGAGATCTCGTGGCGAAGCCCCAACCGTCGAAGCTCGATAACGTCATCGCCCTCGCGAAGAAGCGCGGATTCGTGTTCCCCGCCGGCGATATTTACGGCGGCACGCGTTCGGCGTGGGACTACGGCCCCCTCGGTGTTGAGCTCAAGGAGAACATCAAACGCCAGTGGTGGCGCACGTTCGTGACTTCGCGCGCCGACATGGTGGGCCTCGACTCCTCGATCATCCTGCCTACTCGCGTATGGGAGGCCTCGGGGCACGTCAAGACCTTCACGGATCCGCTCATCGAATGCCGCAGCTGTCACAACCGCTTCCGCGAGGATCACCTCGTGGAAGAGTTCGAGGAACGCAAGGGACGTAAAGCCGAGGGCATGAGCGAGATCCCATGCCCGAACTGTGGCACCAAGGGCGGGTACACCGAGCCCCAGCAGTTCTCGGGCCTCATGAAAACCTACCTCGGCGCGGTCGACAACGAGGAGGGCCTGCATTACCTTCGCCCCGAAACAGCGCAGGGCATTTTCGTCAACTTCCTCAACGTCGTCACCGCTGCGCGCGTGAAGCCGCCTTTCGGCATCGGCCAGGTCGGCAAGTCCTTCCGCAACGAGATCACTCCGGGCAACTTCATTTTCCGCACCCGCGAATTCGAACAGATGGAGATCGAGTTCTTCACCCAGCCCGAGCGTGCCGGCGAATTTTTCGACGAGTGGGTCGAGGCATGCGAGAAATGGTTTTTCGATCTCGGTATCAAACCCGAAAACATCCGTCGCTTTGATGTTCCGGAAGAGGAGCGTGCCCACTATTCGGATGCCACCATCGACCTCGAGTACCGCTTTGGTTTCCAGGGCAGCGAATGGGGCGAACTCATGGGCGTCGCTAACCGTACTGACTTCGACCTCGCAAGCCACACGGAAGCTTCGGGCACGAAGATGCAGTACTTCGACCAGGCAAGCGGCGAACGCTACACTCCCTACGTCATCGAGCCGTCGTTTGGCCTTACGCGTTCGATGATGGCGTTCCTTATTGACGCCTACGAAGAAGACGAGGCTCCCAACACCAAGGGCGGAGTCGATAAGCGCACCGTTCTCAAACTTGATCCGCGCATCGCGCCAGTCAAGGTCGCCGTGCTTCCGCTATCCAAGAGTGAGGACCTTCAGCCCACCGCGCACAACCTTGCCTCGGAGCTTCGCGGGCTGTGGAACATCGAGATGGACCTCTCTGGTGCGATCGGTCGACGCTACCGTCGCCAGGATGAAATTGGCACGCCTTACTGTGTCACGGTCGACTTCGACACGCTCGACGATCAGGCCGTGACCGTGCGCGATCGAGACACCATGGCGCAAGAGCGCGTAGCCCTCACCCAGATCAAGGGCTACCTCGCCGAGCGCCTTGCGGGATGCTAGGGAGCCGCTTTCGCGCATGAGCCGTTCCCTCACGATTGGTCCTCACACGAGCGACACTCCCGTGGTTCTCGCCCCGATGGCGGGCGTGACGAACATGCCGTTTCGTCTCCTGTGCCGCGAGTTCGGCGCGCTTCACTCGGAAAACGACGGTGGGTTTTTCGTCTCCGAAATGGTGACGAGCCGCGCGATCGTCGAACGCCACCCGGAAACAATGCGTCTCGTGACGATGGGGGAGCGGGAGACGCCTCGCTCGGTTCAGCTATACGGCGTTGATCCCGCGACCATCGCCGCTTCGATTCGCGTGCTGCGCGAGCTTGATCTCGTTGACCACATCGACCTCAATTTCGGTTGCCCCGTTCCTAAGGTCACCCGCAAGGGCGGCGGTGCGGTGCTTCCGTGGAAGACGGAACTGTTCACCCGTATCGTGACCGAGGCCGTGAAGGCCGCCGAGGACGTCCCCGTGACGGTCAAGACCCGGATGGGAGTCGATGACTCGCACCTCACCTATCTCGACGCGGGACGCATCGCGGAAGAGGCCGGTGCTGCGGCGATCGCGCTCCACGGGCGCACGGCCAATCAGCACTATTCGGGGCATGCTAGGTGGGACGCGATCGCGGAGCTGAAGCAAGCGGTCACGAGCATTCCGGTGCTCGGAAACGGGGATATCTGGAGCGCTGAAGACGCTTTGCGCATGGTCGAGCAGACGGGGTGTGACGGCGTGGTCGTCGGCCGAGGCTGCCAGGGTCGGCCGTGGCTCTTCGCCGATCTTGCGGCGGGCTTCGCCGGCAAACCTGATCGAGTGAAACCGACACTCGGGGAGGTTGCCCAGGTGCTCGTTCGCCACGCCGAACTTCTGATCGAGTTCTTTGAGGACGAAGGCCGAGGCGTGCGTGACCTGCGCAAGCATGTCGGCTGGTACTTCAAGGGATACCCGGTGGGTGGCAAAGCACGGCACGCCCTTGCGACCATGGAATCGCTCGAGGACCTCAAGGAGAAGCTTGCTGGTCTCGACTGGGACGCACCGTACCCGGGTGAGCCGGTTGAAGGCCCCCGCGGGCGGGCAGGGCACCCGAAACGCACCCACATGCCCGACGGCTGGCTCGATTCGCGCGAGATCTCAGAAGAGCACCGCGCTCGTTTGCACGAGGCGGAACTTTCCGTCTCGGGAGGTTGAGACGTGCCACCACACATTCCTGCCCCGTACCATTCGCGCGACATTGAGCGTTTCTTCGCGGAGCCACCGAAGTCCCAGGCACGCACGCCGTTTCAACGCGATCGCGCGCGAGTGCTGCACTCGTCGGCGCTCAGGCGCCTCGGTGCAAAGACCCAGGTGCTCGGGGCTGGCTCGAACGATTTTTCCCGCACCCGGCTCACTCACTCGCTCGAGGTCGCACAAGTGGGCCGCGATATCGCCCATGAACTTGGCTGCGACCCCGATATCGTGGACGCCGCGTGCCTCTCACACGACCTGGGGCACCCGCCGTTTGGGCACAACGGCGAGCGGGTGCTTAATGAACTCGCGCGTGACATCGGCGGATTTGAGGGGAACGCTCAAACACTTCGCCTGCTCGCGAGGCTCGAACCGAAGGTCCTTGGCGGTGAAAGGAGCTACGGCCTCAATCTGACGCGGGCGGCGCTCGATGCAGCGATCAAATACCCGTGGCGGCGCGGTGAAGGGCCGAATCCCAACTCGCCTAAGTTCGGGGTCTATGAGGATGATCTGCCCGTGTATGAGTGGGCGCGCGAGGGCGCGCCCGAGCACCGTAAGTGCCTCGAGGCACAGGTCATGGATATTGCTGACGATATCGCCTATTCGGTGCACGATATCGAGGATGCGATAACGGGCGGAACGATCACGCTGCGGGCACTGAAAGATCCGCAAGAGCGCGAGGCCGCGCTCTATGTTGTCCAGGACTGGTACACCCCGCATCTCGAGATTAGTGACCTTGATGTCGCCCTCACGCGGCTCGAAAACGAAACGGTGTGGCAGTGGGAGCATTCGGGCGATCCGTTCTCCGCGGCGGCATTGAAGGACATGTGCTCTCAGCTCATCGGTCGCTTCGTGGGATCGGTTGTCGAGGCGACTCGTCAGGCACACGGGCAGCACGCACTGGCACGCTTCGAAGGAAGCGTCGTGATTCCCGAGGACACCGAGCGAGAGATCTGCGTTCTCAAAGGTCTCGCGGCCGCATACGTCATGTCGAGCAGGGCTCAGCAGGGCGTGTATGCCCTCCAGGAGCAGATCCTTACGGATCTCTTTGCGCTCTTTCGCCGCACGGGAGCGGCGCACCTGGATCCCATCTTTACCGTGCTGTACGAGCGGGCGAACACGCTTCAGGAGCGTGAGCGAGTTATCGTGGATCAGATCGCGTCGCTCACCGATGTCTCCGCAGTGCGACTGCACTCCGAGTTCTTCTCTGGCGCCTACTCGGATGCGTTGGCGGGCGATGTGCCACTTCCCGGGTTCGGCCCGGAAATCCCGTTTAACTGAGCGAGGAAGGTGCGCGTGAAAGGCCTCATCAAACGCGAGGACATCGTGGCTGTGCGCGAGCGCGCGAACCTCGAAGAGATCGTCTCCGAGCACGTCTCCCTCAGGAGCGCGGGCCTAGGTTCGATGAAGGGCCTGTGCCCTTTCCACGACGAAAAAACTCCGTCGTTCAATATTCGCCCCGCGATCGGTCGCTACCACTGCTTTGGCTGCGGCGAAGGTGGCGATGTGATCGAGTTCGTCCAGAAGATCAACCACATGAGCTTCACCGAAGCGGTTGAGTACCTCGCTTCGCGCTATGGCGTGCAGCTGCGCTACGAGGAGTCGAACGCGCGAGGCGATCGCGATTCGGGCCCGCGCACTGACTTCGGCACGCGCCAGCGTTTGCTCGCCGCGCACGAGGTCGCGGAGGAGTTCTTCCGCGAGCACCTCACGAGTCCCGAGGCGGAGATTGGCCGCCGGTTTCTCGCCGAGCGAGACTTCGGCCCGCGCGCCGCCGCGCATTTCGGCATCGGTTTCGCTCCCCAAGGCTGGGACAACCTCACGCGGCACTTGCGCGGGCGCGGATTCACGGAAAAAGAATTGACGCTGAGCGGGCTCGTCTCGGAGGGGCAGCGTGGCGTCTACGACCGTTTCCGCGGCCGCCTCGTGTGGCCGATTCGCGACGTCACGGGCAAGACCATCGGCTTTGGTGCGCGTCGGCTCTTCGATGATGACAAGGGCCCGAAGTACCTCAACACACCCGAAACTCCTATCTACAAGAAATCGCAGGTTCTCTACGGTCTCGACCTCGCGCGCAAGAACATTTCCTCGAAACGCCAGGTGGTCGTCATGGAGGGCTACACCGACGTGATGGCAGCCCACGCAGCCGGTATTGACACCGCCGTCGCCTCGTGCGGAACCGCGTTTGGTTCCGAACACGTGACCCTCGTGCGCCGCATCATGGGGGACACGTCAGCGCTGAGTTCGCTGAGCCTCGCGAGCGGCGCGGGCAGTGCTTTTGCCGGTGCCGGGGGAGAGGTGATCTTCACGTTCGACGGGGACGAAGCGGGCCAAAATGCCGCGCTCAAAGCCTTCCGCGAAGATCAACGCTTCGTCGCTCAGACCTACGTGGCCGTGGACCCCCAAGGCATGGATCCGTGCGACATTCGCGTGAAGCGCGGAGAGGAGGCCCTCAAAGACGTCATCGCTGCGCGCATTCCGATGTTCGAGTTTGCAATCCGCGCGGCACTGAGGTCCGTGGATCTCGACACCGCCGAGGGGCAGATCGCAGGGCTGCGCATGGCCGCGCCGGTGGTGGCTCAAATCAGGGACCACGCACTTCGACCCGAGTACGCGCGGCGGCTCTCCGGCTGGTTAGGCCTTGATGAACGCACCGTTCAGCGGGCGGTCCAGGACGCCGGCAAAGCGGTGTATGAGCAGCGCCGGATTGCGCAGCAAGCGTCGGAACACCCGCCCGAGGGCCGGGGGTATGGCAATTCCGACGCCACCCACGCACCCGAGGAGACCGAACCTCTCCTGTCGCCCATTCGCCTGCGGGACATTACGCAAACCCGCGACCCGATCGAGACCGCTGAGGTACAAGCGCTCGCGCTCATGCTCCAGGCGCCCTCGTCCGTGAGCCTTGCCGATGTGCACGCTCTTCCCGACGAGCCCTTCCGCACCGTGACGCTCCAAAGCGTGTGGGATTGCGTGATCGCGACCGGCCTCTTCGAAGAGGCGGCCGAAGACAAGGTGAGTGTGCGCGCGTACGTCGAGGCGGTCATGGAAATCGCGGGGGAGCCGTTGCGCCCCCTCATCGGCGACCTTGCCTCGTATCCGCTTCCCGCGCGCGACGAGCAACAGCTCAACCGCCTGGGCCCCGCGCTCATGCGACGCCTCCAGCAACTGAGCTACACGCACGAGATTTCGGAACTTCGCAGGAAGCTCGGCAGGCTCACACCCGATCGGGATGCCGAAGAGTTCCGCGCGACGATGGCGGCGCTTCAAGAGGCGCAGCAGAAATTGCGTTCACTCAAAGAATAGAGATCAGCGGTCGGGGGGACTGAAGGCTCTTTTAGCCGACGAGGTGAAGGCGGCGCGGCTCCTCGCCGCTCGCGGCAGCGCGGAAGCTTTCGAGTTCGTGATCCCAGGCTTCGCCGAGAGCCTTGCCGATCTCGTGTTCGATGCGTGCGGCGTCCCCAGCTCCTGCGGCGATGCAGTAGCGGATGCGATCCTCAGTGAGGGTGACGTTTCCCGCCGCATCGATCGCTGCGTGATGAATGCCGAGCGACGGCGTATACATCCATCGAGAGCCTTCTTCGCCCGCATGCGGTTCTTGCGTGACTTCAAAACGCACGCTGTCCCAACCACGAAGGGCGGTTGCGAGACGCGCTCCCATGCCTTCGGGGCCTGTCCAGTTGATCGCCATGCGCAACTGCGAGGGATCGCCTTCGTGGCGATGCCACTTCACGCGTACGGGCACGCCGAGGACTCCGCTGACGGCCCATTCAAGATGAGGTGCAAGGGCACGCGACACGGAGTGGATTGTGAGGGTTCCACGAGCCATGGGCTTACCTTTCGTATCAATCGAAACGTCTTCCCCACGATTCGCGTTGATACTTGTGGCGGCCTAGCTCGGGCCTTGGAACAGTCTAGAGGGTTTCGCGGATTGCCCGCAATGCCTTCTTCTTCTCGCTCTTCTCAAGGCCATCGATGTAGAGGGCGCCATCGAGATGCCCCACCTCGTGTTGGATAAGCCGTGCCACGATGCCTTCGCCCTCAAGAGTGACCTTCTTGCCGTCAAGGTCGATCCCTTCGCACGCGGCCTTTGCCGAGCGTTCACGCTTAAACCAGAGATCGGGAACGGAAAGGCAGCCCTCGTCACCGCCTTGCTTCTCCTCCGAAAGGTACGTGATAACAGGATTGAGAATGTAGCCGAGTTCGCCATCGATGTTCCACGAAAAAGCCCGGAGGCTCACGCCGATCTGGTTCGCGGCAAGCCCCGCGCGCCCTTCCTCGTTAACGTTCTCGAGAAGGTCCTCGACGAGCGCGCGCACACCGGGCGTGATCTCCTTGATCGGGTCGCACTCAGTGCGCAGAACCGGATCGCCAACAATACGAATGTCGCGCTTCGCCATTACTTCTCCTCCTCGTGGGATGCGGCGGCCTCAGGCTCGCCAGCGTCGCTGATTGTGTGGCGCACCTCAGCGCCCGGAACAACGGTGCGTTGAATCGTGCACGCAGCGTCAATGACACGGTCGATCACGGACGCGAGCTTTTCTCGCTCGCGCTCGTCGAGACCGGAAAGATCCAACTGAATCGACTCGTCAATGACATGGTAGCGGTCGTCCTTCTCCTCGGACGTACCGTGCGCATAGAGCCTCGCCGCGAAGTCTTCACCGAGACGACGCGCCACCGCGTGATCCATCGACATGCCCGCGCACCCAATGAGGGCAAGCTTCAAAAGCTCACCGGGGCTTACGCGTCCATCCTCAAGCCCGATGGGGATCTCGACCCCACTTTGCGTGCGGCCGACAAACTGGCGCGTCGCGACCCTATCGACCCACACGCTGCCGGGACCGAAGCCCTCGGGGCGCTCGAACGTCTCGGGCGAGTGAACGCTCATAGGTGACTTCCTTCCAGCCGCGAGCGGCTTTTCGCCGCTTTTCGAAAAATGAAGGCCCCGGGTTTCCCCGGGGCCTTCGGTTGCTCCCCCAATTGGACTTGAACCAATAACCCTTCGATTAACAGTCGAATGCTCTGCCGATTGAGCTATGGGGGATCGACTCGAAATACATTAGCAGCGCCCCGGCCTATCTCGCCAATTCAGAGGCTCAATCTGGCGCAGATGTGCCAAAGGCCACGCTCATGGCGCTCGGGCCGCGTCAACTTTTCTTCCGGGCCGCGAACCAGCGATAATGGTGCGCATACGCGGGCCCGTAGCTCAGTTGGTTAGAGCACCGGACTCATAATCCGTCGGTCGCGGGTTCAAGCCCCGCCGGGCCTACCATATGCCTAGGTCACACCGTGTTTTTGGGCGATTTTTCGGCTTGATTTTTCCGCGAAATCTCGTCGATTGTCCGTTTATTGTCCGTTTTGATTTTTGACTGCAACGCAGCCAGGGCGCGTTCGGGTACGCCGTGGGTGGAGTAGTGGCGCTCTGCCACTTGGATGGTGTGCCCCATGAGGGATTCGCGATCCATTCGTGAAAGGCCCGACTCTTCGAGTCGGCGTTCAACGATGCGGCGGAAAGTATGCGAACTCATTTCCCCGTGCCCGGCATCAGATAGTGCGCGTTTAATTGAGCGGGTGAGGGCGCGAGGGTCGGGGATGTTACCGGTGCGCGCGGTGGCGAAGACGAACTCCATTTCCGCGTCTGTCGCTCCGGGCTTCATGCGAACAGATAACCGCCGCCTGAACACTTCGCATGCTTGCTTTGTGAGCGGGATAGAGCGGTAGGAGAGCTTCGACTTCAAGCGGGGCTCCCACCGGCGCTCCCCATCTTCGGTATGGATCTGGCCGCGTAGATGAATCGCGGGTGGGTCACTTTCAAGATCGACGTCTTGCCATCGCAGCCCGGCGATCTCTCCGATACGGCAGCCGGTTTGAAGGAGCAACATGATGGCATCAGAGGAGTTACTACGTTGAGCTCGAGGGTCATTCGTCACCGTATCCATGAGGCTTGCGATTTCCTCATCGGTGTAGGCGCGGTCTTTATGAACCACCTGCGGGTTTTTGCTGACTGCGCCGTCGCGGGGAAGGCGCAGCCGGTCAAGTGGTGAAGGTGGCGGGGTGCCGGTTACATCGCCATCGGCGATCTCCCAGAGTTTTCGCCAGATTGTCAGGACGTGCTTGCGCTCGCCCGTCAGCCCTTCGCGACCAAGGCGCAGCAGCTCGTCGGTGAGCTGGTTTCTCGTGATGTCGTCGATTTTGATGTCGGCGAGCGGGCTGTTGAGTGCGTAGGTTTTTGCTGTGTAGCGATATTTCGTTCTCGTGGCGCTGGAGCGTTCGCGCTCGAGAACACTTGAGTCGATTCCATCAAGGTAGCGCTGAGCGTATTCACCGAGGGTTTTTCGGGATTTTTGCTCTTCGATCTCGCGCGCGAGCTTCTCTTCTGCCTCGCGCATTTTGAGCTTGATCCGGTGTTCGATCGCGCCTTTCGTGGGGCCCGAGACCATGAACCGGACATCTCTACCGTTGCTGAGTTTTGCGCGCGCTCTAGCCCGACGCGGAAGAGAGGAAGGTTTGACTCCTTGAGCTTTCGCCTCCTCCTCACTGACCCATTTCCCTTCGAGCTTGACTTGGTGCGAGATGGTTCCGATTTCTCCGGGCGCGAGGGACTGGCGTGGCATGGCGGTACTCCAGGTGGATCAAGGCGAGGTCGCTCTTAGTCTCTCACCACGAGAAGGCTTCTAGTTCTTGGCGGTACACAAAATTGCATCGGCCAGTTTGAAAGGGAGCGTCATGGGATACCGCAAAAACCGCGACAGTAATGGAAATCGCCGCTGTCCAAGCGGCATAGTTATCTACGGATCGCGCGGCGAGGTGCAAAAAGCGCTCGACAACGGGCGATGGGTTGGCAAGTCTGGCCTGCACAAACACCCCCAAGGCGCCTATTTCTGCAAACAGTGCAAGCGGTGGCACCTGACGAGCATGACGCCGGAGCAGTCTCAGGCGTGGCTTGAGCGCCAGCGGCGTAAGCGTGAAAGGGAAAACCGTCGGCTTGATTTAGCTTTGGAGCGCTAGAACCCCTGGAAGGCCGGAGGTTGTGAAGCGTCCTGGGTTTAGTTCCTACCTCAGCTAAGGAAGGATTGAACTATGCCT